>WNFX01002049.1_pt1 | contig 21035 bp, 19 predicted proteins | sample 5400111 | NCBI WGS metagenome assembly WNFX01 (sample SAMN13153363, study PRJNA577476) | soil metagenome | isolation source: 40 cm soil or saprolite under grassland replicate 1 | place: USA:California | collected 2016-06-15 | reverse complement strand
CACCCACTTTAGATCATGTCTTCCTGGGTCAAAGCCATCAAATGTGCTGTTCTGTCTAAAGTAGACATGTAGGTAATACAATGTGCTTATTATTTGGTAAGGTCTTGATAGCATTTCCTGAAGGCTGAACTTCAGAGAATCAATTGGAGAGGACTTCCAAATAAAATAAAATCGAATTAAATCAACAGGTTGCTCACCGAGCAAAACGTGTGCATCTATAACATTGCCAAGGCTTTTACTCATCTTGTTACCTTTTTCGTCAAGTACATGTCCTTGAAAAAGAAATGAACGGAATGGGGAGACTGCGCTTTGAGTCATTATAATGTTCTCGATTAAAAGAGTATACGCCCAGCCTCGGGTTTGATCTATTCCCTCTGTCATAAACACAGCGGGTATCAGATTATTGTACTCATAATCGCTGAGTGAAGCGTAAGGAGCCGCCCCGCTGTTATGCCAAGTATCCAAGACGAAGAGTTCCCTTCGCATTTTAGAACCACATTTTTCACATTTTATTTCGATCCTGTCGATCTGTGGTCGATGCAATTCGAAGCCTGGACCATCTGGCAAAGAGATCGATTTTTTCAAGATTTCCTCTCTTGAAAAGATAGCATCTTTGTGTTGACATTTACTGCACGACCATATAGGGAGCGGCGTCCCCCATATACGCTCCCTTGTGATGCACCAAGGGACTTTCTCTTTGATAATTTCTAGAAATCTATTTTTTGGAGCCTCAAAAAAATAGTCAACTCCATTTGCGGCTTCCGTAGGCATTTCTCCAAGCTTATCTATGATATAGAAGTATTCACGTCTTGCAAGCCAGACTAGTTTATGTTGGGAACGCCAGCATGTGGGGTACTTGTGCTTGATCTTTCCGATCTTAATTAGAGCATGCGATGTCCTCAATGCTTCCACGATGCTCTCATCTGCGTCCCGTACGAAAGTATTTGCGAAGGATCCAGCTTCTGAGGTAAAATTTACCCTATCGTCTATTGGTACAAAGATCGGCAGCTTCAATTTTGCAGCAATTTCAAAATCCTTCTCTCCGTTAGCTGGAGATAGATGTACTATTCCGCTTCCAGTTGAAACATCTACAAATTCCTCTGCTACTATAAAGTGTATCGATCCTGTCGCAGCTAGCTCCCGTAACTTTGGGATGAGTCCTAATAGCGGATGGACATAATGACTTCCGTTAAGCTGATTGCCTAAAACAGTTCTCACCACGAAATAGTCTGTCATGCGAAACTCACTCATTAGATCTTGGAGTCTGTTTTCCGCTATTATCCACACCTCATTACCTACGTTGACGTAAGCATACGCGGCATTTGGATTAACGCCAACCATTTCATCCGTTACAAGTGTAAATGGCATAGTAGTCCATACAACTAAATAGACATCCTGATCGGATAGTTTGACTTTATAATACAATGAAGGATCTTCAATATTCTCGTATGCCTGATTTACTTCAGCATTGCTGAGGGATGTCTGACAGCCTGGACAATACGCCACTACTCTAAACCATTCCGTCAACATTCCGTAATCCCATGCTTTTTTCAGATATCTCCATTCTCTCTCAATGTACTCATCACGGAACGTCCAGTAAGCTTTTTCATAGTTAAAAGACATTCCCAATAACTTATCAGCGGTAATCCAACTTTCGTTGTACCTGTGAATCAATTTCTTACAAGTCTCCACAATTTTTTCCAGTCCTACCTTGTTGACATTTTCTATTTTACTTCCGGTTAAGCCTAATTCCTTTTCAGCCTGCAATTCGACCGGTAGACCTTGCGTGTCCCAGCCTGCCCTGAACAGAACCTTCTTTTTCTGAAGTGACCGAAATCGGTACCACAGATCCTTAATTATGCGCCCCCTTAGGTGCCCAGCGTGCGGTTCGCCGTTCAGTGTAGGAGGACCCTCTATGAAAGCGACCAACTGTTTTTTATCCCGCAATTCGTCCTCCAAGAGAGATCTTAAATCAATATTGTGGAGGTAGTGGCGAATCTCAGTTTCGATAGCCTTTGCGTCATATTTGCCTGCTAGTTCCATCTGCACGAGTGGCAATCTCCTCTTGACTCGTGTTTATGTTTTTTGTTTAAAAATGCAATAAGAATATATTCTATCTGAAGCGCGCTAAGTATTGAATTTGACTAATAAATATACCGTGAGTACTGGCGAATATGCTCCTGAGGAAATCAATGTAGTAATAGAGATCCCTAAAGGCAGCAGCATAAAGTATGAATTAGACACCACGAGCGGATTACTTTTCGTGGACAGAATCTTGCTCAGTGCAATGTATTATCCATGCAACTACGGTTTCATTCCTCAGACGAAGGAAGAAGATGGGGACCCGATTGATGTACTCGTACTCGGTAACGATCCCATTATACCATTGGCTATTATAAAAGCTCGCCCTGTCGGGGTCTTGCTTACAGAGGATGAGAAAGGTCTGGATTCTAAAATTGTAGCGGCTCCGTTGAACAAGGTAGATCCAAGCTTTTCAACTATTACGGAAGTCGACGACATCCCTGAGTATTTGCGTAATCAAATTACCCATTTTTTTGAACACTACAAAGAGTTAGAAGAGGGAAAATTTGTCAAGGTTGTAGGCTGGAAAGGTGGAGAAATTGCAAAGAATCATATTTCCGGAGCCATGAACAAATTCAGAAGCTCAGACCTAGTAGTTTAGTGCGCTAGGGGCGAAGTCTCATTTGGTGTTGACTCTTAGAGTGCCTTAAACTGGTCGCTCCATCTCATGTAGGCTCGAATCATGTCGATACTCACACTTGGCTTTCTGATTTTAAAAATTTCTTTGAAGTCAGTCATGTTAATGGCTCTTGGATTCGACTTTGCTTCCATTGCTTTTCCGCTCTCAAATAACTCGTTAACTACTCTGAGCTGTGCTGACTGACATATGTCCTTGATATCACTCGCACTATATCCTTCCCCTAACTTGGCAAGAGCTTCGGAGCTCAACGAGAGTTCTTTTTTCAATGCCGAGGTATATTGAACAAATAAATTAGTTCTTGAACTATTGTCGGGCAGCGTTACGTAGATTCTTTTTTGGAATCGCCTAAGGAATCCTGCTTCTAAACTCCATGGTTTGTTAGTTGCACCTATAACGTAAAGGAGTAACTCTTTTGATTTGCTATTTATTCCGTCCATTTCGGTAAGGAACTGATTCTTTACCCTAACTTCGCCACCGACCTCGCTGTTTCTGGTTCCAAGTAGAGAGTCTATTTCATCTACAAAAAGGAGTACCGGAACATTTTCATGGTCGTTGAGTTTGCGTGCCATCGCAAACAATTTTGCGACGTTTTTTTCTGCTTCACCCAGCCATTTGCTCATCATCGAAGCTGCGTCAACATTGATAAAGTAGCCATCAATCTCCGCTGCAGCCGCTGCTGCGATTAAGGTCTTCCCACACCCTGGAGGTCCGTAAAGCAATATGCCTCTGGGCCACCCTAGTGGGAACAAATCCGCTCTTTTTGTGGGATAAACAATAGATTCCCTTATGGCTCGCTTAGCATCCTCCTGCCCAATAACCTCATGCCAGCGAACTGTTGGTTTTTCCTTCATTACGAGATCATCAAGAGCACCATCCAACGGCTCTGCGGCCTGTGCGTTTGAGTGTCCAGCACCATTGGCTTGCTGATTTGAATTAATTGTCTGAATCTTCTTGGTGGGTTCGTCAGACTTCGTCGAGTTAATTTCATCGAGCTTGGGTGACATTCGCAACGCTTCAATTCTACTTTGATATGCGCCTGCCCTCTCGATATAGATTTTATTTAACTTGTATTCTGGATAAACCTGTACTAACTTTACAAGTGACTCGATTGCCCGCTGATATGACTGTATGGCCATCCCTCGCGAGCCTTGAGAATCTAATCGAATAGCTTCTGCAGCATATTTACTCGCGCTATTCTCTAATTCTTGGGGAGCCAGACTCATAATGGAATGATTACCGCTTAATAAAAATTAAATCTTCGTTTGAATTACTATGATGTAAATCTATGTTGCGTAAGAAACAAAATAATTTGCACAATTTACTATGTCAAGGGGTATCGACTGTCAGTTGTTTATTTCAGATCAATGAATCTTAAATGGAGGAAAACAAAGCAACATCTACAGTATTGTACGAATCTAATCAGCTCGTGGTGCGTCGTGTACCTCAGAAAGTTCTTTTGTTAATTCTCCTCCGTTATTCAATGTTGCTTCACTCATCAACTTCAAAGCACTTTCATTTGCTGTTTGAAAGTTTATTGTGTATCCACCTAATTGGGCAGCATCTACCAGGACAACTTCTAACAGTTCACAAATATAACACAGTTCTTGACGAGAATCAGGTATGCATGGAATCAATGAAGAGCGAATATTCTTAAGTATTGCAACAGCAGGGCTTAATATGATCACTATGTCACCGAGATCTGACACGTTCCTCAATTGAATTCCCAACCTATCGAGTAATATTTTTGACACTCGAGTGATTTGGTTCCGTTTTCGTGTTAGGTATTCCGAGGTGTACATATCAGAATAATGAAAAGTATAATTTTTGACTAGATGCGGATCCTCACTTCGATTGATGTCGCCATCATTTGATATTGATTGACAGATTATTCGTTCAAGCTCGGTGATATGGTTTCGAATTGCATCGATTCTTGGCTGTAAAGACACATCGTAATTTATCGAATTGTACATGCCGTTGTTTCCTGACTTACATTCTGATGTTACCCATCTGGACTTGGATTCCATTGGTGTATCTATTTGTCAAACCGACTACCCTCCTAAATACCACGTATGTAATGAATGAATTCGTAACTACGGTTACTATTACACAAAGTAACAGCTCAGTATTTTTTTTAACTTTGATGCAATGAATTTAACTATTATCTTTACCTTTAGTCGAAGTCACATTTTTCTGGATAGTTTTCTATGCACAAAGGACATAACGCTAACGATCTAGTTGGTAGCCTGGAAGAATTAGGCCTATCTAGGTATGAAGCGGGAGCGTATCTCACATTGATTCGTAAAGGCTCGCTTGCAGCCAGTGAAATCTCATATTACGCAAACTTACCTCGTACGAAAGTGTATTCTACTCTGAAGAAATTGGAAAAAAAAAGATTATCGATAGTTTCTCAGTCGAAGCCACTTATTTGTAGTGCCATTCCTCCTGAAGAAGCGTTCAGAGATATAGTGAAGCTCTACGAACGCAGGTCAAAGAATATGAAAAAGATAGTGGATAGACTCCAGAAGATCACTGAAGAGCAAAAACCTAAAGCTTCAGAGGAAAGGAGGTATTATATCCTAGATCCCAATTCCACATTAGAGAAAATGAAGAGCCTAATAGCCAATTCCAAGTCCTCTGTTTTGGCAATATTGGACAGCTGGGGAATACAGCTGATCACACAATGTAAATTAGCCATGATCAAAGCTATCACCAACGGCGTCAAGATTAGGCTGTTATTAGCAAATCAATGTATCGGAAATGAAAATCTACCTTTACTTCCGGAAGACGTTGATCTGAAAATTGGAAATGTGAGCTCTAATGTAATAATTATCGACTCTAATAATATGGTGGCAGTGGATAGCAGTAACGGAAAAGCTGCTCTTTTTGCATCTATTGACATATTTGGTTTGTCACAGTTGAATAGTTTTGAGACAGAGTGGAACAATGCGTTGGAAGTCAGGCAAATTGTAAATATGCAACCACGTATCGTAATGAAGGCAAACAAGTTAGTCAAGATCGTCGAAAATGCAAACGTCCATGAACAGATCTCCAAAAATTGGGATGAGCCTACATCTGCTCTAATAAAGTCGGCACAGAAATTTGGGATAGAAATATTTGATACGGGTATCGATGAAATGCTGACCGTCATCGACTGCGCATTACATATCAGTTGCTCTGGTGATTTAACTCACGACAAAATCAATAATATATTAAGTATCCGATCAAAAGTTGGGAGTGAATCTATATCAGGTTGGGTATTGCTTCTTGCATCTTATCTTAAACATGTAGGCAATGACCCAAAGATAATACGTGACTTCAAAAACAATGGCATAGAAGATACTATTCACATTAAGCTTTCAAAACCAATTAGATCGACCGAATGATCAAATTCAGATTTGGGCATGTATAACAAAGACTAAATACCTGTCAGTTGCTACTCTAGATAGGTTGTAGTCTATACAGCAAGCTGTGTTATAAAGTTAGTTATATATAAAGCTGAAGCAGCAATAAAGCAATATTTATTAGTCATTAGAGCATTATATGTTTATAAAATATGGCTCAAATAGCTCAACAATTGACAGTTCCCAGGAAGGCGACTAACATTAGGAGAACGTTTACGTTCAAATTTAATCCTGATATCATCCGTGCTATTAAGATGCTAGCTTTGGAAAAAAATACCACTGCTACCGCATTACTTGAAGAGGCTGTAATTCGTCTCTTAAAGGAAAATAAGAAGTTATGATATAGTGTTTAACAGGCGTGAAGACTACATTCAACGTATATTTATACACTTTAAGGCCCAAGGTTACGCCGACTCTGATTATTATGATAGTAAGAAAAAGCAATATGCAATAAAGTCGATTTTTAGCGATAAAATCGGAACGTCAGGTGGTAATAGTACTGACCATTGACAATGAACCGTTAAGACCGAGTTATCATGTGACTGTTTCTCCTCCGTACCAGTGAAAGAGGAAAGCTACCTGACTACTGCAGTGGCCAATCAATTAACTAATAATAATAAATTGCAAATTGGCCGAGAGCGCAAGCCTAGCCGACGCGAACATGAAGCAATGCAATTGCAGATCCTTTAGACTCACCCAATGTCAGCTTGACATAATCTATTAGCTCCGCCGTTTGACAAAAAAAGTTAGGGAGAATGGCAACTAACACCACTGTTGCTAGAATGACCCTCGGCGGCAGAGGTCGTGTGGGAAGCTGAAGCACCCGCGCAGGATGATTTGCCAGTTGCGCCTCCGATATTAAAACCGGTATTGAAGGACAAAGCAGATATTGACGTTGAACAACTGCCTGAACCTGTAAAACTACCAGATATGTGTGCGCGGGTGCTCGAAGCCGAAAAGCTGCATGTGCTTGCTTTTGCCACGTGACCAATAGGGATTGGTATAACTAGCATTGCTCCTACTGCAAGAATAATTGCCGGGAAAAAGATGACTTTCTTCACATCACAGCTACCGACAAGGAAGTATATAGGTATAGAGGTTTTCACTCTCTAAAAGGGAGTCTTTTCAATCGAGTACTGACTAGCCGTGATGATCATGATCAAGCAAAGACCTTCAAGAAGAAACAGGTAAGGATTACGATAGACGATGAATTTTAGGCGGTAGCACACACGGACGAGCGCCTGCAGGCGCTCGTCCCACTCACCACCAACTGCAACAATGCTTTAGCAAAACCTATAGACTACGAGTTTAGTCTCTTTTCAAAGATATCAAATTCAGATTTAGTCTTGATATCTGCAACTTAAACCCCGACAATCGAGGGATGAAAAGGTCCTTTTAGACTTTGTCACCTACCACCTTGAATCGTTGTCTGAGCCGAGATCCACAGATTCTACACTCGCTAATGTAAGATTCGTATGCGTTGCCGCACGCCTTACAAAACGAGACCCATCTTCTCAACTCGCGAATGCCCTTGAATGCAAGTGTCTTGACTGGGATTTTCAAAAATGTTGCGACATTCGCGACAGCATAGTCGTCCGAGATCAGAGTCTTCCTCAGTTGATGCGCAAGAGCAATTATTGAAATATCAGCCGATGAAAGTTTGCGACGATCACCTGTTTCTTTTGCACTAGCGATGACCTTATTCAGGGAGCCTTTATCAGGTTGCATAATTATCAAATTACCTGCGTCAATTAGGGCCTCTAAGGCTGAATAAGGTCTTCTGATGTGTTTTACCTCATCATAAACTGCAGTAGTAGTAAAGCATTTCTTTGAAGACTGGAACGGAATCCCAGCATAAAATGCACTTGCATCCAAAACGAATTCGCTAGAATCCGAGTTTGACAATCTGTCTCATGCCTCTTTTTTTTATACGAATGAATTGTGCGTCATACTGATGGCGAGAAATTTTCAGAGGTTCATCTGCGGTGATTCGGAACATTTCCTGGCCGTCTAATACCAAGCTAATATCGTGAGTACTCTTAACTTCGATTTCGTCGGGTGGGAGCACCAAATGTGGCATTCTATTCATCGGTGCGATCGGGGAAAGGAGCAACGAATCCAACCTCTCATATAAAACTGGACCACCGATTGAAAATGAGTGCCCTGTCGAGCCCGTCGGAGTAGAGATTATGAGCCCATCCATCCTGTGCACTATGACGTGGCCCATCAGCTTTATGGATAGCAGTGGCGTTCTCGTCAGATTTACCCTTATTATCATGATATCATTTAAGGCTGCGGGAAAGGTGTTCTCCCTAGTAGCTGCCTGTATTCGTATACGGCGCTCATGAAAATACTGTCCTAAAAGTATAGCATTTATGGTCTCGTCCAACGAGGTAATTCCTGTTTCCGATAAAATGCCTCTGTTACCACCAACATTAACACTCAACAAAGGTGTCTCCGGCGGAATATATCTAAATGCTCTTAATGTTGTGCCATCCCCTCCTATGGCAAAAACTATGTCAAGTTCAAGCTTTCTGAGGTCTTCTGCTTCAACAGATCGACTATCTTGTATTGTTAAGGGGTGTACAGCGTATATGTTAGGTTTTCGAGGTGCAACCAATCTTGTAATTCTTCTGGCGGCTTCCTCGGCTTCATTGTTGTTCGCTTTTGTCATTATGGCTATATTGCTGATTGCTTCAGCCATTTACCATGCAATCTATGTAGCACGAAGTTCTTAAATGCATTTGGCAATTACCTGTCCCGAGCCACACGATTAAATAACACTTATTTTGAGAGATTCCAAGCGACAACGGGGCCGATAGCTCAGCTTGGTGGAGCGTTCGACTGATAATCGAAAGGTCGAGGGTTCAACTCCCTTTCGGCCCATCAGGTACGCATAAGTCGGCAAAAAATTAATAAATATCGATTGAAGAACTCTTCATCCCCCCGAAAGAGCACGATCGCAGCCTAGTAATGTACCATGAATTGAACAATTATTGGAGACGCCGATAGAGGCTTTTAGAAAAAATGCAAGAAGTCTTATTCTCACGCCATATTTTAAAACAAAAAATATTCTTACGAACAAATATTCGCTGCAATAAAAGAGTGGCGTAAAAATTACACTTCAGTTAAGCGACTAGATTCTAGCTTCAACTCGCGTATAAAATATGCACTTTAAACTGCAATGAAACATAGTACTAGACCTTTAAGAGCAGAGACATTTACACTGACGGCTCCGATATAGCTCCAAACTTGGACAAAGTAGGGATACTGGCACCAATAGAGCCATGGGCGCTATTATCATTATCACTATTTCCGTTAATGCCATTAGGATTATTGCCATTCGTCCCATTAACGCCTTTCACGCTTAGCACCATGGATGCTTAGTACCATTCGCGCACTGAGTACCGAGAGCAAGTAGTAGCTGCTGCTGTAGTAATCCACCACGCACTCTTCACAGCCGACATAATGCTGACGAATTAAACTTAATTAGAAGTAGATAGTGGTTGTACAAAGTGCGGTACATTCCCAATGAATACTGGTTTGAGCGTGGAAAGAAGTACAAAGATGAATTTCGACATAACAAATACTCTGAGTTACAGGAAGGAATCCTAATTGATTATTTGAAAATATTCCTTCTTCATTTTCAACTGTTCTTGAAGGTGGCTGTGGATTCGGACGCATAACAAAATTAGTACTATCAAATTTTCCAAATATCCTGGAATATGTCGCTATAGATCTATCGCCAGATCAATTAGAAAATGCTAAAGAATTCGTTAAATCAGCGATATACGCAAAAGAGCGTAATCCACTTAATTTCATTGTTTCTGATATTCAGTCTTTTCAAAATGAACAAAAATACGATTTGGTTATATCGTCTGAAGTTCTTATGCATGTATTACCATCTGAAATTGAGGAAGTCATGATTAAGATCGTCGATATGTCAAACGAGCATATAATTAATATTGATTGGTATGAAAAAAAAACGCCATGGAACGCAGCACCTCATAATTTTATTCACCAATATGAGAAGATCTATAGAAATATGCCAACGGTATCGAATGTTTATCGGATTCCTGTAGTAAAGAGGGGTTCTTGGTTTAGGTCATTAGACACAAAACAGTCTCTTTTCCACGCTTGCAAAAAGCATTAAATCCCATCCCCGCGCACGCTGTGCTACACTAATTTCATGAGTGGTCTTATTTCATCTATGTAATTAAGGAGATGCTTTACTATTGCTCTCTGATAGGGCCGAAGAGCGACAATGTGCTTTGGTTGGGCTTTTCGGCGTATTACTCGTGGTATCCCAGGTACGTGCATCTTAGATCCATGACTTTTCTGAGGACATCACTATAGTTTCGACTAGAGAATGCTTATCTAACCTTTCTTCTTGATATAGACGTCATGCCGTTCGAAAGCTTAGGAGAATATGTCGAGGCATTGGACAGAGCTGGTGAATTAAAACGGATAAAGACGAAGGTAAATCCTGATTTGGAGATCGCGGAAATCATGCGCCGGCTGATGTATGCGAAAGAACAACCTGCAGTATTTTTTGAAAATGTAGAAGGCTCTGATATTCCTATCCTTGGCAATGCGTTTGGGACGATAAACCGATTGCAAATCGCTCTAGAGCTAGAAGACTTTACAGAGATAGGTAATCGTATAGTAGAGCTGACTAAGCTAAGATTACCCTCCGGTGTGCTCAATAAACTCAAAATGTTGCCGAAACTCTCAGAAATCTCCGATTACGGTCCTAGGCAGATAGACTCAGGACCTGTCAAAGAGATAACGCAAACAGATAATGCTAACCTGAATTGTCTGCCGATTCTGAAATCATTCCTGAATGATGCCGGCAAATTCATCACCTTCGGGCTAACTGTCACGAGGCACCCCGAAACAGGCATCCGAAACTTAGGTGTATATAGAATTCAGATTATTGGCGATAAGAAAGCCCTAATTCATTGGCAGACGCATAAGCGTGGTGCACTACATTATGAGATAACAAAAGAACAGAGAAAACCAATAGAAGTTGCCATCATTATAGGTGCCGATCCGGCAACTGTTCTTGCTGCGATCGCCCCTGTTCCAGAGGGAATAGATAAATTCCTTTTTTCCGGTATTGTGAGAAAGAAAGGACTCAAGCTCGTAAAATGCAACACGATTGATTTGGAGGTTCCTGCTAACGCCGAGATTGTTTTGGAAGGGTATGTGGATCCTAACGACGTTCGCATGGAAGGCCCGTTCGGTGATCATACTGGCTATTATACCCCATCAGAGCCATTTCCCACCTTCACACTAACGGGCTTGACGAAAAGAAAAGACCCAATTTATCTGACAACTGTGGTCGGTAAACCGGTTCTCGAAGATGCATATATAGGGAAAGTTATTGAACGCTCGTTCTTGCCATTAATCCAGTTATTTCAGCCAGAAGTATCCGACTTTGCCATGCCCGCAGCAGGATGGTTTCAGGGGTTAGCAATCGTTTCCATAAAGAAACGATATCCTGGCCAAGCGAAGAAAGTGATGATGGGACTGTGGGGTATGGGCCAGCTATCACTTACGAAAATATTTGTTGTAGTCGATCAGGATATAAATGTACATAACGTAGACGAAGTGATATGGGCTATTACTACCAGATCGGATCCTAAACGAGACACCATGGTCATCGAGAATACACCCACCGATACGTTGGATCCAGCCTCACCTTTAATAAATTTGGGCTCAAAGCTAGGAATTGATGCTACTACCAAGTGGAAGGAAGAAGGATATGCCAGAGAAATTCAACAACTTGCTGTGGTGGACGAAGAGACAAAGGCAATGGTTGACCGAAACTGGCAAAAATATGGATTATCTTAGCTAGTAAGTCCGACACTCATTTTCAGGATTATGACGTCCCTCTGTCTGCACCCTCAATTGCTATCAGGGTAACGGTAGACTTGATATCGGAAATTTTTTTGAGATGCCACTTTATAGTTTCCTTCAACTCATCCACGCTCGCCTGGTTTAGTTTCACCAATATATCGTATGCTCCATGCACCTCTGAAACCTCCAACATCCCGGATAGCTGGCTCAGCTCCCTTATAACTTCAGTTTTCCGGCTAAGCTCACAATTAATTAGCACGTAGGCTGTAGGCATCGCTCTTTTGACTCACAATATATCGAGGGACTAATTAAGCATTGGCTTCCGCCGAAACAAGGTATTTGGGTTGTTAGAATACTTTTTAGTGTTCTAAGCCTCAAGATCGCAGCTTTATTAGATTTTGTCCCCCAGCCTTCCTGATCTCGATTAGTTCCTCCCTCTCAAGTCTCTTCACCAATCGCCATATTGTAGTTTTTGGTAACAGAAACCTATTACGTAGTTCACTTTCAAACGCTGCACCATCCTTCTCGGCTAAATACATGAGAACACCTTGGTCCTCAGGTCGAAGATGAGGCTTCTCGGCAAGAATCCGTGTCACTATTCTGGAAAGAGCAGTTTGTTCTGCCGTGCGTGCCGGGAGACCAGGCTCTTCCCGCGTTGCAGCTGATGGTTTTGGAAGTGACGATGACTGCTGAGGTGGGGGGCGGCTCTCAGATGAGATATCAGACAAAGTACCACCCACATCATGCTCAACTCCAAGTCGCAAGCGTTTTAGGTTTATTGTTTTTCTAAGTACTATAACTACGACCGTACTTGCTACCGCGATGCCTCCGAGAATCGCATAAACTGGAGATGAATTAGAAGCGTTGTTCCCAATCGATATAATTGCCTCATCAACTAGCCCTTTGACGAGGTTGTAGTGGCCTTTAGAGAATTCATTGTCTGCCTGAGAAAGAAGCGCTCTAGCAGCACTTGTATCGTGCCCAATTTCAGCAGCTTTTCGCACCTGCAGTTGTCCTGCTCCAATTGCGATTTGGGACGCAACATAGCCTCTTGTGATATTGACAGTCAAATCGTTCGCTACCGTGCTAAATTTTTCTGCGTCTGAATATTTTTTGCTAGCTTTAGAGATTAATGCCTGCTGTAGAAGGGTTTGTGCATCTGCCAATAATATTCCTGGATATCTGTTCTTAGCCTCCTTCACTGCAATAACTGCAGATTCGATACTTGCATTCGACTGAGATTCCGTCCCCAAGTATCCAATTACATAGCTAATTTGAATATGACCAGGATGAAAAGTAAGTAATCCCTGTTCTCCAATTTGGGTGACAGATGCCGGAAATTGTTTGCCCAAGTCAATAATCGTCGAATTCGTAGGTAGTTTTAAGGAAAAACCTGTAGTGGAATTGAACGAAAAGGTCCATGTCCTTCCCTGCTTATTAACAAGATCTGGAGTTTCATAAGATAATCGGGCATTTGTGATACCGGAAGAGTTTATGACCACTTCCCCTGGCTGCTGACCAAATTGGTATTCTATTGACTTGCCCTTGTAATCCATTACATTTAGACCATCAACGGTCTTTCCATACAGAACCACTGCTGCGTTGGGGAGAAACGGATTGACAACTACGTCTTGTTCTATTAAAGCAGTGCCATCTGAGAAGAGGGCGATAAAAAGTGAACTTATAGTATACTTATCAGCCTTGGTTTGCTGATACGAATACGCATTCATTTGTTCAGCGGCCATAACGACTAATACTAGACTGAACACTATCCCACACACAGGATATGTTTTTTTTCTCCGGATGTTTGGCATTTTGAAATAATTTTATGGAGCTATCACAATTGCAGAATGCCTAAACAATATATAAAATGAATTAAACACGGTCCAAGTTAGCTCTCTTCTTGGACTACCTCTACAGCTGTGTCTTGCATTCTTTTTGCACTTGGATAGAATGCTCTTAACTCTCTCAAATTATAATCTTCAACCCACCTGAACTTGCGCTGAAGCGTGGACGTGTATATTTTTTTCCAGTCAAGCCCAACATGAGCCATCCATGCCTTCATCACCCTAGGATCAACGTAGTTTCTCAACGAGGTGCCAAGGTTGTAGTCGCGGGTATTTTTCTGTAGTTTTAGTTGCATCTCAACCTTTTCTAATCTTTGCTCCAGTTTATTCTTTTGAATTTCAGTTTTCCATTTTCTGTCTTCGATATCGCGCTTTAGCTTTTCTTGTGTTTCTTGCTTTTTCAGTAATGAATTTTCGTATCTTTCAATTGCCTTTTTACTAGCGGGGTTATTTGGATCGATGCCTTTTTTGTGGTTACAAGTAACAGCTGCTTTCAAATTGGCCATTTTGGCCACATAGATTTTCTGTGCTTCGGCTGACTTCTCATTAATCATTAACGGTGGGTTTGCTAGTGATTCCCTCACTGTTCTTGTAGTCGTAAAAGTTCTAAAGACTTTTGCAGTTAATCCCGGTACATTTTTGGGATCAATACTTCGAAGGAACGCATTAATTTTGCTAGAAGTGATTCCATCAAAAATCTGAGAGCCTGGCTGTTTCCCCTTCATGAATAACTTGAGGTTTTCGTAGAGGCCCTTTGTATCTGGAGAATCAACCAGTAGTGTTTTTTGCCATGGAACGCTGTCTTTACCCAAAAAGTTGAACTCTACAGAAATTTGTCCATCACTTTCTGGGAATTTGATATGTTCTACTCTCAAAGTTGAAGCACCTACAGTATCAGACTCTTCTGGATCTTTTTCATCACCAACCCTCATGTTTAGCTTAAATATGAGGTAAGAGACGGTAGCAATCTTCTTCTGATTAATTTCTGTAGATCTGAGCATCCTATGGATAATTTCCTTTTGCACTTTATTGATATGCTTTCCTAATTTGTTGGCCTTATCGTATTTTTCTTTCTCGTTATTCTGCCTAAGCGTAGCCGAGTCATGTAACCACACGTACTTTCTTTTACCGGTTAGCTTTTCTGTCCAGGTTGCAAGCCAAGTCGAAGAATGGTCGTGCACTATATCCTGCCACGCTCCTTCGGGCACAGGAGCATCTTCTCCAAGATTAAGCATGACATCTTGAGGTCGTATGCGTGGTTTCCATCTTCCTCGGAGAGGGTGCTGACCTCTACCCATGAACAATCCTGGCGGTTCGACTAGCCAGTTGGCTATATCCACTTCAACATCATCTACAATGGCCTTTGCATAAGCTGCTTTCAGTTTCTCTTTTTCTAAACGCTTAGCGACAGTCAAGGTTCGTTTCTCCTCCAGGGGAAGGTTCCGGATTCTCTCTAGCTCGGCCTCACGCATTTTCTTTTCTTGATCTACTAGTTGAAAGGCTTCGGAGAAGTCAATAACGTCTATGTTATCAATGGTTTGAAATTCCCTCGGCAGCAATTTTTTCAGGTCACTCAAAAAATTCAGCTGGAAAACACGATCTTGGATATAATGAGTATCTTTTTTCTTTGCCCATGCGTAAATTAATTCTTCTTGGGCTGGATCGAGGCATAACGTTCTTCCATCAATAATAATACTTAGTCGTCTTGCTTGATAGAGAGGAGGAAATGCTACACCGTTATGCTGGAGCGTGTGCCATTTTGCACGGAGTACGGTAGAGGTGGTTGCAGCCGATTCCATCGAATCTAACACACAAAAGACCCTCGCTACTATTCTTAAACCTTACCCGCAAAAGTGTTAATATCATCAGTATGGAAAAATAAGATGAAGTTGAGAAAGGTTGCACTTCTATCGGACACTTCTACTAGCGTGGGCTACGAGACTGCGTTAGCCCTAGCAAGAAAGGGATATGTAACTTATGCAGGAATAAAAGCCCCTGACCAAGCCAAGAAACTATCACATATAGCTAATATTGAAAAGCTATCTTTGCAGCTGATCACACTAGATGTCAACAGCAGTTCTTCTGTTACAAGTGCAGTGAAACAGGTATTGAAAAATGAAGGATTGATTGACCTGCTAGTGAACGGTACTGGTTACGTCTTACTAGGATGTTTCGAGGACATTTCCATGAAGGAAATGGCAGCGCAATTTGAAACAAATTTTTACGGCATCGCCAGAATGTTAAGATCGGTGTTGCCATTCATGCGTAAACAAAGAAGCGGGGTCATTATCAACATTAACTCCGTCGCAGGACAAATCGGATTTCCTTGCTCTTCGGCCTTCGTCTGTTCACAATTCGCTATTCAAGGTTTGAGTGAATCATTAAGATATGAATTAGAACCCTTCGGTATCGATGTCTCACTTATCGAACCAGGAATCATCCGACCTTCGACGTTTACGAACGTTATAGTCGTAGCACAAAGGGCAAAGCGATTGTCCTCTCCATATTCCGATATAACTCGAAAGTTAACTAACGACATAGGTCGCATGCCTGAATTGGGTTCATTACCTGTCGAAGTAGCATCCACTGTGTTGAAGGCAATACAATCCAAGCCAATATTACCTCGCTATCTAGTAGGAAATGATGCTGCGATGATAACCGAGACTCGCAAGTCAATGACAGACATCGAATTCGAAAATTTTGTTAAAGGTACGATACTGAGTGTCTAGTTATTCTAACGAAGATAGAATTCTATGATCCGGGTGACACGTATACACCGGCGGAATGTTATTTACCCTGTATTATTACAACGGCTTCAAGTGCCATTTTCAGATTTTGGAACTGATTATATCTATTACTATATTTCTTTGTTATGAATATGAGATACGTCGGATCTCGGGCTGCATCACTATTCAAAATGATATTCTAATCGGAAAGAATTTTGAGGAGATGATTTGAAGGGTCATGTTTGTTTTCTATATCTAAATTTGTCCAGCTTGATTAATTCGTGATACGATCCAAATTCCCTGGGATCGGCCTTATCCAAACTAGACTCAGATTCTCGGGGCTCAAGACCGAATACCTTGACTAGCGAGTACAGAGTCGTGCGCTGCGCCGGTACCCTGCCCGCTTCTCTAATTACCGAATGTAAATACTTGGGTTTCATTAGCTGCCCGTATTGTGCACCTGCTGCCGTAGAAATGCTTTCATTCATAAGTGTGCCACCAAAGTCGTTCGCACCTGCCCCAAGCAACAGCTGAGACATTCTCGCTCCCTCTTTGACCCAGGAGACTTGAATATTATTTATGTAGCCATTTAACATGATTCGTGAAACTGCATGCATCTTCATTACTTCATTGCCGCTGGGGCCAGGTCGCATGTTAGAGATCGGGCCATTATTATTATTATTCTTATTATACATGGGCGCCTCATTATGCACAAAGCTAAGGGGTACAAATTCGGTAAAGCCGTGCGTACCTTTCTGGATTTCTTTCAGTACCTCAAGATGTTTTGCTTTGTGCAACGATGATTCCAGATGACCATACATGACAGTGGAGGTAGTCGGAATATTCAAAGAATGCGCAAGCTTGATAACCCTTATCCAGTCATTAACGCTGATCCTTCCAGGAGAAATCAGGTCTCGCATCCTTTGATCCAATATTTCGGCTGCTGTTCCTGGAAGACTACCAACGCCGGCTTCCTTCAACATTCGTAAATATTCCTCGACTGAGACTTCGGACCGAAGTGCTCCGTAGAGAACTTCCTCAGGAGAAAACGCATGTATGTGAATATCTGGGAGTTCTTTCTTTATCGCTTTACAGATTTCGATATACAAATACCCATCCATTTTTGGAGGTAGGCCGGCCTGGATACAAATCTCTGTTGCGCCTAACTTCCAAGCTTCCTTCGCTCTTCTTAGAATCTCTTCCGTAGGCAGGAAATAACCTTCCTCCTGCCTAAAATCTCGACTAAACGCACAGAAACCACAGCGTTTGATGCAGACATTTGTGAAATTTATATTCCTGTTTATCACGTATGTAACATTTTCCCCTACTGTCCTTCGACGAAGTTCATCTGCAATCCTCAGAATCATATTCATTTCTGTCCCGTTGGCGTCGAGCAGTTCGGTTCCTTGCTCAACAGAAATATCCTTGTCGCTCAATGCTCTATCCAAAGTCTCTGAGATTATGGGGTCGAGATTCTTCAAAATAGCGTCGAGTGTCATACTAAATATTCCTCCGGAACAAGTCCGTAATCGTCACAGATCGGCTCTATGTATGGCCTAAGTTCTTCAGAAATAAACCTATTGTCGAACAAGAATTCGGGGTAAACTGGTAACCGCGCCCTTAAAGAGTAACCTCTAGCTTGCGTCGATTCTCTAAGTGAAGATATGCTGGGCCATGAAAATTCGGGATTAACATGGTCAATCGTTAGCGGCGAGATGCCACCCCAATCGTTAATACCTGCATCCAGATATTTTCCGAAAGTGTGTGGATTAAGGTTTGGGGGAACTTGAATATTCATCTCTCCCAACACGATTCTAGCCACACTTACGATCGTCAAGAAAAAGCTATTCGCGGGTGGCAGGGTTGCTGACATTTGTGTTCCTGGTTTAGGTGCGAAGTTTTGGATTATCACCTCTTGAATGTGGCCGTATCTTTGGTTGATATTTTTTATTATGAATAAAGAATCGATGATGTCTTGTGGTTCTTCGCCTATACCAATAAGCAATCCTGTAGTAGTCGGTATTCTTAGATCGCCGGCATCCTCTAGAGTCTTTATTCTTACTTTCGGATTTTTGCTGGGAGCCATTTCATGCGGCATCCCCTTCTGTGTCAGTCGTTCGCTAGAAGACTCGAGCATAACTCCCATGCTAACATTGGTATCTTTCAAAAGGGACATCTCCTTTTTTGTTAGACTACCAGCATTGGTGTGTGGAAGTAAACCTGTTGTTTGCAATATATTTTCACTCATTTCCCTTATGTATTCGATTGTCGTAGAATGACCAAGGGAATGTAACCAGGATCTTGCTTGGGGGTACCTCTGCTCTGGCCTTTCTCCGGTAACAAATAGGGCTTCTGTACACCTGAGTTTTTTCCCGGCTTGTGCGATCTCAAGGACCTCTGAAGGTCTCATCATCGAAACCAATTCATCTGTAGGTTCCTTTTTATAGGTACAATAAGAGCACGAATCACGACAGAGATTTATTAGGTTTATAAATATTTTCCGTGAATAAGTTATTGGACCGCTCCTAGTTTTTTCTCTAATACTTCTGGCAGCAGAAAGGATGCCATGATAGTCTTGGCAGAATAACAGTTCCATCGCTTCAGTTTTTGAAATTTGTCTCCCTTCCAAACTCTTCGCCAAGGTCTCATTTACACCAGGATCAGACTTGGTAGTCAACATATTCTTCTGCTTTTTAATTCAATTCATTCTTAATAAAGAATTAGAACTTCAACGCTACTAACTTAATGGATGTTGCTGATGCTCGTTGATTGTATATTGTCTATCGCGCCATTTGACCGCCCCAGTCTTCCTTGCATCTATGATCGATGAGATAAATGAAAAAGAGATGATCGCAGCAGCGAGTGGAGAGGCTAAGGCATAGATCGGGCTTTGGTACAGGCTAAGCTTAGAATGAACAACGTTACTCAGTACTATAAGTAGGACCGTCAGAACGTTCACGTATATCAGAATGTAATTTATAAGATGTCTGTTATCGCCAAAAAATAAAAGCAGACATGAATATGGCAGTATAATGAACGGTTCTAACAACAGAAAGAACACCGCAATGATCATAAGGGAGGTCTTTGTCTTGTGTTGGCTGTACAGCGGGATCATTAGACGCCGCAATCCATGCCAGAGCGAGTTCAAGTCCCTTGCCCAGATTGCAGTTATGTTCTCTTCGCCTCGAACCATTTTTAGCCTAAACTTTGCGTCCTTGACTTTCCCTCCCAGCGCGCCGTCCTCTACAAGCTCTTGTTTTACACCCTCATGGGTACCGACTTTTTCATAGGCAGTTCTGGAGATAATGAAAAAACTGCCAAAAAAATAACCAATTCTAGTTCTGGGATCGTTGACCCTTAAGGCTGAAAACCTTGTATGAAGAAATGTTGAAAGCATTGGCAGAGTAATCTTCGTCCACGTCTCTATGCAGAGCAGCTTCGGGATAGCTGTGATCGCATCGAGATTTTGCTGCAAAAGATGCCCTACTGCAAGGGACATAAGAGAAGAAGAATGCCGTGTATCAGCATCTGTAAAAAGCAGTAGGTCTCCGGTTGCTTTTCTATATCCCTGATAGCAGGCCCAACTCTTACCCACCCATCCATTCGGCTTAGGTCCAGGATTGACTGCGACGATCTTGTCATATTTCTTTGAATAGGTTAAAATTATGTCTCCAGTCTCATCAGAAGAAGAATCATTCTAGGCATCTTGAAATGTAGATTTCTTCATTCCTTGCTGGTAGAATTACGCTTATCTTAGGGAATTTACTAATTTGTGGTTTATCGAAAGATTTCAGTCGCGGAGAACGTTCGTACGATTTTATTAAATAGAACAATAAGTATATCCAAACCCCAAAAATCGCGAACATTATTACAGTTAATATTATGTTCACAACTAGGATAGCAAGCTCCATAATATCAGCGCTGCTACTAATTCGCTGTGCAAATATAGATTATGCTGTTGCTGCTGAGGTCGTACGACTTACCCAATTCTTTATGCAATATTTTTATCTCCCTCGCGTCATGCCTTGGTCGTATATCGTGGTCATTGTTTACGGCCCGATTACCTTGCTCACTCTTTCTAAAGGGGATGATTTCCTTGCTATTCTCAATAGCTCCCACATCGAGGTGGAGGGTTACAGTGAAGGTATAAGCACGTATGTACGCTGTAAAGAAATTCATTGATTAGCGGATGGTTTGGTAATCAATGAATCGCCGTCTTAAAACAGAAAATACGTATTCTAGTTTCATATTTTTTACCTGAAAGTATTAAAGGGTCGGTTTATGCTTAATCTCTTATGCGAGAAACCAAATTTAGCTTAGGATTAGCGGTAGCCATTAGTGTGACCTTAGTAACTTCTGCATCTGTTGGCTCCGTCCTAGCAGCAGGTTATGTGAATCCAGCGGGCGGCGCGGCAGGTAATATGACAAAAGCAGGTAACATGACAGCAGCGGGCGGCGCGGCAGGTAATATGACAAA
>WNFX01006109.1_pt1 | contig 21053 bp, 16 predicted proteins | sample 5400111 | NCBI WGS metagenome assembly WNFX01 (sample SAMN13153363, study PRJNA577476) | soil metagenome | isolation source: 40 cm soil or saprolite under grassland replicate 1 | place: USA:California | collected 2016-06-15 | reverse complement strand
CCTCGAGGTTGAGATTGACGAAGGCGCCGATCTTGGGCTCGAGCGCGGCGATATCGGCAAGGCAGCGTTCGAGGAAGTCGCGCGGCGTGTCGGCGCCGCTGGTAAAGCGCGCCGTCGCCGAGAGATAAGGCTTGGGTGAAAGCTTCAGTTTCTCGTCCGGCGCCAGCATGGCGATGCCCTCCGTAGCTCGTTTCACTCCGCGTTATGCTTGTTTCTTGCTTTCGTCGTAGTAGTGGAACTCATAGAGCAGGCAGCCGCGGTCCGACTTGAACGGCCCGTGGTAAACGCCCGGCGGCCGGCAGGCGTAGGTCGGGGCGTCGAACGCTTCGCCGCCCTTTCCTTGCCCGTCGTTGCCGACGATGAGGTCGCCCGAGATCAGATAGACCTCCTCCCAATGGTCGTGCACGAACGGCGCGGTGGTGTAGACGCCGGGGTCGAAGCGCAGCAGCCGGGTGCGGCTGCCCATTTTGCGGCCCTCATCGAGGTCGCTTGCGAGAATTTTTTGCTTGATCCCCGCGGGATAGCCGGGCGGCGTGGCCCAGCCGCTGTTCATGTCCACGCGGGTAAATTCAAGATGCGGCTTGTTCATCGGCATGGTTCATCTCCGGCAATCGTTGCGTCGTCGTGTCGCGCGCCGCCATGGCGGCAAGCGTGCCGCACGAGATCTGGGGAGAATGCGCGGCACACGACAGGTCCAACATTTGGGTGCAGACGTTGGGATCGGGCGAGCAGGGGAGAACGCCAGCCACGCATGAAACGGCTCTCCCAGGCTTGATATGTCATTGACACAGGCATTTCAACACGCTCTAGACTTGCCGCCCCGTCGCTCCAAGGCAATGCCATCGCTCGCCCAAGTCAAAGTCGAACTCGCCCGCGGCAAAAGTCGCGGCCTGGTCGAGCAATGCTTAGCGCGGATCGCGGATCAATCGGGAGAAGGCGGGCGCGTTTTTCTCAAGGTCCATGCCGCGGACGCGCTCGCGGCGGCGGATTTTTACGACCGCGTTCGCGCGCGTGGCGCGGCGGCTTCGCCGTTCGCCGGCATCCCGGTCTCGATCAAGGACCTGTTCGATATCGCAGGCGACGTCACCACGGCCGGCTCGGTCGCGCTGCGGGATGCGAAGGCGGCCGAGCACGATGCGCCTGCCGTGGCGCGGCTGCGCGCGGCCGGATTCATTCCGATCGGGCGCACCAACATGACCGAATTCGCCTTTTCCGGCCTCGGGATCAATCCACACTACGGCACGCCGCTCAACGCTCACGACCGCCTGGCCGCACGCATCCCCGGCGGCTCGTCCTCGGGCGCCGCGGTGTCGGTCACCGACGGCATGGCGTTCGGCGCGCTCGGCACCGACACCGGCGGCTCGTGCCGCATTCCGGCGGCATTGTGCGGCATCGTCGGATTCAAGCCGACCGCGCATCGCGTTCCGACCGCTGGCGCGTTCCCGCTCTCGACCTCGCTCGACTCTATCGGCCCGCTGGCGGCAACCGTCGCCTGCTGCGCCGCGCTCGACGCAGTCCTTGCCGGCGAGCCCGCGGTTGAGCTTGTTCCCTTCCCGCTCGCCGGGCTGCGCATGGCGGTCCCGCAGACCATGGTGCTCGAGGGCGTCGAGCCCGTGGTCGCACGCGCGTTCGAGTCCGCGCTGGCGGCGCTGCGCAAAGCGGGCGCGCGCATCGTCGATATTCCGCTGCGCGAACTCGCGGAACTGCCGCAGATCAACGCCAAGGGCGGGTTGGCCGCCGCCGAGGCCTACGCGATCCATCGCTCGCTGATCTCCAAAGCCGAGAAAATGTACGATCCGCGCGTGCTCGTGCGCATCCTGCGCGGGCAAGAACAGGATGCCGCCGATTACATCGACCTCATCGCGGCGCGGGCCGATTTCATCCGTCGCCTGGCCGCGATCACGGCGCCCTACGACGCCCTGGTGATGCCGACCGTCCCCGTGACCGCGCCGCGGCTCGCCGATCTCGTCTCGGATGACGCCTATCGCCACGCCAACTTTCTGGTTTTGCGCAATCCAGCACTCGCGAATTTCCTCGACCGCTGCTCGATTTCGATCCCGTGTCACCATGCCGGCGATGCGCCGGTCGGCCTCATGCTGATCGGCGAGCACGGCGCCGACCGCCGCCTGCTGGCCATCGCGGCCGCGATCGAGACGGCGGTCTCGCCGACTTTGGTTTAGGCTGACACGACTATCGGCAAATTCCACAAAGCGACCGCGGGAGCCGCGAGCTCCACCTCGCCCCGCTTGCGGGGAGAGGTCGGCGCCGAAGGCGCCGGGTGAGGGGGATTCTCCACGCGACGGCTTTCTCCGAGATTCCCCCTCACCCCAACCCTCTCAGCCGAAGTCGGATGTATCCGACTTCGGTCGCTTAAATAGTGACCGAACTCGGGTAAACCCGAGTTCGGTTGCAGGCGGGGAGAGGGAGCGCATCAAGACTGCGGCGCTAACGGCGGTCCTCCGGCAGAGCAAACCAGCAGTACCTCGCACGCGGCGCTCTCAAGAAAACAAATTCGCGCGCCCAGATCCGCTACAATAGTGGCGTCGGAGGCGAGTGAGGTTGGACAATGGATTTTTCATTGAGCCCGGAGCAGCAGCAGATCCGGGACGAGGTCCGCAAGCTCTGCGTCCAATTCGACGACGCCTATTGGCTGGAAAAGGACCGCAGCGGCGAGTTTCCGCACGAGCTCCATGCCGCCCTGGCCGCGGCCGGCTGGCTCGGCATTGCGATGCCGGAAGAATATGGCGGAGCCGGCCTCGGCATCACCGAAGCCGTGATCATGATGCAGGCAATCGCCGAATCCGGCGCCGCCATGAGCGGAGCATCGGCGGTTCACATCAACATCTTCGGCCTGCAGCCGGTCGTCGTGTTCGGAACGGACGAACAGAAGCGGCGCATGCTGCCGCCGCTGATCGCCGGCCAGGACAAGGCCTGCTTCGCCGTGACCGAGCCCGACGCCGGTCTCGATACCACCGCCATCAAGGTGCGCGCCGAGCGCCGCGGCGATCACTACCTGCTGTCGGGCCAGAAGATCTGGATTTCCACCGCGCAGGTCGCCAACAAGATTCTCATCCTCGCTCGCACCACGCCGCTTGAGCGCGTCAAGCGCAAGGCCGAGGGGCTGAGCCTGTTCTATACCGACCTCGATCGCACCCGTGTCGCCGTGCGCGTCATCGACAAGATGGGCCGCCATGCCGTCGATTCGAACGAGATGTTCTTCGACGGGATGGTGATCCCCGAAGCCGATCGCATCGGCGCGGAGGGGGAGGGCTTTCGCTCGATCCTGCACGGGATGAATCCGGAACGTATTCTCATCGCCGCGGAGGCGGTCGGCATCGGGCTCGCGGCGTTGCGGAGAGCCGCGAGCTATGCCCGCGAGCGCGTGGTCTTTCGGCGGCCGATCGGCCAGAACCAGGGAATCGCGCATCCGCTCGCGCGATGCTGGATGAATCTGGAAGCGGCCAACCTCATGGTGATGAAGGCGGCGACCCTTTACGACCGCAACTTGGATTGCGCGGCCGAGGCCAATGCCGCCAAATATCTCGCCGCGGAGGCAGCTTTCCATGCCTGCGAGACCGCCGTTCTCACCCTCGGCGGCATGGGTTATTCGAAGGAATTCCACGTCGAGCGCTATCTGCGGGAGGTCATGATTCCGCGGATTGCCCCGATCACGCCACATATGATCCTAAATTTCATCGCAGAGAAGATTCTTGGGCTGCCGAAGTCCTACTAGGGGGGCTTTCGGCGCAAACGGGTTCAGGCGCGAGGACAAGCTCGGTCTACTCCCTCTCCCGCTTGCGGGGGAGGGGTGGGGAGGGGGTAATTGGGAATGACTTTGCACCGGCGGATGGCTCCGGTCGTCGCCCTGGCGCTGCTGCTGGGGCAGAGCGCATGGCATTGCGCGTGGGCCGAAGGCCCCGGTGGCCCGGCGAAGAAATTGCCACGTTCGGCCTGCGACAGCGCGGCCTTTCGCGTTGTCGTGGACGTCGGGCATACGGCCGAGTCCCCCGGCGCCATCAGCGCGCGCGGTGTTTACGAGTATGAATTCAACCTCCGGCTCGCAACGCTGATCAAGCAAAAATTGCTCGCTGCCGGCTTTGCCAAGACCGTCTTGCTGGTCACCGATGGGCCGGCCAGGAAAAGCCTGTTCCACCGCGTGGGGCGCGCCAATCGGTTGTCGGCCGACCTCTTCCTCTCGATCCATCACGACTCGGTGCCGGACTCGTTTCTGGAAACATGGGAGTACGAAGGCGCGGAGCACGGCTTCAGCGACCGGTTCAAAGGCCACTCCATCTTCTTCTCCAACGAGAATGTCGATCCTGATGCCAGCCTTATGTTCGGCCAGCTGCTCGGCGAGCAGTTGAAGGCCCGCGGTTTGCAATACACCCCCCACTACATCGAAAAATTCATGGGCCACCGGCAAAGACTGTTGGTGGACGCCAAGATGGGTGTGTACAGATACGATCAACTGATCGTGCTGAGGACGACGCAGATGCCCGCGGTCTTGCTCGAGGCCGGCTCGATCATCAATCGCGCCGAGGAATTGGTGATGAACTCGCCGGAGCGCCAATCGCTCATCGGCGCGGCCGTAACCGATGCGGTCGAAGGCTTTTGCGCCATACGGCGGCCGCGAAATCCCGATCGCGTCGCCAGCCCGCCGCAGGCGGCCGCCAAACAAACGCCCTCTCCCGACGCCACAGCGCAGCCGGCGAACACCGCCAAAGCTCGCTGATCACGCTAATAAAAGGGCCACGATCTCGGTGCCGTCCCTTTCCGGCAAACGGGCAGAGGGAGCAGGCCGAGTTCGCCGCCCGCGCTGATTCCATTTCACGGTAACGTGCTCTAGAACTGCTTCCTATTCGACATCTTCGATTGGAGCGCGCCATGAGCATTCCGAAGCCCGTCTACAATCCGCCCTTCAACGTCACGCGCGCGAGCCACTCGGTGCTCACCGTGAAGGACCTGGCGGTGAGCCGAAACTTTTACGTGGATCTCCTCGGCTTCATCGTCAGCGATGAAGACAGAGAGACCCTCTATCTGCGTGGCGTCGCCGAGGCCTGTCATCACAGCCTCGTTCTCAAGCGTGCGCGCGGCGAGCCGCAGGCCGAGCGCGTGGGTATGCGCGTCTTCAGCGACGAGGATCTGGAGAAGGCCAAGGCGTTTTTCGACAAAGCCGGCTTGCCGGCGACATGGGTCGAGGTCGCGCACCAGGGGCGCACCCTGCACGTCGCCGACGCAAGCGGCGCGCCGATCGAGTTCTGCGCGACCATGGAGGTCAAGCCACGCCTCGTCGTCGCGTTCGAGCACCACCACGGCGCGGTGCCGCAGCGGCTCGATCATTTCCAGCTCTTGGTTCCCGACGTGCAGCGCGCATGCGAATTCTGGATGAGCATGGGCTTCAGGCTCTCGGAATACATCTCGCCGGATGGAACCGAGGAGCTACTGTTCGTCTTCCTGCAGCGCAAGGGCAATCCGCACGATATCGTCTTCGCCCCCGGGGCAGGGCCGCGGCTCCATCACGCCGCGTTCTCGATCCCGGAATCCTATCACTTCTTCTACGTCTGCGATCTCGCCGCCGAGATGGGCTTTGCCGCCAATATCGAGTTCGGACCGGGCCGCCATGGCCCAGGCCACGCGCTCTTCGTCTATATGCGCGATCCGGACGGTCACCGCATCGAGCTGTTCAACACCCATTACCAGGTGATGGACATCGAGAACGAGCCGGTGCGCTGGGACGCGAGCCACGCCATGAAGCGCCGCTGGCAGTTGCCGGCCCGGCGGCAATGGTTCGTCGAGGCGAGCCGCTTTGCGGGTGTCGAGCCGAGCGAGCCCGCGCGCAAAGGCGACCCGATGAGTCTCGAGAAGTTCATCGCCGCGGGCATGCGGTGAACGCATTCGCGTCGAGGGTGAACCACCCGTACGCCGTCATTGCCGGGCTTGACCCGGCAATCCATCAATCTTCGTAACGACTTCTTCGCAAAGAAGATGGATGCGCGGGTCAAGCCCGCGCATGACGAGTCGAGCACAAGAGCCGCTGGCCCAAAACCACATCACTGCCCCAACAATCCCGCGCTCGCGGCCGCGGCGTCCCAGATCCTGGCGTCTTCCTCGATCATGGCGGCGAACGCGGAGGGCGTGTTGGCGATGGTCTCGAGCCCGTTGTCGCCGAGAACGCGCTGCACCTCCGCGGAGTTCAGGATGCGCACGACCTCGTCATGCAAGCGCGCGGTGGTCGCGGCCGGCAGCTGCGGCGGCCCCAGCAAGCCGATCCAGGTGCGTCCGGGCACGAAGGCCGGTATCTCCTCGGCGATGGTCGGTACGTCCGGCAGCTTCGCGTAGCGCTTGGTGTCGAATACGGTCAACAGGCGCAGTTGCCCGCTTTGGATATGCGGCAATGCGGTCGCCAGGCTGACGATCGCCGCCGGAACGTGGCCGCCCAAGACATCGTTGACCGCCGGCGCCACCCCCTTGTAAGGCACGTACAGCATCTCGATGCCGGCAGTGCGGTTGAGGATTTGCCCGTAGAGATGATGCGCGGTGCCGATGCCGCCGCTGGCATAGGATATTTCGCGCGGATGCTTGCGCACGAGATCGACAAACGCGGTGAGCGAAGCCGCCGCGAGGCGCGAATTGACCACCAGGCCCGCCGGGTTGTTGGCGATCGCGGTGATCGGCGTGAAGTCCTTGACGATGTCGAACGAGGCCTTCTTGTTCTGAATGCGGTCGATCGTTTGCGCGAGCGCGATGACGACGCCGACGGTGGTGGCGTCGGGCGCCGCGCGCCTGAGCATGCTCATGCCGATTGCGCCCGACGCGCCGGCTTGATTTTCGATGACGACGGGCTGGCGCAGGCTTTCGCTCAATTTCTGTCCAATCAGCCGCGCGCTGATGTCGCCCGCTGCACCGGGAGGACTGGGCACGATGATGCGGATCGCTCGCGGCGGAAGATCCTGCGCCCTCCCCGCAAGCGGCAGCAGCGTGAAGGCGCAGAGAAGCAAGGCGTAGAGTGGGCAAAGGCGCGTAACGCTGTGGCCGCGCCGAAACGCCGGTGGCGCGCCTTTGCCCACCCTACACCGCTCACGTGCCCTCATTAGGATCACGATAGAGGCTGCCGACGATGGCGGTCACGCCCGGTTGCGACCGGACGAGATGATAACGACCGTCGCGATCGCGGCCCAGGCGCCCAGCCTGCCGCAGCTCATCCAAGGCGCAGGCGATCTCACGTCCGTCATCGCTGCCGATCGCGTCGACGATGTCGGCGTAAAACATCGGCGCCGATGCGAGCGCCTGCTCGACGGTTTGGAAGCGAGCGGTGCCGCTGAAGACCTTGGCCGCGCTTCTCGTCAGCGGAATCTCGCTTTCCCGGCCGAACGGCTTGGTGCAGTCGAACCCCGCCTTGGCCCCGGTCCGCCGGCCGTTGAGCGAGGGGTCCATGGTCATCCCAAGCATTCCCTGCAGGATGACGAGATCCTGATCGGCCTGGAAGCGCGTCCCGAGCGCCCATTCGACCTGCCGATCATCGTGAATGTCGATGTCCTCGTCGAACACGTAGACGTGCTTCAGCCGCATGATTCCGCCGAACAGCGCCGCGATGGCCGCTCGGGCTTCGCCGATGACGCGCTGCTTGATCGAGACGCGCAGCGTGTTCGAGCCGCCCGAGACCGACCTCAGATAGACCGCGACCGGCTCGCGCACTGTGGCCTTGAGGATCTTCATGGCCTCGGCCTCGGTGCGCATTGCAGTGATGTTGGCGCTGTCCGTCTGGTCCAGGACGAACGCGGAGCCGTGCAGCAGCGTGTGATGCAGCGCGTTGCGGCGCATGGTGATCGCGGTGCAATGAAACACCGGGTCCATGTGGATCGGCCCGTAGTACCCCATGTATTCGCCGTAGGGGCCTTCCGGCTCCGCATAGCCGCGCTCGTCGAGATAGCCTTCGAGCGTCATCTCCGCGTCTGCCGGCACCAGAATGTCGTTGGTGAGGCTCTTGACGACCGGCGCCGGCTCTCCGCGAAACGTGGCGATCAATGACAACTCGTCACCGCCCTGACGCGTGGTCGCGGCAAAGAAATCGAGCGGATGCGTGCCGACCGTAAACGTGATCGGCAACCGCTCGCCGCGCGCCACGCAGGCCGTGTAAATGCGCTTGAGGTCGGACGGGGCGGTCACGTTGGTCCCGGTCTCGTATCGATTGCGCAAGCTCAGACGACGGCACCCGACATTCCTTCGTCCGGTTGCCGGATCGACCGTGTAATCGATGGCTGAACTCAGATAGCAGCTGCCGTCGTAGGCGTGTTGCGGATGGAAAGGGAGCTTCGTGAGATCGACGTCCTTGCCCGTGATCTGCACCTCGTGCACGGGGGCTTCGTCGGAAGGCACTTCCACCACGGGCTGCGGGTTGGAGAGGCGCCTGAAATATTCCTCGTTGAGCTTGCCCTCGCCGGTTTCGAACGCCGCAGCCAAGCGCCTTCGGCTGCCAGCGGTCTTCGCAACGATCTCCACCTGTTCGGGGCCCGCTCGTTTGAACAGGAGCGCCTTCTCCGTCCGCTCGATGATCGCGCTCAGGCCGGTCAGCGGCACCGGTTCGTCGTGAATCTCGACCTCACCCATGTCGACGAGGCGCTCGACGAATCGGCGCAGCCGGTACTTGTCCAGGTCGACGTTGCGGCTCGACATCGCGCGCGCCTCTATTTGTGTCCCTGCGGGAGCATCTCGCTCGACGAATTAATCACCGCGTGGATGCTGCGGGCGAATTCGATCGCACCGGTGACGTCCATGTCCAAGGCCGCGCGCGCGTAGTCCTTGCAGCCGACGCGGGCCGGCCGCGGCGCGGCCATCATCTGCTTGCAGAGCGCGTCGACTGCCGCGTCGAGCTCGGCAGCGGGCACAACCTCGCTCACGATGCCGGCCTCGCGCGCCCGCTGCGGGCCGATCACCGCGGTCGACCACACGAGATAGGTCATGGCCTTGCGCGGCACGCGGTCGACCAGCGCCGACATGACCATGGTCGGCATGATGTTGTGCGCCATCTCGGGCACCTGAAATTTGGCGGTGTCGGCGGCAAGCGTGATGTCGCAGACCGCGGCAATGGCGCAGCCGAAGCCGAAGGCGCGCCCGCGCACCACGCCGATCACGGGAATTTCGCAGCGCCGGAAGGCGCCGTAGCAGTTGAATACCACGTCGTTGCGGCGCCGCAGCTCGAACGCTTCCGGCGGCGCGCCGGGCGGGCGCTTGCCCATGGTCTCGCGGCCGACGCAGAAATCTTCGCCGGCGCCGCGCAGGACCACGATTTCGGCAGTCTCGCCCGCGCCGAGCAGGAGCTTCGTCAGTTCGACCGCCATGGCGTCGGAGGCGGCGTTTCCGATCTGCGGCCGATTGAGCGTGATTTCCAGCACCGGCCCCTTGCGGGCGGTGAGAATGTCGCTGGACATGCATTGTCCTCCCAAAGCGTTTCCCGGCCGGTTCGCCGCAGCAACGTCTCAATAAGCGAGAGCGGCTTGCGATGCCAGACCCCCAACCCCAACCCCCCCAGCCGAACGGAATACGCTCTAGCGTTCGAACGAGACCGGTTTCCGCGCTATCGCGCGCCAGATCCGCTCCGGGGTGACCGGCATGTCCAGGTGTTTGACGCCGAAGTCCTTGAGCGCATCGACGATGGCGTTGACCACGACCGCGAGCGCCGGTGTGGTGCCGCCTTCGCCGCCGGCGCGCACCCCCAACGGATTGTTCGTCGACGGCAGCTCGCTGATCTCGGTGGCAAACGAGAGGAGATCGCGCGCCCGCGGGATGGCGTAGTCCATGAACGAGCCCGAGAGCAACTGGGCGCTGTCGCGATCGTAGACACAGCCCTCGTTCAAGGCTTGGCCGATGCCCTGCGCGATCGCGCCATGGGTCTGGCCGTGCAGGATGCGGGGATTGATGGCGCGGCCGACGTCGTCGACGGCGGCATATCCGACGATCTCGACCGTCCCCAATTCGAGATCGACCTCGACCTCGCAGACGTGGCTGCCGTAAGGGCATCCCCCGACCGTAACGGTCTCGTCGCTTTCCGCCGCCAGCTGTCCCGCCAATTCGTCCGGTAAATCGTCGCGGCGAAGCGCCTCGCGCGCCACCTCGAATATGCCGATGGCGCGGTCGGTGCCTTTGACGATGAAATTGCCGGCGGAAAATTCGATGTCGTGCTCGGCGGCTTCGAGCACGTGGGCGGCGATGCGCTTGCCCCGCGCGATCAGCGCATCCGACGCCTTGCCGATGACGATGCCCGCGAGCCGCATCGATCGGCCGGAATGGGATCCGCCGCCGATGGGGACGATGTCGGTATCGCCCTGGATCAAATTCACGCAATCGAAGGGGACGCCGAGCCAATCCGTGATGAGCTGTGCGAAGCTCGTGCGGTGTCCTTGTCCGCTCGACAGGGTTCCGATCGCCACGTCGACACGGCCTTCGGGGAACACCGTGACCTTCGCCCATTCCCGCGGTGCCCCGGTGGTGAACTCGATGTAATTGGCGATCCCGATGCCGCGGCGTTTTCCGCTGCGGGCCGCGGCGCGGCGCCGCTCGGGAAAGCCGTCCCAGCGTCCGAGCGCGAGCGCCGAAGTCATGGCGCGCGCGTAGTGGCCGCTGTCGTAGGTCAGACCGAGCGGATTGGTGTAGGGCATCGCGTCGGCGCGGACGAGGTTGCGCCGCCGCAGCGCGACGCGGTCGAAACCGTGCGTCGCCGCGGCCAGATCGATCAGGCGCTCCATCACGAACATTACTTCGGCGCGCCCCGCGCTGCGATAGGGGTTGGTGGGCGGCGTGTTGCTCATGACCGCCCGCGCGCGCACCCATGCCGCCGGGATGTGGTAGACGCTTGACATCACCGAGACGCCCTTCGTCAGCGGCACGAACGACACGGTGTGCGCGCCGACATTGCTGATATTCGAGCTGCGCAGCGCGAGAAAGCGGCCGTCGGCGTCGAGCGCAAGTTCGGCTTCGACGAAGAGATCGCGTCCCTGATAGTCGCTGAGAAAGGCCTCGTGGCGCTCGCACGTCCATTTGACCGGGCGGCCGATGCGCCGCGACGCCCAGGCCACCAATGCGAATTCGGGATAGAACGCGTTGCGCGTGCCGAAATTGCCGCCGACGTCGCCGGAGATGACGCGAATGTGGTCCATCGGGACGTCGAGAACGCTGGCGAGCTCGTGCTTCTGTCGAACGACGCCGCCGCTGCCGGCGTAGAGCGTGGTGCGGCCCGTCGCCGGGTCGTGGCTGCCAACGGCCGCGCGCGGCTCGAGCGGCACGCCGGTGACGCGCTGCACCCAGGTTTGCAACGTCACGATACGGGCGGCGCGCTCGAATGCGCGCACGGTGGTGGCGGCGTCGCCGGCCTCGGCATCGACGCAGACGTTCGACCTCGCCTCGTCCCAAACCAACGGGGCGCCCGGCGCGATGGCCTTGCTCGTGTCGGTGACCGCGGGCAGCGGCTCGAAATCGACCGCGACGCGTTCGGCGGCATCCTTCGCGGCGGTGAGACTGTCGGCCACCACCATCGCCACGGCCTCGCCGGCAAAGCGCGCCTTGTCGTTCGGAAGCACGCGATGGGGGGAGAGGAACTTGTCGGACGCATCGCGCTTGCCGAGCGCGATATCGGGCGGGCCGATGATCGGCCGGTGCGGGATCGGTTTGAGACCGTCTTTGCTCGCGTCTGCGCCCGTGAAGACGGCGATCGCGCCGGGCACCGCCATGGCGGCGGCCGCATCGATGCCGCAAATGCGGGCATGGGCATGCGGCGAGCGCACCATCACGGCGTAGGCTTGGCCGGGCAGGTTGACGTCGTCGCTGAAGCGGCCTTGCCCGGTGATCAGCTCCGCATCTTCCTTGCGGGCGACGGGCTCCCCGATGAGGGCTGCGCGTTTCGTCATCGTTTCCCCCCTGCTACGATAGTAGTGATTGCGCTTGGCGCGGCAATAATTGGCAGAAGGATTTCCATGCACGCTTCCGAGACGCCCGAGCAGCCACCCCAAGCGGAGCCGGCGCTGCGCGCCATTGCGATGCCCGCCGACGCCAATCCGCATGGCGACATCTTTGGGGGATGGCTGTTGTCGGAGATGGATCTCGCTGGCGGCACCGCTGCAACCCGCCGCGCCAAGGGCCGCACCGCGACCGTGGCGATCACCGCCATGACCTTTCGTCGTCCGGTTTTCATCGGCGACGAGGTGACCTGTTATGCCGAAATCATCAAGGTCGGGACAACCTCGATCACAGTGAAAGTGGAGAGCTGGGTGCGGCGCGGCACCGGCGAGGAGCAGATCGCGGTCACCGAGGGCATTTTCACGTATGTCGCCGTCGGCGAGGATCGCCGGCCCCGCCCGGTACCGGCCGAAGGTTGACCGGGTCATCCGGTGGCAGATGATCGAGATGCAAAGCTAATGTTGCGCTTTAGACCCGTAGCCCGGATGAGCGAAGGGATATCCGGGCTCTGCCACCTCCGATGATGCCCGCCTCTCGCGATACCCCCAATATACGTCCAGGCATGATGTCCCGGGATTTCGCTTCGCTCATCCGGGCTTCTGCTACTGCGCCATCACGCTTGCCAAAATGGCTTGTTTACCTCGCGCCATCGATCTGCCGACGAAAGGCCCATGTCCCGCAACTCGATGTCATTCAGTGTGGCGAGAAATGCGCGTTCCCTCCTTCTCGCGTCCCATTCGGCAAGCAGCGCTGCACATCGTTTCAGAGACGCCGACGCCAACGCGCGTCCGCGGTTCACCTTTGTCTTCACCCAAGCTGCGGTTTTCGCGGTGCAATCGCGCGGTGATTCGTTTCGATGACCGGATGCCGCTCGTGCCATGTCCGCGGATGTCATGATTCTTGCTCCTGTGCTTTGCGAATACCGATCCTCGGATCGCTTGACCGCACGGTGCCTCATCACATCCGCCGCGACACTCCGCTTATTGCTGTCGATTTCGAAATACTTGTCGCTGTCTGAGCCGGACGCGGGATTGCGCCCGCCTCCTCCCTGCGGACGCCTCCATCCGCTGCAATCGCTGGACAATTCGCCCTCCCTGGGTAACTCTCGATCAATGGACAAGCGAGCGTTCAGCGTGCGCGAGATTCTCGCCGGGAAGGCGCCGAAGGACGCGCCGGTGACCGTCAAAGGCTGGGTGCGCACGCGGCGCGACTCGAAAGCGGGCATTTCATTCGTGCATCTGTCGGACGGATCGTCGTTCCATCCGGTGCAGGTGGTCGCGCCCAACACGCTGCCCAATTACACCGATGAGGTCTTGAAGCTCACGGCCGGCTGCGCGGTGGAGGCGACGGGGACGATCGTGTCATCGCCGGCGAAGGGGCAGCCGTTCGAGATGCAGGCGAGCGCGATCAAGGTGATCGGCTGGGTGGAGGACCCGGATACGTATCCGATCCAACCGAAGCCGCATACGCTTGAGTTCCTGCGCGACGTGGCGCACTTGCGGCCGCGGACCAACACGATTGCGGCGGCGACGCGGGTGCGGCACACGCTGGCGCAGGCGATCCACCGCTTCTTCGACGAGAACGGCTTTTTCTGGGTCAATACGCCGATCATCACCGCGTCCGACGCGGAGGGGGCAGGGGCGCTGTTCCGGGTCTCGACGCTCGATCTCGCCAACCTGCCGCGCACGCCGCAGGGCAAGGTGGATTTCGCGCAAGATTTCTTCGGCCGCGAGGCGTTCCTGACGGTGTCGGGGCAGCTCAACGTGGAGGCGTATTGTCTCGCGCTCACCAAGGTCTACACCTTCGGGCCGACGTTCCGCGCGGAAAACTCCAACACCAGCCGCCACCTCGCCGAGTTCTGGATGATCGAGCCGGAGATCGCTTTCGCCGACCTTTCGGACAACGCGACGCTGGCGGAAGCGCTGCTGAAATTCACCTTGGAAGCGCTGCTGAAGGAAAGGCAGGAAGATCTCGCCTTCTTCGACGAGCGGATCGAGAAGGGGCTCATCGCGAAGCTCGAGGGCATCGTGGGCTCGCAGTTCGTGCGCATGGATTACGGCGAGGCGATCGGGGTGCTCGAGCGGGCGAAGGAGACGTTCGAGTTCCCGGTGAAGTGGGGCATCGACCTGCAGTCGGAGCACGAGCGCTATCTCACCGAGAAGCACGCGAAGAAACCGGTGATCGTGATGAACTATCCGAAGGACATCAAGGCATTCTACATGCGCCTGAACGATGACGGCAGGACGGTCGCGGCGATGGACGTGCTCGCACCGGGGATCGGCGAGATCATCGGCGGCAGCCAGCGCGAGGAACGGCTCGAGGCGCTGGACGCGCGCATGGCGGAGCGCGGCATCGACAAGGAGCACTACGCTTGGTATCGGGATCTGCGCCGCTATGGCACGGTGCCGCACGCGGGCTTCGGGCTCGGCTTCGAGCGCACCCTCGCGTACGTCACCGGGCTTGCCAACGTGCGCGACGCGATCCCGTTCCCGCGAACGCCAGGAAACGCGAGGTATTGAGGCGCGCGCTAAAAGCAGAGATAGGTCACGACGTTTCCGCGTTTATCTTTAATGACGTAGGGACATTGCGCGCGCTTGAGCGCCGCCTTGGCGTCTTCATTGCCAAGCGCCGCGGCTTTCTCGTAATAGGCTTTGGCGGCGCTTGCATCCTGCGGCCCGCCGCGCCCGCTTTGTGCAAACGCGCCCAGGCGCTCCAAGGCGCCAGGATGATCTTGCGCCGCCGCCTTTTCGAACAACGCCCGCGCCGCAACGTCGTCCTTTGGTCCGCCGATGCCCTCCGCAATCATCAATCCGAGCTGGTACTGCGCTTCCGCCGAATTCGTTTCCGCCGCTTTCGCCAGCAAGGCTCTGGCCTTGACGGGCTCCGGCGCTGCGCCGCCGCCCTCGTTGAGGGCCGCGAGATTGGTGGCGCCGCGGGGATTGCCGCCCGCGGCGGCGCGCTCGAACAGCTTGCGCGCTTGGGCTTCGTCCTTGGCAACGCCCGATCCAGTCGCGAGCAGCACGCCGAGCTCGACCATGGCCGACGTGCTCCCCTTGTCGGCGGCCCTGCGATAGGCGCCGACGGCTTCCGGCAATTGCTGATTGGCGGCGTAGGCGCGACCGAGCTGGTAAAGCGCCCGCCGCGATGCAGCCGACGCGAGCTTGCAGAATTTGATCGCCGTCGCGACGTCCGACGCTTCGATCTCCTGAGCGCCCTTGACGTCCTTGGGCTTATCCGGATCGGCGGGATCGGCGGCGAGCCGGTCGCACAGCACGAGATCGGCTGACTGAGCGTGGGCTGAGGAATGAAGGCAGGCAAGCGTCAGCGCCAACAACGCGATGCCGACGTTGTGAGCGATCGAAACCGCGCCGGATCGTTTTGATCGCATGTCGGCTCGCTGCATGACGCGTGTTTGCGGCCGCTTATGGCTGCGGACCTTATAGCTGCGGACCTTATAGCTGCGGATTTGGGCCAGCAAGCGGCGCCCGATCTCGACCCGCGTCCTGTCGGCGTATTGGCGTTCGGATCACGACGGGCTCTCGGTGAGCCTGTGTCAGTTTGACCCTGAACCGCAATCCGCGCCCGTCTTGCAGGACACCCGTAATGCGCGAATACTCTCGTCGATCGCGGGAGTCATCGGGGGATCCCGCTTCGAGAGGGCAACCCATGGACCGCCGTCGTTTCCTCATCGGGACCGCCGCGAGCGCGCTCGCGGCTGGACCGGCATTCGCGCAAGAGGCTTTCCCCTCGCATGCGATCACCATCATCAACGCGTTTCCGCCCGGCGGCGCCAACGATATCGTGACGCGGCCGCTGGCCGCGGCCATGGAGCCGATCCTCAAGCAGCCGGTCGTGGTCGAGACCAAGGCCGGCGCCGCCGGACAGGTCGGCGCCCAGTTCGTCGCCGCCGCCAAGCCCGACGGCTATACGCTGCTGTCGCACAACACCGGGATCTCCGGTTACGCCGAGGTCGACAAGCTGTTTGGCCGTCCGCCCAAGATCACCCGCGCCGACTTCATTCCGCTCGCGCGCCTGGTTGCGGAGCCGATCTTGCTCCTCGTCAACGACCAGCAGCCCTACAAGACGCTGAGCGAGTTCATCGCGGCTGCCAAGGCGCATCCGGACTCGCTCGTCTTCAGTTCGGGCGGGCTCTATGGCGCGTCCCATCTGCCGCTGGCGTACCTGGAAAAGGCGACGGGCCCATTGCGGCTGCGGCATCTGCCGACCAACGGCGGCGGCCCGGCCATCGTCGCCATCCTCGGCAACAATGCCCAGGTCACGACCCAATCGGTGTCGGCCACGCTGCCGCACATCAAAGCGGGCAAGCTGCGCCCGCTCGCCGTTTTCAGCGCAACGCGCTCGAAGTCGTTGCCCGACGTGCCCACGCTCAAGGAGCTCGGCTTCGACGTCGAATACTATCTTTGGGTCGGGATATTCGCGCCGAAAGGCACGCCGGGCGAGATCGTGACGACGTTGCGCGCCGCCATCGGAGAGGCGGTGCAATCGGATCAATTCAAGACCGCGCTCGCCAATGCCGGTCAGGAGCTCGCCTATCTCGACGGGCCGGATTTCCAGAAGTTCTGGGACATCGACGGCCGGCGAACCGACGAGGCGGTGATCTCGATCGGTAGGCAGGGATAGCTCGCGTCTGGTCCTTGCGAGACCGCAACATTGACGCGCGGAGGTCGGCTCGCATCGCTTATCCGCGCGTTGCGCAGATCGCCGAACGACCGGTTTTGAACCGAAGCGGTCATTCGCTGACAGTGTCAATCTCAAGGTCTTAAGCTCAGGGATGCGGCATGAAACGGGAGACGAACCGGACGCTGGCGGCATGCCTCGCCGTCTTCATCAGCGGGGCGGCCCTCGCCGAAGATAGGGCAACAGGCGCCATCAAGCCCCTCTCATCCGTGAAATTTTCGCCAGACAACGACGTGAAGTGTCTGCAGTCGGCAACCGAAAGCGGTGATCCGACGACCGGTCGCTCGACTCTGATCTTGAAGGCATCCCCGGGATGCGTGGTTCCTTGGCATTTCCATACCGCCGAGGAACAGCTGATCATCATCAACGGCAGCGTCCTGGCCGAGATGGCCGATCATCGGCCTACACGACTCGGCCCAGGTGGGTTTGCCATCATGGGGAGCCGCATGCCGCATCAGTTCACCTGCCACGGCAAGTCGGCGTGTTTGATGATCGTCGCTTTTGATCGCGCTTACGACATCTACTGGGGCAAAGGCGGTTAATGTTCTCGCGAAGGCCCGAGAGTTCGATCTCGATCGGCCGGCAGGGATAACCGATCGAAGACAAAGCTCAAGGCGCTCCCGACCGAGAGCCTTCCGCTGCACGGCCTCCCGCGTCATCTTTTTTGCCGAGATCATCCGGCTTTCGCGCCCGGACGCAGCTGGCGCACGGCTTCTTCGACGGTTCTGAAAGTGCGCTCGGGTCCGAGCGCTGCGATCAGCCCGGTTTGGCTGGCCTGCGCCTGGGCGCGTGGGTCCGACAGCCGCGCGATGGCGACGTCGATGGAGCGCGAGCGCAGCTCCGCGATGGTTTCTTGAAAGATCTGCGAGCCGGTATAGTCGATGTCGATCATGCCGCTGGCCTCGATCACCAGTAGCTTCACCGGCGCGGGCGCCGCAGCGAGCGCCCTCATGATCTTGTCGCTGATGTACTGGGCGTTTGTGAAGGTCAGGGGCGCCGCGGTCGCAAAGACGAGGACGCCCGGCTCATGCTCGCGCTTCTCGCCCTGGCCGGGCGGCCACCACACGGTGCTTCCCGGCACGCGCGCCAGCTCCACGCAATAGGGTCGGACGACGAAGTACAGGCTGTGCACGAAGGACAGCACGATCGCCAGCAGCATGCCGGTTTCGATCGGGAGCGCCACGACGAGCCCGCAGCTCGCCGCCACCAGCAGGATCTCGGGCCCGCCGCGGCAGTAGATGCGGATCATTTCGTTCAGACGAAAGATCTTGATGGCGATGTAGAAGAGAATTCCCGACAGCGCCGCGTGCGGCACATAGGCCATCAGGCCCGCCGCCAGCAGGAAGAGCACGATCATGAGGGCGACGGCGGTGATCGAGGCGACCTGCGAGCGGCCGCCGGATTCGACCACGATGGCGGTGCTGGGCGGACTCGCATCGACGGGGAACGAGCCGGTCACGCCTGCCACGATGCTACCGGCCCCGACGCCGGCAAAGTCGCGGCTGGCATCGTCCGGCCGACCTTCCTCCGAAGGAAAGGTGCTCGCGACTGCGGACGTCTGCATGATGCAGACCATGGCGACGATGAGGGCCAGCGGTAGAAGCCGACCGATGTCGCGCGCTTCGGGCAACAACGGAAGCGCGAGACGCGGCAGCTCGACGTGGAGCGGGGCGAGCAGACTCACGCCGCGGGTCTCGAGGTGGAACAGCGCCACGCCGACGCCCGCCCCAACAACGCCGATCAGCGCACCCGGAACCTTCGAGCTGATCCTGGCCGTGCCCAAGGTCACGATCAGCACGCCGGCGCCGAGCGCGAGCGTATAGGGATTGGCCTCTCCCAGGCGGCCGAGGATGTGAAAGAGGCGCAGCAGAAGGTGCCCCCGCTCCTCGGATATGCCGAGCAGCGTCGGAAGCTCGCCCACCATGATGTGGATGGCGATGCCCGCGAGAAAGCCCGTCGTCACGGGGGTCGAAAGCAAGGTCGCGAGCCAGCCGGCGCGCAGCAAGCCGACGACGACCAGAATGGCGCCGACCATCAGCGCGAGCAGCGTGACCAGCTCGGCATAGTGCGGGGTGCCGGCGGCGGCCCAGGATGCAAGCGCGCCGGCGAAGATCGGCGCGATGGTGGAATCGGCCGCCACCGACATGAAGCGGTTGGCCCCGAAGGCGGCGAAGGCGAGCGAGCCGGCGGCAAAGGCGTAGAGGCCGGTCTCGGGCGGCATGCCCGCCAGCCGGGCGGTCGCCAGCTGCCCCGGAATCGCAATCGCAGCCAGCATCATGCCGGCGATGAAATCGCGCGGCAGCCATCCGATTCGATAGCCGCGCAGCGACGCGAACAGCCAGGGTAGCATTCGGCTTCGCCGCTATGCGACCTTGTCGGCTTTCTTCGTCCGACGCTGGTCGCCCATCTTCCGCTCGCGCGCCGCCGCGTGGTACTTGCGGCGAATATCCGCGATGTCGACGCGCGTCGGCGGCAACTTCAACCCCATGTCGTCCATCGTGTCGGCGATGATCTGCGATACCGCGAGGTTGCGGAACCACTTGTGGTTTGCCGGAATGACGTACCAGGGCGCGTGCTTCGTGCTCGTCAGGGCCATGGCGTCCTCGTACGCCTCCACGTATTGCGGCCATAGCTCGCGTTCGGAATAGTCGCTTTCGCTGATCTTCCACTGTCGCGACGGATCGTCGAGCCGCTGCTTGAAACGCGCCAGCTGCTCTTCCGGGCTGATGTGGAGAAAGAACTTCAGAATGGTGGCGCCGTTTTGCGACAGCATCGTTTCGAAGTCGTTGATCAGGTCGTAGCGTTTCGACCACACCGAACGTGGCACGAGCTTGTGCACGCGGACCACGAGCACGTCCTCGTAATGCGATCGATTGAAGATCACCACTTCGCCTTTGCCCGGTGCCCGCGTGTGGATGCGCCAGAGGAAATCGTGCGCGGCCTCCTCTTTGCTCGGCTGCTTGAATCCGAAGACGAACGTTCCTTGCGGATTCATTCCGCTGAACACGTGCCGAATGACGCCATCCTTGCCGGCTGCGTCGAGCGCCTGCAGCACGACGAGCAGGGATTGGCTGCCGTCCGCGTAAAGCAGGTACTGCAGCTTGTCCATGCGTTCGATATGGGTTTGGGTCTTGGGCAAAGCCTTCTCATGGGTCTCGTTCTTGCCGGTGTAGGACGCATCGATTTTCGACAGCCGAACCTTCGCTCCGGGCTCGACCACAAACTTCTTTCGGTAATCCATCCTGGATGCTCCCATTACGATGCCGCATGCAGCCGAAGCGATTGGTTCACGATGTGCATGCTCCTTGCCTGTCGCGCGGTTCGATAAGCGGCGAAGCGTTCGCTCAGCAGTCGGACGCCGCCGAGCACGAACATCCAGGCGATGTTGTAGAGCCACACCCATCCGATCAGGGTCCACGGGATCGACGGGACGAGCCAGCCGAAGCCGCACATCAGCACCGCCAGGATCTGGGTGAGCACGATCGCGCCGAACAGCGGGAGCGCCGGGAACGGCGGCAGGAAGAACCAGCGTTCGCTCCTGGTGATGAACAGCAACAGGTGGCCGCCCGCCACCAGTTGCAGGAACATCACCGTCCGCAGCTGATCCTCGCTCGTCAGCCCGAAATACTCCTGCAAGTGCGAATGCGAAAGCACCCGGATGCCGATCAAGAGGAGCCCGAATGTTTCGACGATCGAGAACACCCCGAGCACGGCCGCTATGCTAAGGAGCTGCGGCATGTGCCAGCGGATCGGCTTGGCGCTCACCGGGGTATTGTCGTAGGCGATGGTCATGATCGGGACGTCGTCGAGCAGCGACATGGCGACGATCATCATCGCGGTCAGCGGCGCAAAGTCGAGAAAGATGGTGGACAGCACGACCACGAACATGATGTCCATGGTCAGCGCTATGCGGTAGATCGTGTAGGTGGTGATCCGCCCGAAGATGCGCCGCGCCTCGTCGATCGCGTCGTTGATGACGGAGAGGCCCGGCGCGGTCAGAATGAGCGCCGCGGCGCCGCGCGCCGCGTCGGTGGCGCCCGACACGGCAGTGCCGCAGTCCGCCTGCTTCAACGCCGGCGCATCGTTGACGCCGTCGCCGGTCATCGCAACCAGATGGCCGCGCGCCTGCAGCGCCTTGACGATGGCGTATTTGTGCTCCGGGAACACGCGGGCAAAACCATCCGCCCGCTCGATGGCGTCGGCGATCCCGGGCGGGACGTTGTTGGGATCCATGTCTTTAGGAAAGGCTTCGGCGGCCGGGATGATGTGCGTGCCCATGCCGAGCCGGCGCGCGGTCTCGATCGCGATGGCGGTGTCATCGCCGGTCACCATCTTGACCCGCACGCCTTTTTCATTCGCCATGTCGATTGTGGCCTTGGAATCGTCGCGTGGCGGATCGAACATCG
>WNFX01002864.1_pt1 | contig 21068 bp, 12 predicted proteins | sample 5400111 | NCBI WGS metagenome assembly WNFX01 (sample SAMN13153363, study PRJNA577476) | soil metagenome | isolation source: 40 cm soil or saprolite under grassland replicate 1 | place: USA:California | collected 2016-06-15 | reverse complement strand
GTGGCTCTCGACCCTGGCCTGCGGGCCCGGCTGTCTCGCGTGCTCGCCGCCCGAATGCTCAACACGCCGGTGCTGCGGACCGGTGCCGGGCACGACGCCGCCGTGCTCGCCGCGCGGGTTCCTGCCGCGATGCTGTTCGTCCGCAACCCGTCCGGTGTGTCGCATGCCCCGGCCGAGCACGCCGAGCTGGCCGACTGCCAGACCGGGGTGGCGGCGCTCGCCGCCGCGCTCGAGGAGCTGGCGTCAGCGTGACCGGCGGTGAGCGCCGCCGCTGGCATGCCGAACTGGCCTGGCTTCCTGACCAGGGCGTATGTACGGACGTCCTGATCGAGGCGACCGGCGAGCGGTTCACCGCTGTCATGCCGCAGGTCCGTCGGGGCGACACCGTGGCCGATGCCGTTTGGCTGCCCGGGCTGACGCTGCCCGGGTTCGCGAACGCCCATTCACACGCGTTTCACCGCGCGCTTCGCGGGGTCACGCAGGCCGAGCACGGCACGTTCTGGACGTGGCGCGAGCGCATGTACGAGGTGGCCGCGCGGCTGGACCCGGACAGCTACCTCGCGCTAGCCGCAGCGGTCTACGCCGAGATGGCGCTGGCCGGGGTGACGTGCGTGGGCGAGTTTCACTACCTGCATCATCAGCCAGGCGGCCGCGCCTACGCCGACCCGAATGCCATGGGCCGGGCGCTGATACGGGCCGCCGCCGAAGCCGGCATCCGCATCACCCTGCTCGACACCTGTTACCTGGCCGGCGGGCTGTCGCTGGAAGGCGAAACCCTGCCGCTCACAGGCCCGCAACTGCGCTTCGGTGACGGGGACGCCAGGCGGTGGGCGGCACGCGCGAGCGCGCTCGGCGCCGACGAGCACGGCATGCTGGGGGCGCACGCGCAGGCGGGTGCGGCGATCCACTCGGTGCGCGCGGTCCCGCCGGAGCAGATGCATCCGGTGGTGAGGTGGGCGCACCGCTGCGGCGCCCCGCTGCACGTGCACCTGTCCGAGCAGCTGGCCGAGAACGAGGCCTGCCTGGCCGCCCATCACGTCACTCCGGCGCAGCTTGTCTTCGACGCCGGCGTACTCGGCCCGCGCACCACGGTCGTGCATGCCACCCACGCCAGCGGGGAGGATGTCAGGCTGCTCGGCGAGACCCGGACGTTCGCCTGCATCTGCCCGACGACCGAGCGCGATCTCGCCGACGGGATCGGCCCGGCCCGCGCGCTCGCCTTGGCAGGCTGCGCGCTCACCGTCGGGACCGACAGCCACGCCGTCGTTGACGTTCTGGCGGAGGCGCGCGGCATCGAGTTCGCCGAGCGGCTCGCCACGCGCCAGCGCGGCCACTTCACCGCGGGTGAGCTTGCCCGCGCCGCGACCGTGGCCGGGCACACCTGCCTGGGCTGGCCCGACGCGGGGGAGATCGTCCCTGGTGCCTGGGCCGACCTGGTGACGGTCGGCTTCGATTCACCGCGGCTGGCGGGCACCGCCGCGGCGACCGCCCTCGAATCGGTGATCTTCGCGGGGTCCGCGGCCGATGTCCGCAACGTGGTGGCTGGCGGACGCGACCTCGTACGCGACGGTCGGCACCTGCTCGTGCCTGATGTCCCCGCTGCCCTGAACGCGGCTATCGGCGCGGTATTGGGAGCAGGCACGGAGGTCTAGCGGCATATCGACCCGTTTAATTAAGATGTCGCTGCCCGAGCGACCTGGTGTCGGGCGAGCTGCTCCGAGGCGCCGAACAAGTACTCGGTGTGCTCCCCGGTGTGGCAGGTCGAGGAACCTGGCAACATCGAGAACGCCTGGTGAACGACACCCCGAACTCCTTCGTCTGGGAGATCGGGCACACCTCCGATTTCACCAACCCGGCCGGTCAGTTCTGCCTCCCTCAACCTACTGCGACACGCTTCTGCGGCCGACTCCGTAAGCGATCATTCCGCGATCGCGGTGGGTTTCCGGCGCTATTCACTGGGAACCCACCGCGATCATGGAAAACTACTGGAACGGTATAGCATGAGAACTAGCCACTGGTTGCCAAGGCACTCGACATCAGCGAGTCCCGTGCGCTGATCGCGCAGGTGGCGGCGGAGCCTGCCTGACGCTCCGGCATGAGGAGGAGCAGGATGACCAGCCCGGCCTGTCGTACGCCCAGTGGCGCAAGAGCACGTACAGCAATGCCAGCGGCAACTGCGTGGAGGTCGCTGCCGTCGCTGTCCCGAAGCCCAGCAGGAGAGCGTGCGCTGGCTCAGGCGCGGTCGCGGTGCGCGACTTGCGGGATCCGGACGCACAAGAAGTGCGGTTCCATGCCGACCAGTAGAAAGCATTCCTTAGCGGGGTGAAGGAGGGCGAGTTCGACCTGGCCTCAGGTCGTTCACGCCGGGCGCAGATTCGCGCCGCCGCTGTAGCGGATTCGCGGCACCCACATCGCGGATGTGGCACACCTGTTGCCATAACGACATCCGGTGCATATCCAATCAGTGAATGATCCGTATTCTGACCGGGCAATACCACCACCCGGGCGGAGGGTGAAGCAAGAGCGGTCAGCCCTGAAGCGGTATGGGCATGCCCACGTGCGCCCGCGTTCCGGCTAGCGGTCACTCACGAGAAGGCGCGATGAGCACGCTGATCACCAATATCGCGGAGTTGGTCACCAACTCTCCCGAGCACGCCGCCCGGGGCGCGGCAGGCTCGGCGGGCTTTGGCGCACTCAGTGACGCCGCCCTGGTGATCGAGGATGCGTACGTCGCGTGGTGCGGCCCCGCGTCGAAGGCGCCGGCCGCGGATCGGGTGGTCGACGCGGGCGGCCGCGCCGTGTTGCCTGGCTTCGTCGACTCCCACTCGCACCTGGTGTTCGCGGGTGAACGCAGCGCCGAGTTCGCCGACCGCATGGCTAGCCGCCCCTACCGGCCAGGCGGCATCGCCGCCACGGTCGCCGCGACCCGCGGCGCCTCGGACGCGCAGTTGCGGGCGGGGGTGCGGCGGCTCGCCGCCGAGATGCTCCGCCAGGGAACGACCACGTTCGAGTGCAAGTCGGGTTATGGGCTCACCGTCGCCGACGAGAGGCGCTCGGTACGGCTGGCGGCGGAGGTCACCGACGAGGTCACGTTCCTGGGTGCCCACGTCGTGCCGCCGGAGTGCGGCGGTGACATCGACGCCTATCTCGCCCTCGTGTGCGGCGAGATGCTCACCGCCTGCGCGCCCTACGCCCGCTGGGTGGATGTCTTCTGTGAGCGCGGCGCATTCGACGCGGACCAGGCCAGGACCGTGCTCGCGGCCGGCCGCGACGCCGGCTTGATCCCGCGCGTGCACGCCTGTCAGCTTGGGCCCGGGCCTGGCGTCCAGGTCGCGGTCGAGGTGGGGGCCGCGTCGGCCGATCACTGTACGTACCTGTCCAGCGCGGACGTGGCCGCGCTGGCGTCCTCCGGTACGGTCGCCACGCTCCTGCCCGGCGCGGAATTCTGCACCCGCCAGCCGTATCCCGACGCACGGCGACTGCTCGGCGCCGGCGTGGTCGTGGCCCTCGCGAGCGACTGCAATCCCGGCTCAAGCTTCACGTCCTCGATGGCGTTTTGCATCGCGCTCGCGGTGCGTGAGATGCGCATGACAACACAGGAGGCGGTGTGGGCGGCCACGGTCGGGGGTGCGCGCGCCCTGCGCCGGACCGACGTGGGGCACCTCGCGCGGGGGGCCAGAGCCGATCTGATCCTGTTCGACGCGCCGTCGCACGCCTACCTCGCCTACCGGCCCGGCGTCCCGCAGGTCGCTTGACTACGTTCAGTAGCAAAGCGCTACGATACGTGATCTATGGTGACTTGCCGCGGCTGTGGTCGGCGTGCGTGCGCCGGTCAGATCACCGGTTTCAGCGCCGGGTAGCGGCCGCGGAAGCGGATGAGCGGCGCGGCGCCGCGGTCGGCGTACGGCACGCCGACCGCCTCGGCGATGACAAGCAGGTGGTCACCCGCCGTAACCCGTTGCCTGGCTTCGCACTCGATCGCCGCCAGGCCCGCTTTGGCCATGAGCGCTCCCGAACGGCTGCCGCGCAGGTGCGGTACCTCGTCGAGCAGGCGCCGCGCACTCGGCCGGCCCGCTGCGGCGAACCTCCCGGCCAGCGCCCGCTGGCCCTCGCCGAGAATTGTCACCGCGAACGCGTCCTGCCTGCCAAGCACCTCGGCGAGGTAGGAGCCAGACATCAGGCTGACAAGGACAAGGGGAGGGTCCTGCGAGACCGGGCAGAACGCGCTTACGGTCGCGCCGATGTCGTCGCGCCCGTCGCGGACCGTGACGAGCACCACCCCGGTGGCCAACCCCGCGAGCGCATCCCCGGCATCACCCGGTGTCACGGCGCGTGAGCCGTTCGGGAGTCAACTGATTACCCAGCTTCCGGGCAGGAGCAACGGCCCGCCCGTCGGCAAGCCGAGCCCCGCGGCGAGCTGTGCCATCGGCCCCCAGCCTTCCCCAGGCAGCCACGCCTCGACCAGTCCGCTTCCGAGCCGGGCGGCCGCGGCGGTGCGGTCCTCGCTGGACTCGGGCGGGCGCAACCGGTCCAAGGGACTGACCCGCGGGTAGGGGCGGACAGGCGCATCCGGGCGCAGGCCGGCCCGGCGCCGCGCGATCCGCTCCGCGACGTCCAGCCCGCCGAGTTCGTCGACGAGGCCGTTGCGCAGGGCGTCGGCGCCCGTCCAGACGCGACCGCGGGCGATCTCGTCAACGCGCGTGGTGGTCAGCCTGCGGCCGTCGGCGACCTTGGCGATGAAGTCCGCATAGATGCGATCGAGCCAGGCGTTGACCCGCTCCCACTCCTCGTCGGTGAACGCCCGGTTGGCCGAGAAGATCTGGGCGTGCTCACCTTCGCGGACCGCGTCGGTCGACACTCCGGCCCGGCCGAGAAGGTCGGTGAGCACCGCCTTGCCCCCGTACACGCCGATCGAGCCGGTCAGCGTGCCCGGCTGGGCGACGATCGCGTCAGCGGCCGTCGAAATGTAGTATCCACCGGACGCGGCCACGTCACCCATGGAGACCACGACCGGTTTGGCGGCGGCGCGTGCCCGCACCACCTCCCGCCATATCGTGTCGGAGGCCGTGACCGAGCCGCCCGGGCTGTTCACCCGCAGCACGATGGCCCTGACGCGGTCGTCGGCCGTGGCACCGCGAATCGCGGCGGCGAGTGTGTCCGAGCCGATCGCAGAAGCCGACAGGGGGCTGCGCCCGCTGCGTCCGCGCCGGATCTGGCCACTGGCGTGGATGAGGGCGACGTAGCGCTCGCGGCGGTTCGGCAACCTGTACGCGCCGCGGCGCAGTTTCTGCGCACGGTTGTAGCGACTCACGTACTGCAGTTCCGCGTCGTCCCCTGCCTCCTTGCGTACCGCCGCGTAAACCTCGTCGCGGTAGCACAGCGCATCGAGCAGGCCTGCCTGGAGGGCCTCGCCGCTGGTGAACGGACCACGGTCGATCAACTTGCGAACGTCGGCGGGGGTGATGCCGCGGCGGGCGGCGATGGCCTCGGTGAGCTGCTTGGTAATCGACTCGGCGAGACGTTGCTGCGCCTCGCGATGCGGTGCGTCAAAGCCGTGTTCAGTCAGTACGTTGACCGCGTTCTTGTATTCGTGTCGTTTGGCTACCTCGTACTCGACGCCGAGCTTGTCCAGCGTGCCCCGGTAGAACATCGTCTCAAGGGCGATTCCCGTGAGCCCGAGGTCACCCGATGGCTGCAGGTAGATCTGCTCGAACGCGGTGGCCAGGTAATAGGGGAGGTTGCCCGGCGCGAACTCGCCGAAGGTCTCGGCCCACGCGATCGTCGTCTTGCCTGTCTTGCCGAACTCGATGATCGCGTCGCGCAGCTCCTGAATCCTCGCCAGCCCGATGCGCCGGCCCCCGACCTTGGCGACGAGCGCCTTCACCCTGTCGTCGGTCTGGGCGCGGCGCAACGCGTCGATCACATCACCGAGCCGGTTCCGCCGCATCGTGAGCAGCGCCGACAAGGGATCGGCGGGTGGCTCGTCGGCGATTCCGTCGGTCAGGTCGAGCTCAAGGATCAGCGGCCCAGTCCGCCGCTGGCGAAGCTTGATGATCTTGTTTGCGAGGCTCGTGTCCGGCATGCATTCAGCCTACGGTCACGCGAATCGGTTAGGGTCACGGCATGGCCGACCAGGACGGCGATCAGGGCGCTCGCCGCGGCGCAGGGCGCGGCACAGGCGCCGGCCGGGGCGCTCGGCGGGGTGCCGGCCGGGACGCTGGGGGTGGCCGGGGCGCTGGCGGAGGCGGTGGCCGGGGCGCTGGCGGAGGCCGTGGCGGCGATCAGGGCGCCGGGGGAGCCGCCGACCACGGCGTCGGCGCTGACGGCGATGGGTGGGTCCGTTGTGACCTGGGGCATCTGCACTGGGGGCGGTTCGGCGCGGCCGGCCTGCTCGGCTATACGCGGGACGAAGTGGGGCGAGCCAGTGTGCTGCTGCAGCACCGGAGTTCGGCAAGCAGTCATGGTGGTACCTGGGGCTTGTTCGGTGGTGCCCGGCGGAGCCGTGAGCCCGCCGAAGCCGCGGCACTGCGTGAGGCGGCCGAGGAGTGCACCCTGCCGACCGACTTGGTCGAGATCCAGGGCATCCTTCGCGATGATCATGGACATTGGGCTTATGAGACGGTAATCGGCGAGCTACCGCGGGCGGTCCCCGTGCGGCCCGCGAACTGGGAGACCGCCGAGGCCGCGTGGGTCGCCGTCGCAGCGGTCGAGCAACTGGGGCTCCATCCTGGGTTCGCCGCCCTCTGGCCCGTCCTCCGCGGCGCCCTCCTGCCGCTCGTGATCATCGTGGACGCGGCGAATGTGATGGGCTCACGGCCCGATGGCTGGTGGCGTGATCGGGCCGGGGCCGCCGTACGCCTGCGCGATGAGCTTTCCGGGCTCGGCGCTCGCGGCATCAGGTCCCTGCCCGCGGGCGTGGAGGTACCGCCGCTGGACGTGTGGTTCCCTGAGATTGTCCTGGTGGTCGAGGGTGCCGCTCGCGCCGGCGTGGCCAGCACCGTGGTCGGTGACACGGCTGGCGATCCCCGTGGTTCTCGCGCGAGGCCGCCCAGCCCCGCCAATCCGGGTGCTGATGATGCTAGTGGTGCTGATGATGCTGGCGTGGTCAGTAGTGTCGATGGCGCGCGGAGTCCCGGCGCGCGGAGTCCCGGCGCGCGGAGTCCCGGCGCGTACAGTTTGGCCGGGGGCGATGCCGTGCGCAGCACAGTCCGCGGTGCCGTGCGCGTCGTTGCCGCCAAGGGCTCCGGCGACGACGCGATCGCGGACCTGGCGGGCGACGCCCGCGGCTTCCGCCTAGTGGTGACCGCCGACCGAGAACTCCGCCGCCGCTGCCAGAGCGCGGGCGCGGCCGTGGCCGGCCCCCGCTGGCTGCTCGGCCTGCTTTGACAAACCACGTGGCACCCGTCAGCACGCCTGTAGTCCTGCAGCGCCTTCTGACCGGGATAGATCGGACATTCGAGGTCGCTTCAGGAGTGCAAGTGTGTTCCTGGTGTGCCAAATGGCGGCATTCCGCGCCCGAGAGATGGCGGACGTGCTCACCGCGTGTTCTGGGTGTGCCAAGTCGATGTGACTGGAGTGTGTCAGGTCATGGTCAGGTTGGTCAGCCGTCGTCAGCTGACGGCACGGGTTGTCTTCGCGGTCCGCTCCCCTTCATGATCCGTTTTTGTGTTAACTAGCCCGCGAATATCGCGGGCTAGTTAACACAAAAACGGATCATGAAGGGGGAACTTGCTCCGGTGGCTACGGTTCGTGCTGGTTCGTGTGCCCGGTGTTGGATTGCGCCGTGCGCGGCGCGGCTGGGAAACCGCCGCGATCACGGAACCGATGGGTGCGGCGTCATGCATCGAACCGCAGTGAGCAGCGGGGGTCAGGCCTCGGGAATGAGCCAAAGCACGCCGAGTGGGGGGAGCGTCAGGGTTGCCGAAGCTGGCCTGCCGTGACAAGGCTCGGGAACGGCCTCCACCGCGCCGAGATTCCCGACCCCGCTGCCGCCGTAGACGGGGGCGTCGGTGTTGATCACCTCGCGCCATCGCCCCGCGAACGGCAGGCCGATCCTGTAGTCGGTGTGCGGCACGGCGGAGAAGTTGGCGATGCAGGCGACCGTGTTCCGGGATTCGCCGGGCCCGCCGCCCAACCCGCCCGGCCCGCCCGGCCCGGCACCTGGCCCGGCGAGCCGCAGGAACGACAGCGTGTTGCCGCTGGCGTCGTTCGCGTCGATCCAGGAGAACCCCTCCGCCGAGAAGTCGACCTTCCACAACGCCGGCGTGTCCGCATACACCTTGTTCAGATCGCGCATCAGCTGCTGAACGCCGCGATGGAAGTCGTCATCGAGCACCCACCAGTCGAGTCCACGCTGCTCCGACCACTCGGCGCCCTGCCCGAACTCCGATCCCATGAACAGCAGCTTCTTGCCCGGGTGCGCCCACATGTAGGCGAAAAGCGCACGCAAGCCGGCGAACCGCCGCCAGTCATCGCCCGACATCTTGCCGAGCAACGAGCCCTTGCCGTGCACGACCTCGTCATGGGACAGGGGGAGCACGAAATTCTCGCTGAACGCGTAGATCAGCGAGAACGTCAGCTCGTTGTGGTGGTAATGCCGGAATACCGGGTCGTGTGACAGATAGGCCAGCGTGTCGTGCATCCAGCCCATGTTCCACTTGAACCCGAACCCGAGCCCGCCCAGGTGCACCGGCCTTGTCACGCCCGGCCAGGCCGTGGATTCCTCGGCGATCATGGAGATGCCGGGCGAGCGCCGGTAGGCCGTGGCGTTGACTTCCTGTAGGAACGCGATGGCGTCCAGGTTCTCCCGGCCGCCGTGGACGTTCGGCGTCCACTCGCCTTCTCGCCGCGAGTAGTCCAGGTACAGCATGGAGGCGACCGCGTCCACGCGTAGCCCGTCGATGTGGAATTCCTCCAGCCAGTACAGCGCGTTGGCGACGAGGAAGTTGCGCACCTCGGCCCGCCCGTAGTCGAAGACGAGCGTGCCCCAGTCGGGGTGCTCGCCGCGGCGCGGATCGGAGTGCTCGTACAGCGGGGTGCCGTCGAACCGGGCCAGCGCCCACTCGTCGCGGGGGAAATGCGCGGGCACCCAGTCGACGAAGACGCCGATGCCCGCCTGATGCAGCCGGTCCACCAGGAACCTGAAGTCGTCCGGCGTGCCGAACCTGGCCGTGGGCGCGTAATACGACGACACCTGATATCCCCAGGAACCGCCGAACGGATGCTCGGCGACGGGCAGGAACTCCACGTGGGTGAAACCCATGCTGGTCACGTACTCGGTCAGCCGGTCGGCGAGTTCGCGGTAGGACAGGCCTGGCCGCCACGAGCCGAGGTGGACCTCGTAGACGCTCATCGGCTCGCGGTGGGCGTTACCGCGCGCCCGCGCGGCGAGCCAGCCGTCGTCGTGCCAGGTGTAGCTGCTGACATACACGACCGACGCGGTCGCGGGCGGTCGCTCGGCCGACTGCGCCATCGGGTCGGCCTTGGTGCGCCAGGTGCCGTCCGGCCCGCAGATCTGGTACTTGTAGCGCGTTCCCTCGCCGACCCCGGGGACGAATAGTTCCCAGATGCCGGAGCCGCCGAGCGAGCGCATCGGGTGCCCGCGCCCGTCCCAGTGGTTGAAGTCGGCGACGACGCGGGCGCCGCGGGCGTTAGGCGCCCAGACGGCGAAGGACGTGCCGGTAACGGGCCCGAAGCTACCGCGCGCGTGACTATCGGTTCTAAACGGCTGCCGCGTCGTGGCGCCAGCCTTGGCCGGTGTCGCGGCACCGGTGTTCGCCGCGAGCACGGTGCGCTGCGGCGGTTCGCCACTCGCCGCGGCGCTGTGCGCGGCGGTCGGCCCATGCGCGGCGGTCGGCCCATGCGCGGCGCCGCCGTTCGGTGTGGCGTCGCCCGCCTCGCCCGGAGCAGCGCCCTGGGCAGCGAACGTGCACAGATGCGCGCCGAGAACCTCCCATAGTTGCTCGTGCCTGCCTTCGCCGATCAGGTGCAGGTCGACTTCGCCCAGCGTGGGGAGGTGGCGGTAGGGATCGTCGGTGATCGTCTCTGGCCCGAGCGGCGCGGGCGCGGCGGTGCCTTGCGTGTCCGCTCGCTGTCTTTCGCGCCTGTCAGGCGCGCCGCGGGTGTCCGCGCTGCGGGCGGGCGCCGGGCCGGGATACGACACCGCGATGCGGTAGTCAGGCAGGGGACCGGGCGGGAGCGTGGCCTCGAAGACTCCCTCGTGGACGTGCCGCATGGGGAATCGGCTGCCGTCAGGTAGCACCACGGTGACGCGGGCCGCCAGCGGGCGAAGCGTCCGCACGGTGATTCCCTCAGGCCCGGGATGTGCGCCGAGAATCGAGTGCGGGTCATGGTGCTGGCCAGCAACAATGCGGTCGATCTCACCGGGGGGCACGCTAGTCGACACCTCCGTGATCGCGGCGTGTGTTGTGCCTCAATGTCCCGGGCCGGCGATCCACCGCGATCATGCGGCGTCCTCAAGCGACTCCAGCGGTATCGCTAGCCAGGACGGCCGATGGCGAGCCTCGTATACGACCTCGTAGACGGCCTTGTCCAGCTCGAATGCACGCAGCGCGGTCTCGCTCGCGCGCGGATCGGCCCCGTTCGCCTCGCCGTATCCCTCGCAGAAGGCGGCGCGGTTGCGCCGCGTCCAGTCGCGGGCACGCTCGCTGAGCCCGTACCTGTGCGGGTGGCCAATGAGCTGTGCGCGGGCGGCGTAATCGAACGAGCGGAGCATGCCCGCGACGTCACGCAGCGTAGATGAAAGAGCTCGCCGCTGCTCGAGCGGTTTGGCTGGCTCACCCTCGAAGTCGAGCACGACCCAGCCCGATTCGGTGCGCATCACCTGGCCCAGGTGATAGTCGCCGTGGATGCGCTGGACGGGCATCGGCTCGTCGAGCTTGGCCAGGTCGTCGAAGGCGGCACGGACCGCGTCGGCGTGGCGGCGCAGTTCGGGAACCGCAGCGCGTGCCGCGTCGAGCCGCCGGCACATCTGCTCCGCCATCGCGGAAACCGCGTCGGGGCCGAGTTCGTCGGTGCCGAACGCGTCCGCGAGATCATGATGCACCTCGGCGGTGGCCGCGCCGAGCCGGTAGGCCTCCCCGGCGAAGTCGCCGCCCGCCTGGTCCGGGCGGGGCGCGTCGCCCGCATACAGGTCGCGGACGGATGTCTCGGCGAGTGACCAGCCATCGCTGGCTGTCCTGAGGTACTCGGACAAGATGGCGAGCGTCGTGTCCGTCCCGTCCAGGTCCATCTCGATCCAGCCAAGCGGCTGCGCGACGTGTGACGAGCCGAGCTTCGCGAGCGCTCGCGAAACTTCCAGGTCCGGGTTGACGCCGGGCGTGAGCCTGCGGAAAAGCTTGAGAATCGACTCCTCGCCGTAGACGAGACTGGTGTTGCTCTGCTCGCCGGTGAGAACCAGGCTCTGCAGGTCGGTGTCGATGTGTACGCCAGGAGCGCGGCGGAACCGCAGCGGCCCGGCGTCACGGTCGGAGGCGATGGCCCGCGACGCGACCTTGGTCAGATCGCTGTCGTGAGCCGCGTCGTAAAGGGCACGTGAGCCGCCGGTGGGCAGCCGGGCCCGCCCGATCAGCACATGCCTGAGCCGGTCAGGCAGGACCCTGCGCAGGCCCACAAATACCTGGTAGATGTCAACGGTGTCCGGTTGCGAGACAGCGAGCACGAGATGCCGCAAGGCGGGATCGCCTGCCACCAGCTCCGTGTCGGCCACAATGGCCAAACGCTGAATGGCGCGACCCTTTCCAGCGAACCAGCGCTGCGCCGGAAGCCATACTGTCAGGCTCTCCTCGAATCTCATGATCCTCGATTACACCATCCCGAAGCTCTCTTTCTGGGCGCCAGTTCCCCGTACGGTTCCCTGGAAGCTCCCCATCAATCCTGCACCCCGCGAAGGCTCCGCGCGCCCACCGGCCTCGGCGAGGCGGGCTTAACGAGGTAATCCCTTCGTGCTCTTGCTCACGGCAGCTCGTCGTCTCGTGGCGGCGGGAGCTGGAACCAGTAGAAGCCGTGCCCGGGCAGGGTCAGCAAGTAGCTCAGTTCCCCGATCGGCGGGAACCGCACGCCGCCCATGCACTCGATCGGGGTGATGCCCTTGAACCGGCGCAGGTCGAGCTCGACGGGCTGCGGGAACCTGGAGAGATTGTTCACGCACAGGATCCGGTCCGCGTCCAAGCCGCGCCCGTGGCCGTGGCCGTTCGGGTCGTATTCGCGGACAAAAGCGAGCACGCTCGGGTTCGATGACGTGAGCTCCTCATAGGCGCCGAGACTGAACACGCGGTGCCGCTTGCGGATCTCGATCATCCGCTTGGTCCAGTTCAGCAGCGAGCCGGCGTTCTTCTGCTGCGCCTCGATGTTGAGCGCCTGGTACCCGTAGATCGGATCCATGATCAGCGGCAGGTAGAGCCGGGCCGGGTCGCAGTTGGAGAATCCGGCGTTGCGGTCCGGTGTCCACTGCATCGGCGTCCGCACGCCGTCACGGTCGCCGAGCCAGATGTTGTCGCCCATGCCGATCTCGTCCCCGTAGTAGAGCACCGGCGAGCCGGGCAGGGACAGCAGGAGCGCGGTGAACAGCTCGAGCTGGTTGCGGTCGTTGTCGAGCAGGGGCGCGAGCCGCCGGCGGATGCCGATGTTGGCCTTCATCCGCGGGTCCTTCGCGTACTCGACGTACATGTAGTCCCGCTCGTCGTCGGTGACCATCTCGAGCGTGAGCTCGTCGTGATTGCGCAGGAAGATGCCCCACTGGCAGTTCTCGGGTATGGCGGGCGTCTGGGCCAGGATCTCCGAGATCGGGTAGCGCTGCTCACGCCGTACCGCCATGAAGATGCGCGGCATCAGCGGGAAGTGGAACGCCATGTGGCACTCGTTGCCGCCGGTCTCGGCATCACCGAAGTACTGCACCACGTCATCGGGCCATTGGTTCGCCTCGGCGAGCAGCACCCGGTCCGGGTAGAGCCTGTCCACCTCGGCCCGGACGCGCTTGAGGTACTCGTGGGTTTCCTTGAGGTTCTCGCAGTTGGTGCCCTCACGCTCGTAGAGGTACGGCACGGCGTCGAGCCGGAAGCCGTCGATGCCGAGGTCGAACCAGAAGCGCAGCACCTCGAGCATGGCCTGCTGTACCCGCGGATTCTCGTAGTTGAGATCAGGCTGGTGGGAGAAGAACCTGTGCCAGTAGTACTGGCCCCTGAGCTGGTCGTAGCTCCAGTTGGACTGTTCGGTGTCGACGAAGATGACCCGCGCGCTGCGGTACTTGTCGTCGGTGTCGGACCAGACGTAGAAATCGCCGAAGGGGCCTTCTGGATCCTTACGCGACGCCTGGAACCAGGGGTGCTGATCGCTGGTGTGGTTCATGACCAGGTCGGCGATGACCCTGATACCGCGCTTGTGCGCCTCGTCGACCATCTCAACGAACTGGCCGATGTTGCCGAAGTCCGGCAGCACCGTGGTGAAGTCGGAGATGTCATATCCGCCGTCCCGCAGGGGCGAGGCATAGATGGGCAACAGCCAGATGCAGTCGATGCCGAGCCACTGCAGGTAGTCGAGCCGTGATGTCAGGCCGATCAGGTCACCCGCGCCGTCGCCGTTGGAGTCGTGGAACCCGCGGACGAGCACCTCGTAGAAGACGGCGTGCTTGTACCATTCCGGATCCCGCGGCTTGTCGAACGAGAACGAGTCGGGAATCGGCTCGCTGTGCACGGGCCCAAAACTGGAAATGACAGGCCCGGGCGGGACCGGTTCAGGCTGTCTCACCACTGGTATCTCCCAGGAGTGCTGCTACGGCACGCGTTATGGCTCGGCGGACCGGACCGTGACGCTGAAAATGTGCGCCGGCGCTGTTGCCGGGTCGAGGCGTACGTAGTTGGCGTGACCCCACAGGTACGACTCACCGGTGAGCTCGTCGGTCAGGGCAAGCTCTTGGCCGGCGCCGCAGCCAAGTGCGTTCAGGTCAAGCCAGGCCGTTGCCTCGCGCGGCTGGTGCGGATCGGTATTCACGACGATCAGGACGGTGTCTGCCGCCTGGCCTGCCGCATCTTGTTCGCTGGTCGGCCCGGCTTCCGCCACGGTGACCCGCTTGGAGAAGCAAATCAGCTCCGGCTGGTCGACGTGATGAAAGCGTAGATTACGCAATCTGTGGAGCGCTGGGTGGGCATGTCGGATCAGGTTTAGTTGTGTGATGAACGGGGCGAGGCTACGGCCACTCCGCTCGGCAGCTTCCCAGTCGCGCGGCTTGTACTGGTACTTCTCGGAGTCCAGGTACTCCTCGCTGCCGGGGCGAAGCGGCACGTTCTCGCACAGCTCATACCCGGTGTAGATACCCCACGTGGGCGAGAGCATGGCCGCGAGCACGGCCCGGATCTTGAACGCGGCCTCTCCGCCGTGCTGCAGGTAGGCGTGCAGGATGTCCGGCGTGTTGACGAAGAAGTTGGGCCGCATGTAGGCGGCCGCGGGCCCGGCCAGCTCGCGGGCGTATTCCTCGAGCTCGTGGGGCGAGTTGCGCCACGTGAAGTAGGTGTAGGACTGGTGGAAGCCGATCTTGGCGAGGGCGTGCATCATGGCGGGCCTGGTGAACGCCTCGGCCAGGAACAACACATCCGGGTCGGTGGCGTGCACCTCGGCGAGCAGCCGCTCCCACATGCGCAGCGGCTTGGTGTGCGGGTTGTCGACGCGGAAGATCCGCACGCCGTGGCCCATCCAGTGCCGCACAATCCGTTTCACCTCGGCGTAGATGCCCTCGGGATCCCCGTCGAAGTTGAGCGGGTAGATGTCCTGGTACTTCTTGGGCGGATTCTCCGCGTAGGCGACCGAACCGTCGGCCCTGGTGGTGAACCACTCCGGGTGCTCTTTCACCCACGGGTGGTCGGCCGAGGTCTGCAGCGCGAGATCGAGCGCGACCTCCATGCCGAGTTCCCGGGCGCGCGCCGTGAACGCGCGAAAGTCCTCGAGCGTCCCGAGGTCGGGATGGACGGCATCGTGGCCGCCCTCGGCGGATCCGATGGCCCACGGCGAGCCGGGGTCGCCCGGCCGGGCTTCGAGTGTGTTGTTGCGGCCCTTGCGCCCGGTGAACCCGATCGGGTGGATGGGCGGCAGGTACGCGACGTCGAAACCCATCGCGGCGATGGCGTCGAGCCGCCGTGCCGCGGTACGCAGTGTCCCCGAGATCGGTTCCCTGCGGCCCATCGGGTCGACCTGGACCCCTTCCGAGCGGGGGAAGAACTCATACCACGCGCTGTAAAGCGCGCGTTCCCTGTGCACGATGACCGCGAATCTGGCCGACCGTGTGACGAGCTCGCGCAGCGGATGTTCTTCGAGTAGCGCGGTTACCTCGGGATCGGCGGCAGCGCTGAGCCGGTCCGCGGGCGGGATCGCGAGGTCGCGCAGCCGCTCGCCGACGGCAACGAGTGCCGCTCGCTGCGGCCCGCGCAGCGAGATACGGCTCGCTGCGCGTTCGAACAGCAATGCGCCCTCGATGAGCATCAACTCAACGTCCTGGCCGCGCGGAACCTTGATCTCCGCGTCGTGGCGCCAGTGCGCGATGGGGTCTCCCCACGCCTCCACGTGGAATTGCCAGGAGCCCTCCGCGGTGACCGTGACGTCGGCGCCGTAGCGGTCGGTCCCCGGCACAAGCTCGCGCATCCGTGCTCGCGGCCGCGCCCGCAGGTCCGGGCCGTGCAGGATCACGGCCGCGCCGAGCATCTCGTGGCCCTCACGAAAGACGGTCGCGGACACCTCGAAGGTCTCTCCCGCGACGGCCTTCGCGGGCCTGCGCCCGCACTCCAGGACGGGCTGCACGTCGAGAATGGGAATGCGTCCGATCATCTCTGTCACGCTACCCATCCGAGCGGGCCCGCAGTCCGCGGACGAGACGAAGTTTTCCGCGGCTCAGATGTGCGCCGCCCTGCAGCGGGTGTCGCCACGGTTGGGATTCCCGGTCCGGTTCGCGGGGCGGCCCTGCACACATTAGGGTCACTCCCCGTGAGAGCGATCCGCCGGTTCACCGTGGCTGCCGCGCTGCCGGAGCCCCTCGCCCCGCTTGGCGAGCTAATGCTCAACCTCCGCTGGTCCTGGCATGCAGAAACGCTTGAGCTGTTCGCCGCGATCGACCGCGAGCGGTGGGACGCCTGCGGCCATGATCCGGTCCGCCTGCTTGGCGAGGTGTCACAGGACCGACTCGCGCGGCTGGCCGAGGACCGGCGGTTCCTGAGGCAGCTCAGCGACGCCGCCGACGACCTGCATGAATACCTGACCGGCACACGCTGGTACCAGTCGCTGCGCGCGGCGGGCGATGCCGCACCCGCGGCGATCGCCTATTTCTCGCCGGAGTTCGGCATCACCGCGGCGCTGCCGCAGTACTCGGGCGGGCTTGGCATCCTGGCCGGCGATCACCTGAAGTCCGCCAGCGATCTGGGCGTGCCGATCATCGGCGTGGGGCTGCTGTACCGGCACGGCTACTTCATCCAGTCGCTGTCCGCCGAGGGCTGGCAGCTTGAGCGCTACCCGGCCAGTGACCCGAACGGGTTGCCGCTGACCCTGCTGCGCGATGGCACCAGCGCGCCGGTGTCGATTCGCGTGCCGCTGCCCGGTGGCCGCGTCCTCGCCGCCCAGGTGTGGTGCGCACAGGTTGGCCGCGCTCCCCTGCTGCTGCTCGACTCCTACGTCGAGCAGAACGAACCAGCGTTGCGCGAGGTCACCGACCGGCTCTACGGCGGGGGTGGCGAGCACCGCCTGCGCCAGGAGTTGCTGCTCGGCATCGGGGGGATTCGGGCGGTCCGGGCGTACTGCAAGATCACTTCGCATCCCGCGCCCGAGGTGTTCCACACCAACGAGGGCCATGCCGGTTTCCTTGGCCTCGAACGCATCCGCGAGCATGCCGCCGAAGGCCTCACCTTCGACGAGGCGCTGCAGGCATGCCGGGTCGGCACCGTGTTCACCACGCACACGCCCGTCCCGGCCGGCATCGACCGTTTCCCGCGTGGCATGATCGAGCGTTACTTCTCAGGGGAGTGCGCTCAGGAGGGACTGCCCGCGGACCGGGTCCTGGCCCTCGGCGCGGAGACTTACCCGGGCGGCGATCCGGGTGTGTTCAACATGGCGGTCATGGGCATGCGGCTGGCCCAGCAGGCGAACGGCGTGAGCGCGCTGCACGGCCGCGTCAGCCGCGACATGTTCGGGGGACTGTGGCCGGGTTTCGACACCAGCGAGGTGCCGATCGGCTCGATCACCAACGGAGTGCACGCTCCCACCTGGGTTGCCCGCGAGGTCGCCGAGTTTGCTGCTCGTGAGCTTGGCCCCGACATCACCGACCACGCGCGCGGCTTCGACCGGGTATCCGAAGTACCTGGAGCGCGGATCTGGGCGCTGCGCGGGATGCTCCGCGAGCGACTGGTCGCCGCGGTCAGGCAGCGGCTCCGCGCGTCCTGGCGCCAGCGCGGCGCCAGCGACGCGGAACTCGCGTGGGTCGATGACGTGCTGGATCCCGGGGTGCTCACGGTCGGCTTCGCCCGCCGGGTCCCTTCATACAAACGGCTCACCCTGATGCTGCGTGACCCGGATCGGCTGCATGCGCTCCTGCTTGACGAGCAGCGGCCGGTGCAGTTGGTGATCGCGGGCAAGGCGCATCCCGCCGACGAGAGCGGCAAGAGCCTCATACAGCAAATGGTGCGGTCCGCCGACGACCGGCGCGTGCGTCACCGCATCGTGTTCCTGCCCGACTACGACATGGCGATGGCACAGGTCCTGGTCCAGGGCTGCGACGTCTGGATGAACAACCCGCTCAGGCCGCTTGAGGCGTGCGGCACCTCGGGCATGAAGGCGGCGCTGAACGGTGGCCTGAACCTGTCGGTCAAGGACGGCTGGTGGGATGAGTGGTCGGACGGCGCCAACGGGTGGGAGATTCTATCGGCGGACGGCGTTGACGATCCCGACCGGCGCGACGAGCTCGAGGCCGCCGCGCTCTACGACCTGCTTGGCCAGCACGTCGCGCCGCTGTTCTACGACAGGGACGCCGACGGCCTGCCACGGCGCTGGATCGAGATGGTGAAGCACACCCTGTCCTCGCTCGGCCCCAAGGTGCTCGCGTCCCGTATGGTCCACCAGTACGTGACCCAGATGTACATGCCCGCCGCGCACGCCTCGCGCGCGCTTGCGGCGCCGGGCCCCGACGGTGAGCGCTTCGCGGCGGCGCGCGAACTGGCCAGCTGGAAGCGCCGGATTACCTCGGCGTGGTCCGGTGTGCGGATCGAGCATGTCGAGGCCGACGAGACGGACCTGCGGCTCGGCGCGCGCCTGCGGGTGCGGGCGACCGTCGCGCTCGGGAATGTGTCACCGGCTGATGTGACGGTCGAGCTGGCCTACGGCCGGGCCGGGGAGGACGACGAGATCGTCGAGCCGGTCTTCGCCGCCCTCAGCCAGGACGGCCAGGACGGCGGGGTAACCCGCTATACGGGCTCGGTTGAGCTTGACCGGCCGGGACCGTTCGGGTACACGGTGCGGGTGCTTCCCCGGCACCCGCTGCTGGCCAGCCGCGCCGAGATGGGCCTGGTCGCGGCGCCTGCCGCGCCGCCCGGCATGACCAACGGCGACCTCCGCTGAATCAGTGCGGTATCGCGACGGCACCGCGCACCATAATCAAACGGCGAACGGCAGGCTGGGCAACATGGCGGACACCGTCATCCCTACCCCTGTAGGGTGTCTATTTCGTCACACCTCCGTGAGGGGGCATGCTGTACGGGGGGCGGTTTCTGCCCGGGTCGCCGTGCCCCTGGTGCCGGCAGGCCCGGGTCCCGTGGAGGCGGCCAGATGCCGAAGACCACGACCACAGACCCGCAGTACGCGAGCCCCGTGGATATCGCCACCTACGGCCCATACGGCCCGGGCCGGGGGTTTCCGCAGGGCCAGGGGTTCCAGCGCCCGCGCTACCCGTTCCGCGGCAGGATCGTAGCGGGCAGCGCGAGCGGTCCCGGTATTTATCGCGCCGAGCCTGGCCGCTATCACCTGTACATCTCCTGGGGTTGCCCGTGGGCGCAGCGCACGGCCATCGTGCGCAAGCTGAAGAAGCTCGACGACATCGTCTCGGTGTCGTACGTGGACGACGAGCGGGACGCCCGTGGCTGGGCCTTCCGCGAGCGGCGCGGGCCCGATCCGGTCAACGGGTTCACGTTCCTGGCAGAGGCGTACGAGGCGACCGAGCCGGGCTTCGGCGGCCACATCTCGGTGCCCGTGCTGTGGGACAGGCAGACGGAGAAGATCGTCAGCAACAACTTCCCCGACATCACGATCGACCTCGGCCGTGCCTTCGACACGTGGGGGGACGTGAGCCTGGACCTTTATCCCGCCGAGCAGCGCGGCGACATCGACGCACTGAACGAGCGCGTCTACGAGACGGTCAACAACGGCACCTATCGGGTGGCCGGCGCCACCACCGCACCGGAGTACGAAGAATTGCGGCACCGGCTAATCGGCACGCTGGAGTATCTGGACACGCGGCTCGGTGACCGGCGGTACCTGTTCGGCGGTGTGGTCACCGAGGCCGACATCAGGCTGTGGCCGACGCTGGCGCGTTTCGACCTCGGCTACAACCCGCTCGGAAAGATCAGCGAGCGGCGCCTCACGGACTTCCCCAACTTGTGGGGCTACGCCCGTGATCTGTACCAGATCCCCGCGTTCCGCGAGACGACGGACTTCGATTCGTTCTCGAAGTTTGGCCGCGCCGCGCCGACATTCGTCAACGGCGGCTCGTGGCGCATCGAGGTCGAGCCGCGAGCCGCCGACTGGGACGCGCCGCACGGGCGCGAGGCGCTCGGCTGACGTCCGCGCCAGTGGGTTGCCGCGAGCCTGGCGCCGCGGCCGGTGGCGGTCGCAGGGCATTCTTGAGGCATGGCAGATGCAGTGAAGCAACAGCCGCCTGATGCGGCGGCCACGGACCATAGCGTTCGGGTCGAGATCGACGGAGCGGTCGCCACCATCCGGCTGGACCGGCCGCCGATGAACGCGCTGAACGCACGGGTGCAGGACGAGCTCGCCGCGGCAGCCGCGGCCGTCACGACAGATCCGGCCGTCCGCGCGGTGGTGGTCTACGGCGGTCAGAAGGTTTTCGCCGCGGGGGCCGACATCAAGGAGATGGCCGAGGCAACCTACGCGCGGATGGCGGCGGACACGCGGCGCCTGCAGGCGTCCTTCACGGCGATCGCCAAGATTCCCAGGCCGGTGGTCGCCGCCGTCACCGGGTACGCGCTCGGCGGCGGGCTCGAACTCGCGCTGTGCGCGGACTTCCGTGTCGCCGGCGCAAGCGCGAAACTGGGCCAGCCGGAAATCCTGCTCGGCATCATCCCTGGCGCGGGCGGTACCCAGCGCCTGCCCCGCCTGGTCGGCCCGGCACGGGCCAAGGACATCGTCTTCACCGGCCGGTTCGTCGGTGCCGAGGAAGCCCTGGCCATGGGCCTGGTGGACAAGGTAGTGCCGGACGACCAGGTGTACGCGGCGGCGCGTGACATGGTGGCCAGATATGCGACCGGCCCCGCGATCGCCCTCGGCGCCGCCAAGCAGGCGATCGACGATGGCCTCCAGGCCGATCTCGACACCGGCCTGGAGATCGAGCGGCTACATTTCGCGGCACTGTTCGCCACCCAGGACCAGCGGACGGGAATGCGCAGTTTCATCGAGAATGGGCCTGGCCAGGCCACGTTCGCCGGGCGGTGACAATGACGTCAACGGGGCGCCCGGCCGGCGGGCGGGCCCGGCAACGCAGAACGAGCCGAACGGACCCGTGATGACCGATCCGGACGCTGGACCGTCCTTCGACATGGTGGCGGCCGCCCTGCGGGCCGACAGCGCCGACGTCGCCACCTATGCCCGCGTGCTCACCGAGAGCCTCGGTGACTCGCTGCCCCCGGGCTGCGTCACTGTTGAGCGCGAGCGCACCGTGTCCGATCGGATGCGCGGCCGTCCCGGCCAGGCACAGAAGGTCACCGTGCGGCTGGGCGAGAAGGTCATGACCCTTGGCATTTCCCGCGGCCAGCCCGCCGCCGAGATCTGTCACGAGGTGCGGGGCGTGGTCC
>WNFX01001922.1_pt1 | contig 21072 bp, 18 predicted proteins | sample 5400111 | NCBI WGS metagenome assembly WNFX01 (sample SAMN13153363, study PRJNA577476) | soil metagenome | isolation source: 40 cm soil or saprolite under grassland replicate 1 | place: USA:California | collected 2016-06-15 | reverse complement strand
CGGATGAACGGGTGGAGCTTCGGAGAGGCCCAGCGGCAGATAGAGTACAAGGCGCGATGGGCTGGACTACCGGTTATCCGTTTGTCCAGGCGTGAGACCAGAGGTTCCAGTGTGTCTTGTCCGAGATGCGGGGAGAGACTCCAATCAGACAAACGACTAGAACGCAAGCTCTGGTGCAGTAACTGTCGAGTGGTAATGGACCGGGACATGGTTGCGGCTGTTAACCTGTCTCGGCGGGGACGGGTGAGGTTCGCACGTTCCCAGCCTCTCTTGAGAATAGAGGCGCAAGGCAGGGCATTTGAAGCCGTGAAGGGGAACCCGACGCCTACGGTAATCCCTGGAGTCGATGCCCCGAAGCTAACTCATCAGACGAAGAGTTAACAGAACCTCGCCGCTAAACCCAATATACCGCTGGGGAGACGTGTTGATCGGCGTTTCAAGGATTGAGTCTTTCCGATGAGAATCGGAAACACGCCAATGATGTGGACTGACCTGCACAGAGGGCACCTCGCCCAGATGAAGAAATGCATCTCCACTGAAACCGAAATCAGCCGGGGGAATGCACAACGTGGCATGATCTATGTTTGTGGAATCCACGATCTCCTTCTGGTTCCCAACAGAATCAGCAGGAGAAAACTGAGGTAAGTTGTTATCTCTGGCTTAGTCTAATATCGGTCTGTAGTAGGAATTCTATACCAATATCGTAACTCATAGGCGTAGAGTGGTCGGGGTGTAGCGGGAATTGAGAGTGGGTGGTTACCCGTTTGCATTTTAGAACAATCTACAGTCCCGAGGCTTGTCTGTTGAGCATCCAAGAGAGGTAGCTCGATCTTTTGATGAGCGCGTCGTCGAGTTATTGGCTTACACCGAGTTTCCAGGCGACACGGACATTGGTGATCCGATACGTCGCGCGCATGCTAACATTGGTCGCGCGAACAATTACAGGCGTTGTTGTCGCTTTTGGTCTGGCATTCGTTGTCTCTACGGCTCACGGAAAAGAGTCTCGGAGAAACCCAAGAGGGGGGGTTGGGTCGTCGGGGAGGCGAGCGAAGCGACCCGGACCAGTATTATCACTAAGGATAGCAACAAGTCTAGGGATCTAGTGTGTCCTGTTTGCGGTGGGTCGGAGTGGGAGTGGGTTGATGGTCCTATTGTCAGCGGTCAGCTCGTCGTTTTGAGGTCTGGGGATGGTTGACGAGTCTAACGGGTGACTACCCAGAGTTCACCAGATATCCATATAACATGACAAGGAGGTTCGATCCTTGTGCCATCATCGTAGCTCCGGGCGAAACGACGAAACCTGCTGTCAGATGCTCATCCTTGAACGCGACGCCATCCACATCGGCTACTTGGTAAGAGATGAAAACCAAGCTTCTTTGGTTGCTTAAGTGTTGTCTGAGCTCGATGGTGAAAATCGTCGAGTTCCCCGCATACCCTCTGCCCCCATCTATTCTCCAAGAGACATCGGTCACGACCAAGACCGAACCCACTGGAACCGTGAAATTCTCCGGTATCGTTCCATCGGAATGCGATCTAGTACAGAATAGTTCGCGAGCTATCACGGGAGAGCCTTGACAGCGAAGCGTAACAAGTGACGCAGGTTCTTGTCCAAGGTGGGTCTTGGGAAAGTTTGTGACGAACACGCTAAGGACCTGTGATGCTGAAGCTGAGGCGAACACGCCGGTGATGAAAGTTGCAAGTAATCCGATGATCACAAGGGTTCCTTCTTTTCTATTCGACCAACTCACCTCCCACTTGTCCCATAATCTTGAGTATTCCTCCAGAGCAGGCTAGCTTCGTCTGACCGTGATTATATAAGAAAAAATTCGGGGCCTGCGATATCACGGAGCGGTCTGCTTATCGTTTCGATATCCGGTGATGGTTGATGCGCCTAACAAGACCCAGTCCTTCTTTCGTTGTACTACTCGCGCCATGCTGCTGGACCGTTGCTTTACCTTTCTTGCTGATCGTTTCAGCGCTCAGTCTCTTGTCTTTGCTGGTTGATCCGACAGCTCCTTTCCTTCTGCGGTCTTACTGTCGAAGTCGTGAGATCAGGATCAGCGCTCACCCAGGAGCGTCCCTCCGGAGAGGGGTCAATACGTTCCGGTTGCCAGTTGGTATTAGCTGGGCAAATCGCAAGCGTCATCTCTTGAGGCCGCGTGCGTCCTACGTTCTCCTGGCTGAGGGCAGACAGGGTTTGTGTGAGTTTCTTGGGCAGGGTCAGGATACTGCGAAGTTGAGAACGAGGATTTCTCCCCATTCGTCTCCTCCCACCAGTGTGTACATGCCGCGTGAAAACGGTTGGAGGATCGCATCCTCCTGGAATGGCTGGGTGCCCTCGGTCCATGAGCCAGAGAAGTGCACCCGATTCTCGGTCTGCAGCTTGAAAGTTGTATTCGGACCTTGGTAGGTCACAATGGTAGCGAGACTACTATCAGGATCGAAAATGTAGGAGTCAACTCCAACGTATGCCGGACAACTATAGATTCCGGGGTGCCATAACGCCAAGTGAAGCCCGGCGGCTGCCGAGTCCTTAGTGTAGTATCCCCGCATAATGGCCAGACCGGTGGGGCCGTGGAAGTTGCAGGGTCCTAGGCTTAGTCCTCGAATATTCCAGTTCGAAGCAGTAGCTATCTGATTCTCAACAGAACGCGTGTTATGTTCGCCTATCGTTATCGTGATATCATCTCCCGCCTTGATTGAGGTCGAGGCTACTGATAGGTCTAGGCGGATTCCTAGAGTGGGATTGGACACCGATACTGAATTGTAGGGGCTTGCTTTTTGCTGTGAAGCCAACCAGACTGGATATCCGATCGGGACAGTCATCGCCACAATAGCGGCGATAGCGAGACAAGCGTAGAGAGCCTTAGAGCTCTTGATCAAGGTCTTCCTTCAACCTCTCAGAGAGGGCTAACTCCCATATTTTCGTTGCGGAAGAGAGGGTCACTGGGACTTTGATTACTGCGTCGTCGTATTCATCTTCGTCCGGGTCTAGCTTGCGGTATCGGAAGAATCCGAAGAGGTAGGTTCTGAAAGTGGTGCGTTTGCGATGGGTTAACCTTCTGGGCTATCATGTACTTGATCGTGATGTCGGCGGTCTGGTACAGGTCTAACTTTCCATCTCTGATTTCTGTGATGAGTTCATCCAGGCTTTGTAGAGTAGCAGGTTAGCGGTGTCTGCCGGGTTCTGAGGTAGCTTCTTGACCTCTCCAATTCTCTGGTTTGCGATGGCTAGGTATCGGAGCACGTTTTTTCGGAGAAGCTGAGATCCCGGGTTAACAGGGTGCTCGACCCAGGTTTGGGCCGTCCTAGATTTCGACGCTTGTTCTGGTGTCATCAACAGGTCTAGTTGTGTAATACTCTAAACTTGCATATAGAGCCAGAAGTCCGTAAATTGAGGTAATTAGGTGGAAACCGTCGGCGCCCCTTTTATCATGACCATAGGCCAACATTCGCATTGATACCTTATGGAAGGCAGACAGACAACTATCTCCCCACCCCAAGTATCAAACGCGACTGAGCCCAGGGACGCCTTTGTTGAAGCCGTCCTAGCCAGCCGGATCTTACTCATCTTGATCCGGTAGCCTCCGAACGAGAAACCGAGTCCAACGGCGTTCAAAAAGAACCCGAACCCTTTGGGAACAAGACAACTGCAAAAGACGAGCAACCCCAACGCTAGACTCTCTTGAGTGGTTTCTGAAGACGGGCACAAACTCGTCAAGCGAAAATCTTGCCAAACTCGCCTGAAGCAAGCCCTGATCTCGAATCTGAAAGGCCGGTCGAACACTCAGGGGACGAGGCACTCTGAAAAACGCGATAATGCTCAACCGATCAGATCAGAGACCAAGCCGTGCCTGAGTCAGCCAGACTCGCCCGGAATCAGTGCCGGACAGGAAACGATTCTGGAAAAAAGAGGGGGATGGTACAGCGGTTTTGCGACGCATGAGCGGTCTTCCCGGAAGTCCTGAGCCAGTAAGATCGGCTATTATCAGCCCTGATTCACGATTAGAACAGGTACGTCTAGAACATGCGATATTTCGTGCTGTAAACCCGGATAATTCCCGATCAGCAAAAGCCTGGATCGTGCTTTGATTGTTCTGTCTCGCCCATTATTACGGCGAGACATGAAACGTTCGAGGAAAAATAGGGGGTCCTAGCGACTCGACTCGCGCCACATGTGTGACAGAGTGGCTAGTCGGACCATTTCGAAGCGGACACGATCGGAATCAAAGTCTCTGTGTCGGTGACATCCCCGATCGTCTTGATACGTTCAACAATGAACCAGTAGATGCTCTGGGCGTCAGGCTCGAGAAGTTTTCTCTGAACCTCGACAACGGCCATGATATCGTGTCGGCCAGGAATCACATGAACCTCTTTGACCTCAGCGAGCTTGAACAAATCGTCTGCAACCTTCGACTCTTTTCCTAGAACCGCGGCGACGTAGATGAAAGCGCGAACGTGCCTCTTCATCTCGCCTTTCGGATGATAGTGAGCTTCGACCATTTCCGGAGACCTTTGAATCGCGACTTGGGGAACTCCATATAACCTCTTGGACGAGCCGAACAAAGACTACAGCAACCAGTCCTAAATCTTCGCGACCCCGTTACGAGATGTGATTGGTTCAGTTACGAGCCAATCAAAGGCCCGGTATCATCGAAATGATTAGGCCTCCCTCCCGCAGACCTGTAGCCTAGGTTAGCCAGACGAGGACAAGTTTTGACTTTACCGGAGCAGAAATCTAGATTCTATCTGCCCAGTTCGATCAGGCTGCTCCTTTCTCCCGGTGTCCGCGGACACACGTTGATCTTCACTGTCCTCATGTCCTTCCTATTCGCAACCGCGTATGTCGGCGCGAATCTTGGCTTTGCACAAGCGTGGACTCTCATCTTCATCGCCGGCGCCAGCACCACTGGAGTATACCTGGTTCTAACACCACTCGCTCTGCTCGAGAAATTCAGAGCCTTGATTCTGTTCTCAAGAATGACGAGACGCATCATCATCCTCGCGCTAGCGTACGCACCTATGATCGCTGGCATAGCATACTGGATCCAACAAGCCGGAACCGTGGAAGCGCTCCCGATATTCCCCGCTTTCATCATAATCTTCTACACATGGATCCTCCTACAAGCCTACTTCATAGCCACACCAGTTTCCCAACTCCTAGTCAAAGTAGAGAGAGGCCTGACCGGCGAAGGACACGCCAAGAGGATTATGAGGACCCTGGGAATATCGACACTTTTCCTCCCCATCGCCCCGCTAACATATGGCGTATGGGCAATCTCGAACTGGCTAAGCTCCACGTACGGGAACGTTCAGGATGCGACCGACAAGATACTCATCTGGACAATGATTGTCACCGTCCTCCTCCTCGCAACCTACTTCTTCACCGCTCTCTGGGGATGGAGGGTTATCGTACAAAAGAAACCACAAGCCGCGGTTTTCGCGGGAGGAACATTTCTGGTTCTCTGGGGCTACCTGCTATACCGCGCGACAACGCTGGCGATCGGATACATCACGCAAAACCAGCCATCGAATCCCCTCGTTGATAGCGGTTTGATGTTGGTTTCCGTTATTGGTGCCATGCAGACATTTGCGAGAAAAACGGTTACGCGTTCGGACCGGCGCTGGAGCCAAGTTCTACCCTTCTTGGTGTTCGCGTTCGGCTCAGTCTACGCGGTCGCACAGTTCTATTTCATACTCCAAGTCCCCATCACGAGAATCGACCTGTCAATCATCGTCAACGCAACTGTGTTCGCTGCCGGAATATTTACGATGATGTTCCTGATCAGAAGACACCTTGTATCAGTTGAGTTGACCGCTTACAGGGCTAAAATGGCTGGCCAGTTCCCTGGCGAGTCTTCACCTGATGCTGTAAAGCCTCATCACTTGTTGTTCCGATTTCCGTGGAAGAAAGCTGCGAAGGCACCCGAGCAGCAACCAGAAGCGACAGTTGTGGAAGCGGCTCCCAGTGAGCAGGTTTCTGAACCGAGTGAAGCGGTTGCGGAACCGAGCGAAACGGTTTCGGAACCTGCGGAAGAAGCCACAGAGGCTAACGACCAAGACTACTAGGGTCGCTCCGCGATCGAAGCCTCTTTTTACTGCCCCTGACGCTCTCCTCCTCTAATGTCTACGATCCAGCTTGCCCAGATCAAAGTCGACTCAAAGACTAACGCAGCTCAATCCGAGCTAAGGATCGGACAACAGCGGATACCTCTTCCAAACAGATTCCCCATCAGTCCAGAGAGAAACGCGCTCAAGCCAGCAGGAGTGAAAGAACCATTACCTGGAGAAGTAGCCGTTCTCGCCCGACTTGCCCCGCCGGACACACTCAAGAGAATCCTTACCCAGGAAGAAGCGCTAAAGTCAACCGCAAGATTCCTGTCAAGAGAAACCAGCCCTAATGCTGTCCGTCTCCTGTACCTCGCCTTCAAAGGTGGAGCAGTGGTGAAAGAGACTCAGGACTTGAAAACGATCTTGGACTTGCAATACCTGGCAGGCCTCGATATCATAACCGTTCAGCACACGACCGATATGAGTCCGGATGACTTCGAGGCACAATACCGTTTCGCGGAGCGCTGGATGGAAGAGCGCGGCGTGGAAAAGCCGTTGATGCCAATAATACAAGCCACCGATAACAAGGAAGTCGCCGCGGAACTGGTCAAAATAATCGAAAAGCACGAGTCTGCCCAGATCGGACTTGATCTCAAAGGCGGATTCCACTATCACACTCTCCGAGTCATGGAGGAATTCAAGAAGAGAAAACCCGAGGTCTGGCTACACGCCTTCCAAGTTCCACCCAAAATCCGCCTGGGACGCAGCCCAATGCCCTGCAGCCAAGGAATGATCCTGCCAATGTTCAGCATTGACAGTTTCTCCAGATGGATCGTCCCACCCCCACCAACACCGCTTACCAAAGAGGTGATCAATGTTTTCGATCGAAAAGGCTGGGGAGCTCTGAAAAAGAGAGACTACGAAGAGATCAGGGGAAACTCGACGAGCTGCAACTGCGCAGTCTGCCAAGGCAAAGACCTAGAACCGTTCTACGAAGGCAAGGTCTTGGACGTGCTAGCAAAAGCAAAGGTCCACGATCATCTCGCTCAGAGACAGGAGCTAGAATCCGCGAGAGAATCAATCAAGAAGGGAGAGTTCCTCTCTCTGCTGAATTCGAAACAGTACCCTAAGGAATTTCTCAGACAAATCCCGAAAGAAGCATGAACAGTCTAATCGGCGGTCTTATAGCCAAGGAGCCGCCAAAACCGTTCCCGCGAGGTAGAATGGAGTAATGCAAGCTCCGAGCTGGGTTCAAGACGTTTTTGAGCACTACCTGATCTGCGAGTTCACCTCCATAGACAACGGGAAGCCTGTCACCTTTCCTCTATTGTTCTTCTACGACAACAACTCGGCCAAGTTCGTGGTAACATCGAGTATACTGTTCTCTCGCAAGATTGAGCACATGAAAAAGAACCCCAAAGTCTCTCTCCTCTTCTCCAATCCGGAAGGGAGTGGGGTCGAGAAGCACGTAGTCCTCGTCCAAGGCGTCGCCAAGATCGGAGATTCTGACCTCGACCATGGGTGGGAACGCTTTTTGCCCATGTGGCGCAAGAAGGAGCCCTACATTGACGGATTCCTTGCGGCCCGGGAGCAATTCGCCTGGTTCTGGAAGAGAATCGTAGTAGAAATAGAACCAAGGAATATATTTGCATGGAAGAATGGAGATACTTCGAAGGCTCCGGAGACAATCAGCCTTTGACCGCTCTGGAACTCGTCGATCCCGATAGACTGTCACTGTTCAGATATGGCGTACTCACTTGGATCGATAAGGATGGCTTCCCCTTCAGTGTCGCAACCGATTTTCTGCTTTCAGAGAACGGGGAGATTCTTTTGAAAAAACCCAGCGCTCACCCAACAATGATGGGGGCTGATGTTGCAGTCCTCTTCAACCACATAACCGGGATCCCAACCGGCGGCTACACAGACCGCCGCTACATGCTTGTGTGGGGCAGAGTCAGCGAAGACAAAGGATTCCTAAAGCTCCACCCTGAAGAAGTCTCCGAATGGGACGAGAAGGTTCTTCCGTTTGACAAGTTATGCGCGGCTGCTGTGCCTCAAGGAAAGAAGTATCTTGAGAGTCTTCAGCCATCCATCGACGCCTGATCCTCATCGACAGGCTCGCTGTTCTCCGTAGATGGAGCCTTTGATTCGGCAAGCAGCATCATTAGACTGGGAAGATCGAGTTCAGCGCGGGTCCGCCAGCCAAGCTTGACAAGCCCTTCGTCATCTTCTTCTAGGTAACCGGATCGGAGGAAAGTGTCCATTAGAGTCAGCGCTCTCCAGCGCCCAGCCTTATTCCCGATGACAGCCTCAATCTCCTTCCTTTCGCTCTTCCCTTGTTTAGATACTACCAGCGCCAATGACGCGGCAAGGGCTGCGAGATTGTCAATTCTCCAGCCGCACAATCTTGCTTCCTTGGGAGCCAGTGTTCCTTTGAGACGAACGAAATAGCGCGATTCTTCTTCCCCGTCGTCCGGTCCTGGTTTGTAATCAGACACGATTTGGGGATCGACCTTCTTGACTTCAAGGTCCAAGTCTTTCAGACTCTCATCTAGTTGTTCGAGGACTTTCGTGTATCCTTTTCCGAGGCCTGTTTTCAACTCCCAAGTTCTAGCGCCAGGTATTCTTCCACGTTTGAAGAAGAGCATGTGTGCTGCTCGCTTGACCTTTTCATTGTAGTAGGCCGGTTCGTTCTTTACTTCGCCCGTACGAGAACCTCCCTTGTGATCGGGATCGGAAAACTGAGCGGCGACCCTTCAAGGCGAGGATCAGGTTTTGCTTTCGGAACTAGAAACATACTGTTTCCCTTTCGTAGCAAGTTCGCGTATCCGTAGCTTACAAGGAAACTGACAAGTTGTGCTCGGACGATAGTCTGAGCAAAGTCCGACCCTCCAATGAAGTCCCAGTAGTCTACTCTCTGGTCTTCGCCAGCTCTCTCCTTGAGCTCTTTCCACAGGTCTCGCATTTTTGTTGTATAAGCTTTCTCATCGAGTACACGCATCCGGGCAAGCTCGCCTAGATCAGTTGTCTCAGGCATTGCGAAGGGTCCGAGGTGTAGTCTCTTTCTTCTCTCGAAGAACGAGAGCATTTTTTCCCAAAATTCCTTTGCCTCCTTGGTCGAAGCTAGGGTTAGTTGTTCCAACTCTACGATCGGATGCCATGAGAGGAGGAGAAGCTCGGCCAATTGCTCTCTTGATAGCGATTCTAGCTTCTCTTTTACCATGCTTGGATCGACATAGAGTGCGCTCGACTGGAATCTGAGGTCCGCGCTCTGTAGTCCCACGACCCTAGCAACGCTCGTGATCGCGCGCATGTCGAGCAGATGGTCTTCGAGGGTCCGCAGCTTGTTCGAGTGGCGTCGGATTATGCTTAGAGCCTCAGAGATGTCCAGGAGAAATGGATTGAACTTACGGTTCTCGATCGAGGTGCACGTCTGAATTAGTTCTTCTAATTCTCGTTTCCCTGACGATCGAGTGACCTTCTCCGTCATGGTTGTGTTAGCTCCCTGACCATAGAACTGCCCTCGATGTTCTGGACGACGATAACATGGACGTTTTCTTCTCCTGGGATGGTGACTTGTCCTGGCGTGATCGCAATGTACTGACTAGAATCGGTGGCCTTTGCAGCAGCGTGGATGAGCTTGGACACTGTTTCCCTGTTTCGCGGGTCCATGTGGACGTCGAACTCATCGATTGCTCTGAAAGGAGATGAGATGAATTGTTGTAGGGAGAGGAGAAATGCGACCAGTGCGACTGTCCGTTCGCCTCCGCTTGGGGCTAGACCGTCTAGCGAGACTGGCTCGTTTCCCTTGAACCCTGCGTAAAGTTCGAGGCCTGCTTTCTCAATGTCTTTGGAGGCCTTGATGACGATTCGTCCCTTCGATTCCACCTCGGACAACAACGCATTGTATCTCGTGGAGAGTTCCTCCAGCAGCTTGTCCATGACCGTTTTCCATCGGTCGAAACGTTCTCTCAGCTCGCCTAGAACCTCGGACCTATTCTGTTCTACAACTTCGGCTTTTTTCTTTAGACCTTCATAGAGCTCTCCATAGTTCTTGTACATCTTTTCGACCTCAGCGGAGAGATGTGCTAACGGGCGTAATCGTTCCTGGACGGAGGCGACGTCTAATGAGATCTGTTGTAGGTCTCTGGGATTCTCGAAAACTGTTCCGAGCTGAGAGGCTTGTGTTTTCAGGGGCTCTATTTCCTCTTGGCCAATTCGCAACTGGACCTCGAGATCTTGGACCTCCTGTTCCATCAGTGCGAGTTTGAAGTTGCTGACCTCTTTCTTGACTCTGGATTCAATGAGTAAGTCGGTATTCTTGCCGGCCTGTGAGGCAAGTTCCGCAATCCCTAGGCGAACTTTCTCGAAGTCCTGGTCCGCGGTCTTCGCCGTGTCCGAAATTTTTTCCTGTTCCTCGACTAGGTCAGATAGTACATGAGTCAGCTGGTCGTTCTCCTTTGCCAAGCTCACATCATGAGCTCTCTGTTCAAGAGCGGTCAAAACGTCTTGTTGTGACCGGAGGAGGTTCGTGGCCCTTGCAATCCATTCTAGTGCACCTGCTCGAAGGCCGCGGCCATGCTCAAGCTTCAGGTGCTCCTCCCTGAGCGCTTCCAATTGCTCTGAGACCCTTGCAAGGTCGACGAGGACCTGCTGATGTTGCTTGTGCGATGTCTCAAACTCTTCTCTCGTCTCGTCTATCTTGCCGTGCAAAGATGAGATGCGGTCCTTGACCCTCTTTTGTGAGGATTCTCTTCTAATGATGCGTCTCCAGATTAGTTCTCTCTGGAGATCCTTGTACTGATCTTCAAGTTTCCTCTTCAGCTCGTACTTCTCGTATTCACGCTGCCAATGCAAGTAGGTCTCCTTCGTGCCTTCTAGGACCGAGGACATTGTCTCGCGTTCAGTCGTGAGTTTCTGCAGACGAGAAGATGCTTCGAGTACTTCTCTGCGATATGCTCCGAATCCTACGGCGTCCTCCAGGAGGAGTAGTTTGTCTATTGGGCTGACTGAGCCGAATCGTCCGACCATGAGCTGGTGCATTATGACCAGCATATTGTCAGGGTTGAGTCCGATTCTGGATAGTCCTTCGAGCAGGGTGGTCTTGCTGACAGGTTTGTTGTTGAGCAGATAGTGGTAGTCTCCGGACCTCTTCAGAACTCTCGTCAGGAGGACCTTGTCTGATCTTGCCTGTGGAAACGGTCTTGGGCCTTTCGGCGTCTCGTTGTCTAGGAGAAGTGAGATGCGGGCTTCTTGTTCGTTCCAGCGTATGAGCTCGCTGAGTTTTTTCGCTCGCTCTGTATATGCTTGACCTAGGACGACGGAGATTGCGAGCAGTATGGAAGATTTTCCTGCGCCGTTTGGTCCGATGATCAGGTTTAGGCCTGGCCGGAGTGGGATGCTGGTGTTCTTGTAGGACATGAAGTTGGAGAGTTGGACTTCGCGGATCAATTTCTCACCGGCGGCCTTGTTGTTGAATAGTATCGCTTGGCTGAATTAGAAGTCTTTCTCGTCCAATCAATGTTTATATACGCGATTTGGCATTTTTCGCCTTTCATTGGAGTGTGCCAGGTGCGGGATTAAGACGGCTTGGCAAAGTTCTGCACATGTCGAAGAGCGGTAACCTGATTGTTCGGCTCGAACAGCCACCAGTGCCAGCAGAGCGCGCTCGAGTGGTAGACTACAAGATAAAGAGTATCGGGACAGTCAATAATATTCTCGGTCCCGTGAAGAGTCCATATGTCTCTGTCAAGCCAGAGGCTGCTGGTGAAGGGTTCGCGGGCAGGGTTTTGTACCTTTTAGAGGATAATTAGGAGATACGAGGAAAATTGGTTGAAGAAGTAGGCCAGACGCTAGAGCGGAGACCTGAAAGCAGCTCGCGAAGGATACGCCTGTGTCCGGAATGCGGAGGCTCGCGACTCATGAGAGACTACGACGCAGCTGAGGTTGTCTGCATGGCCTGCGGATATGTTATCCAGGAAAAGATCGCGGACACGCGGCCGGAATGGCGTGCATTCGATGATGAGCAGCGGGCGAAAAGAGCGCGCACCGGTGCGCCGATGACTTACACTATTCATGACAAGGGACTCTCGACGATCATCGACTGGCGTGATCGTCCAACCGGGACGAAAGGTGTCTCGGCGGATCAACGGATCGAGCTGTATAAGCTGCGTAAATGGCAGCGGCGTGTCCGGGTGTCGGATGCAACCGAGAGGAATCTGGCTGTCGCATTGTCGGAGCTGAGCAAGCTTTCGTCGGCTCTCTCGCTGCCGAAGACTATTCTCGAGACTGCGTCTGTGATTTATCGTCGTGCGATTAAGCGGCGCCTTATCCGAGGGAGATCAATTCACAATGTGACCGCGGCGGCAATCTACATGTCGTGTCGTCAATGTGGCATTCCGCGGACCCTAGATGAGATTGCTAGCGTGTCGACGCTAAACAAGAAGGATATTGGTCGGAGCTACCGGTTCATGCTGCGGGAACTGGGAATGTTTGTGCCGCCTTCTGCGAACAGGAATTATGCGGCTCGGTTCTCGAACAAACTCACGATATCAGGGAAGGCGGAAGGGATCGCAATCAGGATTTTGGAGATCGCGCGCCAGATGAAGTTGACCAGTGGCCGGGGTCCGGCGGGAATCGCCGCCGCGTCCACGTACATTGCGACGGTGTTGACGAATGAGCGGAAGACACAGCGGGAAATTGCGGAGATCGCGAATGTGACCGAGGTTACCATCCGGAATAGGTACAAGGAACTTCTTGAGAAGCTGATGATAGAAGTCCCAATATAGTATTCACAAAGGGCGCGGCGCGAAACCTGAGTAGGCCCCCAGGGGCCGGAAAATTCGCGGTTACCGTTTTCAGGTATTGATTTTCGGTACCGTTTGCAATTAGTGATTCCAAGAGGGTGTTTCAGGAACCGGTTTCAAAGATCGGATTTCAAGAGGAGTTTCAAAGGATCGGGTTTCCAAGAAGGTGATTCCGAAAGTGGGGTTTTGACATCTGCTCAGCCTAGGCGGTGTTATAGTATAGAGCGAAATATTCCCTGCGGAATGGAGTAAGGAAGGCATTAATATGACATACGTTATAGCGCGCGAGCTAGATGACGTATGTCATACGCACACCCCGAAGTATTGGTAAGCAGCAACTGGGTCCAAGAACACCTCAACGATCCCAAAGTAAGGATCGTAGAAGTTGACTATGACCCGGTCGCCAACTACCAGCTGGGACACGTCCCAGGCGCGGTTCTCTTCGACTGGAAAAAGGACCTCAACCACCCCCTCGAAAGAGACATCCTATCCAAACAACAACTAGAACAACTATTCGCTAGGTCAGGAATCACATCGGACACGAAGATAGTACTCTATGGCGACTTCAACAATTGGTTCGCTGCCTACGCTTTCTGGGACCTGCAATACTACGGCGTCAAGAACGTCGTACTGATGAACGGCGGACGAAAAAAATGGATCGACGAAGACAAACCACTGACTAAAGACATCCCCACCTACCCAAACACCAACTTCAAGGCATCAGGACCCGACGAGACCGTCAGGGTCTACTTCAAACAAGCGCTAGACCTCTACCGGAAGCCCAATGTGAGACTAGTCGATGTCAGAGGACCGAAAGAATTCACCGGCGAAGTCCTAGCTCCACCCGAATACCCAACAGAACACGCACAACGTGGAGGCCATATTCCAGGTGCCATCAATATTCCATGGTCCCAAGCCGTCCGTGAAGATGGCACATTCAAGAGCCCCGAGGAGTTGAAGAAGCTCTATGAAGACAAGGGAATCATTGCGAGCAGGGATATTGTCACTTACTGCCGCATCGGCGAGAGATCCTCGTTCACATGGTTCGTGCTAAAGTACCTCCTCGGCTATCCTAACGTGCGAAACTACGATGGGTCTTGGACAGAATGGGGAAACCTAGTCCGAAACCCCATCGAAAAGCCAAACCCGACGATAGCACAACCTGTCCCGGCATAAGACGATCAATCAAACCCCCTCTTTCCTTCCTCTTTTTCTGGAATCGTCCTCAATGGTTTTTCCGAACGATGAAATGGAAGAGGTTTCCCTCTTGCCGCCAGTCGACGAGCTCGTGGCCGGTCTGATCAGTCCACCTTACCATCTCCACATACGACGTTGGATCATCAGTGACGAGATGAACAACATCTCCGACCGGAGCTGTCGCGAGAAGCTCGTTTAGACGGACAAGAACTGCAGAACATTCGGTCCCTATCTCATACATCTCATGGTCAGGAAAAGCTTTGAAACATCGAACACGAAATTCAGCAATCCTGTTCTTGAGAGTCTCGGCTGCATCCATCGCTCGTGAGAGGAAAACCCTCTCCGCCTTCAAATCCAATGGCTTCAGCTTCGCAATCCAACCTTCAATATACGGCGCGTCGTTTAGCAGCTTCGGCCGCTTGACGACATCACTGTTTGCAGCCGCTACAATGCCTGAGAGGGGCGATGGAATAGGACCAACGAATTTCAGACTTTCAAGCGTGCCTAGGCTTCTGCCGCGCTCTATTCTTGACCCGACAGGCCGTAGGCGTGCGGATGTGACTTTTCCCGCGATGGCTGAAAGGAGACTTGTCATTCCAATGGTCACCTCTCCGCCTTCTTCCGCTTTGATCCAAATGTTGCCATCCTGATCATATAGGAGATGATCTGGAAAGCTGCAGTGATCTATCTCCAGTTCATACCACCCGGAAGCCCTGATTGGCAAGTTCTCGTAATGTCTCGCGCATTGGAGGGAAGTCAGAACTGGAGTCGCAGGTATTAGGACTAACCATTGATACGAAGAAAATATTCGCCTTTGAAAACTAATTCAGGTTCATTCCGGCGCAATATATAATAGAGTACTCTTGGGACTCGCTGATTCTCTCAGGCTAGAAAGGTAAGATTCCTTGCCCCGATTCAAGAGCTCAGCAGACATTCTAAAGATCGTCTCTAACAAGGAGCAGATCCGCAACATCGGCATCATCGCTCACGTGGACCACGGCAAGTGCGTCGCTGGCGACAGCATGGTTACCTTATCCGATGGAGGTATTGAGGAGATCGCCCAGATATACGACCAGCTGAAGAGAAACGGACCTGCAGCGACTCAAGTTGACTCGCTGAACCCTCAGACCCTCAAGATGGAAGACAAGAACGTCTCGCACGTCTGGAAGCTACACAGCAGCAAGCTCGTCAAGGTTACCTTAAGAAACGGATACTCAGTACAGACGACACCGGAGCATCCATTCTACACTATAGCAACGAACGGTACGATCGAACAGAAGAGAGCCGATCGGATCGGAAGAAATGACTTCGTTCTGGTTCCAAACACCCTACGATCGCTACCAAGCAGAATAGAAGAGATAAAGTCCGAAATCTTGAAGGACTTGAGTTCTCACGACTACTACCTGGTCTATCTGGAGAAAAGATTCTCCGAAAAACTTGTCCAACTAGTCGGTGACAAAGAAAGCAAGCATGTTCATTCCAGCCTCCGAACGAACACTTCGTTCAAAGCATTCAGGGGCGGACTCGCCATCGGTCGAATTAGAATGGATGACCTGGTAAAAATCACGGACTCCCTTGGAATACCCCGGCACGAAGTCTACGATCAGATTCACAAGATCGCGTACAGGCTGAGCCACGCCAGGCAGGGCAGACTTTCAAATATGATCAAACTGCCAAGAACCTGGAAGCAATTCGAAGAACTAAACTACCTTCTAGGCATCCTCTGGGGAGATGGCTCCTACCGGGCTAGCTTCACCAACGGATACAGACCGCTTCTGGAGTTCGCATCCCAGATTTTCCGGCGCGTCTTTGGCGTCAGCACAATATTGGTGAAGGACAAGAGAAGAAACACCTATCGACTCGACCACCACGGCGGTTACAGCCTGATCAAATTCCTCGAAGACTCCTACCAGTACCCTGCAAAGCAGAAGGCACACAACATCGTCTTTCCTAAGCTGGTCTTGAAGATGGACAACGAGCATGTCGCTGCATTCCTGAGAGGCGAATTTGATACCGATGGCGGGATTGAGAAGACTAGCTCTATGATTTCTCTGACAACGGCTAGTGCCAAGTTCGCCAAACAAGTCTCGATTTCTCTTTTAAGATTCTCGATAATTCCGACGATCCGGCAAAAAGGAAAATACTTCACAATCACAATCTCAGGAGATGATACTCGGAGATTTGAGACCGCAATCGGATTCACCATTCCACGGAAGCGTACGGCCCTACATGCTCTCGCTCGGAACTCAGTGAGTAACAGAAAGACCGGAATCGTACCTGTTGAATGGCGAGCTCTTCGCGAGATGAGGGCCAAACTAGGCATTCCCTATTCATATTTGGAATCCCGCGTGCCTTTCTACCGAAGTTACGAGTCAGACAGACAGAACCTCACAAGGCCCATCTTTCAGAAGATTGTTCACGCTTTTGAGGAATTCTTGGTTTCAAAACCTTCAACGACCACGGCTGTCACACTAATACGCGAGTGGCGTCAGCTTCTCGAAGGAGAGATTCGCCCTGTCCAGGTCACACAGACAGCCACCCGTACCGGCTCGTTCGATGTCTACGATCTGACGGTTCCGGAGAATCACACATTTGTCGCCAATGGCATGGTCGTCCACAACACGACGATGACGGACAGTCTTCTGTCGGGCGCTGGACTCCTCTCGCCGTCTCTGGCGGGTACGGCTCTGGCGATGGACTTCATGGAGGAGGAACAGAAACGTCAGATGACTATCAAGGCTGCGAACGTCAGCCTATACTACGAGCACAACGACTTGCCTTTCGTCATAAACCTGATCGATACACCAGGGCACGTAGACTTCTCGGGTAAAGTCACAAGATCGCTGCGGGCCATCGACGGCGCTGTCGTCGTTGTCGACTCTGTAGAAGAGGTGATGGTTCAGACCGAGACGGTGACGCGGCAAGCCCTAGAAGAACGAGTCCGGCCTGTCCTTTACATTAACAAGATCGACCGGTTGATCAAGGAGCTGAAACTCAACCCGGAGCAGATACAGGAAAGAGTTGCGAGGATTATCAAGGACTTCAATGCCCTCCTTGACCTCTACGCTGAGCCTGAGTTCCGCGAGAAGTGGAAAGTGAGCTTTGCCACCAACACAGTGGCGATGGGCTCGGCCAAGGACAGATGGGGCTTCAATGCCGTAGTGGCCAAGAAGAAGGGGGTCAAGTTCTCCGATGTTGTCGATGCATATCTAAACGGGAAGGTGGAGGAGCTCAAGAACAGAGCGCCGATCCACGAGGCCATCTTGGGAATGGCGGTCGAAGTCATGCCCCCGCCTCACAAAGCCCAGGTCTACCGGATTCCGAAGATCTGGCACGGCGACCCAGACAGCGAGTATGGCCAAGCGATGATCAAATGCGACGACAAGGGCCCCGTTCTGATGTCCGTCACTAACATCGTTGTGGACCCCCAAGCCGGCGTTGTTGCTACAGGTCGACTTTTCTCGGGTACAGTTACCGACGGCGAGCCAGTCTATCTGATCAACTCCCGCACTCAAGGACGGGTCCAGCAAGTGGCCATCTACATGGGACCACAACGCGAGATCGTCGGACACCTCAGTGCCGGTAACATTCCAGCCCTTCTTGGGCTAGAGAATGTGAAAGCAGGGGAAACCCTTGCCTCGGTGAAACAGTTTGTCCCATTCGAAGCCGTACACTATGTCACCGAGCCAGTCGTCACAATAGCCGTAGAGCCGAAGTTCAACAGAGATCTTCCCAAGCTGGTGGAGATCTTAAGGAAGCTCTCGCTTGAGGACCCCAACTTAGTCACAAGTATCAACGAGGAAACTGGTGAGTACCTGATCTCAGGTATGGGAACACTGCACCTCGAGATCGCTAACACTCTCATCACCAAAACGGGAATGGAGATTGTAACTTCCAAGCCTATCGTGATTTACCGTGAGGCCGTTCGGAAGAACGCAGGTCCTGTTGAGGGGAAGTCGCCCAACAAGCACAACAAGATCTACATCGAGGTCGAACCGCTTGAAGACGCGGTCTTGGACCTGATCAAACAGGGAAAGATTAGCGAGTACGGCGACAAAGCGGAGATGGCGAAGACTCTCCGAGCTGTGGGATGGGCTCCGGAGGAGGCGAAGGGAGTTTGGAGTATTGACGAGCCCTTCAACATGATTCTCGATGTGACCAAGGGAGCGCAGTACATGCAAGAGGTCAGGGACATGATCCTCGCTGGATACCGATGGGGGATCAAAGAAGGTCCCATCGCATACGAACAGATTCGAGGATTGAAGGTCAAGATTACAGACGTTAGCCTTCACGAAGACCCTGTTCACAGAGGTCCAGCTCAGATGATGCCTATGACCCGTAGAGCTATGTTCGTGGCTTTCCTAGAGGCCGCGCCGACGTTGCTGGAGCCGGTTCAGAAAATTACTACCCGTGTTCCGAACGAACTCTTAGGAGCTGTGACGAGTGTGATTACACAGAAGCGTGGAAAGATTGTCTCTGTGGACCAGAAGGGACACCTGGTCTCGGTGGTCGGAGAGATGCCTACTGCCGAAAGCTTCGATTTGTCGGAGGTAATGAGAAGTCAAACTCAAGGGCGGGCGTTCTGGGGATTGGAGTTCGCTCGCTGGTCACCGGTCCCAACTTCCTTGCTGCAAACAGTGGTCGAGGGAATTCGGAAACGAAAAGGACTTTCATTAGAGCCTCCCAGCGCCTCCGACTTCATGGAAGCCTAACGGATCAACCGCTCATGCGACGCGAGGGTCGGTCGCTAAGACCCCCTTATTTCTAGAACACCTGCTGATTGGCAACGATAATGGGCGGGACGGGCGATTCAAGGCACAATCTTTGCTTAGATGGCTTAGCGAAAAACGCGATTAGCCCAGCGAAACTAGCGGTGATCTTGAGACGGCATTCCAGATTCGGGATCAGGGCTGATAATGAGCGATTTCTCATTATCGAATTGAACCAGAAACCCTAGGCAACCGCTGGCAAATCCTTCGAACCGGCTCTATCAGCAGGAAGGTCTCTTCGCACTAGCCTTAGACTCGCTTTCCCTGTCCCCCGGAAGACCGTCCTCTGTTCGAGCTGCTCACGAAAATCAGAACGAGCCCCAGTATGAACAGTATCGTAAGTGTCGGGTTGTCGAGCAGACCGTTAATGGCCAGCAGCGCGGGTCCGACGATAAGGGAGAAACCTGCGATAGCAGCGATCTTGCCGAGTGTTCTCACAAAGATTCTGACAGCATGACCTATTGCAAATAGTTGAACCTAACGGATCGAACGGAATGGTCTAGTCGAATCTTGGAGAAAACGCTTAGAAAGAGTGGCCCTCCCACGCGCTACCAGCGGCCGTGGTCCAGAGTCAGCCCCCCTTACTGCGAGGGTTGACGGGCAGCCTGGTCTATGACACCGGCTTCCCATTTCTGTAAGGAAAGAGCCGGGAACCCGGGTTCGAATCCCGGCGGCCGCACCAACCTTAGGGAACTTGAATCCTATTATTCTGCCTCTCCCTTTCGCAGCGCGCTGGTATTGCATCTAACAATGGGAAGCAGGGTCGTAAACTTGACCTCCACATTTGGATCTGTACGATCACTGGAAGGCATCGTACGGTTTAAGACAGCTCCAGAACAGTGAGGCGATTGCAGAGCGTTACAAGAGTGGAAGGACCTACTGGTGAGAACGAAAAAATCCTTGAAGTCGCGCGGCAGCTATGCCTTCTGCTTGACATCTCATTGGTCCCTCGGAAACTAGTGTGGCAAGAATGGGCGGGAACCGGCGGAAAAACGCCGCCGAGAACGGTTGATTCGGATGAATGCACGATCGGAGGCCCCCTTATGCTCCTCCCAGCTAGAATGAAAGGAAAGCTCGAGCCGGAAGAATGGAAACCCCTGATAGTCTCTGAACTGATATTTCGGTATCAACTTGGGAAGGAGCGAAGCCGATACTTGGGCAAGCGGTTTCTAGTAGGCCTCATACCCGTCTCCATCGCGGACTTTCAGATCTATAGGACAGTTAATCAGTATGACCCTTCACTGATTTTCACAGCAATCGTTGTCATCGCAAGCATTGTTTCTCTGCTGGCTCTTGTAGTCTACATTTCCAGACCATACCTTAACAAACTAAGACTGGTCGCCGACAAAAGAGCAGCCGAAATCGTCACGAGGGAAGAGTTCTTGAGAGTGTTGACGAAAATTAGAACCCTAGAACCGGATAGTGTACGGATTACTGAAGACAGAGGGTGCGGGAAACAGCATCGCGTCAAACCGAGCCTGATTGATCGAATCGCGAATCTCTCAAGCGCGGGTGGCTTGAATCAGAGCCCTGACAACAAACAACTTCCCTTGGGGAGCTGAAAGAGCTAGGGCACAACGCCATACGTAACCTTGACAACCCAAAACGCGAACAGCTGGGTCATGGTCAGCTATGGCTGGACGAGAGCTGGCACTCACTCGGGAGACACAGGCCTCGTCGACAGACATACAGGTAGTACCAGCACCCAACGCTTGGACTACGGCGATTCGAACGCAGCCGAGCCAGTTGGCACCTATACCTATTCCGTGACCATCAGCGAATCAGATCCATGAACAATGATAGCGATAGAATTGGTCTAACACGAAGAAGAAAGGGCTGCACGATAGAGCTCCCGCGTGGTTTCCCTAAGGTGGGTAAAATGCCTGTTGGAAACACCTGCAACCATCCGTCAACTGTTTCAGAACAAGGGGGGTGGCAGTCTCAGTGTTTGCGGGGCCTACGTCTTTCACCGCTGGCGGTCCGAATCTTTCCCCGTCAGCCTCCTGTAGGCTACGCTTCCGGAACGCGCTAGCCTTTTCCATGCTGGAAAAGAGGGTTCTGCCAAACCGATCGTTTTCCCGGCCGGTGCCGAATCCCTCCGGGCCCGGCTCTTCAGAGCTGCTATCGGAGGATTCACTGGGCGAGTAATCCATGAAAGAAAAGGGGTAGCAGTACAAAGCCCATGACGTAATGGCGAAACCCACCGGTCCCGCTCCTCACTGATTCAAGCAAAGGGAAAAAGGGGATTT
>WNFX01002641.1_pt1 | contig 21078 bp, 19 predicted proteins | sample 5400111 | NCBI WGS metagenome assembly WNFX01 (sample SAMN13153363, study PRJNA577476) | soil metagenome | isolation source: 40 cm soil or saprolite under grassland replicate 1 | place: USA:California | collected 2016-06-15 | reverse complement strand
TCATTCAACATCGTGCGCGACCAAAAGATCTGGCTAAAGCTGTTGCCCATCTGCTCGATGATTCAAGTGGGCGTAAGCGAATGATTTCTGAATTCGATAAAATTGCGGCGCAGCTCGGCGAATCGGGGGCAAGCGAGCGCGCCGCGAAAGCGATCCTCGCCGAAATCGCCTAGATCGACATATGCTTTGTCATTCCGAGCGGAGCGAAGTGCAGTCGAGGAATCTCTTGATATTTCTGACATGAAGCGTCGCTCCACTAACAACTGAAATATTGAGAGATGTCCCGACTTCGCTCGACATGACAAAAGATTTGCTAGAGAACAAGCGAACATTTTGGCCGCTCGCTGCGCTGATGCTGGTTCTGTTTTCCGTAACCAATCTGCCGTGGGAACTGGACGATTATGATCAGGCCAAACAAGCGTGGACTTCGTACGAAATGGTGACAGAAGGGCATTGGTTTTATCAGCGCACCTCTACTGATCAGGGCGTGGCGACCAAGCCGCCGCTGACCGGCTGGACTTCCGCAGCTCTATTTTTTGTGACGCGATCATGGGATGTCGCTTGGCGATTACCTTCGCTCCTCTGCGCGCTGCTGATTGCATTCATGTTGTTTCGAAGCGCGTCTCGCGCTTACGGAAATGTTGCCGGCCTGATCGCATTCGCAGCGTTCGGTTTTAATTTATTAAGCCCGCGCCTGGCGACGCTTGTTCGTTCGGACATGCCTCTTGCTCTCGTCATCTTTTTGATCGGACTCTTGATCTGGGAAAAAATCAGAAATGGCGAACCGTGGGCGCCGCGAGAGCGATGGCTGATGTTTGGTTTACTGACGGCCGGAATGTTGATCAAAGGCCCGATCCTTTACGCGTTCTTGCTTCCAGGCATCGTCGTTTACCAATTGCGCAAGTCCAAGGCGGATGGTCCGAGCGCGTGGTGCGGTTGGTGGCCGTGGTTCGCGTCGCTCGCAATCTTTTTAGTTTGGGTCGTCGCCGGATGGCTTTGGGTGCCGCGCTTTTACGAATGGGTCATCATCCGCGAATTTCTCGCGCGTTTCGGAGAGGTCGGCAGGCACGTCCATCGCTCGCAACCGTTCTTCTTTTATCTGCCGCATTTGCTTCACAAATTCTTTCCGTGGAGCGTTGTTCTAATTGGACTGGCGATTATTGATCTTCGCGCCTGCAAACCTGACGGCTCAAAGCCGTCAAGTTTGCAGGGCGGCAGCGAAAGCAAAAAAATTACGCCCGAGACTCTTTGGCTCATTTGTTGGAGCATCGGCGGCCTCGTGTTGATGTCGCTCGTTCCGTCGAAGCGCGTCGACCGAATTTTTCCAGTCATCCCGCCACTTTGTCTGCTGGTCGCTGTTCAAACTGCGCGCTTCTTGAATGACGAACAAAATCGCGCGAGAAACTTTAGATGGGCCGCTGGAACATTGGCAGTAGCTGTTCTTTTCAGCGGCGGTTACGCGGCGAGCCGAGTGATGACCGGATATCGCGATCATCGCGATGCATTATCGATCTTCGGACGGCAAGTCCGCGAAGAAGCGGCCAAGAATCACTGGCGTTACGAAGCGGTGGGATCGACGGATGAGGGATTGCCGCTATATCTGACCCGGCCGCATTTTTTAAAGCCCGATATAGCCGTCGCGGAATGGAACTCCGGCAAGATTGACGCGCTCGCGGTTCCGGCAAACCAGGCGCCGCCGTTGATGCGCGAACTGCATGATTCGACGCGCCGGTTTGAATCCGAGCAGCGGAAAAATCTTGATCGTCCCAATTACGTTTTGCTCACGCACTAGCGGCTCAAAATGCTCGACTTTCGCGGGTGGCATTTTAGGCTCGCGCCCAGTCGGTAGACCTCGATGGAGCAATTCCCGAAGAAAGAAATCGAAACGCTGTGGGCGCCGTGGCGGGTGGAATATTTCGAGAAGGAACCGCGCGACATGGAATTTCTCATGGCCGCGGCACGGGCGAGCGACGATGCCGCTCATTTGGTGCTCACGCGGCGGAAAACGGCGTTTTTGATGATGAACCGTTACCCGTATTCGGTCGGTCATTTGATGGCGGTGCCTTATCGGAAAACGGCAGACCTTTCGTCGTTAGGCGAAAACGAAATTATTGAACTCTGGAATTTGGTGACGCACGCGCAAGAGCTGTTGCGCGCGGCGACAAGAGCACAAGGCTTCAACGTCGGTTTGAATCTGGGCGAGTGTGCCGGCGCGGGCGTGGTCGATCATTTGCACATTCACATCGTTCCTCGCTGGAAGGGTGACACGAATTTCATGCCGGTCCTCGCCGGGACGAAAACCATTTCGGAAGGATTGCGCGCTTTGTACGACAAGCTGATTGAGGCGCAGGCAAAAATGGAAAGGGAGCGAGCGCGGTGAACGGCAGCTCATCGTGGATCGAACCGCCGCCGCCGCAGCGCGGGCTCGGTTGCTTTGTCAAAGGGTGTCTGATTCTCGTCGTCTTTTGCATTCTGCTCGGTCTGGCCTTTGTCGGCGGCACTTATTTCGCGGCGAAATATTTGCGGACCGAATATTTTTCCTCGCATCATGAGCGTCTGCCCGCGAATCAGCCGACGGTTGAAGAAGAAGAAGCGGTGCGAGCGCGATGGGATGCTTTCGAAAAAGCTGCTCACGCGCACGAAGCTTCGCGAATCGAATTGACCGCCGGCGAGCTGAATGCGCTGATCGCATCCGAGCCGACGCTGCGCGGCAACGCTTATGTGACGATTGAAGACAACACCGCGCATTTGCAGTTGAGCATGCCTCTCGGAAAGGCGCGATGGTTGACTGGGCGTTATATCAACGCGCAGTGCTCCGTTCAATCGGCGCCGAGCGCAAAGCCAGACGACATGCGAATCACCAGCATCATCGTAAACGGCCGACCGGTCGGAGAAGAATTCCTTAGCTGGCAGTACGGTTCCTGGTCTTTCAAACGTTATCTTTCAGATTGGATCGGTCAGACCAACCTCAGGACATTCGAGATTTCCGACGGGAAAGTAATTTTGGAAACAAACGGCAACGAATAGGCAGTGGACGCTGAATTCAAGTTTACTGCATGATTTCGCGGGCAAAGACGTTGAGTTGTCCGTCTTCCTGTTTCCGCACTTCGGTGATCTCGAGTGGTCGCGATTCGTCGCGGCTGAAAGTAGATCCCGGTTGTGGCGGCGTGTAACCAGCGGGAAATTCGACGATGATACGCGTCGGCGCGGCGCCGAAATGCAAGACTGAATCTGTGAGCTTGCCCCGCGGCCGGAGGACGGCGCGATTCGCATCGGAAAAATTCACGACGAATTGTCCTTTCAAATAAATGCGTTCGCCCGCCGTTCCGCGATCGGCGATTTCCTTGAGGTCGCCGGTGGCAATGAGACGCCCAAGCGGCATTTTACCCGGTGGAAAAGTTTTCCAACTTCCACCGCCGGTGGTCGATGCCAATGTGGCCACGTCGGGACCAGCCGGCTGCGCCGGTTGCGCGCGCACTGGAGTTTCAACCGGTCGAGCAAGCGCGATCTGGGGCGCTGACTGCGCGGCTGCTGGTGGAGCTGGGAGCGGAGTTCTCGCCGGCGCCGGAGGCGGTGACGATTGAACGATCGGCGATGGTGCCGGCGGGGAAGCTGCCGATTTTTCAGCGACGACGAGTGGTGTCGCTGAGGCTGAAGGTTGCGGGGTCGGTTTGTTTTTAGCCAACTTGCCTTTCGGAGTTGGCGTTGCTTTTGCGCCCGGTTTTCCTTTTTTGGGCGGAACTTGCACCACGGCGGGAGTCTCGACCGCTTTGGCGGGTTCGACGCGCACGAGCTGATTTTCCGGCGGCGGCGGCGACCCGCTCGGAGCTAAACCTGGAATTGCGACCTGCGCCGGCGCCTCCGCGCGCGGTGTTCCTTGTCGGAATTGAGTATAATGCATTTCGCCGCGCAACCGTGCTTGCTCTTTAAACAACGGCCAGCCTGCTTCGAGGTTGAGAGCAAGCGGCGGTTCTAGACTGAAAGTGCCGGTGCCGCGCATCACGGTGTAAGTTCCATAAAGCAGCGGCACCGAAGTCAGCATGATTCGGCCATCGGCAAATCTCTCGACGTGAATGACGGCAGAAAGATCGTGGGCGCGATCGAGTTTCAGTTCCAGACCGGTGCTGAGCGTTTGTTTGATCAGCGGGACCGTTCGCGGCTCGGCCGGATAAAGATGTTCCATCAACAATTCCGGGCTCTCGATTGAACCGGTCAACGCAACCATTCCGGAGGTGAACAAATCGCTCGAGCTAAGTTCGCGCGCCTCCATCATCACGTAGCGACCGACGACGTACGGCACGAGCCCGCGTATTTGTTGGAAATTGCGAATGTAATTTCGTGCGAGCTCCGCGTTCGTTTTGGTCAGCTCAGCCGAGCCCATCGCGTTGTAACGATCGTAAAGCTGTTTCGCGCTCAGAAATTCGCCGGCCGGCGCGGCGGTCAATTCAAAACGTTTCGGCGGCTCGATCTTGTGCAGCTTTTGCAGAATTCGATAGCTGTCCGGCCGTTCCGGTTGACTGAAGATATAAAAGCTGCCGAGCCAGGCCGCGAACGCGAATCCGGTCAGCAACAAAATGGCGACGGTCCAGGCAAAGTAATTGATCCGGCGCCGAACGGGGCGCGCGTACGGTTCGTCGTAGCGATAAGTGCCGTACTCCATCTAGGCGGGCGAGGGGATTCCTATTTGCGAGTTCAAGCGGACTGCGTCACTTCGAATGAGGTCCCACAGCCACACGTTCGGCTCGCGTTCGGATTCACGATTTGAAAACCGGCCCCGGTGAGACCATCGCGAAAATCCAAAGTAGCGCCGTGGAGATAAGAAGCGCTCTCGTTGTCGATGAAAAACTCGACGCCGTCGCGCTCGACCACCGCATCTCCAGTCCTTTTTTCGTCCAAAGTCATCTCGTAATGCAGACCGGAGCAACCGCCCTTCGTGATCTGTACGCGCAGACCTTTTCCGGCGCTTTGCTTCTGCGCGTCGAGCAACGTGCGGAGCTGACGCGCTGCGTTCTGGGTGACGTTGATCATCGTTGCGTAAATTACGATCTGAGCTCCCTCAAGTCAAAAATAGGTCGCGACTTTCGTCTGGAAATCAAACATCAAACATCGAACATCAAACCTTGAGATGAGTCGCATTCGCCTCCTTCCCGAAACCGTGGCCAGTCAGGTTGCTGCCGGTGAAGTCGTTGAGCGTCCCGCGTCAGTTGTGAAAGAGCTGGTCGAGAACAGCATCGATGCCGGCGCCCGGAAGATCGACATTCTGATTCGGCGCGGAGGAATTTCGCTGATGCGCGTGATCGACGACGGCTGCGGGATGGATCGCGACGATGCGCTACTTTCACTCGAGCGACATGCCACCAGCAAAATCCGATCGGTTTCGGATTTGGAAGCAATCGCCACATTGGGTTTTCGCGGCGAAGCGCTGCCGAGCATTGCCAGCGTATCGCGTTTTCGCCTGACGACGCGCGAACACGACGCCATTGCTGGAACGGAAATCGTCGTCAACGGCGGCAAGATCGACATCGTCCGAGACGGCGGAGAAGCGCCCGGCACACAAGTGGAAGTGCGCTCGCTGTTCTACAACGTTCCAGCGCGTCGCAAATTTCTTCGCGCCGAAAATACCGAAAGCCGCAACATCGAGCATCAATTGCATTTGCAGGCGATCGGCCACGCCCAGATCGCTTTCACGTTCGCGCGCGACGACCGGGTGGTGTTTCAACTTCCCGCGACTGCGACGCTCACCGATCGAATTCGCGATCTCTACGGAAACGAATTGCTGGCGCAGCTGCTTTCGCTGAACGGCGTGGGTTCGCCTCAAATCCGAATTAGCGGATTAATCGGGCAAGCGGGCTTGAGTCGGCAAACGCGCGCGCAGCAGCTCGTTTTTGTGAACGGACGCGCGATCGAAAGTCCGCTCATCACAACGGCGGTGCGCGAAGGCTATCACACCGCGCTGATGAAAGGACAATATCCGGTGACGTTTCTGTTTCTCGAACTCGATCCGGGCGGCGTGGACGTGAATGTGCATCCGGCGAAACGAGAAGTTCGTTTCCGCGATCCGAATGGAGTTCGCGAAGCCATCGTGCGTTGCATTCAGGAAACGCTCGCGAGCCGTCGCGCGGATTGGCAGGAAAAATTTCGTGCGCCGCCGGCGGTTCCGGTACAACCGGTTGTCGATTTAACCTTGCGGCCTCAAGTTAGCGTTCCGGAAGAATCGGATCGCGAATTGCCGCAACTCGAAGGTAGGGGCGGTTCACTGACCCGCCCGCGGACGATTGAGGTCAATCGCCCTTACCAAGAGCCACCGCCTCACGAAGAGTTGAGGCGAAGCCCGAGTCAACAGCAACAGTTCCAGATCATTGGCGTACTCAATAAACTTTACGTGTTGATGGAAAATGCAGACGGACTCGTGCTGGTCGATCAACATGCCGCGCATGAGCGGATTCTGTTCGAAGAGCTTCGGCGACGCATGGAAGAGCAAGGGGTCCCGTCGCAAAAATTACTCATCACGCAAACGTTCGAGCTTCCGCCGCGCGATGCCGATTGGATCGAACAGAACATGTCGATCTTGCAGAAGATGGGAATCGGGATCGAGAGCTTCGGACCGAACACATTTAAGATCGACAGTTTGCCGGGATTTCTAAACGTGACCGACGGCGCGCAATTCATGGGCAAAGTGATCGACGATCTCAAGAGCGCGAGTGAGCGCAGCTCGCCGCTGCGTTTGGGCGAGGACGTGATTGCGAAGAGCGTTTGTCGGCACGCGGTGAAAGCGAACGATCCGTTGCGCTATCTCGAAGTGGAGAAACTGATCCAGGATTTGCTCGAGTGCGATCTGCCTTATTGCTGCCCGCACGGCCGCCCCACCATGATCCAAATTTCAAACGCCGAGTTAGAAAAGAAATTCGGCCGAAAAGTATAGCCCTTCATCTCCTTCGGTCGGCACAGACCTGACCGCTTAAAGCAGTCAAGTTTTACTGAGGGCATTGTTTCGATCTGGAGCAGCGGACCTTTTTTTGGCCTCAAAACGCGGAGCATACCGCATCCCGGTCGAACTTCACCCACGGGGCGAGTTGAAAAGTCAACTCACGCGCCCGGCGCGCCATTCTACCAGACCGGTTCCCGACCAATGGCTGAACGAGGTCAGATCGAGTTTCGGTCGTGCGATATCCTGCCAAATGGCAAGCATGTTCCAAAAGCGAATGTCATCCATGACGAGGAGAAGAGGTTTATGAAAATCAACGGTTTCCAGCTGCTGAAGCAATTTGCGTTCGAAGATGCCGTCTTTCGGTCCGTCGACAAACAGCAGTTCCGTTTGTTGAATCAGGCTGCGGTGCAACTCGAACACCGCCGCGTTAGACAGGTCACCAATTTGCTGGTGTAGCCGATCATCCCCGAAATCTTCCGGCTGGAGACAAGTGTCTGACAATGATTCCCAGGGAACGACGTCGAAGGTAGTGATCTTGCCGGCGAGCGGCAGGAATTTTTTTAGCGCAAGCGCCGACAGCCCGCGAAAGGTCCCGACTTCAAGGACGCGTTTCGGTTGCAACAGTTTTACCAAAGCGGCGAGCAACCGATAGTGTTCTCCAGGCCAAACTCGCGTGAAATCATTGCTGTCGGCATCGATGCGCCGACTGAGGTCCGGTAACTCGGTATGCCACGCTTCCTGTGCGGCGCGCAAAGCGAGATCGATCAGATAATCGCTTGGCCCGCCGCAGGTATTAAGTGTGTCGTAAATCATGGAGTATTCGCCGTGACCAGGCCGCGGATTCGGAAGGACAAGTTTAACGGCGCGCCGCTGAATCGACCGAACGGCTTTGCGAAACATTCTCGGAACAGTCACGGGAGCGGCGAGGGTTGACCCGGGAGTCTGTGCTCAATCGCTGAACTACTCAACATCTCAAGGTCTCAACTTTTCAACTTCCGGTTCCGTGGTTAAATCATCGCCGTGAGCAACGGCAAGATTGCGCTTATCACCGGAATTACCGGTCAAGACGGTTCGTATTTGACCGAACTGCTTTTGCAAAAGGGATACGCCGTTCATGGGATCGTGCGCCGGACGAGCAATCTGCTGCGTTCGCGGATCGAGCATTTGCGGCATGATGCGAAGATCTACGACAAGAGTTTGTTTCTACACTACGGCGATTTGTCGGACACGACGACGCTACGCCGCATCTTTCGCGAAGTCGGGCCGAGCGAACTTTATCACCTGGCAGGCCAAAGCCACGTCGGGCTGAGTTTCGAGCTTCCGGAATCGACCTGCGATGAAGCGGGAATGGCGACGCTGCGCTTGCTCGAGATCGTGCGCGATCAATCGCCAAACGTCAGATTGTATCACGCGTCGACATCGGAAACATTTGGCAACGCGAGCGAATCGCCGCAGACGGAAGAAACGCCGATGCGACCGACGAGTCCGTACGGATGCGCGAAAGCGTTCGCGACACAGCTTTCTCGCGTTTACCGCCAATCGTACGACATGTTTGTCTGCAACGGCATTCTTTACAATCACGAGTCGCCGCGGCGCGGCGACAATTTTGTAACACGCAAGATCGCGCGTGCGGCGGCGCGCATCTCGCGCGGATTGGATGCCGATCTTGTGTTGGGAAATCTGGAGAGCAAGCGGGATTGGGGCCGCGCCCAGGATTATGTCGTCGCGATGTGGCTGATGTTGCAGCACGAAAAGCCGGACGATTACGTTGTTGCGACCGGCAAAGCGCATTCGGTGCGTGATTTTGTCGAAGCCGCGTTCGCAGTGGTCGATTTGCCGTGGAAAAAATATGTGAAGCAAGACCGAGCGTTGAATCGGCCAATCGAGCCCACGCGCTTAGTTGGCTGCGCCGACAAGATTCGAAAAACGCTCGGCTGGAAACCGTCGGGCAATTTCGAGCAGCTCGTGCGCGAAATGGTGGAAGCGGAACTGGAAACGCTGAAACGCTGAAACGCGGAAAGCGGAAGCGGATAAGGTTCCCAGATGTGGATTGCCGCAAAGCGGCGTCGCTGAATCGTTGAGGAGTTTAGTTGGTTCTCGGAATTCTTATCTCAACACCTCAACCGCTCAACCTCCCAACGTTCTTCGGCTCGAGTCCGAGCCGAAGAAAGATGATCGGCAGCAGCGTGTGGCGACGCATCCCGAAACGGAACTTTGTCCGCACAAGCGCGCGCAGCGTCGCGACAGGACATTGCACAAGGAGCCGGCCGAGCAAGAGAAAGCTCTGCAACCAACCGGACACGCGGGTCAGCGCTGAATGCGACCTCGCGATCTTCAACGGCAAAAGAAGAGCCATCCGCTCGATGCTGCTCAACGGAAAACGGGCTTCGATCTTCTGAAGCGTTCGCTCGGCTGCTGCTAGTCGCGCAGTTTCGCGCGACTCATCGCGTTTTAGGCTGAGTTGGTTTCCATGAAAACGCCAGAGCGCGAACTTTTTTGGAAGGTGGACGGTGCCAACAGTGCTCGTCAGGCGAAGCAGCCAATCAAAGTCCGCGACCGAGCCGATATTGGTTTGGAACGGTCCCGTGGCGCGCGCGACGTCGGTTCGAACGAGAAGTTGGTTCAGCGAGAAGTAAACGCTCCGTCCGTCGAAGTGGAGAAGAGAATCGTGCGGTACGGGTCGATAATTGACTTGTTGCAGGTGCTGGTCGCCAAAAGCGGTGCGGACTTGATCGAGGCCCAATAAATTCTTCGCCGCGCGGCTGCTGAGGCGCGAACTCAAATCTTCACGGGAGAGATCGTTTCCATCCCGATTGATCAACCGCACATCGCAAGTGGCGATCCCGGCGTCGGGAAATCGAGAAAACGCGTTCAGCATTTCGGCGAGAAAATTCGGCGACATGGAGTCATCACAGGTCGCGATGTGCACAAATTCGCCGGTGGCGAGCTCGACTCCGCGATTGAGCGCCGCGTAAAGGCCCTCGCGCGGAATCTGGTTCAGGCGAAACCGCGAATCTTTTGCCGCGGCGGATTGAAAATACTCCCAGGTTCCGTCGGTCGATCCGCTGTCCAGAACAATTGCCTCCCAGTCGCTGAGTGTTTGCTTAAGCAACGAATCAACGCGCGGTTCGAGAAATTCGCGCGCGTTGAACGACGGCAACAGAATGGAAACCTTTGGCGTTTCAACCATAGAAAACTGAAGAAGTTCGCTAGATAATGCGGCCGTTAATGACAATCACGTGTTGTCGCTTGAGAAGGCGCGCGAACGCGCGCAACAGGCCGTCGGGGTTTTTTCGAACGCTCCGAAGCGGAGACGAACATAATGGTCCAAGCTCCATCGATCGGGAGACGACTTCGCGCACATAGGGAGCGAAGATATTCCTGACGACGATCTTCGATGGGATCACTCTATATTTCGCAAGCTGGGTATCATAGATCCAGCCGGCCAGTTGTTTGAAGGCATGAAAGTGGAAAAAAACCAACGGTTGATCGTCCACGAAAACGGTCCCGTCGCGCACGGTTAGCTTGTAGTTTCCCACATTCCAAGGCGCAAGATTTGCCCCTTTGTGCTGCAACACGACAACGTTTTGGAACCGAGTCGGCCAATCATCGAGATACTTTTGGTCGGCGAATCGATTGCCTTCAGTCCGATCGTAACACCACTCAATACATCGCTCTCGCCACCAGTGAAGACAGGATAATCCATGGTCATCGCCTCTAAAGGTGACCCAGCCGACATTATAGATCCCGTTCCATTCCCATTTGCGGAACGCTTCCGAAAACCGATGCGGGATAATTGCAATCGACTTATCGCTTATTTCTTCGAACAGCGGTTCAACGGCGGTGAAAAAGAACAGATCCGAATCCAGGTAAGTGATCAGGTCCACCGCAGGCTCGCGACGCAGAATGAAGAGCGGCAGACAAGGCGTGCAGGTGAAATAATACTCGAGAAGAGACCGGTTCGTTTTTGCCTTGCGCAATGGCGGATCGTCCCGCTCCAGTTCGCTCAGGGTAAGGAGGCTGACCTCCGGTAATTTGAGCTTTGCCAACGCGGCGTAGCTCTCCTCATCCAGACATAACATCCAGAGCTTGAAGTCATCGCAATTACGTTTGAGCGAATCATAGAGGACCAGGGCTCGAGCCAGATAATGACGATCAAAATACGTGCAGAAATAGCGCATAGATGAGCGACGACCTATTGATTGGGCGCATCGAACGATTTCAAGAAATAGGACATCGCTGGCTAACGCTCAATCGGCTCGTTTCCGAATTCGATCCGATCATCCTGGCTTGGGGGTGGAGATTTTATGCCATTTCACGTCTGCATAAACCTGACCGAGCTCATCGCCCGAGAAACCATCGAATCCGTCAGCGACCGTGGCCACGATTTGGAAGCTGAGCGCCTGCTGGCGACGATCGTAGAGTTTTGTCTTTGGGGTGTGAAGGGCGAGGTCGATGAAATAGCGTCCGGGAAGCAGCAAACGGCGCGGAATCATCGCGGCGATATTGTGTTTTCCCGTTGCTTCCACGGAGATGGGCGGATCCGCCATCGAGAGAGTGGAATAAAAGACTTGTTCGCGTTTAAAATTCAGGACTGAAAATGAAAGTTGAAGTCCTTCGATTTGGCGCTGCACCGCAAACGAGCATTTGAGAAGAATCGGCTCACTCGTCGTAAAAGAAGTCGTGGACCGGTCGTTCGAATCGGACAATCCGGCAAACTGAAAACTTGCTCCGGTGTCGACCGGTGAGAAATCGATCTCGGAAGCCTGAACTTGTTCGCCTCCCAAATAAGCCCCAACCACGTCGGTGGTGGGCCCTGTTTTCACGATTTCTCCGTGCCGAAGAAGAACACATCGTGAACATAGATGACAGATAGCATCCATGTCGTGACTGACAAAGATCACGGTGCGGCCTTCTTTCCCGGATACATTCTCCATTTTCTCCAGACACTTTTTCTGAAATTCGGCATCGCCCACGGCCAGCACTTCATCGATCAAAAGGATTTCCGGATCGAGATGGGCAGCGACGGCAAAAGCGAGTCGCACGTACATTCCGCTCGAGTAACGTTTCACCGGGGTGTCGAGAAATTTTTCGACTTCGGTGAAGGCGACAATCTCATCGAACTTCCTCTTAATTTCCGCTCGCGTCATTCCGAGGATCGCGCCGTTCAGGAAAATGTTTTCGCGGCCGGTCAGTTCCGGGTGAAAACCGGTCCCGACTTCGAGAAGGGCCCCAACCCGACCGTAAACGTCCACTCCACCTCGAGTCGGCTCGGTAATCCGATTTAGAATTTTTAAGAGCGTGCTCTTGCCCGCGCCGTTGCTGCCAATGATACCGAGTGCTTCGCCTCTGTTGACATCAAAGGAAACATCCTTCAGCGCCCAGAAAGTTTCCGATGTCGATGTTCCGTTGCCGCTCAAACGGTTTATCAATCGTCGCGGTAAGGTCACGAGTTCGTCGTGGAGCGTTCTGTAACCGCTCAAGCCACCGCGTCGGTGGGCGATCCGAAAAGATTTGCTCAGGTGCTGAATGGAAAGCGCAATGTCGGACATCTTTCGAAACGCGAAGAAACTAAATGATGTCAGCAAAATCGCGTTCAACGCGACGGAAGAAAAAGGCGCCGCTGCAAAGGATCAGGAACGACATTCCAACCGTGATCCAAAACATAGTAGGATTTAGAGCACTGCGGCCAACAACCGACCAGCGGAAGCCCTCCACAAATCCGACCACCGGATTGAGGGCAAATAACGCTCGCGCTTGCTCCGATGCGATCAGACTGGTGGGATAAACCACCGCGCTCGCGTACATCCAGATTTGAAGGAAGAAAGGCAGTGCGTAATTGCAATCGCGATACTTCACGCTTAGCGCCGAAAACCAGAGCGCAACGCCAGTCGCCGTAATTGCGGTCAGGAGCAAGAAACCGGGGATCGCGGCCAGTCGCAGCGTTGGCGGCACACCGTAAATCGCCATGAAAACAAAAAGCATGATCAACATTACCCCGAAATCGACCAGCGTGGAAAAAGTGTGCGAGAGCGGAATCAACATTCGCGGAAAGTAAACTTTGGAAACGAGCTGGGCGTTGTTGACCAGACTGTTGCTGCTCCGTTGGGCCGTTTCCGAGAAATATCGCCAAGCGGTCAGGCCGCAAAAAACAAACAAGAGATACGGCACGCCATCACTTGGAAGTTTGGCCACCCGGCCAAAAACCACCGCCAGAATGATCGCTGCGATCAGCGGCTGGAGTGCGATCCAGATCATCCCGAGCGCGGTCTGTTTGTAAATGACCTTGATGTTCCGTTCGACCAGGATCCAAAGGAGATCACGATAACTCCAAAGCTCGCGCAGGTTCAGAGCCGCCCAGCCTTTGCTCGGACGAATCCGAAGCGTCGGTTTAGCAGTTGAGGGCTGCGGTACGACTGAGCTCACCGGCGGCCCAGCTCCGGCAACAATGATGGGAGATTCCGCGTTCAAGGAAGCAACGTTACCGGCAATCTTGTTCCTTATCAAAAAGACAAGTACTCGTACGTCGAGCGAAAAAGAGCTTGTCGATCCGTTCCGTTTCCCTGGTATCGCCCGGGATTCTCCTTCAAATCTTGACGCAAATTCTTCACGTCTTCGCCGGATTTAATCCCGAGCGCGCTCAGCCGAGCGAGCCCGGCCTGCCGCCGCTTTTCTGGAATCGTAGCGGGTTGCTCAAGCAAATTGAAAAGGAATTCGCCATCGCGCTCTGCTCTTACTGCGCAGTTTTGCTGCAAAGATTCCGCCACGTAGAAAGAGCGACGGACTCCGCCGGCCACTCCGAGGGCGAGACCCAACCAGACAGTTCCAAGAAATACGTATCGCTGCCACTGACGAACTGGGATCTGGCGGTAAACCTCGGCGATCGCGATCGAAACCGCAGTCATGAAAGCGAGTGTCGGCAACGCGATACCGAAAGGCCGCGCCACGCCGAGGGCGGGCAGAGAAAGTATGGTTCCCACACCACAGACGCCAAGAAACCGGGTGCGGGTAGACGGCGGGCTTGTTCTGAGAAAAATCACGATGAGTGCGATTAAAAAGCCGACCCATAAGAGTCCAATGAGTTTATCGGCGCTTCCAATCATCGTGTAGCCGCCCGGCAGCCATGAAGCCACGATCGCTCGGAAGAGTTTTCCGGCTGCGCCCAAAGTGAACCGGGGCGATAGCGCGTCTGGGATCAAGAAATGCCAGAGACAGTAATGAAAACAGACGACCACGAAGAGGCTAGCCGCGGCCGCGAAAATCTCGCGCCAACGTGCGCGGTCCGGTGATGAGATTAACCACAGAAGAGGCAAGACAACCGGCAATGTGTACGCTTCTTCACGGTTAAATGTGGCGAGTATCGCGCACGCCAACATCGCGACAAAGAAAACACCGCGCTGTCGTTTCATCCAAAGAACAAAAAAGTAAGCCGTCAGGGCGATGAAAATGTAGGCCAGGATGACGTGGCTCAGACTAATCCAAAGAAGGAGCGAAGCGAAGATCCTGGAGGAAACGAACAATGCAAAGACGATCGCGATCTGGACGAAACGAAGGCCAAGCTCCAACAAGAGAATTCCGAGCAGGCAAAGAAGTCCTGCCATCAACGCGAGCAGAAAGATTCTCTGCAGAACGATATTTTCTCCGAAGAGCGAGCCCTGGAGATGGTAAAGAAGAATGCTGACCGGGCGTAGTCCCGGCGTTTCGATTTTGTCCGGATCGACGACGCCGTGAAAAACGGACAGAATCTCCGATCCGGAATACGGGCGAATCAAATGAAAGTCGTCCCAGTGAAACGGATATCGAAACGTAGGAGCGAATAAAACGGACCAGACGAGCAGAAGAATCCCGACCAAGGCGATGACTTTTAAGACAGATCGCATTTCATCCTTGTTCGATCGACATGTTGCTCGCTGCAGTTTCTACTGCACTCGCGGTGTCGGCAGTGGGACGACGTAGCGACCTTTGAAACCACGCTCAGTCAGCTTCGGAATCAGTTCGTCCGCGATGTGCCAGGACAACAGCAGCGCGTATTCGGGCTGGTCGGAAAAGAGCCGCGCTTCCTCCACCACCGGAATAATGGTACCCGGAACGTACTTGCCGATTTTGTAGGAGCCTTTGATTTCAAGAACGCAGTCCAGGATGCCGTTATCCAAACCGACGTAATTGATTAGCGTGCTCGCGCGCGACGGCGCGCCGATCCCGTATATCCGTCCGCCCGCGGTTTTGATTTCCTTGAGCAGCGAAAGCAGGTCGAGCTTGGAATTGACCACGGCACGCGTGAATTTTGCAAACGCATTCAAGGTGATCTCGCGTTTCTCTTCTTCCAGAATTTGCTTCACGCTCGCCTGAACAGGATGTCGATCCCTTCTCGTGGCGTAAACGCGTATCGAACCGCCATGAGTCGGAATGCGCTTGGCGTGGATCACTTCGAGCCCGTGCATCTCCAAAAGATTTTTGAGGCTGGTCAACGTGTAGTAGCGGAGATGCTCATGATAGATCGTGTCGTATTGGAGCGTTTCTAGCAGCGATCGAAAATAATGGGATTCGCTAACGAAGATGCCGGTATCGCTGAGCAACGTGAGAATGCCCCCGACGATATCGTGAATGTCTTCGATGTGCGCGAAAACGTTCGTCGCCGTAACAATTTGAGCTTTCCCCTGTTCGGCCAGCGCTTTCTCAGCCACGTCTTTATTAAAGAACGAAATCATCGACGGGATCCCCCGCTCAATGGCCAGTTTTGCGGCATTGGTTGGTTCGATGCCAAACACGCGCACTCCGTTTTTTTGGAAATTGCTCAGGAGCGTGCCGTCGTTCGAACCGATGTCGATGATTAGTTGTTTGGGTTCTAGCGGGTAAATGGAATCCACTTCGCGGGAAAGCTCGGCGAAATTTTCGCGAAGGATTTTCGTCGTGCCGCTGGTGTAGGGATACGACGGCGGGAAAAGGATGGCCGGGTCCACGATCAGTCCGAGTTGGGCCAGCTTGCAGTTTTTGCAAAAGAGCAATTCGGCGGGATAAGCGGGTTGCTCCGCCAAAGGCGTGCCGATTAGCGGCATCGTGTTTACCGGGGGTAAATAGCCGAGAAACAGGATCGGCTCCAAGTCTCGCGAATCGCAAACCTGGCAGCGGTCCACCACGATGCTTCCGCCGCTGCCGGCGGCGAGTTTTTTTTGAGTCTTCATGACGTGCGGGCCGGATTTTTGTCGGCGTTGGCCAGGTACCAAGGAATTGTCGCGGCCAATCCTTGCTTTAGCGACACGGTCGGTGCGTAGCCCAAATCACGGATGCGTTTGATGCTCGGACAGCGGCGCAATGTTCCACCTGGTTTCAATTTTCCCGATGCAATTCGAACATCGCGGCCGAAGAAGCGGGCGATTTCTTCGGCTAGTTGTTTGATCGACATTTCATCTTCGGTGCCAATGTTATAAATGCCGAGGTGCTCGCCTTTCTCCAGCACTTTCATTAATTCCGCAATCAGGTCGTCGATAAAAACGAACGCCCGCGTTTCCTCGCCGGTCCCCTCGATTGGCAAAACGACAGTGCCCTTCGTTTTCTGGCAGAGCTCGTGCATGCGCAACACGAGCTGCGGAATCACATGTTCCCAACCCATATCCGGGCCGTAAGCATTGTGGGGACGGAAAATGACAACGCGCCGCATTTTTTTGCGACCGTAATTAAGGGCGAGCAATTCGCTAATGATCTTGCTGCCGCCGTAGGAGTAGCGCGGATTGAGCGGGTCGGGAATTGAGAGAGCGACGGTTTCATCGGTCGGCACTCTGGTCGGCGTTTGGTAAACCTCGGAACTGGAAGCCACAAACAATTCGCCAACGCCGTGCGCAATGCAGGCATCAAGAACGTTGAGCATCCCCTTGACTGCGACCTCAAGCACGAGTTCGGGGCGCGTGTAGAAAAATTCCGTGCCGTTGATCGCCGCCAAATGCCAGACGGCATCGACGCCCTGGACCGCTCGGGTGACGGTTGAGCTATCACGAACGTCGCCCTCGATCCATTCAATTTGTGATTCGATATCGCGCAGACGATGACGCGACCCGCGCGATTCGTTGTCGAGTGCGCGGACGTCGTTTCCATTTTTCAAGAGCGCACGCACCAGCGCACTGCCGATGAAGCCGCTCGCTCCCGTGACAAGATAACGCATGACTTATCGATAAAATTTCGGGATTCGGACTGTCGCGTTGTCGCGCACACTTTGGTTCTTGAAATGGGCGCGGAGACCCCAAAGAAACCAGCGGGAATATTCCACCATCCACGGCCCGAGACGGAAAGTGGACTCGCCGCCGTAGAGGCGATCGATCGAAACGATTGGCACTTCGCCGAGTCGTAAGCCGGCATGCTGAGCTTTGATTGCCATCTCGAAGGCGACCGTCCAACCAACCGGACGGCTTTCCAAATTCAAGGAGGAAAAAATTTCTTTTCGAAACATTTTGATCCCGGTGGTCGCGTCCGTGAACGGAGACGCGGCCAATCGGTGGAAGAGCCAGTTTGCAGAGTAGGAGAGAAAGGCGCCAATCAACGAACCGCCAAGCCGTCGCCCGCCGTGCGCGTACCGCGTGCAACTGACAAAATCACATCCGTCGCGAATCAATGCGATCATATCTTCGATCGCCAGCACCGGGCCGACTTCGTCCGCGGCGAAAATGAGGATGACGTCGCCTTCGGAGGCACCGACGCCGGCCCGGATGGCGTTAACAACCCCATGGCCGAGCGTGTTCTGGATGCCGCGCAGCTCTGGATAGATTTGGCGAACATCGTTGACGACCACAACACTGTCATCGCCGGCCGAATCGTAGACCACTAATACTTCATGCGGCAAATCAACCACCGCACGAAGGATTTTGAGCATGATGCGAAGGTTGATGCCTTCGTTCCGGACCGGCAACAAGATCGACAACATACGGCAACGATCCGTCGCCGGTTTCGCATGGGTCGGTGCGGTCGCCGCGACGCTGTTCATGCGCGACATCGTTGTCGATCATTTGAAAAGCCGACGGCAGCCAAATCGCTTCCTTACCAAGGCGCGTACTGTTTGGAAAATCGGAGTCATCGCGCAAATACGGTTTCTGCGTGTGCAACGGAAACCAGAATCGCCGGCAGCCGGCGCCGTTCTTCGCGAGGAAGTCATCGAGTTCGTCACGACGCTCGGCCAGGGCGTCGATCCACTGTGGTTGTTCGCCCGTCTCGATCTTGAATGGGAGCACGCGGATGCCGTTCACCCCAGCCAATTCATCGCGGTAAATTCGATAGGTCTGCCGGATACGCTCGAGGCGCGCGTCGAGCTTTTCCAACTGACCCAAACCAACTGCGCCCTGAAGGTTGGTCAGTTTAAAATTGAAACCAATCCGCTCATGCACGTCCGCACCGCCGGTGCCGCGTAATGGTCTACCCTGATCTTTCAACTCGCGCAGTCGCTGGAAAATCGCCGCATCGTTCGTGACGATGACGCCGCCCTGGCCTGTGGTGATGACCTTGTTAGGTGAAAACGAAAAGCAACCGGTTTGGCCAAACGTACCGAGATTACGACCGTTGTGCCGCGAACAAAACGCTTCGGCGGCGTCTTCCACGACAGCCAGGCCGCGCTGCTGACAAACGCGGAGAATATTTTTCATGTCGGCGGCGCGTCCGCTGACGTGAACGGGCACCACCGCTTTTGTTTTCGAAGTGATGGCTGCTTCCATCGCCGCGACGCTTATATTGAGAGTACCAGGATCGACATCTACTAACACCGGCATCGCGTCGGCCATGGAAACGGCATTGGCCGTGGCGATGAAAGTCATGTCGGGAATGATTACTTCATCGCCATGTCCGACTCCGAGAGCAACGAGCGAAAGATAAATCGCCGATGTGCCGCTCGTGACACCGAGGCCGAATTTTGCATCGCTTAGCGTCGCGATCCTGCGTGCAAATTCCTCAGTCACCTCCCCGTCGTTAATGTAATTGCTGGCGAGAACCTGGATGACGCGTTCGCGTTCCTCTTTGTCAAGTTCCGGCTGCCACCATGCAATTCTTCCGCTCATCATCTCTTTGCGACTCCACCTAGTCGCCGCCGGATCAGGCCGACTTGCGCAAGCACGCGGTTGCGGTTGCGCGCGGCGATGCGGCGAATCGGCGCGCCCGCGTAGACCGTCCAAGGCTCAAATCGAAAATGTGGCGGCACATAACTGAGCGCGCCGATGGTAGTGCCCTCGGGGACAACATTGTCCGGCATGATGACGGCGTTCGCACCGACGCCGGTGTAGTTTTCAAAAATCACATCGCCGGTAATCGGATTGTCCCCGATATCGCCGACAAGGGCAGGAATGACGGTCACCAGATCGTTCGCGAAATCGTTGCTCGAACACCACACTCTCACCCCGGCGGAAAGGCTGCTGAAATCCCCAAGCGCGAAAAGATGTTCGCGACCGCCGCCGACGGAACAGCCATTGGCAACGTGCGAGCAAAAGCCAATCTTCACGCGCGTTGAAAAATAGCAGTAGTCATCGACGATCGAGAACTCGCCGACTTCGAAGCAGTCCGCGTAACGAAGGCGAATATTTTTGGAAATGATCGGCTTCATTTATTGCGTGCCGGCAGAGCCGACCAAAGATCGACAACGTGTTTTTCAGCCGGCACCTGAAGAGAGCGGTACGCATTGTGCGCAGCCCCGACAATGACCACGTCGCTCGAAGCGATCAGTTCCTCTTTGCTCACGAACGTCGGATCTTTGGCATATTCGTCCGAGTAGAAAACCTGGGCCCCGTGGAAGCGCAGAAGTTTGCCTAATTTATATGAGAGCGATTCACGAATGTCGTCGCTCTCGGCTTTGAAAGCCATGCCGAGAATGCCGACGCGCGTCTTGCCTAGGTCGAACTGCGCCGCCAATCGCTCAACGATAAAATTCGGCAACCCTTCGTTAATCGTCATGGCGACCTGGCCGAGAATGAAATCGTGTTTCTGAAAGGCGAACAATTGCATTGTGTCCTTCATCAGGCACGGGCCCGCGGCGAAACCTGGACCGGGAATACTTGCCATTCGCGGATAACCGCGCTTCATCTTCGAAAGGAGGTTGCTGTAGTTCAATCCAGCGCGTTCGACCATCATGTAGAGTTGATTGGTCGCGGCGAACTCGATATAGCGAAAAGCGTTGCAAATGAGCTTCGCGAACTCAGCCTCCAGAGGACTCACCTCGACGACTTCGGGCGCGATTTTGGAGAAAAGTTTTTTCGCTTCCGCCACGGCTTCCGGCGATGTGCCGCTTATTAATTGCGGCAGCGCCGGAATTTCCTCGACCCCTTTTCCCTGTACTACCCGTTCGGGACAAAACGCCAGCTGCGTCTTCTTTCCGTTACGACGAAGATAATTGTCGATGTACATCGTTGTGCCTGGCGCGACAGTCGAACGAAGAATGATTGTCTGATCGTCGCGCAGAAAGGGGATCAATTCGTCAAAACAGCGCGTCAGGTTCGAAACGTCCGGGTTATGGAATTCGTCGATGGGCGTGCCAACCGTCACTACCACAAACGCGGCCCGCGTTATGGTTTTGGGGTCGGAGCAAGGCACCAGGGCGCCGCTGGCGAGAACTTTCTTGAGCAACGCTTCACCGCCCTTCTCAAAAAAAGGCAAACGGCCCGCTGCTATTGTCTCCAGCGCCGTTTTATTCGTATCCGAAATCGCTGTTTTGAAAGCGTTGTTCGCGAGCACGAGCGCGAGCGGCAGGCCGACGTGGCCGGCGCCACCGACGACGCAAACATCGCAGTTGCCATCCGGCATTTTGGTCATAGGTCGATGTGCCTGCGTGCCACGGCCATCAGGATCGTGGCACGATTCAAAGCGCTGGAAAAAGCAGGCTCGGCCAGAATCAAATCCCGCAGAGATTTAGGGTAAACGACCGGCTCGACATCAGGTTGCGCCTTGAACTCAGCCGTCGGATCGCGCGCGGCTCGCGGGGCGAAGAAACACCATTGGCGATTGCCAAGCCGGCCTGTGTCGGGCGACAAGTTCCCAAGCAAAATCAACTCGTTGGCGACGAACCCGGTTTCCTCGCGCAGTTCTTTGCGCGCGGCTTGTTCGGGAGTTTCGCCGGGATCGACGTGGCCGCTCGGCAATTCCAACGTGAACTCTTCGATAGCTGGCCGGAATTGTCGAACCAGTGGAAA
>WNFX01001921.1_pt1 | contig 21084 bp, 22 predicted proteins | sample 5400111 | NCBI WGS metagenome assembly WNFX01 (sample SAMN13153363, study PRJNA577476) | soil metagenome | isolation source: 40 cm soil or saprolite under grassland replicate 1 | place: USA:California | collected 2016-06-15 | reverse complement strand
GCAGACTGTCCATCACGGCCTTCTGGTGCTGCTGGATCTCTTGGCGAGAACTCAGCGTCACCCGAAGGCCGTCCGCACGTCCAGGGCACAGCAGAACCCACACCTAAACGATCTTCAGGTCCTTAAATCGCAAGCTTAGTTGTCGTGTGGCTATTAGTTCTCAGATGCCTTGCCGACAGGGAGTTTGGCTTTGCGGCGAGCCATGTGGTGTTTCTATGGTTGCGGCTCATGATCTTGAGCTTCTTCTCGTGTCAGGGCTGGGAGTCCTGGGATGTCGCGCACCGGCCGCTGATCCCGGAGCGGATGCCGGTGCTGGTCGATGACGACCTGTTGTTCGAGGACGGCCCGGGTGCGCCGCGCCCGGCGGTGGCGGTCAACCGGTGGCTGCGGGAGCTGCCCGCCAGCGGGGCGCCGGCGCCGAACACGTGGGAGGTGTATGCGCGGGCAGTCAGGGAGTGGATGGAGTTCCTGGCCGGGCATGGTGTCGGGCTGTTCGAGTCGCGGGAGCGGCTGAAGCTGGCGCTGGGCCGGTATGCCGAGCACCGGGCGGCCGGGCCGGTCAGGCAGCGGTTTTCGGCCACGACGTGGGGCCAGCACATGAGCATCTTGTCGATGTTCTACCGGTGGGCGCTGGAGGAGGGCCACGCGCAGGCCGAGCCGTTCACCTACCGCACGGCGCGGGCGCTGTTCGGCGGCACGGGCCGCGAGGTCCGGGTGAACCTGGCGGTGCGCCGGACACCCAGGCCGCACGTGACGATCAGATACCTGGAGCCGGACTTCACCGAGCTGTTCCTCAATGGCCTGCGCGGCCTGGCTCCCGACGGGGTTCTAGATACCGGGTATCGGGGTCGTGAGCTGGCCCGTAATGCCGCCGTCGGCGGGCTTGCGCTGGCCACGGGGCTGCGTCTGCAGGAGTTCACCCACCTGCTGCCCTACGAGATTCCCGCGCTCCCGCCCAGGCGCACGGAGATCCCGATCCCGTTTCCTGTTCCCGGCGGGGTGACCAAGGGGCGCAAGTTCCGCACCACCTGGATCTCCTACGAGGCGCTGGCGGCTGTCCACCAGTATCTGGAACTCGACCGCGCCGCCACCGCAGATGGCTCGGCATGGCGGCCGCCGCGACGGTGGGGTGAACCACTGCTGGTGACCGAGCCAGACGCGCGGGGCGGCCGGGTCAACGGCGTGCGCCAGCGCTGGGAGACCCTCATCCCGGCCGAGCGACGACGGCTGGTCGCCACAGACGGGGGCTCATGCCTGCTCGCGCTGCGGAACGGTGGCGGGCCGTTCACCGCCTGGGCCATGGTGTTCGAGCGCGCCGCCGACCGGATCCGCGCCCGGTTCGAGCCCCGGTTCCCGCACGTTCATCCCCACCGGCTGCGGCACTCCTTTGCTATGCGGACCCTGGAATACCTGGTGACCGGGCACTACCGGCAGGCCGCCAGGCTGGTCAAGGACACCGACGCCGACGCCGCGCTGGTGTTCTACCTGTCCAAGGCGGACCCGCTGCTGGTGCTGCGTGACCTACTCGGTCATGCCTCGGTCCTGACAACGGAGAAGTACCTCAAACGCCTGGATACCACCCGGATCTACCGCGACGCCTACGAGAACGCCGGCATCACCGGCGGGCTGCTGAGCCAGGCTGCAGCCGACCGGGAAGCTGACGCGGAGTTCTGCGAGGACATCGAAGGCGGGGCGGGCTGATGCCGGCCACGCTGACCGATGATCCGCTGGGCATCGAGTGCGTGTTCAGCGATGGCTCCGCCGCACGGTTCGAGCTGGACGGCCTGCCTTGTCCTGAGCTGGCGCGTGATCTGCTTGCCGGGCTGCTCGAGCTGATCCATCCGCATGGCACGGTGAACTCGGCCGGCTCGGTGGGCCACTACGTCCAGTCCGTCCGGGACCTGACCCGCAAGCTGGACGCGCGGGGGTTCACCGGCGGGGCGGCGGATCTGCGCCGGCCGCAGATGGCCGAGTACTGGATGGCCGCCGGCGGCCCCAGGGAGGCGTGCACCCGCCGGATGCTGCACGGTTTCCAGGCCGGTGGCGGGAGCCTGGACGCCAGGCTGGCCGAGCTCGCGGCCGGCCGGGCCTACAACCCCCAGCGCAACCACCACCAGCTGCCGCCCTACCCCGAGGCCGAGTGGGAGCGGCTCACCCAGGCCTGCCGCAGGATCACCGACGAGTCGTACGCCGCGCACAAGCGTGCCCTGGCCGCAGCCAGACGGGGCCGGCATCCCCGCGATTACGGGTGGAGCGAGGACAACCTGCGCTGGCTGCTGGCCCGTGTCGGCCCGGTGGGCATCGTCGCCTTCGGGCACCACCTGGGCTGCTCGGACAACGTAGTCCGCCAGCGCGGCGGGGTCCTGCAGGCGAGCAGGGACCTGTTCCCGTGCCTGGACACAGTCATCGCCTACCGGCTGCTGTTCGGCATCTACACCGGGATCGTCCCCGACGGCATCGATGACCTGGTCACCGGTGACATCGACTGGGCCGGCGATTCCACGATCCTGCTTTCCTACGTCAAGGGCAGGACTGCGGCCGAGAGCCTGAACCTGCCACGGCGGGCAGTCCGGCTGCTGGAGCAGTGGCTGGCGCACTCCGCGCTGCTGCGCGGCCACGCCGCCCCCGAGCAGCGCCGGCAGTTGTGGCTGCGGCTGAGCAAGCCCGGCGGGCCCGAGGTATCCGCGAAAGCCGGAGCGGCCAGCCGGGTCGCGGTCCAGCGCTGGGTGGCCCGCCATGAGGTGAGCGACGCAGATGGCAAGCCGTTGAAGATCCACCGGTCAAGGATCCGCACCACGTTCCAGTCGCTGCGGGACAAGAGCACGTGGGCCGGGCGCGGCCGGGCGACCATCGACCCCAACCACAGCCCGGAAGTGGAGGGCGACCACTACCTGACCACCACCACGCCGTCCCAGCAGCGAGCGGTCGAGGCGATCGTGGAGGACGCCCAGCATGACCTGCTGCGCAAAGCCCGCCCGCCCATGGTCGTGACCGAGGAGGACGCCGCCGCCCTTGCCCGGGACTACCCGCAGCTGACCGGCGCGCTCGCCCTGGACGACACGATGATCGCCGAGCTCACCAGCGGCCAGCGCGACGTGTTCACCGCGGCCTGCGCCGATCAGCTCGCCGGGCTGCACGGCCCGAAGGGCAGGCCCTGCCCGGCCCGGCCGTGGGTCTGCCTGCTCTGCCCGCTGGCGGTGTTCGCGCCCCGGCACGCCGCGAACCTGCTGCGGCTGAAGGCGTTCTTCTCCCGGCAATGGCAGCAGATGCCCGCTGCCCAGTTCATGGCCGTGTTCGGCCCGTACTCCCAGCGGATCGGCCAGGTGCTGGATCGCTTCGACCCCGCTGTCGTGGCCCGCGCCGCCCGCGGTGTCGGCGACTGCGATGACGAGCTTCCCCTGCGTCCCGAGGAGTTCAGCCGATGACGGCCACCGCGCTGCCCGCCGCCGGTCCGCGCCGGCCGGCGTTCGCGGGTGCTGACATCTGCCGTGAGGCTGGCCTGACGTTGCCCGACGGGACACGGCGCCCGGTCTTCGAGGACGATCTGTGGGACTTCACCGCGGTCATCGGCCTGCCCAACCAGATGTCCAAAGTCAGCCGCCGGTTCGACTTCACCGCGATCACCAACGCCGGCTGGAGGCTGGTCGCCAAGGAACAGATCATGGCCATGCTCGCCCCGCGACACGAGGCCGTGATGCTCTTGCCCCGCGCCTACCGGACCCCGCTGCACCTGCTCACCGCGTCTGGGCGGCTCGCCGAGCTGACCCGGTTCCTGAACTGGCTCACCAGCCGGGCCCTCACCAGCCTCGGCAACCTCGATACCGGCAGCTGCGAGGCATACCTGGCCCACCGGCGCTACCTGCTCGACGACAACGGCCACGTGGCCGGCGAGCGCAGCCCCGCGACCCGCCGGGCCGCCGCCCAGACCGTCGTCGACCTGGTCAACCACAGGGAACTGTTCAGCCTCGACCGTGTTCCCGAGGGCCTGCGGCCCTGGGGAGGCGCCGCCCCGTCAGCCGTCGCCGAGATGCCCAGCGGCATCGGGCAGAACAAGACCCCGCCAGTCGGCGACAGCGTCTTGCAGCCGATGCTGGCCGCTGCCAATTACCTGGCGGACACGCTCGGTCCGCACGCGATCGAACTGATCAAGCAGGTCAGGGACGCTGACCGGAGATGGTCGCATGCGCATGGGGACCACGTCTTCACCTCCCGGCTGCCTGCTGAGGAGATCACGCAGCTACTGGCCGGCTACGAGCGCCGGCGCGAGGCGTTGCCCCTGGCGGCCGAGCACACCATCCGGGACCGGCTGGCCGCCGGCTGGTCACCGGAGGATCCGCTGACTCCGATCTCCCTGGGGCTGCTGGCCCGCCAGGCGGGGTTCACCCAGTTCTGGCGGCAGTGGATCCCGCACCTGCGCGACCGGATCGAGGCGACCCTGGACGTCGTCGGGGCGGAGAAACCCTTTGGCCGCAACGCCGCTGTCGCCGGCCGCGCTGACGGGGAAGGCACCACCGCCTGGACGCTGCCGCTGGACCGGCTGCAAGCCGTGGCCCTGGCCGGCATCGTCCGCACCGCCGCGATCACGCTCCTGGCCGCCGTGTCCGGGATGCGCTCCAGCGAGCTAATGGAGCTGGAAACCGGCTGCTGCCGCCCACCCGAGGACTACGGCCCCGGGCTGGTCCGCTACCGATTGGCCAGCAAAATCATCAAAGGACAGCAGCTGGGCGGGACCGCTGACGAATGGGTTGTCATCAAACCCGCCTACCAGGCCGCCCAACTCCTCCGGCAGCTCCACGACAACCCCCAGGACGGGGTTCCCCTGCTGGGCCGGTTCGCCTTCGACGTCCGCTTCACATGGTTCCGCAACTGGGTCAACGGCCCGGCCGGCCAGCGACTCGGCCTGGCCCCGATCCCTGAGACCCCCGTCAGCCTCCGCGCTCTCCGCACCCTGGCCTACTTCATCGTCCGCCGTCCCGGCGGCACGATCGCGGGCGCCATCGCCTACCACCACCACAGCGTGCAGATGTTCGAAGGCTACGCCGACGCCTCGTCCTCTGGCTTCCGCGCGGAAGTCGAAGCCGAGCAAGCCCTGGCCCGCGGCGAGGACCTGGCGACGATGGTCGACCGGCACGAGCACGAACGTCTCGCCGGTCCGGCCGCCGAACAAGCCCACGCCCGGCTGCGCGAATACGGCCGGCACGTGCGGTTCCAGGGCAAGGTTCCCGCCGACCGCAGGCAATTCGCCAAGCTCGTCGCCCAGCACGACCAGCACGTCTACCCCGGCCGCTACGTCACCTGCGTGCACAACCCGGACCGGGCGCTGTGCCACAACGGCACCCAGCAGGGCCCCTCGCTGGGCGATTGCCAACCGCTGGCCTGCCGCAACGTCGCCCTCACAGCCGACAACCTCACCGCATGGCAGGAACGTCTGGCCACAATAGACACCGCGCTCGCCGACGACACTCTCGCGCCGTACGTGTGCGACCGCCTGCACGCCCGTCGGCACGACATCAGCCGACTCCTCGCGCCAACCAGCACCGAACAGGACACGCCGTGACCGCCACGCCGACCGAAGCACAGATTCAGGCCGTCGCGGACGCGCTGCTCGCCGACGCTCACGCCGGCACGACCCGACCCAGCATAAGCGCCCTGGCCGACCGGGCCGGCGTCACCCGGCCCACGCTCTACCGCAACTTCCCCTGGCGTGATCGCACGGTTCCGCGCCGGGAGCGCCATAACCGAGCCGACCACGCCACGGCGCAGCACACAGGTGGAGGAACTCAGGGAGCGCATCACCAGCCTGCGGCACAAGAACGAGCAACTGCGTCTGCACGTGGAGCTCTACGAAGAGCACATCCGGCAGCTCACGGTCGAGAACACCCGACTGACCGCCGAACTTACGCAACAGCAAGGCGTTGCTCACCTCGCCAGCCAGCGGAACCGCCCCACGCCACAGTGATCGTTGCCGACCAGGCTGTCGGTCGATACGTCGTCAGCGACGCCTGGGGTCTGCTACTGCCAACCACGCAGTTGGTAGTACCGATCCCGCGGCTCGGCGGTGAGCGGGTTGATCTGGTGCTTGACACACCATGCGACGTGGAACGTCGCGCCGATCAGCGGCAGTCCGGCGATCCACACCCAGGTCCACAGCCGACCTACCGTCAGGGCGACGGCGCCGAGGATGGCCAGGTACACCAGCCACCGAGCCATGCGCGTCCACACCTGCGTTTCGTCAAGATCTCTGGCCCCACTTGTCGTGAATGTTGGCTCCAGGTGAGCGCTTCAGCTGGCTCGGCGGCGGGCACGCTCTCCTCGGGATGGACTCGGGGCTGCTCAGCCGACACCGACGGCCTTCTTGAAGGCGACGATCAGGTGCGGCAGTTCCGCGGCGGGCAGCGCGAGCTCCTCGTGCCAGCGGGTCTCGGTCCGACCGGCGTACACGCCTATGCTGCTGGCGACGGCGAACCTGCGGACGCCCCAGGTGCGGGCGGCGTCCAGCGCGTTGAGCAGGCCGGTCGTCTCTGTGCGGAAGAAGCAGGCAGGGTCCTCGTCGGGGAGGCTGCCGGCGAGGTGGACGATGTCGCTGATGTCGTGGCGACCGGCAAGGGCGAGGAAGGCGTCCCGGTCGGTGACGTCGAGGGGTTCCACGGTGACCCGGCCGGCAAGGAACGACGGGATCTCGGTCCGGCGGTGCGCGGTGACGACGACCTCGTGTCCGAGGTCGGCGAGCGCGCGGGCGGTGTGGGCGCCGATCATGCCCAGCCCGCCGGTGACGAGGATCATCGGACCACCTCGTAGTGGAGGTGGGTCACGCCGGGTGCCGGGACGGCCTCCAGCAGACGGAGGTGCACGGGCTCCGGGAGCTCATGGAAGAAGCTGCGACCGGCGCCCAGCAGGACGGGCACCTGGTGGAGGATGAGCTCGTCGACGAGCCCCGCCTTGAGCGCCTCGGTGACCAAACCGCCACCCATCAGGCAGACGTCCTTGTCGCCGGCGGCCGCGCGGGCTGCGGCGATGGCGTCCTCGATGCCGCTGGTGACGAGGGTCTGCGTCTCGCTGATCTCGGGCGCGGGCCGGTGGCTGAGGACGAAGAGTCGCGCCGTCGGGTGAGGGCCACCGCCTCCCCAATGGCCGGAGTGCTCGTATGTGGTGCGCCCCGCTACCGCCGCCCCCACTCGTGCCGCGATGGCGTCGAAGAACCGGGCGCTGGGCTCACTGAGCCTGAATCCGTCGAATACCTGGCTCGGCGTGTCCCCGTCGGTGTACCAGCCGAAGAGCATGGGCGCGTCACCGAGACCGCGTCCGAACTCCTCGTCGCCGTCGGGAGTGCGACCACTGATATAGCCGTCGACCGAGACGGCGTGGGCGCTGAAGACCTTGCTCATGTCTCTCCTTCGCCGTTGATTAGATGGCTTGGGGGAAGTCGAAGAATCGGTGCGGGTCGTAGGCGTTCTTGACCGCTGCCAGCCGGGGGTAGTTGCCCGCGTGGTACGCCGCGGCCCAGTCGTCGAGCTCGGGGTCGGGGAAGTTGGGGTAGACACGCCCCGACCCGTCGGCGTGGGCGGTCGCCCAGGAACGATCGACCCACGGGTCGGCCGCGTCGGCGATGTGCTCGAGCAGGAAGCGCTCGCTGCGGTGTGCGAATGCGGTGGCGTCCTCGGCGACCCTGTTGTAGGCCCCGCCCATCGCGGTGAACGTGAGCTGCCCTCGGCCCCTGGTCCTTGGGTCGCCGAGCTGGGTCAGGAGCGATGCGAGGGTGCGGTCAGACATCGCGTGGGAGAAGAACTCCGACCGGATCCGCAGGGCTCGTTCGGGCAGATCCCGCGGGTCCAGGTCGGCGAAGGTGCGCTTCAGGTGGTGGTAGGGCACGCCGGTGCGCAACTCGATCGTGGGGACCACGCCCGCCTGATTGGTGAATTCCTGGAGCAGCTCCCGGGTCGATCCCTCCTCGAGGGTAGAGGCGCCGAAGAGGGTGGCCTGGACAGGTGCGCCGGGCTCAGACTCAAGGGTGAGGTTGACGGTGAGTTCGTCCAGGGCGCCCGGTGCCCAGGCTTGCCAGGCGGCGACCAGTTCCTCAAGAGCGATGTCCGACCAGTGCGCCTCGATGCGGGTGGTCATCGGCTCAGGGACGGTGTCGAACCGCAGTGACGTGACCACACCGAACTGGCCGCCGCCCGCGCCGCGCAGAGCCCAGAACAAGTCTGGTTCGTGGTCGTGGTCGCAATCCACGACGCTTCCGTTGGGGAGCACGACCTGTGCGCCGACGAGGCGATCGCAGGTCAGCCCGTGCTTGCGCCCGAGCAGACCGATCCCGCCGCCAAGGGTGAGGCCTGTGATTCCGACGGTGGGACCGCACCCGGCCGGCAGGGTCCGGCCGTAGGCGTGTAGCGCCGCGTACACCTGTCCCAGGCGGGCGCCGGCTCGGATCGTGGCGCCCCGGTCATCTGCCACGGAGATGCCATCGAGGCCAGACATGTCGAGCACGATCCCGTCCGTCGACGATCGGTCCGCGAAGCAGTGCCCCCCGCCACGAGGGGCGATGCGGTCCCCAGTGGCTGTCGCGTACGTCATGGCGCCAACGACGTCCGAGACCGAGCGGCACAGAACCACGAACCGGGGACGCACCTCCCGGTAGGCGAGGTTGACCGGGCGGCGGATCGCTTCGTAGCCCGGCGAGTCAGGGCTGAACAACTCACCGTCGAGTGAATTGCCGAATTCGGCTAGGTCGGGCACGAGCTCGAAACTATGCGCGGCGTGACGACGGGTCTTGAACGAATCGAGCACGGTCAGACTCGTAGTGGCGGCCTGCTACGGGTAGCAAGGAAGGGCTTGTAGGAGGCGGAGTGCTCATGGCCACAGGTGCACCGGTCGAGGCTGCCGCCGAGGAGCTGGCGCGGGGTGAGGCCAGTCAGGCGGAGGCATTCTCGGCTGAGGTGTGCCTGGTCGGCGTACCCCACGTCAACCGCCAGTCCCGCCATGCCGTCCGCACCACGCCGGCCCGAGGCGGTGGTGCCAGCCTGAGCCAGCGCGAGGAAGCCCTGGAACCGCAACGTCCGCTGGAGGACCTTGGGACTCACCCCCACTGCGTGCAGGCAGCGGCGGCGCAGTTGGCTCGCGGAGAGCGCCAGGTGGGTGGCCAGGGTGTCGATGTTGACCGGGTGCCAGGGCATCAGCGCCTTCACGGCTTCGCCCACCAGCGGATCTACGCGGACCGCACTTCGAAACTCCTGCACGAGGTGGGCCTGCAAGAACATGAGCGCCCGCTCGGGCGTCCCGGCCCGGGCCATCGCCTCCACGAGGCGGTCCCCCGAACTTCCCCACAGCTCCGCCAGGCCCAGGCGCTGGTCCACCAGGTCGTCGAGCACCGTCGGAAGGGGCGGCGCGGTCCCTGGCTGGAACCGCACACCCACGATGGTAGTGTGCGCCGGAATGACCTCAATCTCCGGACCGGTCAGCGGACCAACCAGCTGGGGATGGCCACCGATCGGAAAGTGGATCTCGACCCCGCCCGTGGGCAGGTGCCGTTGCACGTACGCCGCCTCACCGGTGCGCTGGATCCAGACTGTCCGCACCACCCCCGCCAATCCCGGCAACGGCGGACGCTCAACGTAAGACTCCATTACGGTCATCCTCGCACTGAAGCGCCCGAGCGGGATCGACGTCAAGGCCCGCCGGATTCGGGCTGACAGCGCTGACGCCCACCGCCGTCGCTCTCGCCGCGCTGCTGGCACTCGTGACCGCGATCGAGATCCAGGTGCGAGCCGTTGAGGAGCCTACCTGCTGCGCACTCACGGCCAGACATACCGCGACTACGCCTGCCAGGTCAGCCGATTCCTGCCGCGCGTTGGCCGTCTGTCCGTGCCAGCCAACGAATACCGTTGAACAGCAACAGAATCGCTGCCGCCTTCGATTCAGCGCGGCGCGGCCTGTGGACACTGGACAGGTAACAAACCCACAACATAACCCGGCCTCGAAGCCGACAACGTGAAGGTACGGCTGGCCGCCGGTCTGGCCGCTGAGGAACTGGTCAAGCGGCATCCCTTGGCTTTCGCCGAGCACTTGCGCGCTCCCCCGGCCTGCGGGACCGTCCCGGCCGCCATCATCTCCTGCGACAGCCGGTACGCCCCGTTGAGGTGCACCGCCGTGGGTGCGCGGCTGTCTTGGAGCACGGCGATGCCGTCGGCCTGGCGGGGGCCGCGGCGGGCCACCTCAGCCCACCGGATGCCGTGCCGGCGGAACAGCGGCAGCATGTAGCGGGTGACCAGCTGGCCGGTGATGGGCCATTCGTCGCCGGTCTGGGCGGTGACCACCAGCAGGTCCCGCAGGTCGCACGGTCGCGTGCCGGGCTCGCTGATCCAGCGCAGCAGCAGAGCCGTTGAGTCGGTGCCCATCCCGTAGGACACGACAACCGGCGGGGGTGCTGGTCATGCGGCTGCCCCCGTCCCGAATAGGGGGAGCTGCCCGATCGAGGCCTTCGGGTAGTGCCCGGGCCGGGGGCGACGTGTACGGATGCCCGGTCCCGCCGGGTGCGGCCGAGCCGGAAGGCGTACCGGTTTCCCTCAGGTGTACGGCATGGCTCAAGTGGCTCATCACTGCGCCCGTGTTCACGACCTGGCACCGGCACACTCACTCAGGACGATGTCCCCCGGGGACAACAGGCCGTGACCGTCCAGGTCGCGCTCTACCACCTGGAGCCTCGGGCTATCGTTTCAGTCGCTGGGCCGGACCGTACGACGGCCCTGTTTCCGGTCGGCGAGTGAGGTGACATTTCCGGTGCGGGAGCGCAGCTCGGCGAGCTCCGCCTCGAGGGCCTGGATCTGGTTGGCATAGCGGGCGACGGTCCGGCGCAGCTCGACGAGCTCCTCCCATCGGTCTGCCATGGCGTCGCGGAGCTCACGCTTGAGGCTGGCGACTTCCTCGAGGTGGCTGACGACCGGCAGCCCCGGTTGGGGAGGGACCGCAAGAACCGGTTGAAGATCGTGGGGTATCGCCCGTCGTCCTCCAGGACGAACGGCATCCGTTCGGGAACGCCGGCAGCGTCGAGTGCCGGCCGCGCCGCGAGGACGTCAGCGACAAGCGCCCGCTCAGTGAGGTGAACCCGCACCCGACGGACCCTCGCGGCACCGTCTGACAGAGGTGAGCCAGTTCCAGACCCTAGATACGACTTCGCCGAGCGGGAAGCCCTCGCCTGCCCAGACGATGTCTGTTACGAAAGGTGAAAGCCCGCCGGGCGAGCGGCCCAGACATTCGGCACATATCGCCGAATAGGAATGGCTACCAGGCTCATAGGTTATTCGTACTCATTCAGCGCCGATCAGCCATTTCTGTGCCGTCTTGGGCACGGCGCTTTGGCGAGGGCGTCCGGCTGCGGGCCGACGGCTGCGGCTCGAACGTTCCGGCCCGGTCCCGCGGCATGTCGGTCTGCACCTGGCCGCTGCTCTCGGTCAGCACCGTCTTGGGCCGGGTGCCGTTGCGCACATTCCCGGTCGCCGGGTCCGGGGTGCCGTTCTTTCATGAGGTGCTCAGTTCAGCTCCTGGCTCAGCGCGGTCTCGAGCACCGTCTTGGTCAGCTGCTTCAGCAGCCCGTCCGGGCCGGTCAGCGACAGGCCTGCTCCCGGGCCCGCCGCACAACCTCCTCCGCCGCCTGCTCCTCCCCAGTCAGCTTGCCCTTAATCTTCCTCCTCACGTCGTCCAGTGTCGCGGCCATCACGGCACCTTTCCCGGCGGACCTCTCGTTCGGCGATAAGGGCTTGAAACGCCGCTAAATCCACGGTCACGGTGGGCATAACGGCGGTGGGTGTGGTGCGCACTGAGCCCCTACGCCGGCCACCCCGCCGGGCGCTGGCCCGGCTGGGTGGCGCCCGACGCGGTCGCTCCGCGTGCCGGTTATGGCGTCCTTGCTGGGGCTGGGGACGTGGTGTGTCCGCGCGAGGCCGCCGTGCGGCGTGCGGCCGGCCCGGTCAGGCGGATAGTGGCTTCGGCGAGCTGCGCGGCGGCGGCGTCGATGTCAGCGTCGGTGGTCCAGCGGCCGACGGACAGGCGGATCGCGGCCAGGGCGCGGTTCTCGTCCAGGCCCATCGCGGTGAGCACCGGGGAGGGTTCGTGCCGGCCGCTGTGGCAGGCGGACCCGGTGGAGGCGGCGACGCCGGGGCGGCGGCGAGCAGGTCGTGGCCGCGGAGCCCAGTGATGCTGATGTTGAGCGTGGTGGGCAGCCGCCGTTCTGGCGGGCCGTTTAGCTGGATCCGGCCTGGCAGCGCTGCGGCCAGGCGGGTGTGCAGCCCGTCCCGCAGGCCGGCTAGCCGGGCCTCGGCGCCGGCGGCCAGGTCCCGGGCGGCCAGCTCGGCCGCTGCACCGAGCGCAGCGATCAGGGCGACGTTCTCGGTGCCCGCGCGCAGCCCGCGTTCCTGCCCGCCGCCATATATGACCGGCTCCAGCGCGGTGCCGGCCCGCACGTAGAGGGCGGCGATCCCTTTCGGCGCGTACATCTTGTGCCCGACCACGGTCAGCAGGTCAGCCCCCAGGGCGGTGACGTCGATGCCGGTCTTGCCGGCGGCCTGGGCGGCGTCGACATGGACCACGGCGCCGTGCGCGTGCGCGGCTGCCGCGATCTGGGTGACCGGCTGAATTGTCCCGGTCTCGTTGTTGGCCAGCATCACCGACACCACCGCCGGACCGCGCGCGCGGGCCGCTGCGGGCCAGAGCGTCTGCCACCGCCTCCGGGCTGACCAATCCGGACGAGTCCACGGGCAGCCGGGTCACCCGGCCGCCATGCCATCGCTCCAGGGCATCGCAGCAGGCCAGCACTGCGGGGTGCTCGGTGACCTGGGTGATGACTCGCGGCGTGCCGTCCGGCGCTACCCGCAGGCCGGCCAGGAGCGCGCCGCGGATCGCCAGCTGGTCGGCCTCGGAGCCGGACCCGGTGAATATGATCTCGCCCGCGGCGGCGCCGATCAGCCCCGCGACCTGCTCACGTGCCCGGGCCACTGCCTGCCGGGGCTGCTCGCCGTAGGCGTGGCCGCTGGACGGGTTGCCGAACCACTGGTCCCAGTACGGCCGCGCCGCCTCGGCCACCCGCGCGTCGACTGGCGTCGTGGCGTTGTAGTCCAGGTAGACCGGCTCGTCACGCCACCCGGCCGGCCGGCCGTCACCAGCCGTGCCCGCATGTACGCGCTCCATCACAAGAGTCCTCCGCTGTTAGCTGGGAAACCGCGGCTGTCCTGCAGAGCAGCCGTGTTAGTGAAGAGGCGAGGGATGCTCGGATTCCAGCCTGGCCGCCCGGACCGGATGAGCAGAGCTGACAGCCGGCACCGCGACGCGCCCATCGGACGCCGATGATCTCGATCGAACCGGCTTCGCCGATCACATCCCTGCCCGGCGGTGACTTGGCCGGCGCACAGCAGGCCCGGGCGCCGCGGCGCCGCCGTGCAAGAGCTGCTGACCAGGCGCGGAGGAGACCAGGGAGGCGACAACGGCGAGCATCGCTCACGCTGCCGGGAAGCCTGCAGTTCCGGGCTCAAGCGGCAGCCGCAGCGCCCGGGCGGCGAACGAGATCGCGTGGTACCAGCCGCACAGCAGTACCACCTCCAGCGCTCCGTCCTCGCCGGTGGCTGCGACCAGGTCGTCCCATTGCTCATCGGCCAGGTCGGACTGCGCATGCAGCGCGTCGACGGCTCGCAGGACGGCGCGGTCTGCGGCCGTATCCCAGCACGGGTCGCCGCCGTTTCCGTGTACCAGCGAGCGGACCTGCGCGCCGGTCAGGTTCGCTTTCGCGGCACAGACGCTGATGTGGATCGCCCACTCGTACTCGGCACCGCACAGAGCCGTGGTTCGGTCGATGACCAACTCGCGGTGACGCAGTGACAACGCGGACCGCCGGGACAGGTAGTAGCTGCCCCAGCCGTGGATCGCCCGGGCGCGCTCCGGCCGACGCGCGAACATGCGGAACAGCATGATCGGCGGGCCGAGCGCCTCCAGTGCCGCCGTGGTCGCCTCATCGTACGGGGGCGCCACAGGGGCCATCCGCGGATCATGCTTCGATTTTCGAGGCATGCGCGTTACGCTAGCATGGTTGCTTCGATAAGCAAAGCTTTCCTGGTGAAGGAGAGGCTCGTGCCACCACGCAAGCCCACGCCATTGCCCGGTCGCCCCGTTCGCGGCTCGCGGACCGGCCGCCCGATCATGGCATTGCTCGACCTGCTCGGACGGCGATGGGCGCTGCGGGTGCTGTGGGAGCTACGCGACGAGCCGTCTCCGACATTCCGCGAACTGCAGGAACGCTGCGGTGCAGTCTCGTCGAGCGTCTTGGCCGACCGGCTTCGCGAGCTCGACGAGGCCGCGATCGTCACTCGCAATGATCGCGGCTACATCCTCACCGCAGCGGGCGCCGACCTGCTCGGACGCCTTCTCCCGCTTGACGACTGGGCCTCCCGCTGGGCGCCTTCGCAGACTGCGCCCGCTCGTCCGTCCGATAATTCTCTGGTCTCGGGGCATCCCGGCCCGAACACAAGGTGACTGAGCCAGCAGATGACGGATGTATCGGCGTTTGTCTATGAGTCGTTCCCTGCGGCGAGCTTCGGGGGAAACATCGCTGGCGTCGTCCTGCTTGAGCACCCGGCTTCCCAGTCATGGATGCAGGGCGTGGCCGCCGACCTGGGCGCACCGACAACCGGGTTCGTGGATCTTCCCTCGGCCCGGCGGGGCTGCGCGGAAGTCCGGTTCCTCACCCCGCGACAAGAGATCGACGCCTGCGGGCACGTCACGGTCGCCATTGCCACCGCACTTGCAGAGACAGGCACGTGGGAACCAGGCAAAGCCGCCGTGCAGGCGGCCGGCGGCTCGTACGATCTGCTGCTGCGCCATGACGACCACGGAGTCATCGTCGAGATGCGCCAGCAACTGCAACACTTCGAACCTCTCGATCCCGCCCCGAACCTGGTCTCGATCCTCGGGCCTACCACAAGACCGGACGAACGCTGCCCGGTCGCTCTGGCCAGCACAGGGCTCCGGCACATGCTCGTGCCAGTCCACGAAGTGGCGGCACTCGCGCAGCTGCCGATGATCGCTTCAGACATCGCCGCAGCCAGCCACCGGTTCAAAGTCGACACGATCGGTGTCTGGGCGTTCGATGCTGGTGATCAGCCCGAGGTACGTGTCCGCATGCGGGACCTGTGCGCGGCCATCGGCGCCGTCGAGGAGCCGGCCAGCGGCACGACCTCCGGCGCCCTCGCCCTCGCCCTCGCCAACGCCAAAGTGCTCACCCCACAACGTCCGCGACTCGCGGTGACCATGGGTGTCGAAATGGGCCGCCCGAGCCTGCTATTCGTCCATGTCGACTTCGACGGATCGCGGCCCTCCGCCGCTCGCTTGCTAGGACGCTCCCGTCTCGTCTTGGCCGGGCGCATCCTCCTCTCGGTGACCTGAGCCAGCTGTCCGCAACCACACGCACAGACCTTCGCGATCACAGCCGGCAGGTGAGGCCACGACCTGTACACCGTGCTCCGGGTATACCGTGCTCCGGCGACGTTCACCACCATCAGCAAGCTCACCGCCGGGCTCCGAACCCCTTGACCGTGATCTTGTCCGGCGAGGTTCGGCGCCAATCAGGAGAACTGCTCAGAGTCGTCCTTAGCAGGGCCAAGAGTGGTCGATCTCGTCACTTCGGGGCGGCGCCAGCCTGGCTCGCTCCAGCGCTGCCGCGCACCGGCGGAGGGACTGGACCGCAGGTGTTCCCTGGAGATCCCGGTCAGGACAGGATGAGAGAGGGCGGCACGATCGATGATCTTCACAATCAGGCATCTTGTCGCCCGCTTACGGCGCTTCGATGAGCACGCTGTGAAAGTCATCCCTGAGGGTGGGCGACGTACTTGCCGTCGCCGCGGCCCTCGGCGAGCAACTGGTGGACCGCGGGTACCTCCGCGAGCGAACCGACCTCGGTGATCGCGATATCCAGTCGGCCTTGGGTGATCAGGTCGAGGACCCGGCGCAGGCCAGAAGAGGCGCGGTGCGGCGCCGTGGCCCACAGACGCCTGATGCTGAAGCCGCCGATCGCGAGATTGCCGCCCCCGCTGGAGCAGCTGATCGCCGCCGAACTGCTCGGACAGCGCCTCGACCCGGTGCTCGCCGACCGCCGTGACCGGCTGCGGGCACAGCGCGACCATCTCGCCGGGCTGCTCACCCAGACCGGTGGACGTACACAGTCCCAGACGGCGGCCTGTCGCTGTGGTTGCACCTCGGTGCGGACACGACGGGCACGGAGCTGGCGGCGCACGCCGTGCCGCGGGCTGGCCGTGTCACCAGGGCAACACTTCGCCGCCGACCGCGCGACGCTGGCCCACTACCTGCGGCTACCGTTCACTGCCACCCCCGAGGTGCTCACCCGGGCAGTGAGGCTACTGAGCGAGCACGGTGCCGCTCAGTGAGTGCTGGTGGAGATCGAGGCAATAGGGGAGATCGCTACCACCTTCCAGCTCGACCGGCCAGATCCCCGGTAGCCCCGCCCACATGGAGGCCGAGCGCGGCGATGATCGGGCCATGACGACTCAGCTCGAGAACTGAACCACTCGGTCGGAGTGCAGATCAAACCATTCGGTGCAACCGCAGCCGGCCACCTCACATTGACCAGGCGAGACCTAACGAGCCGTCGTCGCGCTGAACGTCAGGGAGTATCGATTACAGAGAGTGGCCATTCTGTCGGTAGCACGCGCCTGTCGCGCTGCTCGATGGCTCGCGGGAGAACTCAAAAACGAGCCGACGGCGTGGACCACCGGTGACAGGCAGGCCGTGGCCCTGGCGGAGCCGGCTTTTGAGGCCGTCAACGTCGTCAGGTATCGCGGCGTGCTCGAGAACCAGTGCCTGCAGCGCCTCCTGTGATCCTCCCCGGATGGCTTGCTGCAGTGCCGCCGCTGTCGCGTCGGGATTTGCGATCAGCGCGTTCTTGAGGCCGCCGGACAACATGGCGGCCTGCGCCGGCAACATCATTACCGAGCCGCCGGCGGAGAAGGCGGCGTCGGCGTGGTCAGAGCTTGCCTGACCGCACTGTTTCCTGTCTGCGGCGCGCTTGCCGATCTGGCTCGGAAGCAGGATCTTGCCACGCCGGTAGTCGACATACAGGCCGCGCAGCTTCTGGTGGAGGGCGCCGAACGAACCGTACGCATGCAGCGGTTTCGTCGAACGCGATCACGTCTCGTGACCCGCGATACGGAGCAAGGACGATGCCCCTCGGGGAAGCCATAACCGCGGGGGACTTGAACGCAGGCAGCGGCTGTCGCTCAACGGATCGAGCGGCAAGATCACGGAGCCGTGGGCCTTCCCGGCCGCCGGAGCTGGAATGGAGGTCCGGCGCTTCGCCGACGCTACTGGTGCGTGTCTCATAAATCTTCGGGCTGGGCTGGTGCAGATCGTTTCGGGTGGATGGCCTGGTGAGCCGTCATACCTTGTCAGATGAGGAGTGGGACAGGCTGGCCTCGCTGCCGCCTGCGCACCCACGGCAGGGACACAGATGGAATGATCACCGCATGATGGTCAACGGGATCTTGTTCCGCGCGAGGACAGGTCCTGGACCGGAATGAGGCCAACCAACACCAGAGCCTCGGCGCCCGAACCGCCTGGATCCGAGGCAAAGCCGATCGTCTTATCAGTCGAACAGCTGACGCCCGCGAAAGCCTGAATCGGCCGGTCCCGGCCAGGCCAGCGTCAGCCTCCGACTGGCCCGCCGCGCCACGTGGGGATGGCCTGCCCGCCGACAGCGACGTCGAAGGCGGCACGGGCCAAAAGGCGGGTCGAGTCCAGTGTTGGCAGCGGGGACGCGTCCGGCGTCACCAGCAGCGGGATCTCCGTGCACACGAGAGCGACCGCGTCACAGCCCCGGGCCGCCAGCTGCTCGATGACGCGGACGTACTCCTGGCGCGAGCTGTCCTTGAAGACGCCGTTGACCAGCTCATCGAAGATGATCTCGTGGATGACGCGACGGTCCTCAGCACCGGGGACCTCGGCCGCTATGCCGTGGGCGGCGAATACCCGGGTATAGAGCAGGCCGTCCATGAGGTACCTGGTGCCAAGCACGCCGACCCGCTGGCGGCGGTCGCGGGCGGCCTGGCCGGCGACCACCTCGGCGATGTGCAGGCCCGGAAGCGCGAGATCCTCGCCAGGTTCTTCGAGCGCCATGTGCGCGGCATTATCCGGGCACGCGAAGAAGTCCGCGCCAGCGCGGGCCAGCCGGTGTGCGCTGACGGCCAGCCTGGCCCGGATCGGCCCGTAGTCCCCGGCATCCCACGCGGGAATGCTGTACCCGAAGGCTATGCAGTCAAGAGTCACATCGGGGTGTTCATTGCGGCCCAGCCGCCGAAACCCTTCCTGGCAGAACGTGAGAAAGCACAGCGCGGCCCCTTCGGTGCTGTGGGCGAGAATGCCGACGTGCTTCATGATCGCTCCAGCGGTCCGGGTGCCCAGCGATCCAGCTAACCCGAATATACGTTTCGGGCAGGAGGATCTCGCCAGCCGGGCCGGTCACGACGACGGCACCCGCAAGCGCAGCTCAATGCCGCGCTTGTCCTCCAGGACTCCACCGTTGGCCTTGGTGGTCATCGGATACCCCCGGTCAAGGCGAGGCCAGCATGACCGGGTCGGCCGCGCTGTGCCGCAGCAACGAATGACCCTTCAACGTAGAAACCGCATCGACGGTCACGCTAGGTGACGATCCTTCCCGATGCACAGGTCATCCCGCAGCACCACGAACGCTCCCGACCGCCGAATACGAGCGGCTTATCAGATATGTTTGCCGCTTGGATAGCTGCTTGCAGATCGACCGGTTATGGCCGCTGAACGAGCCTTTAAAGACATCGTCACGAAACTGGCCAACAGTTGCCTTCGGCGGGTAAGCGGGTCCTTGTTGGGTGCCAAAGCTCGGGCGTCCGGCTGCTGGATGCCGGGCGGCGAGCAAGGCGATGATCGAGTCGGCGTGCGGTCGCGGCCGGGTCGGCCGCTGGGTGGCGGGATACGGACTACAGGCTCGCAATGCCGGCGAGGATCTGAACCAACTCCCGGTTGACCGCCCCCACCGAATCACTGCTCTCGCCGCCGGTCATGACCACCTCGTAGTACCGATTCCCGCCGAGATCAAGATGGGCGATTGACGTGAAGGTGTCGCCTTTGGCGGCTGAGACGTCCTGCGGACCGGCACTGACCGACGTAAATCCGTGCTGGTTAAGGAGATTGGCAATGAAGCCTCTGAAAGATTGAAGCGGCTGCCCCGGGTCGAGCGCTCGCTGATGGTTATGCCAAAAGATCGCTGCCATGAAAAGCGCCCTCCTCCATGATCGCCGGCGACTTGGGGGATAGTCTCAGCCCGCGTCGTCCCAAGTCAACCCCGGCCGGTCGGGCCGTGCCGACCCACGGCCCCGCCCCAGCACCGAACCAGGCCGGAGGCCAGGGCCGGTTCATGAGCAGGCGGCGGCGACCGCGGGCGTCAGCCAGCACGGGCACAGCAGCTGCGGGCAGCCTGACCCATTCGGGTAGAAGCTCCCGAGTGGATTAGAACGCGGTCTCCAGCCAGTGGTTCTCCCAGCGCATAACGAATCTGCCCGGCCCGACCTGGGACTACTACCTGCTGTTTCCTCCCGGGCCCGATGCAGTGCCGTTCCCGGGCCGATCGTCCGCCAAGGCGGCGCGGTTATCGGCCAGAGCGGCCAGCTCCTTGGCCGCCATCCGTCGTCTGCTGCGTTAGTCGGCAAACAAGAAGTCCAGTACGCAGTGCTGCCTGCTGCAGCCCTCCATGGCGGCACTGCCCGACGACTTCTGGCAGTACGCCCTGTTCGCGGCGGTCGCCTACATCCGCGCCGCCGCCAGCCGCTCAGGCGTGCCGGTGCACCACGCATGCCAGGATCTGGCCCAGCGCCCAGCGCCATAACGACCAGTCGCGTGCGCGGCGAGCTTGCTGCCTGGTCTTCGGGGCGGCCCGTGCCCGCCGGTGTCGGACCGCTCGGTGTGCTCGCGGGTCAGCCGGGCCAGCACAGGCGGGGTCGGCCTGTTGCGCAGGGCCAGCCGGGGCCGGGCCTGGAGGGGCTGTCCCTTCAGGCCACGGTCCTGGTGGACTCGCCGGTGGTCGGTGAAAGTCCGGTCCGGCGGCCGGGCTGGCATCGGCGAAGATCAGCCGGCCCCAGCCCTCCTCAGGCGGGGGCGGGCGTGGTGATCGGGCCGATGGCGCCAGATCAGCCGGGGCCGGTCCCGGCCTTAGCGAGTGTGGGGGGCTCCACGCCAGGAGACATGGGGGTGGTGTGGACGTGCCCCGGCGAGAAGGAGATGGCAGCGTTCAACCGTCGTCTCGAAGACCAGTCGTCGTCCTGGGGGTCAGTAATAGTGAGCCATTAGCTCGCGCATCCAGGCAGGCTCGCGCACTGGGCCGGCCGGCTGGAACTCGGCCGCGTACGGCTTGATGTCCAGGATCGGGGTTCCGTCGATGGCGTCGAGACCCCGCACTGTCAGTTCTAGGCCGGCGACCTCCAGCAGGGCGCAGACGGAGACGCCGAGGTGGTTCGGGCGGACCGGCGAGTGTCCGGCGAGGACCCCGGCCTGTGGCCATGCCGGGTTACCTCGCGGGTGGGTGGCGCCCCGCCGGACCCTTGTTTCCTGGTGGAAATGGAAGACCACCTCGATGTGGGAGAACTCGCTGAGCCCGTCGGTGGCGGCCTGGTCCAGGACCGCGGGGTCCAGGAGCAGTCGCGCCACTACGGCGCCCCAGTGGTCCTCGTAGATTTGGGACCGGCCGCCGCGGACCACGCCGATCGGGGTCAGCATGATGGGCTCAGTCATTGTCGCCCTGGCCGGCTCCGGCCGGACGCGGGCGCACCACGAACAGGTCGCGCGGGGTCCGCGTCTGGCTGCTGCGCTGTCGCCTGCCCGGCGGCATCCTGGCTGATCGCAGGTTCAGTGTTGCGGATGGGCTGGCTCCGTCCTAGGACCGCGCTGAACAACCGTTGATCTGGTGGGGTGGCCTCCGGCAGCTCCGGCTGCCCGGGCAAGCTGCAGCGCCTGGCGTGCGATCGGTTGCTGGTATCGCCGGCCGGGCATCGGCTCAGGTGGCGTCCGGGA
>WNFX01004647.1_pt1 | contig 21091 bp, 29 predicted proteins | sample 5400111 | NCBI WGS metagenome assembly WNFX01 (sample SAMN13153363, study PRJNA577476) | soil metagenome | isolation source: 40 cm soil or saprolite under grassland replicate 1 | place: USA:California | collected 2016-06-15 | reverse complement strand
GAGAGATCGCAGGTCCACACCACCGCCTCCGCTCGACCGAGTCCCAGGTCGAGACGGAGGCGGATGGTTTTTTGCCGGAAGATGGCGCGCGCCTGTGCCAGATCGGCGAGCGCGGTCGCACCGCCGCTCGCCAGCGTGAGCCAGCCGCTCTCGGTCGCCGCGTCGAGCGTGATCTTGTCCGCCACGAGCGCCACGCCGGCAACGCCGGCGGCCGCGAGCACGCGGCCCCAGTTGGGATCGCCGCCGTAAATCGCCGTCTTCACGAGGGTCGAGCGCGCGATGGCCATCCCGACTTCACGCGCGTGCGTCTCGGTCTGCGCCCCGGTGATGTGAATCTCGAGCTGTTTGGTCGCTCCTTCACCATCTTCCACAACGGCAAGCGCCAGCTTGCGCGCAACCGCGGTGACTGCCTCCTCGAACAGCTTCCAGGTCGCGCCGTCGCGCGATGGATCGATGCCCGCATGCCCATTGGCCAGGAGCAGCACTGTGTCATTGGTGCTGGTGTCGCCGTCCACGGAGATCGAGTTGAACGTGCGGTCGGCCACCCGCTTCCAGAACGGCTGCAGCACGCCCGGCTCCGAAACGGCGTCGGTGGTGAGCACGCCAAGCAGCGTGGCCATGTCGGGATGGATCATGCCGGCCCCCTTCGCCATGCCGCCGATCGTGATAGGCCCCCCCGGCGTTTCGAGGCGAACCGCGCAGTGCTTGGGGCGCGTGTCGGTGGTCATGATCGCGCGAGCAGCATCCGCGCCGCCCGCTGGCGAGAGCCTGGTCGCGGCCTGCCGCAACCCGCGCTCGACTTTATCCACAGGGAGCGGCACGCCGATCACGCCGGTCGAAAGCACCAGCGCCGTCCGCGGCGGCAGGCCGGCTGCCTCTTCGGCGCAACGGGCCATGGCGCGCGCGGCTTCGAGGCCGGCGGCGCCCGTACACGCGTTCGCCACGCGGGCATTCATCGCCACGGCGCGCATGCGTCCGGGACGCTCGCTGAGGAGGTCGGCATCGTAAATCACCGGCGCGGCGCGCAGCGCGTTGCGGGTGAAGACGCCGGCGGTCGCGCAGCTCGTAGCGCTGACCAGCAGCGCGACGTCGAGCGCGCCGTCCGCTTTCAGACCGGCGTGCGCGGCGGCGGCGGTAAAGCCGCCCGGTGAAGTTGCGGAACCGTCAGGAATGACGGTGAACGTGCCAGGCATCGCGGGTCAACATAGCGGGCGCGGGTCGCTTGTGTAACCGCACTCCGTTTCTTATCATAGCGCAACCATCCCGGAGGGTCTCGTTCGATGTCGGATCCGTTCCTCAGTTCCGACGAATACGACGAACGTGCACATCAGCTCTACAACGAAGGACAATACGACGAGGCCATAGATACGCTGCGCGAAGGCCTGGGGTTGTACCCCCACGCCGTCGAGCTGCATGTCGGAATGGGCTACGCCCGGCTCGCCCGTGAAGAGTTTGCGTGGGCGCGGCGCGCGTTCGAAGAGGCGCGCGGCCTCGATCCGGATCACGAGGACACACTCGCCGGACTGGGCGAAGTACTGCTCAAATTCGGCGAGCGCGCCGCCGCGCTGGCGTGCTTCGAGCATGTGCTGGCGCTCGGATTCCAGGACGACCACGACCTGATGCTGCAAATCGGGCGCGCGCTGTTCCGCGAAGGCGTCCTCGATCAGGCGCGCCGGTTCTTCGAGGGTGCGTTACGCGCGCACCCCGACTCCGCCGACGCCGCCGCCTGCGTCGGCTATGCCGCGCATCGACTGGCCGACGAGGGGGGCAGCCTGCACTGGCTGCGCCGCGCGCTCGAGCTGGACCCGAGCCTGGGCGAGGCACGCATCTACCTCGCGAACCTGCTGTACGACCGCGGCGAATACGAAGCCGCCCTGTTTCATCTCGAGCGCACCGGCCCCGAGGAGCACTACGACGGGCTCGCGATCTGGCGGCTGGTCGAGCTGAAGAAGAGCGTGTACCGCCTTCCCGACGACGATCCCGAGCTGGTGCCCTGGAACGAGCGCCTCAATGAGCTGGCGGGCGACGCCGCTCCCGAGGACCTCTTGCTCTCGGAAATCGAAGCGATGCGGCCGGACGGCCAGATGCGCGATCCGCGCCAGCTGGAGCTGTTCGGCACGCTGCTCACCGAGCTGCAGGGAATGAAAAACAAGGGCGGCATTGACGGCACGGGCGGCACGGAGATGCACCGCGTGAGTACGGTAGCTGGAGCGACGTATGTCGGTACGTGGGAAGACATCGTCCGGCAGATGAAGGACGATGCCGCCGAGTGGATCGCGGGATCGCTCGAGGAGTACATGGAAGCCAGCGCGAAACGCTGGCGTAAGCAGACCGGAGTGGCGATTCCGGCGACCGATCCCGAGAGTTTTCTCCGGGCGGGCGCCGACGCGGGCGTTCTAAGAATCCTGCACTAGACGGTCTTCTTGAAGCGGATGCCGATCGACAGGGGCCCGTCGCCCAGCGCCATGAGGGTGACCGAGCCGGCGAGCAGCAGGGCCTCGAGCTCGATGTTGGCGTGATGCGGCAGTTTGATGGCGACGATCGTCACCGCCATGAACACCGCCATTGCCGTCGCCCACATGCGGGTCCACATGCCGAGCAGCACGCAGACCGCCCCCACCGTCTCGATGGCGATCACGAGCAGCACCAAGAGGGAAGCCAACGAGAAGTTCGGGATGCCGCCCTGGATCCGATCGAGGCCGCGACTCAGAAACACCCCACCCACAGCCAGCCGCATGAAAAACGCGGCGTACGGCGCCAATGAGTTCACGCAGTCTCCCTAAAACATGGACATCGCGAGGAACGACCGCAGATTGTCGTTCGTCACGCGCAGCCGGGCGGAGAGGAGCCGCACGACCGACCACAGAATCTTGTACGCCACGTCGCGGTTGAAGTCGAGGAGCAGCTCGAAGTCGGAGCGGGAGATCGTGATCAGCGTGCAGGCGGTATTGGCGATGGCGTCGGTGGACCGCTCGGACCGATCGAAGATCGACATTTCCCCGAAACACGATCCCGGCTTGAGCACGGCCAGGGCTTCTTCACCGGAGCCGGGAATCGTCCGGGAAATCCGGACCTCCCCTTCGGCGATGAGAAAGAGACGGTTCCCCGGCTCGCCTTCCTTGAAGACGTATTGGCCGATGGTGAACTTCTGCTCGCGGCAGACTTCCGTCACGCGGGCCAACTCGCCGTCATCCAGATCCTGGAAGATGGCCGCCTGTTTCAGCAGCTTGACGTCCACGGAGGCTAAGGTACGGTGAAACCGCGTTTCGCGGTAGCTGATGCCCTCACAGCGCTGCGTTTTCCGCTCGCGGCGCTGTTTCCGTTCGTCCGCTCGCCGGCGTGGCAGCTCGCGATCGTCGCGGCGGCGGCGGCGAGCGACGTGGCCGACGGCCTGCTGGCGCGGCGCTTCGGGGCCTCTCGCGCGGGCACCGTGCTCGATCCCATCGCGGACAAGGCCTTCATGGCGGTGGCGTTCATCACCGTGGCGCGCCGCGGGCTGCTCGAGTGGTACGAATTGGCAGGCGTGTTGCTGCGCGATATCCTGGCGGTACTGGGATTCGTGGCCACGTGGCGGCTGCGGCGGCCGGTCGCGCTGCCGGCGCGCGCCGGCGGCAAGGCGGTGACCATCGCCCAGTTGCTCACGCTGGTCGCGGCGATCGCCGAATCCGCCTACGTTCGGCATCTCGCGTGGGCCACCGCGGCCATTGCAGTGTACGCAATCTGGGATTATGGACGCACGGCGGCGCGTAAGACAGCCTCGGGGGCCTCACACTGAATCGGGGAGCGGAGACAGGCATGCGAATCGTGGTGCTCGCGCTCAGCGGTGTACTTGCCACGCATGCGGCAGCGGCGCAGCAGTTTCAGCCGCCGAAGAACGCCGGGCATGGGGGCACGCGCATCGGACTGTTCGGCTTCGGCGTGCGCGGGGGCGTGGACGTCCGCCGCTCCGGCCAGCTGGTGCTGGGCTCGACACTGGACATCGGCGATCTGTTCTCGAATCGCCTCCGGCTCCGCCCCTCGGCGGAGATCGGCGTGTTCAATGGGCCCAATACCTACGTCGGGAATTTCGAATTGTTGTGGCGGTTCACCAACGATGAAGAGGTCGCGACGCCGTACATCGGGGCGGGCCTCGGCCTGGCAGGTCGCGACGGATGCGGGGCCGATCCGGGCTGCCCGGGGCTCTGGCTCAACACGGCATTCGGTTTCGAGCTGCGCTACCGCTCGACGTTCAACTGGATCCTCGAGTACCACGGCCTGGACCGGTTGCGCCGGCACCGCTTCTTCATCGGACTCACGACGCGGCGGGGCAACTAGCATGACGCGGACGGCCGAGGTAACGATGCGCTGGCTGCGCAACCTGCAGTTTGAAGGCAGTGGCGTCGGCCGTCCGGCGATTCTGGTGGACGGTGATGCAACGGCCGCCACGTCGCCCGTCGAGCTGCTGCTCCTCGCCGCCGCCACGTGCACCGCATCGGACGTCGTGATCATTCTCCAGAAACAGCGGGTCAAGCTCGAGGCCCTGGACGTGTCGGTGCACGGCACGCGCCGCGAGACGGAGCCGCGGCGGTTCACGGCCATCGCGTTGCATGTCGCCGTGCGCGGCGCGGGTGCCGACGACGTGAAGGTGCGGCGTGCCGTCGATCTCTCGCTCGCGAAGTACTGCTCCGTCGTTGCGTCGCTCGCGCCCGACATCGCGATCAGTTACGACGTCGCCATTGCGTAGCGTCGCGCTCGCCGGCCTGGCGACGTGCCTCCCCCTCATCGCACATGCACAAGAGTTGACGGCGACGGAGCTGAGCCTGGGCGGCGCGGCCGCGATGGCGCGGCAGACATTCGCCGGCGCGGACCTCGGCGTGGCGCGTCGGCCCAGCGCCGAAAGCCGCATCAGTCTCGATCTCGCGGGCGGCACGATCGCGAGCCGAGCGGCCGCACGGGCGCAGCTGACGCTGCAGTTGCTCGTCAATCCCGCCGCGCGCTCGGGATTGGGGATGTATGCCGGCGTGGGAGCGGCATGCACCGCGCGACGCGGCTCACCGGGACAGGGGTTTTTGGCGGTGCTGTTGGGAGTCGAACAGATGCCGGGACGACGGCAGGGGTGGTATGCGGAGCTGGGGCTGGCGGGCGGCGTACGCGCCGCGCTGGGCTGGCGGATGCGCCGCTTCCCGCCGTGGTGGCGCGGAGACTAGGCCAGGCTAGGCGTCCGCGCCCACGGGGGCGGTGCGCGCCAGGACGGGGCGGCAATAGCGCTCGCCCAGCACGCGCAGCTCGTTCAGCTCGGTCTCGGTCAGGTCGGTGAAGCGATCCGCGAGATACAGCAACGTGTCGTCGAACCATTCCTTTTGATGCTCGGGTGTGGCTTCCAACACTCCACAGCGGAGAATGTGGGAAAACAACTCGTCGCGTGCCTGTTCGAAGCTCGTCGGGATCGCGTACTTCCGGGGCTCACCACGCTTTTTGGCCATGCAGGGGACTTCCTTTCGGGAGAAGACGTCTGAACGTCCGGGAAACGGCGCCGCAAGATAATCGGTTGTGTGGTATAATGCCACCGCAGGAGCGCGGGTTCCCGTGTTCCGGGAGGACGCAATGAGCGAAGAAGTTTACGGGCCCGAGCGCGCGCAGCGTCTCGTCGCGCTGCTGCGGGCTCTCGCCGAGCGCATACAAGAGCTGGACCGGACGGGCCGGCTGCTCGAGGCGGCTCCGGAGCTGCAGAAGCTGCTGGGGAATGCGCGCAGCGAGTTGTTTCACTACGAAGTGCGCAGCACCTACGACACGCCGGACGTCGCGGAGAGCCGCCGCATCGTCGAGGACGCGATGGGCGAGCTGTCGCTGGACGAGCCGGACGACGATGAGCCGTGGCGAAGGGATCCGCAGGCATGAATCGATTCTATGTCGTGGTGGGAGTGCTGGCCGTCGTGCTGGCGGCCGCGGTGTTCGCGCTGCTGAAGACGGGCGGCGGCGCGTCGGCGGCCGCAGCCGGTCCGCCGCCGACCGTCGTCGATGACGGCTTCCGCGGCTACACGCTGGGGTCGAACACGGCACCGGTCGAAATCACGGAGTACCTCGATTACGAGTGTCCCGTGTGCGCCACATTCGCCACCATCCAGATACCGACGATCAAGGAGCAGCTGATCAATACGGGGCGCGTGCGCTGGCGCTTCCGCGACTACCCGCTGCCGATTCACAAGTATTCGCGCTTTGCCGCCCATGCGGCGCAATGCGCGGGCGCGCAGGGAAAGTTCTTCGAGATGCAGGATCAGCTCTTCTACCACCATCAGTGGGCGCAGACCGGCAAGGATCCCGCGGCGCTGTTTCGCGATTTCGCGCGGGCCTCGGCCGTCGATCTCACTGCCTACGATTCGTGCATGGAGAAGGGCCAGTTTGCCGCCCGTGTCGAGTTCAGCCGCCAGGAAGGTGAGCAGCGGTTGGTGGATGGTACGCCGACGTTTTACGCGAACGGCACGAAGTTGTTCACGAATTTCCGGCGCCTGCCGAACTCCGACGACTTCAAAGCTCTCGTGGACAGCATCGCCGCCGTTCGGCACTGATGCGCCACCGCCAGGCGATCGCGCTGCTCGCGCTCGTCGGCCTGTTCGTCGCCCTCTACCTCTGGCTCCACGCGCTCGGCTTCGGTGGCGCGATCAAGTGCGGCGCAGCGGGCGGGTGCGAGACCGTGCAGACCAGCCAATGGGCCGTCTTCCTCGGCCTGCCAGTCGCGCTGTACGGCGTCGTCGGTTACCTGGCGATCCTGATGGTCGCGCTGGCGGCGCTGCGACCGGCAGCGCTCACGCAGAGCACCTGGAACGTGATGTTGGTGAGTCTCGCGACGGTGGGCGTGCTCTTTACCGCATATCTCACCTATCTCGAGCTTTTCGTGATCCACGCGATCTGCCGCTGGTGTGTCGGCAGCGCAGTGATTATTGCGGCGATCTGGATCGTCTCTCTGCTGTCGCTCAGGACTCCTGCGCCTCGTATTGATCCCGCAGCTTCGCAACCACAGCCGGATCCGCGAGTGTAGTGGTATCACCGAGGGCTCGGCCTTCGGCAATGTCCTTCAGCAGGCGCCGCATGATTTTGCCGCTGCGGGTCTTCGGCAGGTCCGCCGAAAACAGAATATCATCGGGCCTGGCGAGCGCGCCGATTTTCTTGGAGACGTGCTGCTTCAGCTCTTCGCGCAACGCATCGCTCGGTTGACGTCCTTCTTTTAGCGTGACGAACGCGGCGAGCGCCTGGCCCTTCAGATCGTGCGCGCGTCCCACGACGGCCGCTTCGGCGACCGCGGAGTGGTCCACCAGCGCGCTCTCGACTTCCATCGTGCCGATGCGGTGACCGGCAACGTTCAGCACGTCGTCCACTCGACCCAGAATCCAGAAGTAGCCGTCCTCGTCTCGCTTCGCGCCGTCGCCGGGAAAGTACCTGTTCTTCCATTTGCTCCAGTAGACCTCGCGGTAGCGTTCGTCGTCGCCCCAGATGGTGCGCAACATGCCAGGCCAGGGTTTGGGAATCGCGAGATAGCCACCGCCGACCTTCACCTCTTTGCCCTCGCCGTCGAGCAGCACCGCTTCGATGCCGGGGAAGGGCACCGTCGTGGAGCCCGGTTTTGTCGCGGTGACACCCGGCAATGGCGTGATCATGATGCCGCCCGTCTCCGTCTGCCACCACGTGTCGACGATCGGACAGCGCTTGCCGCCAATGTGTTCCTGATACCACATCCACGCTTCCGGATTGATCGGCTCACCAACCGTGCCGAGCAGCCGTAGCTTCGAAAGGTCGTGACGCGCGGGGAGCTCCGTCCCCCATTTCATGAATGCGCGGATCGCGGTCGGCGCCGTGTAGAAAACGGTCACCCCGTGCTGCGCGCAGATCGCCCAGAAGCGGTCCTTGCCGGGATGGTCTGGTGCGCCTTCATACATGACCTCCGTAACGCCGAGCGCGAGCGGCCCGTACACGACGTACGAGTGCCCAGTGACCCAACCGACGTCCGCGGTGCACCAGAACACGTCCGAATCCTTGAGGTCGAACACCCATTTGGTCGTCGCGTAGACGTGCGTCAGATAGCCGCCGGTCGTATGCAGTATCCCTTTCGGCTTCCCCGTCGTGCCCGACGTATAGAGGATGTACAACGGATCTTCCGCATCCATCGCTTCGGGCGGGCAATCGGGCGCCGCCTTTGCGATCAACTCCGACCACCAGAGATCGCGTCCGGTCTTGAAGGTGACGGTTTGGCCGGTGCGACGCAGCACGATCATGTGCTCGATGCTCGGCGTGCCGGCAACCGCGTCATCGGCGTTCTGTTTCAGGGGTACGATCGCGCCGCGGCGGTAGCCTCCGTCCGCGGTGATCAGCAGCTTCGCGCCGGCGTCGTTGATCCGGTCGCGCAGCGACTCGGCGGAGAAGCCACCGAACACGACCGTGTGGACGGCGCCGATGCGCGCGCAGGCGAGCATGGCGACCGCGACTTCGGGGACCATCGGCAGATAGATCGCGACGCGATCGCCGCGCGCCACGCCCAGCCCCTTCAGGACGTTCGCGAACTTGTTGACCTCGGCGTGCAGCTCACCGTAGGTGATGCGCCGCACCTCACCGTGCGGCTCGCCCTCCCAGATGAGGGCGATCCGCCCGCCTCGGCCGGCGCGCACGTGCCGGTCGAGACAATTCACCGAGGCGTTGAGCTTGCCGCCGAGGAACCACTTTGCGTGAGGTGGCTTCCAGTCGAGGACCTGGGTCCACGGACGGCTCCATTCGAGTTGCTTCGCCCAATCCGCCCAATATCCTTCCGGGTCCCGCCGGGCGCGCTCGTAGGGTGTGAGGTCGCGCACATGCGCCTGGGTCTTGAAGCTGTCGGGGGGGGGGAAGCGTCGCTGCTCGTCGAGCAGGGTTTCGATCCGGTCAGTCGCCATGATTCGGGATATTAATGAAGAGGGGGAGTCTAGCAAGTTGCACCGCGCCGCTCGCATTGCGGCAAGAAGTGAGGGTGAGCGCGCTCACCTGTTTGAGCCAAACAATTGATGCAGCGCGTCTTAGCAGACATGGCATTGGAGTGGCATACGCAGGCAGCGGAGGAGCTATGTCACCAATGCCCGTGGAGAACACACTGATGTCGACGCGCCCGATGGAGAAGACTATCGCGGCCCCGGAGCGGCTCGATCTCGAGTCCCGCACCGCGTTTCGCCGCGCTGCCGGGGAGGTGCTGGACCTGCTTGCTGAGGGGGCCGGCCGACTGGTAATCGATCTGTCGGGGACGCGCTCGGTCGACAGCGCCGGTCTCGGTGCGCTGATGCTGATCCAGCGCAAGGCCGCCGAGCGCCGCCAGACGGTGTGCCTGCGGGGCGCCAACGAAGAGCTGCGCTTCCTTCTTGTGCTCACCAAGCTGGACGACCTGTTTGAATTGGAGACTGGCGTTTCCTGACGTTAGATTGGCGCGATGCCGCCGCGGAAGGTCCTTTTCGTCGAAGATGAAGCCGCTCTGCAATACTCCTATGAGCGGTTCTTCCAGGGCAAGTACGCCATGGCCTATGCGCCCAACGGCGCCGAGGCGATGCGCCAGCTCAACAATTTCGAGCCGGACGTCCTGGTCCTCGACATGCGGCTGCCGGACACCGACGGGATCGAGCTGCTGCAACGCATTCGCGAGACGCGGCCAACGCTCCCGGTCGTCGTGACGACTGCCTACGTGAGCATGGAGCCGCTGATGAACGTGCTCGACCTGGGGCACAGCCGCTACCTCGTCAAACCCTACGAACTGAGCGAGCTCGCGGCCGCCATCGATGCTGCTGGCTGAGCGGCTGCGGCATCGCTTCGGTGCCGTGACGGCTCTCGACGACGTCTCCTTCAGCGTACAGCCCGGCCAGACGCTGGCCGTGTTCGGTCCCAACGGGGCCGGGAAGACCACGCTCCTCAAAGTACTTGCCGGCCTCATCCAGCCGCAGGGCGGCCGCGCACAAGTGGACGGCGGACGGCGCGCCATCGGCTGGATCGGCCATCAACCCCAGCTCTACGCCCAGCTTACCGTTCGCGAGAATCTGCGGTTCTGGGCTTCGCTCTACGACGTGCAACCGCCCCACGATCTGCTCTCCAGGCTGGGTCTCGCCGAGCACGCCGATCGGCCGGTGCGCGCCCTGTCGCGCGGTCTCATCCAGCGCGTCGCGATCGCGCGCGCCCTGGTCCATGACCCGGCCGTCCTGCTGCTGGACGAGCCGTTCACCGGACTCGATCGCACCGCGGCGGAAGCGTTCAGCCGCCTGCTCGCCCAGCATGCCGCCGCGGGCCGCGCGTCGGTGCTGGTGACCCACAACGTGGAAGAAGGAACGGGACTCGCGACCGAGGTCGCATTCATGCGCGCCGGCCGCTTCGTGCATTTCGCGCCACGCGGCGCGCGCGGGCCGGCGCAGGTGGCGGAGGATTATCGCAATGCGATCGCCTGACCTGCTGCGCCACGCGTGGGCGGTCGCGTCGAAGGACCTGCTTGTGGAGTTCCGCTCGCGCACGGCGATTGTCTCGGTGGCCGTCTTCGTCGTGCTCGTGTTCGTGGTGTTCCAATTCGGCCACGACCCGACTGCGGTTTCCAACTTCGACCTGGCGCCAAGCATCTTATGGGTGACCTTCACCTTTGCGGCGATCCTGGCTTTGAACCGCGCGTTTCAACTAGAGCTCGAGAACCAGGCGCTCGAAGGGCTGCTGTTGGCGCCAATCGGCCGCGGGAGCATCTATCTCGGCAAGCTGATCGCGAATCTGGCCTTCGTGGCGACGATCGAGCTGATTGGGCTCCCGTTGCTGGCGCTCTTCTTCAATGTGCCGGTGCTGCCATTTCTCGGGCCGCTCGCCGCCACCATCGCGCTCGCAACAGTGGGATTCGTCGCGGTCGGTACGTTGTTCAGCGCGATGACCGTGCGGACGCGCTTTGCCGAGCTGCTGCTGCCCGTGTTGTTGTTGCCGTTCATGATTCTACCACTGTGGTGGGCGGTGCTCGCGACCGGACGCCTGCTCGCGAGCCGTCCCTTGAGCGAGGTGGCGGGCTGGCTTAACATGCTGGCGGTCTATGACGTCGTGTTCGTTACGCTCGCGCTGCTGCTGTTTCCCGCCACGGTGAACGAATGAGAATGCTGCGGGTCGGGCGATGGATTACGGGCATCGCCTTGCTGTTACTGGCTGGGGTCTACATACGCGCGCTGGTGTTCACACCGGTCGAGCGGCTGCAGGGACTCGCGCAGAAGATCTATTACCTTCACGTCCCTGCAGCGATCTGGACCGAAACGGCGATAGTGCTCGTCGGCATCGCCAGTGTGTTCTATCTCTTCCTGAAGGATCCTCGGCTGGACCGCTTCGCAGCGGCGTCGGCCGAAGTCGGAATCGTCTTTGCGGGTGTCGTGCTCACTACGGGCCCGATCTGGGGGAAGCCGATTTGGGGAACCTGGTGGACGTGGGATGCGCGACTGACGTCTATGCTGTTCCTTTTCCTTCTTTATGTCGGGTACTTGCTGCTCCGCGGCGCGGTCGGGGATCCGGCTACCAGAGCTCGCTATGCGGCGGTGCTCGGCATCTGCGGCATGTGCTTGGTGCCCTTCATTCACTTCAGCGTCTACCTGTTTCCTACGCTGCACCCGATGCCAATCATGATGAAGCCGAGTCCTCCATCGATGCCCGGGAGCATGGTCGTCACGTCGCTGTTTTCGGTCGGCGTGTTCACGCTGCTCTATGTGGGTTTTGTGGTCCAGCGGTACGCGCTGAGTTATTTGGGTGAGCAGTTGGAAGCGGCGGGCGCGGGGGCACAAGGACATGCCTGAGAACCGCGGCTACATGATCGCGGCGTACGTGGTCGCCGCCGTGATCATCGTCGGCTACGCGCTGTCACTGTACCTGCGCGCGCGCCGCAGCCTTCGCCCGTAACTCGGCGCGCGCCTGGGGCAGGCGCTCGTGCCCATCCGGCACTTGTGTTGCCCACAGATTGAGCGCCTCGTCGGCCGCGCCGTGATCTCCCGCATCGTAGAGCGCCTGCGCGTTGTTCCACAGCGCCGTGGCTCCGCCACCTGCGGCGTAGGCGCGCGCGAAGCGGGCGGCCGCCTCGGGAAAGTGCCCCACGCGCTGGTACAGCGTGCCGGCAGCCATGGCGGCATCGGCGCGTTCCTCCAGTGCGAGCGCCTGCTCGAACGCGCCGAGCGCCTCGTCCTGCCGGAACACCATCTGCAGGGCCTCGCCCAGCAACATCCAGGCATCGGCATGGTCGGGGAAGCGAACGCTGGCGGCGCGTGCGGCCTCGACCGCGCCCCACCGGTCATCGAGCGCCCGCGACAGGTGCACGAGCGCGGGAAAGGTATCGGCGAAGCTGGGTGCGACCTTGCAGCCGAGCCGGAGCCAGGCAAGGGCGCGGTGCGGGGCATCGCGCTGGCAGGCGGCGGCGCGGCGCGCGCAAAAGCGGGCCAGCGCAGCGCGAAGGGACCGGAGCATTGCTTGATAATGGGGAGAGCCACGGTGAGATTGCAACGGCGCATGGCATCGTTGCAAGGGCGCCGCATCGTGGTCACGCGCGCGCGTGAGCAAGCCGGCGAGCTGGCGCGGGCGCTGGCAGCGCGTGGCGCCGAGCCGGTGCTGGCGCCCGTGATCCGCATTCAGCCGCTCGAGAATCTCGGCGCGCTGCGCGCCGCGCTCACCGGCCTGTCGGCGTATCGCTGGGTCGTGTTCACCAGCCAGAACGCCGTGCAAGTGGTCCTCGATCGACTCGTCGCCTGGGGACTCACCCCCCGCATCTTCTCATCCACCAGCGTCGCCGCGATTGGGTCCGTCACGGCGGACGCACTCGCGGTGCGGGGTCTCGCGCCAGCCCTCGTGCCCGATGAATTCGTCGCGGAAGCGTTGGCAGAGGCGCTGATGCAGCGCAGCGGCGGCTCGCTCGTCGGCGCCCGCGTGCTGATTCCCGCCGCCGAGGATGCGCGCGAGGCGCTCGCGGCCGGCTTGCGGGCGCACGGCGCCGAGGTCGAGACCATCGCCGTGTATCGCACCGTACCGCTCCAGACCGACCTCAGCGCGCTCGCGGCCGAGATCACGCGCGGCCGCATCGATGCCGTCACGTTCACGTCGTCATCCACGGTGCGATGCTTCGTCGACCTCGTGGGGCGCGCCGCCGCAACCTCCGGACGATTCGTCGCCGCGACGATCGGCCCCATCACGGCGGGTACCGCCCGAGAGCTGGGTTTGCGGGAAATCATCGAAGCCGAGCCGCATACCGTTCCCGGCCTCGTGGAGTCGCTCGCTCGGCGGTTCTGGCGCGCTGGCAGGCCGAATGGGTGAGCGCCCGCCTGGCCAAACACGGCGTGCGTGCGGAGATCGTGATCATCAAGACGCGCGGCGACGCGGAGGTAGACCGGCCGCTCCACGAGCTCGAGGGCACGGGCTTCTTCACCAAGGAAATCGAACAGGCCCTGCTGGACGGAGGGATCGACGTCGCCGTCCACTCCCTGAAGGACCTGCCAACGCGACTTCCGGACGGTCTGCTTCTCGCCGCGGTTCCGGCGCGCCACGATCCCCGTGAAGCGCTGGTCAACGGCACCTCACTCACCGGTCTGCCGGCGGGCACGCGGGTCGGGACGTCCAGCCTGCGCCGCATCGCCCAAGTTCGTTTTCTGCGCCCGGATCTCGAGATCGTGCCATTGCGTGGCAACGTCCCGACGCGCGTTCGTAAAGTCGAATCGCGTGACGGTCTGGACGTGGCGCTGCTCGCGGTCGCGGGACTCGAGCGGCTCGGTCTCGGGAACAAGGGAACGCCGATCGATCCGCTGGAGGTGATGCCGGCGCCGGGGCAGGGCGCCCTCGGCATGGAAATTCGGGACGATGACAAGACGACGCGAAAAGCCTTGCAAGCGCTGCATGATCCGGTCAGCGCCGCTGCGGTCGGGGCGGAGCGCACGCTGCTCGCTGAGCTCGGCGGAGGCTGCCAGGCGCCGGTAGCTGCGTGGGTGGACGGCAATCGTCTCTACGGACGCGTCACAGAGCGGGACGGTGCGTCCCAGCTTACAGCGTCTGCGGATCTCGTTCCGAAACGCCCCGGTGCTGCCGGTGAAGTCGTCGCGCGCTTGCTCCTGGCTGAGGGCGCGGCCACCTTACTCGCCCGATGAGCGCCCAATTCCCCATCCGTCGCATGCGCCGGCTGCGCCGCACGCCGGCGCTGCGCCGCCTGGTCCAAGAGACGCACGTGGTGCCTTCGCAGCTGATCTGGCCCCTCTTTGTCACGCACGGTGAAGGCGTGCGGCGCCCGGTCGAGGCGATGCCCGGTGTCGCCCAGCTGTCCGTCGATGTCCTGGTGCAGGAGGCTGAGCGCGCGGCGTCGCTGGGGCTCGGCGGCATCATCCTGTTCGGTATTCCGGCCGCGAAAGACGCCACCGGCTCGGAAGCGCACGACGAGCAGGGGATTGTGCAGCAGGCGATCCGCGCGGTGAAGCGCGCCGTTCCGCAGCTGCTCGTCGCCGGCGACGTCTGTCTGTGCGAATACACCGATCACGGCCATTGCGGCGTGATTCGGGATGGCGAGGTCGACAACGATTCGTCCGTCTACCTGCTGGGCAAAATTGCCGTCATCCAGGCACGCGCGGGCGTGGACCTCGTGGCGCCCAGTGACATGATGGACGGCCGTGTGGCCGGCATCCGCAAGGCGCTCGATGCCGGCGGCTTCTCGCACGTGCCGATCATGTCGTACGCCGCGAAGTTCGCATCCGCGTTCTACGGCCCCTTCCGCGAGGCCGCCGGCTCCACGCCGCAATTCGGGGACCGCCAGTCATATCAGATGGCGGTACCCAACGGTGATGAAGCGATGAAAGAGATTCAGCTCGATCTGGACGAAGGAGCGGACATCGTGATGGTAAAGCCGGCGGGTCCCTGCCTCGACCTCATCCGCCGAGCCAAGGAACGCTTCGGCGCTCCGCTCGGCGCGTATCAGGTGAGCGGCGAGTACGCGATGATCAAGGCGGCGGCGGAGCGGGGCATGCTGGACGAAACGCGCGCCATGTGGGAGTCGGTGACGGCGATCCGGCGGGCCGGCGCGGATATCATCCTGACCTACTTCGCGCCGGTTTTGGCTGGGCAACTGCTCTAGGTGAGATCCGTCGCGCTCCGCGGCAACAGCAGGTATTTCCACAACGCACCAGCTGCGGCCGCACCGAGCAGGGGACCGATCCAGTAGACCGCTTGACCGTGCCAGTCCCACGACACCAGCGCCGGGCCGAACGCCCGCGCCGGATTCAGCGCAGCCCCCGTCAGCGCACCTCCCCCCAGCGCGCATACGACGACCGTCAACCCGATCGCGAATCCGCCGACGCGCTGCGCTTGAGGCGATACGGCCGTGCCGTACACGGCACTCACCAGGAAAAACGTGAACAGCGCTTCCAGCACGATGCCGTCGAACAAGCCCATGGCGCCGGACATGGAAGGCGTGCCGAGTGACGTGATGCGCCCCATCGACGCCGGGAAGACAGCCTTGATCAGCAGCGCGGCGGTGATCGCCCCGAGCAGCTGCGCGGCCACGTAGCGTCCCAGCGTCTTGGCGTCGATCTGGTTGCCAATCCATAGCGCCACGCTGACGGCCGGATTGAGGTGACCGCCGGAGATGGGCATCATGATGGTAACGGCGATCGCCAGGCCCAATCCGTTGGCGAGCGCAACGCCGAGATTGCCGCCGATACCACCGACCTGGCTGGCGACACTGCCTGCCCCGACGAGCACGAACAGCAGCGTTCCGACGAATTCCGCGACGGGAGCCCGGAGAGAGCGGTAATTCACGTGTGACCTCTCGTTGAAAGCCGCGCCAATCTACCGAAGGCCGGTGTCGGGCCGCAACACCAGCGCCGCGTTGATCCCTCCGAACCCGAACGAATTTGAAACGACGGCCGCGGGTGACGCCGTCCGGCCGCCTCCCGATCCCGGGAGACAGTCGAGATCGCAGTTGGGATCGGGCCGCTCGAGGTTGATGGTCGGCGGCAGCCAGCCGCGCTCGAGGGCGAGCGCGCAGATCGCGGCTTCGATCGCGCCGCTCGCGCCGAGCGCGTGCCCGTAATAGCCCTTGGTGCCGCTGACGCTCAGCCGGTAGGCGTGGTCCCCGAACACCTGCTTGATCGCCTTCGTCTCGGTCGAATCATTGAGCGGCGTGGAGGAGCCGTGCGCATTGATGTAGCCGACGTCGGCGGGTGTCACAGCGCCGTCCGCCAGGGCGAGCTGCATCGCGCGCGCAGCCTGGCGGCCGTCCGGGCGCGGCGCCGTCATGTGATAGGCGTCGTTCGTGTAGGCGTGGCCTACGACTTCGGCGTAGATCCTGGCGCCGCGCGCCACCGCCCGGCTGCGCTCCTCGAGGACGAGCACCGCCGCTCCCTCGCCCATGACGAAGCCGTCGCGGCCGGCATCGAACGGACGGGAGGCGCGGGCGGGATCGTCGTTCCGCGTGCTCATCGCCCGGATGATGCTGAACGCCGCGAACGTGAGCGGCGCCAGCGGTGCCTCCGCGCCGCCCGCGAGCATCACGTCCGCGCGCCCGTCGCGCACGACATGGAACGCCTCGCCGACGGCGATCGTCCCCGAGGCGCAGCTCATCGCGTTCGTGGCGTTGGGGCCGGTGAAGCCGAACTCGATCGCGATGTTGCAGCTCGCGGCGCCGCAGAACACCGCGAGCGCGAGGGACGGATCGAGCCCCCGCGGACCCTCGGCGAGATACCGCGGCACCTGGGATTCGCCGAACGCGACGCCGCCCAGCGCCGAACCCATCATCGTGCCGATCCGGTCGGGATCCTCTTTGCTCGGGGAGATCTCCGCATCGCCGAGCGCCAGGCGGGCGCTCGTCACGGCGAGCTGCGAAAAACGATCGAGCCGTTTGGCGCGCTTGGCATCGAGATGGTCCTGAGGACGGAAATCGGGAATCTCCGCCGCCATGTGGCTGCGGAACGGCGCGGGATCGAACCGGGTGATGGTGCGCACGGCCGACGTGCGGGACTCGAGACCCGCCCACAGCCCGGCAGCCGCGGTCCCAATCGGTGTGACTGCGCCAATACCGGTGATCACGACCCGACGCAACTCAGTCATGCGTGTTCTTTCCCTTCTGCGGCTCGCTTGATTCCGGCCAGCGTCCGCGATGCAATTCCGTGGATGAAGATGGGCCCGATCACGAGGTTGGCGGCCAACTTCCCGACGAGGGGCCAGCGTGGTCCATCCCAGGTATGGACGATCTCGGCATCAACACCTGCTTCAGAACCTTCACCAACCTCCACCAGCCTCCACACCACCTGCATGCCGCGCGTAATACCCCGCACATGTTGGTATCGGATTTCACCCGCTGGGCGGTCGATCGTCATCTGCGAAACCCACCACGTCGGGTACTTGAGGAGGCCGCCGCCGAATGGACGCCACGCCGCCATTTCCACGAGACCGTCCTGGAGCACGCGGACCCAGCGATAGTGAGGCAGGATCGACGGCCAGCGCGCCACCGAGCTGGCGGCCGCGAATACCCGCGCGAACGGCGCGTGAACACGAATGCGATCGACGGTGCGCATCAGCGGCTGAGGCCTGCGTAGCCTCCTCTATAATAGAGGAGAGGGCGCCGATCGGTGGCGTCGCCCCCGATCACCAGCCCGATGAACACCGTGTGATCGCCTGCGGGGACGGCGCTGCGCTTCTCGCACTCGATATGGGCCACGACGCCGTCGAGCACGGCAATACCACGTTCGTTCGGGCGGTAACTCACCCCCCGAAACCGGTCGCTCTCGTCCCCCGCAAAACGGCGCGACAATGCTTCCTGCTCGGAGGACAAGACGTTGAGCACGAAGTGCGTGCCACTTTCCAGCGCCGCATGCATCTCATGGGCCTTGTCGACCGAAACGAGCACGAGCGGCGGGTCGAGCGAAACGGACGCCACGGAGCTGGCCGTCATGCCGATGGGCTCGCCCTTGGGTGTCCGGCTCGTCAGCACTGAGACGCCGGTGGCGAAGCGGCCGAGCAGCTGGCGGAACTGCGGCGGCTCGACGCCGCGCGTGGTCACAGCAGTAGCCCGGCCAGGACGCGAGGTGTGAGGGCCGCGCGCGCGGGCACGCAGTTGCCGGTCGCGCGCACGAGCAGGTCGGCCAGCTCCGGCCGCCGCGCCATGCGTCCGACCACGCGCTCGATCAGTGCCGGCCAGCCCACCGCGAGGCCGATGATCCGCTCGAGCAGCCATTTTCCCGCGAACTCGCGCCGCCGCGCTCGCGCGTAACCGTCCAGGCTCGCGCCGCTCACCAGCGTCTCGATGATGGCCGCCGCGGCCAGCTCCGCCCCGCGCAACGCGCTGTAGATGCCCTGGCCGGTGAACGGATCGAAGAAATCGGCGGCGTCACCGACCAGGAGCGCGCCGCCGCCCTGCGCGACCGGGCGCCGCGACCAGCGCGCGAAGGGACCGGTCGCGAGCACCGGGCGCACCACGCGCCGTGCGTCGAAGCGGCCGGCGACGCCGGGGAAACGCTCGAGCTCCGCAAAAAACCGCTCGCCGCGCCGCGCTTCACGGAGCGGCAGTACCAGCGCCACCGTCGTCACCCCGTCGCCGATGGGCCCGAGGCCGACGTACCCCGGCCGCCCCACGTGCATCTCCCCAAGATCGTTCACGCCGCGGGCATCGGACACGTGTGCCGTGAACGCGATGCGCCGCGGCGCCGAGCCGAACACCCGACCGAGCCGCCGCGCGACGAGCGATCGCAATCCGTCCGCGCCGACGACCACGCGCGCGGGATACACGTCCCGCGTCCCCCGTCCCACGTCCCGAGCAATCACGCCCCCGACGGCGCCATCATCGTAGACCAATTCCTCGACCTTCATCCGCTCCTGCACTGCGACGCCGGCACGGGCGGCCGCGTCGCGTAAAATCGTGTCGAAGCGCGTCCGTGGCAGCGCGAAACTGAATGTCTCGAACCGGCCCACGACGCCCGCGCCGCTCGGCGCGACGACCTTCATGCCGGTCAATTGTGCCGGTGCAGCGGCGGCGACGGCGTGTAACACGTCTTTGCCGAGGCGTTCGAGCACGCGGGTCGATTCGGGGCTCAGGTACTCGGAGCACGGCTTCTCGCGTGGAAACCGGGCGCGGTCGAGCAGCAGGACGCGCGCGCCGGCGCGCGCGAGCAGCAAGGCCGTGGCCGATCCCGCCGGGCCGGCGCCGACGACCACCACATCCCAGCGCGGCGCAGGCGTATTCACGCAACGAGTCGCGCGCACGCGGCGCCCGTCAGCGTAGCAGCCAGATTCACGGCGTCGTTGTCCATCCATCGGACCTTTCCTTGTACGGTCGCGCCGAGTAGCGAGTCCACCAGCATACCGACGACTCCCGCGACCGCGACGGCCAGTGTGCTGCGCTGTCCCACGAGGGAGGACAGCGCGGCAACAAACCCCGCGCCCGCTATGCCGCCGGCCGTGCCCAGGAGCGTCATCCCCCCGTCGGTCCCGGCGGGGACGCGCATGCCGTTGGTGATCAGCCGCGGTGGCGTGCGCGCATGTCTGCCGATTTCGCTGGCCCAGGTATCCGCGGTTGCAGCGGCTAACGACCCCGCGAACGCGAGCCAATTCCCAGCCAGCGCCGCGAGCGCTGCCACGCCGCCATTCGCGAGCACTTGGCGTTCGTTTCTCGTGGTTGATTTCGATAACAAACTTCCAGAAACAAAAAAGGCGAGGAGCAGCAGCAAGCCTCGCCATCCAAAGCCGTATCCAATCGCCAGACCGACCGCGAGCGCCGCCGCCGCGCCGCGTCGAGTCAGCCAGCTCACTCGCCAAACAGCTCGCGGAGCACGCGCTTCTTGAGCTCCTGTGGAGCGCCCTGCGCGCGGCAGCGCGCCCGCAGGAACTTCAAGAACAGCTCCTCAAAATCGAACTGTTCACCGCACGGCGGGCAGTCTTCCAGATGCGCCCGGATCTCCCGCTCGAGCTCCGGCGTCAGCTCGCGGTCCAGGAATTCGTACAGATGCTCGACGCACTCGCGGCAATTCATGCGGGACTTCCTTTGATGTATCCCATCTCGACGGCGTAATCGTACAGCTTGCCCTGCAGCAGCTGGCGGGCACGGAACAGCCGCGACTTCACGGTGCCCACGGGCACCTGGAGAATGCCGGCAATCTCCTGATAGGACATCCCCTCGACATCGCTCAGCACGAGTGTCTCCCGGAACGCCACCGGCAGCTGGTCGATGGCGCGCAGCACCTGATCGTCCACGATGCGATCGAAAAACGCGCCCTGCGGGTCGTCGTCCTGCACCTCCGAGAAGACGGCATACGGCTCGATCGTGTCTACGTCCACCGTCTCCGGATGCCGGCTGCGGCGGCGGTACTCATTAATGAACGCGTGCCTCAGAATGGTGAGCAGCCACGCCTTCGCATTGGTTCCCTTCTCGTACTGGTCCCAGGCGCGGTACGCCTTGAGCATCGTCTCCTGCACCAGGTCGTCGGCATCCGAGGGATTTGCCGTGAGGCGCAGGGCCACGCGGTAGAGCACGTCGAGATGCACCAGCGCTTCGCGCTCGAAGCTGGCGCGCTTCTCGTCGATTGGCGGGGACACCTCTGGGGAAGGGTTGGGCATAGCTGTCAATGAAGGCTCGTGGAGCATCGCGAGTTCCGCAATAGGGAGCCCCGTGGTAGGTTTCGCGCTCCGTGGTGCACAGCATCGTCCCGCTCGCCGTCCTCGAGGCGGTCAAGAATCTCGATACTCCCGTCGAGGATGGGCTCACCGAGTTCGCCGAGGAACTGCTGGTCAAGCGCCTCGGCCTCTCTGCCACCGTTACCATGCAGCTGGCCGAGTTCGAGCAGCTGGTGCGCAAAGACGCGCGGGTCGAGCCGTCGCACGTGGAGGCGTTGCTCCGGCTCGTGGGCCGGCGGCCCGACGCGGATCTGGTATTCGCCGACGCGGGGCGCCGTGCCGCGCGCCGCGCGGTGAAACGGATGTCGTGGGTGTCGCGCCTCTTCGGCCACAGCGCGGCGCGCCGCGCGGCACGCACGGTGCTCGGCGCGGAGCTGCTGCGCGAGCAGCGGTTGCCGGTCGCGCGGGTGAGTGATCCGATCGCGATTCAGGCGACACCCGACGGTGCGGCCTGCGGATTTTACGGCGCGGGCCTCGTCGA
>WNFX01004806.1_pt1 | contig 21105 bp, 18 predicted proteins | sample 5400111 | NCBI WGS metagenome assembly WNFX01 (sample SAMN13153363, study PRJNA577476) | soil metagenome | isolation source: 40 cm soil or saprolite under grassland replicate 1 | place: USA:California | collected 2016-06-15 | reverse complement strand
CTTGGACATCACGCCAACTAGCAACCTCCTTCTCGGGGTCTATCCCACATGTGCGGCTCATCCGCTGCCACGATTACATGCTACGGGTATCCCCATCACCATCAGCACGGATGACCCGGCGCTCTTCCAGACAACGCTCAACGAGGAAGTAATACATTTATCAACTGACTTTGGCCTGGATGTCTCTGTCATCGATGAGATCCTCTTGAATGGAGTCCGTTCTAGCTTTCTTCCAGCACAACGTCGCCAGAAATTGGAAGCAGCATTCCAATTGGAAAAGGCTGGTTTTACCTATCTGAAGACAGTTCGTTGTTCAGATGATAAGGAGTACCCGAAGACACCGAATGTTTGATACCTCATCCAAAAAGTTGACGGCGATCGACGACACGCTTGACCTTGCCTTCACTGCGAGGGAGATGATGAGGTTCAACAATCACAACGTGTGCGTGTACCCCGAGCGCCTGGTAGAGGTTGTTTGTCACGGTTGCTTGCAGCGTACCAAGCGTTTCAGCCCCTGTGGCATGAAGCGCTTCATCGGCCTCTACCCGTATTTCCAGTTCATCCAGTTGATCACGCTGTCGATCCACGAGAATCTGGTAGTTACTGGTCAGACCGGCGTGCGAGAGTAACACCTGTTCAATCTGAGTCGGGAAAATGTTGACCCCACGCACAATGAGCATATCATCGGTCCGACCTTGCACACGCTGCATCCGCACAAATGTGCGACCGCACGGGCAAACCTCATGGAACAAGGCGACCCGATCACGGGTGCGATAGCGTAGGAGTGGCAAGGCTTCACGTGTCAGGCAGGTCAAGATCAGCTCGCCAACTTCGCCATCGGCAAGACGTGTGCCGGTCTCTGGATCAATGACCTCCGGGTAAAAGTGATCCTCGTTCATGTGCAATCCCTGGTGTTGCTGGCACTCGGCCGCGACTCCCGGGCCAATCACTTCTGTCAGGCCATACAGATCGAACGCCTCCAGGCCGAAGCGTTCTTCTATCTCGCGGCGCATGCCCTCGGTCCACGGCTCTGCACCGAAAAAGCCAGCACGCACCTTCATACGGCCCCGCAGGTCGATCCCCTCCTCGTGAGCCGCCTCAGCAACAACGAGGGTATAGGAGGGGGTTCCCGCAATCACCGTCGTTCCGAGATCTTCCATCATCATGACCTGGCGGCGGGTCAGACCACCACTCATCGGAACAACGGTTGCACCAATAAGCTCAGCACCGATATGCGCACCCAATCCACCGGTAAAGAGACCATAGCCATAAAAGTTCTGAAAGACATCGTCAGCCGTCACACCGCCTGCCGCGAAGGTGCGGGCCATCACTTCCCCCCACATGGCCAGATCAGCCCTGGTATAGCCGCCAACGACCGGTTTTCCCGTCGTGCCGCTCGACGCGTGCAGCCGCACCACGTCTTGCAACAGCACGGCAAAGAGTCCATACGGATAGGTTGTACGAAAATCGTCTTTGACCGTGAAAGGCAGCCGCTCAATGTCGTCAAGGGTCTGGATGTCTCGCGGGTGGACACCACGTTCCTCGAAGGCCTGTCGATAGAACGGGACTCGTTCATAGGCGCGGGCTACCTGCTGCTGCAAGCGCTGGGTTTGGAGCGCAGTCAATGCTGCCCGTGTCATCGTCTCCGTCGTGGGATTCCACAGATATCCCTGTCTTTTTGCTGCCTGTCGATCCATCGATTCTATCCTTTCTGGTCAAGGCATCCTCTTCACAGGTTCGCTTGCAAGCATATACAGCAAGGCTTCTACCCTCATGTCATACATAGTATACGATGGAAAAGGAGCTGAGCACTTAGCAAGAACTTATCATCTCCCTTCACTGGGCTTTTCTCACAGGCCGGTTACCGATGAATACTTGCGGTATTCGCCACAAGTTGCTGAATCGTTCAATAATTGAACAAGAACTCGGGTTGTGAAATCACAAATGAGGTGACTTGTCTCTTTGCTCACTCGTGTAAGTAGTATTGGGAATTAAGAAGAGTAGGAAAAGGTGTTTTGAGGATTTCCAAACCATTATCTTGCTATGAGGAACAAATATCCGGCAACTCCTCGAACAAAAACGAAAACAGAGCGGTTTCCCAATGAGCGTTTGCGAGCACAGCGGCTCAAGAAGAACTGGACCCAGGTCTATGTCGCGACGATGATCGGCACCAGTGACGTGGAGGTTTCGCGGTGGGAGACGGGCGCAGCAGAACCAACCCTGTACTTTCGCGACAAACTCTGTGAGCTGTTCAGACTCACGTCTGAAGAACTGGGCTTTGTCACTCCTGTTGAGGCACAGCAGGAGACGAGTGAGGATACGTTCTCGCGTTGGAGCCTCCCGTATCGACGCAACCCCTTGTTCACCGGGTGCGAGGAGGTGCTCGCGCGCCTCCATACCTTGTTGCACGCGGGGAAGGCGACAGCCCTTGTGCAGGCTCAGGCGATAAGCGGTCTGGGAGGTATTGGCAAAACACAGACAGCCATCGAATACGCCTATCGCTATCGCGCCGACTACTCCGCTGTTTTGTGGATCAAGGCTGATACCCGTGCGAGTCTCTTTTCGGACACCGCCACCCTGGCGCAGACCTTGAACCTGCCCGAGAAAAAGATACAAGATCAAGAGCAGCGTGTAGCTGCTGTGCTGCGCTGGCTGCATGCACATACGAATTGGCTGCTCATCCTCGATAACATTGAGGACTTTGCTATCACCGAGCAGATTCTCTCGCTCAAGACGGGACATGTCCTCCTGACTACGCGCACTCAGATCACCGGGACCTTTGCGCATCAGATCGACTTGCAGCAGATGACGGTCGAGGAGGGAGCCGTGTTCCTCTTACGGCGCGCGAAGCGACTCGCTCCCGATGCTCCCCTGGAGCAGGCATCTAACTCGGATCGGGAGTGCGCCCAGGAAATCGTGCGTGTGCTGGATGGTCTGCCCCTGGCTCTTGACCAGGCGGGAGCCTACCTGGAAGAAACCGCTTGCAGCCTCTCCGACTACCTGGATCGCTATAGTACGTGCAGAGGTAATCTCTTGAGCCGGCGCGGAGGCCTGGCAACGGACCACCCTGAGTCGGTCAGTGCATCGTTCTCATTGTCCTTTGAGAAGGTCGAATGCGCCAATCCTACAGCCGCTGATCTGCTACGCTTCTGTGCGTTCCTGGATCCCGATACTATTCCTGAGGAGTTCCTCACCAAGAGCACAGCAGAACTGGGGCACAACCTGGAGCAGTTAGCGACCAACCCAGTAGCGCTTGACGAGGCGCTGGCAGTTTTACGCACCTACTCGCTGGTGCGTCGGGTGCCAGAAACCAGGACACTGACGATCCACCGGCTTGTGCAGGCCGTGCTCCGGGACAGCATGCCCCAGGAGGAACAGCGGTGCTGGGCAGAACGTACTGTACGAAAAATCGCGACAGTTGTGCCATCCAGTGATGATGTCACGGAAAGAGCTGAGTGGGAACGCGGCAAACGCTATTTTCTCCAGGTACTCGCTGGCCTTTCGCACATCGATTCCTGGAAGATGCAATCAATCGAGGCTGAGCAACTCATGCATTGGTTAGGAGGATACTTCAGTGCATTGGGGCAGTTCACGCAAGCAGAAGCGATGTTCCAGCAAGCCCTTCAGGTCGGCCAGGCGCTCTTGGAACCAGAAGATCCTTTGCTGGCCGAGCATATGAATGACCTGGCTGTAGCGTATAGCAAGCAGGGGAAATTAACCCAGGCAGAGCGTTTGGAGCAAGAGGCGTTACACATTCGGACAAAGGCTTTTGGATCTGAACATTCCGACGTTGCCACATGCCTCAACAACCTGGGATATATCTATATTCTCCAGGGTCGTTACGCTCAGGCAGAACCACTCTTGCTCCAGGCATTAAACATCTGGCAAAAGGTGTTAGCACCCGAAGATCTTCAGTCGGCTTTCAGTCTCATTAACCTGGGCTGGCTCTATTGCCTTACGGGAAAATATGCGCAGGCTGAAGCACTGAATCAAGAAGGCCTACATATAAGAGAACACAACCTGGGCGAGAATCATTTTATGGTGACATATCCTCTGATGAATTTAGGGATTGGTTATCGCGGTCAGGGAGACTATTCCAAAGCAGATCACCTCTTCCAACGAGCCCTCAGGATTGGAGAAGAAGCTTTAGGAGAAGAACATCCTTCTGTGGGGCAGAATCTCTACGAATTGGCCCAACTGCGCGTCTACCAGAACAGATATGACGAGGCAGCATCGTTGTTCCAGCGCGCACTTGCCAGACTGGAACAAAAGCTTGTACCGGAACACCCCGCTATCCCAGCTACATACAATGCCTATGCTGCTCTCTTGTACAAAACGGGACATCACAAAGCAGCGCGAGACCTCTATGAGAAAGGTCTGGAAATAGCACAACTGGGGAACAACAAGATACACGTTACCGCGGCTCTGGAAGGTCTGGCAAGCGTGGTTGCGGTGGAAGGAGAGCCGAGGTGGGCGGCGCAACTCTGGGGAGCGGCAGAGTCATTACGCGAAGAGCTTGGAGTCCCAATGTTGCCACATGAGCATGCCGACTATGAACGTGCCGTCGCTGCCACACACACCCACCTGAGTGAAGAAGCTTTTGCCACTGCCTGGGACGAGGGAGGTAGGATGGCGCCTGAGCAAGCCCTTGACGCGCAAGGGAAACCGCTTGGCTAGGCGCCAGCCGCAGTCCCGATCATCTCCAGACGTAGGACACTCCGTATGCGGTATGCATTGTGAGACCCGGTTCTCAGAGAGGAGGCAGCAGAACCGGCCAGGCCTTACCTCTTTTTACTTGGGCCTGGCAGAGTTTTGATCTGAGTGTCATTTTCCTCTTCCAGTCGTTTAAACTTGTAGACCTTCATCGCTGTCAGAACTGGAACCGTTCCATCTTCAGCCACCTGAAACTCAATGAGTCCTCCTGCCCATGTAAATCGTGTCTCGCTGATTGGAATGCCTACGCCTTCTTTCACATTGTCATCAATGTCATGCAGGCGAAGCAGCAGTTGCTCATTGGTGACCTGGATGGTGATGGTTTCCCCATTGTTCTCTTCCCTGTAGATGCCGCTGTAGGAGAGCCATGTGAACGGATTTGGCGAAAAGAGAGGATCAGCCTCAAAACGCTCGCATGGTTTTTCATCAATCGTGATAGAGCGCACCGGCCCCACGTCGTCCAGGATAAAGCCAACAGCAATTGGAACGTCGCTTCCAGGACAATAGCCAACGTAGACAGTGGCGCTGTACGCCTGAAGCGAAAGTCGTTGACCATTTAACCCCAGGACAAGGTGGTCATCCTCAACTGAAATTCTTGCCAGTCCTGTGCGTGCTCCGAGAAATGATCCAAGATATCTGGGCCACAGCGTTCTCTCCGGCTCATTGGTACTCGGTCGCACAGTGGCTTCGGGCAGGCTGAGCAGGTGATCGAGCAAGACGCTGACCAGCCGTTGCATGAAGGAGATGCGGCTCACCATCAGGACAAACGCCAACTTCTTCTCTGGTAAGAGCATCAACTGACAGCCAAACGTACTCATTGAGCCGCTATGGCCGATGCATGGTATTCCTCTGTATATTCTCTGTTCAAAACTCAAGCCATATCCTGCTGGGTAGGGAAGATATCTCACGGCTTGTTGGGTGTGCATTTGCATGACGGATGATGCCGACAGCAGTTGTCGGTCGTGAAAGCGACCATTTTGCAGGTGCATCATGGCAAAGTGCGCCAGGTCCAGCACGGTGGAATAGGCCCCTCCAGCAGGTGCAATCGCCTGCCCATAACTTATGTGATGTAAAACGCGCAGCTGCCCGTCGCGAAGGATATGTGGAAGTGCAAAAGGGTAGGTCAAAACCTCTCGTGGATCAAAGGTGGTGTGTTTCATTTCCAGGGGATCAAACACCAGTTGCTGCATGAGATCAGCGAAGCCCTTGCCAGTCACCACCTGAGCCACGTAGCCAGCAAGGCTAAAGCCGGCATTGGCATAGGAGTATAGCCGACCAGGAAGAGCGATGAAGGAGTAGCGAGGGATCTGTTCGCGCACATAGCGCTCCAGACCATCAGAATTGCTCGCACCACTCCGAGAGTCAGCAGGCAATCCAGCAGTGTGACTCAGGAGCATCCGCAAGGTAATCCGCTCCTCCGCATGGGGCATGCTGAAGCGAAGCCAGTCAATGTACGCTTTGAGAGGCCGATCCAGATCAAGCTGACCATCTTCAACCAGGCGCATCACCGCTGTCCCTACCAATGGTTTGGTGACCGAGCCGATTCGGAAGACTGTACGAGGTGAGACAGATGCTCCTCCTTCCTCGACACTTGTCAGTCCAAAACCCCGTGCGTAGAGAATCTCTCGTTCATTGACAACTGCCAGGGCAAGGGCGGGAACATGTGCCTGCTGCATGTGTTCTTCAATATGCAGCTCTAGTCGAGAATAGTTCATGCTCTACCTCTGCACCGATCCATCAGGCAGAATTGCCCCGTGGAGCGACCTGGACGAGGCTAATTGGCTGGGCGTGACGATCGCTCCGTTGAGCCAGGCACCACTCAGGTTGGCTCCTAGCAGATTCGCCCCGGTCAGATTCGTTCCACTCAGGCACGCCTCTCGCAGATCGGCCCCTTGCAGGTCGGCGCTGCTGAGATCAGCCCCGCGTAAATCAATCTTGGGGCTTTCCCCCCGAATCAGATGGGACTCGTGCAGGAACCGCAGTACCACGCCCTTGCGAGTCCCTCCCACCTGACTGAGTGTCGTCAATGTGCGCGCTCGCGCTACCTCACAGACGCTGCTTCCTGGTGGAGAGGTTCCCAGGTTTTTCTCCAGCAGCAGTTCCGACATATGGTCCAGGTACGTTTGCAGTGCCTCCTCCTGCTGGTGCTCTTCAGCAATGTGCAGATCGGTCTGATGCTGCCGCTCGCTCACCCTGAGACTGGTCTCCGTCTGCTTTATGTTAAACACAAACCCGACGATAGCTACTGTCACCGGCCAGATCAAGAGGTTCCACCAGTCCCAGAGGTCTCTATTACTGAATCCCGTCCATTGCCACTTGAAGACGTATCCTCCGATCAGGACGATGATCAAGGACGCCAGTACGATCCCAAGCGATACCCTCCAGAGGAACCGTCGCTCTGTTCTCCATCGCCTACTCTCTCCTGCTGGGAGAGGCGCAAAAAGCGGTACGAGACGAGCGCCATTGCTCTCGTCTCCCCCAGCGTAAGCATTCGGTGTCGGAGAAGATTTCCACATCATTGGAAGCTGCTCTTCTTGTTGCTGCTGCATATCATGCTCCTCCAAGGCTTCTTCTTACTGGTTCTTCTTTTACTCCCCTCATGGCAATGAGTATATTTGAAAGAAAGGCCGGGAACTTATCATCCACTTGTCATCTGTTTGCTATCGAGTGATTGCGTCTTATGCTCGTGATCCTCCATCCAGGAACGGTATCTTCACCCAGCCGTCATCATAGGGGGTCACGAACAGCGCGTCGATGCGCACGTGCCGGAACTTCCACTCTCCGTTGACCCGTACAAAGTCATTGTGGTAGCGCCCGGCGATCCACACTGCCTGTCTTTTGGAGACCGTTGACTGGAGATACCTCCAGGTTCCCACAGCGGTGTCGCTATCGATGGTGATCGACTCGTTGGTCAAAAAGTGGACCGAGAAGGGCAGCGGTGCGGAGAAACGCCGCGCTATGGCATCACGACCCTGGTGAGACCCCAGCACCTCAGCCAGCCGACCGACTCCTTCCCAGATAGCATCAGCACTGAAGAGACGGGCGATGTGAGTACCGCTCCCCCTACCCAAATCACGGGCGTCCAGGTACTGGGCCATGAGCCGACGGATAGCTGCCTCGGACTCGAGCACATCGAGACGGTGTAGGAGTTCTTCACTTGTTCCCATCGGATCTTCCTCCAGACTGCCATCGAAAACCATCGTAGGTTCATTGCAACTCCTGCTTATCACGCATTGGCCTGGGAGATGCGCGAGATAATCAGTGGTGCCTTGCCACTCGCGTTCCTGGGAATGGCTGCCACATGCTGGATATGGATAGGCGGCACGACCACACCTTGCTCGGTCAGAGCTTGCTGCAGTGCCTCACGCAGGGTTTCCTCTTTCAATCCCGCATGTGCTCCGCTCAGCAGTACTCGCAACTCGTCACGCTCCTGCACCATCTGCCATCCACTCACAGGCGCAGCCTCCATGACCCGGTACAACACGAGTGGATGCACGGCCACTTCCCCACCGGCACGCGCCGGAAAATGCAGCACCTCCGGCGCGCGTCCCTCAATGCCCTCAAGCAGCGCGAAAGGCCGCCCGCACAGACAATGTGCTCGTGAGGACAGGCTCACTCGATCGCTGACCTCGTAGCGAATGAGCGGCTGGGTGCGGCTGAAGAGGACGGTCAGCAAGACTTTCTCACCGTACACGCCCGGCGGAACAGGGCGGTTGCGTTCATCCACGACCTCCACAATCACCAGGTCCTCGAACAGGTGCAGGCCACGATGGTATTTGCACTCCATGGCCATGATGCCGCCCTCGGTGGTGGCATACATGTTGAAGAGACGCGTGTGCCAGGTCTGCTCAAGGCGTCGCCGCGTGTCATCCGTCAGCGTTTCCGACACGCTGACGAGAAACCTGGGGGCGATGTGCAGCCGTCCCTGGCACTGCTCTTCGGCCAACACGCGCATCATGGAGGGATAGCCAGCTACCAGGTCTGGCTGCCACTCGTTGAGCTGGCGCACCAGCATCTCCACCGGGTCGCTCGCAGACAGGTGTAATCGCGGCAGCAGTTGGCCATTCACCGCGATGGGCAGATGCGACGACATGTGCTCGGGAGCGGTCGAGCCGATGACGGCGACTTTGCACCCTGGTGTCACCCCTGCCCAGGTGGCGAAACGCGAGAGGCCGACTGAGACGACGGCGCCTTCCGCCGGGCCGCGCAGAAATACGCCCGGCTTTCCGGTGCTGCCAGAAGTGATCATCACGCGGTAGCGGTTGAGAAAGCGCTCCTGTCCAGCAGGATGCGCCAGGTACTCCTGGATGTCTTGCAGGTGAAGCGCGTGGTCAGTGACCACGTCGTCAAAGTGCTCCATCAGCATCGCCTTCGTCAGCACGGGCAGGTCCTGCAAGGGACGATCGGTCAGTCCCCGGTGGAAGCGCTGGTAGAAGGGCGAATGCGCGTAGGCATACTCGCGACAGGCGTGCAGAGCGCGAGCCTGGTAATCCTCTACTCGCTGGCGTGTCCAGTGCTCATGTTGCAGGTAGGGATCCGGATCGTTGGCTTGCAATGAACTCAGAGGGGGAAGGGCGTTGGTTGACATGGGTATTGCTCCTCTCAATGTGAAATTTGCTTTTTCTCGGGTTCAGAGTTGAACATGCGTCTCTCTCAGGACTTCCCGTGGTGAGCTTCTCAACTCGCTGTGCTGTATGCGCGTCCGGGCCGAGATGTAACTGGGCCGGATGGCCACACTGCGCTCTTTGACCATGGCCTCACGGCAGCGCTCTGCCAGGGTCTCGATTCCGATCTCCTCGGCTGTAGCAATTCCGTATTTGATAATCACCGGCAACAGACTCCGTATCGATTCGGTAATGACGTCATACCAGCCCCAATTCGGCCCGGCTCCAATAAAGGCATCGCAATGAAGCTGTGGGGCTGGCAAATCCGCATCCAGGAACACCCGGTACAATTGCAGGCCGAACCGACTATCCAGTCCCGCACGGTGCAGGCCCTCCCTGACCCAAGAGCACATCTGCTCGTACAGTGGAACGAGAGGCACGCTGGTTCCCGCAGGAGGACCGTCGATCTCCTGGAAAGCCACGACGCCGCCCGGTCGCAAATGGCGTACCAGGTGGCGAAGGGCGGCGACAGGGTCGCCCAGATGCTGCAAGATGCAGCGACCGACCACCGCATCGAAATTGGTGTCGAGCTGGAGCCGGGCAAGATCGCCTTTCACAAACGAAACAGTGCTGAACCCGGCGGCTTGAGCACGCGCTCGCGCACTCTCCAGCATGGCCGGGTTGCTGTCTACACCGACGACAGCGCCCGTTGGACCGACCAGTTCGGCAGCGAGCAAGGCCACGTCGCCTGCTCCACTACCCACATCCAGCACCTTCATACCGGCCCGAATCCCTGCTTTCTCCAGGAGCCGCCGGGTCGCAGGCGCGAGGAGTGCGGCCATCGTCTGTAAGCGCCGGACCTCTTCTGCAGAGAAGGCCATCACATAGCTTTGCCCTGCTTGACTGGTTGTGTTCATCCTCATGCTCCTATCTGGTCGGCTTGATATTATGGTTGAGATGAAAGAAGTTGGTCGGGTCATAGGCGTTCTTGACCTGCACCAACCGTTTGTAGTTGGGTCCGTAGCTGGCTCGCACTGCGGCCGACTCGTCCTCCTCACTCCCCAGGAAGTTGATGTAGGTTCCATTTGTCGCAAAAGGCTCGACCGCCCTCCAGAGGCCACGCACCCACTTGATCGTCGTATCTGCTGCGAGAGCTTCGTCAGCAGTCCACGAGGCCATGATCTGCAAGGAGTGGTACTCTTTGCGCAGCGCAAAGGCGGTCTCGGTCGGACCAACGCGGCTGGTCGCGCCATGCACATGCTGGAGCACGATTTGTGTCCAGGGCGATGGACGCGCTGTATGAGCCTCGATCATGGCATCGAAGATTCCCTCGGAGAGCGTAGGCAGCGAACATGCTTTACTATAGTAGTGCCGCCCGCGTGGAACGATGGCATCGAGCATTGAGATGACTTCAAGGTAGGACATCGGACGAATCTGGTTGACCAGCGGGGCACCCAGTGTCTTGATGGGTTCAAGGAACCGTTCGCCCTCGGCCAACGGCCCACAGTAGCAGAGGCCAAGGGCAACCATCGGCAGCCCATCAGGAGTGCTTGCCAGAGCCACGCCGGCTGTCAATTCGTCGGGAGTGGTGGGCGTGAACTCGCGATAAAAGCGCAGCACCTCTCTTGCCCTGCTCACCGGGTAGGTGACCAGACCTGCCAGCAATGTGCCCACCGGGTGCAGCCGAAACTCGAAGCTAGTCACGATCCCGAAGTTGCCACTCCCCCCTCGCACTGCCCAGAAGAGGTCTGGATGTTCGTCAGCGCTGGCTTTGAGCACTCGCCCATCGGCGGTGACGATCTCGACGGACAGCAGGCTATCAATTGTGAGGCCATATTTGCCCATCAACCAGCCTGTGCCACCGCCCAGCGTGAGACCTGCCAGCCCCGTCTCCGAGGCCGTTCCAACCGGGATGCCCAGCTTGAATGGTTGTGTCTCGCGGACGCATTCTCCCAGTGTGACGCCAGCCTGTACCGAAGCGATGCACTTGACCGGATCAACCTGGATGCGTTTCATCGCGGAAAGATCGATGACGAGACCACCATCACAGGTTCCGTTGCCCGCGAAGCTATGACCGCCACCGCGCATAGCCACCTCGAGATGCTGATCCTGCGCGAACTGCACGGCCCTCACCACGTCAGCAACATCGACACAATGAGCAATCAAAGCCGGGTACTTAACAATCATGCCATTCCACACCCGGCGGGCACTGTCATAAGTCGCATCGCCTGGCACAATCAGTTCGCCATGGAGATTGGCTTTGAAGTTGTGAAGGGTTGTCGAATTGATTGTCTTTTGAAACATAGAAAGTCTTCATCCTTTTCTTATCATACTGAAACACAGACGTTTGTTCTTTGGCAGGAGAGAGCACAAGCCGATCTGGCTTCGCTCTCATGGATCAGCTATCCCCTGACCTCTTGCAATTCACGATCACGAGCTGGCTCTTCAGCGCAGTCAGCGAAGAACTCATCAACTCGCTCAACCGGTTTCATACTTGAACGGCGTGCGACAAAGAGCTTGCCTATCCTTCTCAACAGGTGATTCATCCTCCCGTGATGGCGCTGGCCTCCCTGGGCAAGTAGATGCTCCCGTTCGGCCTCGCGCAGCAGTTGTTGACGATGCTCAAGCACCAGCCTTTCATGGATTATGCTGTTCGGTATCATGAGAGTACTCCTTTCATAGATGGAGCATACGGCAAAAGTGTGCCTATCACTTAACACCGACTTATCATCCCTTCATCAAGCATTTTCTGTGGTATTACGAGTCCAGCTTGCCACTGCTGATCAGATGCTTAAGGAACTCCCAATGGCGCAGCAGTGTCGCCCGATCGCTGCCACCTGTTTGATACCATTGCCGCAGCCACAGCAGGGCAACAATTTCCTCCTCGGTGAAGCCGCCCTGGACAAGCGCGTCTCTTTCCGGTTTGACCGTTTCTACATGTGTTTCCATTTCCTGTTCTTACCCCTTTGTAGCTGTGACAGGCTGTGCTTGCCACAGAGAGGATTTAGGACTATCTCTGCGTCTTACAGAATACGGGAAAAAAGCGCCGATAACTTAGCGCCGACTTATCATCTCTTTAACAAGGAGTTGCTCTGGTCGAGCTTGTTTACCCAGTTAACAGCGAATTGTCATTAGCATGGATTTACTCACCGTAACACAGGAATTTCTCTTTTCGAAACAGTTGAACAGGGAAGCTTGAGCGCACTTTGGATTACTGACCGTCATGCTTTAATACGCAGTAAGAGCCAGCATACTCCCAGGAGAACACACAAACCGATGAGTTTATCAATAGTTTGCCAATGCCAGAACTTCCCACTGGAAAGAGCCACGCCGACAATAGTTACGGAAAACCAACCGAGTGTCTGGAGTTCCGGCGAAGCAATACGGACCTCTTGTAAGAATTTGATGACCACCCAATAGAGAAAAATGCCGCCAAGAAATCCCAGGGCTGATTTGAGGAGTTCGGTCCAGACGATTTTCCCGCCGTCCCACACATTGGCGGCGTGGACGAATCCCTGGGCATCTGACAGCCCGGAAAAGATGGTGAGGACAAGAATCAAAGCAATGGTACCGATCTTCATCTCTTGTAGTAACGCCCCTTCCACATGATACCTGCTTTGCGGTAGTGCCAGCGGATCGAATTGAGCAGGATCAGGCATTCGAGTACAATTGAAACGGGATGAAGGAAACAGAACACTACCATGGAAACTCTCTGTGTACGATTGCAGCTTAGGGTAATCAACACGCGCATCACTACCGCAAGCGCATACGCTGCCGTAGCGAGTTCGACAAAGATCATGCGCTGGCCTGCTGCTTTGCAGAGGCGCGCCAGCTCGACATCCTCTATAACACTTCCCTTCACGCTGGTATGGCCGCCAATCCGCTCATAGGTAGAGCGCTGAAAACACATCAACTGTCCATTCCCGTTAGAGAGAGCCGGCGGAGTTCGGCGGGGAACCAGGGCAAGGGGAAGGAGTACCAACATGCTAAAGTTGAGCAGTGGCACCAGCAGGCGTTCTCCCACAATGCCAACAGAATAGCGATTGAAACGAAGGTAGACTTTTTTTACCTCACTTTGAAGCAACAGGGATTTCGTCCTCACTTCAAGGCTTGCAATCATTGAGAGGAGTGTAATCTTCAAGGATGGGGCAATACATCGGAAAAACTTCTAAAAACAAGTTCCCTCATTGAAAGCAGGGAAGAGCATTTCTTCGCATAGCTCTCACTTTCCCTTGTATGCAGCAGATTGGGCATTTTTCCCGATGCGCTGGAGAGGTCCTGGAAACTGCGTCTGATGAGCAGGATGTGTGTTCTTGCCCGTAAGTGCGACTAATCCATCTGCTAGTGAGCCGCGATGGGAAACATTATGATGATACCCATTAAACTCGGCATAATGCACCTCATACCCTTTGAGGAGTAACACATCGCGCAAATGTCGATTGCAGCCGACCATGTAGATCCATCCCCAATCCTCCTTCAAACCAACCTCCAGATAGAAACGAAGAGGGAAGCGAGGGCTGGCAATAAACTGTTGGATAATCCACTCTTGTTGAACATCGTCCTCGGGGTCTTTATCCCACCAGAACGAACCAGACTGTGCAAGCACATTGCCGAAGGTTTCTGAGGCGCGTAACCCGGCGAAAGCCGCTGCTAATCCACCATAGCTACAGCCGCCAACTATCGTCTGGGCGGGATCAGTAGTGACGTGATAGTGCTTATGAACCCACGGTATCAGTTCCTGGGTGAGAAAATCGACAAAGGGTCGGTGACAGGGTAACTCACGGTTACGGGTCTCATCATCTGGGTTATCAAGGAAGACCGCGACCAACGCGGGGATCTTCCCTTCTCGCACAAGATTGTCCAGGATGGTCGGCGTCGGAATGAGGTCGATGTATGTCCATCCATCAAAGAGGAGTAAGAGGCCGTATGGTTCACTATACTCTGAGTAGTCAGCAGGAGTATAGACCCAGATACGACGTTCATTGTCGAGGATCTGGCTGCGCAAGCGATGGGCATGAAGCTTGCCCTTCGCTCCGTCCGGATGAGGCACAATCCAGGTTTGAGCAGGAGCATCGGGTAACTCAAGAATGGAGAAGACCACCTCTTGCGAATCAGGTTTCCCTTCGTCTTTGTGAGCCACAAACTGCTTGGGATTGAGCGGATCAGGGATGAAACGGGTGCCGAACCCTCCACTTTCCCAGTGTGCTAAAGAATCATTGATGGAGAAGGTATAGACCCCGCGCAAATCCCTTTGGAGACGGTACGTCTTATACCAGAGATCAGTCTCTAACAGGTGTGTCATCTGGTGGTCCTCAGGATCGTCCAATCCTGCTGGTCCGCCCCAGATCACAACGTTGCGTGTGTCTCCTTTGTCACGCCAGAGAAACGTGACCAGAACATGCTTGTCATCTCCTTCAATCGCTTCTATCAGAGGGGTCCCCTGCTGCGTGATTTCTTGCCAGAATGCCGGAAGCGCAGCCGTATTTCCTGAGAGAAGGAGTTGTTGCAACGCGGTAATGCGTGGACTGATCGGCGTCTTTGGCATTATGACATTCTCATCGCGAGTTATTATTACCTATGATTGACAACACTATGAAGATCAGCAGCCCGCTTGAGGGCCCGAAACTGCGATGTTTTCACAGTTGCCTCCGTAAATCCCATCCTCGCGGCAGTTTCTCGTACTGAGAGACCGAGCAGAAAACGACAGGTGAGCACCTCTCGATACACTGACTGAAACGCCAGTCTCTCTCGAGATTCAAATTGTCTCGGTGAGGAGTGTTGCATTGGCTTTTCTTCCTTCGTGCTTCTCCACGTGCTACGTTATGTGTGCTGCCAGGCCTGCTCATCTTCCGTGTGATGCTCTGGCGGTACCAGTACGAAGCTGAGGAGCAGGCCAACGACACCGGCCATGAAAATCGACCCTGCCCACAGATGCACCGACCAGGCTACTCCTTTGATTACCGCCAGCCCCAGAAAGTACATCCCGTAGATGACCGCCGGCGTGACAAAGGTGAAAAGACGCAGCCTCACCGGCTCTTCCGCGTTGGGCTTGAGTCCTTTGTTCAGGAGGTCGAGGAGCAGCCCGGTCACACACGCGAACACAGCGACCGCAAGCACCTGGGTGCTCTTCGCCATCAGGCTGCTGATGCTGCTGCTGACAGTGTAGATCAGTGTGAATGCTCCCAGAGGGAGACGCCAGCGGCGCATGGCGAAGAGGATAGCTCCCATGAACAGCGCTGTTTGCAGCAGGATACTGGCAATGCCTAAATCTTCGAGCGCCTCGATGGTGTGCTGATCGGCATACGAATTGGCAATCGGATTGGCATGTTGAATTTTCAGTTCCATATGGTGTTCTCCCGATGCCATTTCTCTTCTTAATGAAGCATTCCTTGATGTAAGTCTACCGTTCAAGAGCTTCAGTAGCATCGGAAGAACTTCTAAAAAGTTGTAGTCTTCCAGCAGGGCCGGGCCGCTGGGTATGCGAAGAAATACCTATTTGCCCTTTACATTGGCACCCCTACTTTCGAGTTGGTGGACGTCCCGGAGGTCGCCGTCGCTAGCTCATCGGCCAGAGTTGGTGGCTTCCGTAGTCGTGGCACAGGAGAGAACACGATCCACAGCCAGGTCGACAGCAAACCTACTGTGCCTACCAGAAGCGTCAGTTGCAGTCCTATCCATGCGCCCAGAAAACCACCCAGGAGTGCGCCCACGGGAGCAGCGCCGGAGACGAGCAAGCGATAGCTGGCATTGGCCCGTCCCTGCAACTGATCGGGAATGAGCGCCTGGCGAATGCTATCCACGTGGACATTGCACCCGGTGATCCCAATGCCTTGCAGGAAAAACGCGCACAACATCAGGACCATTTCCCCAGGTGTTGACCTGGTGATGAAGGGGAGTACGAGGAGGGGAACATCACTGATGGCCGCTGCTCCAACGATCGTGAGGCCGACGCCGATACGACGAGCGATGGAGCCCGTGAGAACGGCTCCGCACAGAGCACCGGCACTGCCGATGGCGAAGAGCAGGCCGAGGATCCCTGCGCTGTAGTGCAGGTAGCGAACGGCGTACAGGACGAACACCGTTTGGATCACCAGCCAGAATAGATTGTACGTGGCCGCTTCGCCAGCGAAGGCACGCAGGTAGCGGTTGCGGAACGTGACGCGAAAGCCTTCGCCAATTTCGTGCAGCAGTCTGCGCATGTTCGTCGAGGATGCGGGCCTGGACTCAGGCGTGCGGATCAGCACGAGGCTTGCAGCCGCCACAAAAAAGGAGAGGGCATCGACAACAATCGCGATTGGTGCTGAAACACTCTGCACCAGCACCCCTGCCAGGCCCGGACCACCGATCTCCGCTATGGACTGACTCGCACTGAGCTTACTGTTGCCTTCAACGAGATGATCCCGCTTTATCAGGATAGGCAGAAACGCCTGGAAGGCCAGGTAGAACATCACCGTCAGACACCCGACCACCAAGGCGATGACATAGAGGTACTCGATGCGGAGCCAGCCCAGCACGGCCAGCACCGGGATCAAACCCAGTAGAACTCCACGCCCGATATTCGTCACCAGGAGGATCGGACGACGACGGTGGTGATCGACCCAGACGCCTGCAAATAGGGTCAAAAACAGGAACGGAGCGTATCCAGCCGCGTAGAGAAGCCCCAACTGCACGGAGGTTGCCTTGAGCAGGATGAGGGCAGTTAATGGCAAAGCGAGCATAGTCACCTGTGAACCGACCAGGGAAACCGTTTCTCCTGCCCACAACTTGAGAAAATCAGCGTGGTGCCACAGGACACCGAAACGCGTGGAATGACAACTCTTCTGGTGGGTGTTTGCTCTCTCGTTCGACACCGTTGTCCTCCCTTGACGTGTGCTTTCTTACCTGTTAGAATGCATTTACTAGTAAGATAGTAACTGAAAGCGTATTACCTGTCAAGTCAGCTTTGGTAGTAAGAATATGGACAAGGCACGTACTATAATAGATGCGAGCAAGTCCGCGATCGAGACACTTAGTCTGTTAGGTGGGCGATTGTGCCTGGACTTCACGAACACAATGGATCCGCGTCTGGGCAGCCGCCCGCATGATTACCTCGTCGACTATTCTGACCTGGTGCAGTGGAGCCTGCATGTGGGTCTGCTCACGGTGGATGAGGCAGAGTGCCTACTAGAAGAGGCCGCACGCCGCCCTACGGAAGCAACCATGACGTTCGGGCGAACCATCGCCCTGCGGGAGGCAATGTACAGAGTCTTCTCTGCTGTCGCACACAGCACGGTTCCCGAGACCACCGACCTGGAAACCGTGAAGGACGCATTCGTCGAGGCCATGGCGCATGCACAGCTCGTCTCAACACTCCATGGCTACAAATGGGACTGGGCAGAGAGTAAGAATGCACTTGATCAGATGCTGCGGCCTGTAGTGTACTCGGCAGTAGAACTTTTGACCTCTGAGGAGGTGAAGAAAGTAAAGGAGTGTCCAGGTGTTGGTGATTGTGGCTGGCTCTTTCTTGATACAAGCAAGAATGGAAGCCGCCAGTGGTGCAGCATGGATGGCTGCGGGAGCCGCGCCAAAATGCGTCGGTTATACGCACGTAAACATGCTCGATAGTTCACCCCATGCTAGTTCCGGTTGATGGCTCGGTCCAATGGCCAACCCAGATCAGAGACCTCCCATCTCCTCTTTGCGCCGAGGATGTCTGCAACGAAAGTACTGGCTTCTGACTATCAAAAGTCGAGGCCACGACTTTACTTTTTGCTCATGGGAAATCCGCTTGCATATCCTACACTTGGCTCATAGCTGTAGGAGAGGGAGCAAGCAAGAACGGAGTCGGTGACACTGGGAAAATGAGTGGGAGGAGCAGAGAATCAGGCAGATCATGGCGCAGGAGAAAGAATGGAACAATCTGCACACGATTTCCCACAGGATCTTCCAGCACAGCTTACTACCTTGATTGGACGCGAGCGGGAGATCACGGAAGTATGCGAACTCCTCCAACGGAAAGAGGTACGCCTGCTGACACTTACCGGCACCGGAGGCATCGGGAAAACACGCCTCGCGATCGAAGTCGCGAATAGGGTACTCGATACTTTTCCTGATGGCGTGGCATTTGTGCCGCTGGCTCCTATCGTTCACCCCGGACTGGTGCTTGCTACCATCAAGCAGACGTTAGAACTGATGCAATCGCCTGGCGGTCAAAGTGCTGAACATGCCGAGGACCTGAAAGCGTTCCTGCGAGACAGGCACCTGCTACTGGTCCTCGACAACTTTGAGCATGTTCTCTCGGCTGCGTCCCACCTCACCGATTTGCTGCTCGCCTGTCCGCACCTCAAAGTGCTGGTCACGAGCCGGGCTGTGCTGCGCGTGCAAGGAGAGTATGAGTTTGCTGTACCACCCCTCACGCTTCCTCACTGGACGCATCTTCCTTCCACTGAGGCGCTGAAGCAGTACGAGTCAATTGCGCTCTTCCTTGAGCGCGCATGGGCAATCAACCCTGGTTTGCCACTGACAAAGGCGAATATGCAGGCGATTGCCGCAATCTGCGTTCACCTGGAGGGCATACCGCTCGCGCTTGAACTGGCAGCAGCGCGCACCAAATTACTGCCTCCATCCGCGCTGCTCCGGCAGCTCACCCAAACTCAGCGCCTCGATGTCCTGACAGGTGGGGCGCATGATGTTCCAGAGCGCCAGCAAACCCTGCGCAATACGCTGGCCTGGAGCTATCATCTCCTCAATCAAGGAGAACAGCAACTCTTCCGGCTACTCTCCATCTTTGTTGGCGGCTGCACATTGGATGCCATTACGGCAGTCAGTACAACAGTGGTCGGTGAAAGCTTGCCACTCCTGGACATTCTCGCCTCACTCATCGACAAGAGCCTGCTGTACCAGGCTGAGCAGGAGGGTGACGAAGCGCGCTTCGCCATGCTAGAAACGGTGCGCGAGTATGGTCTGGATTGCTTGCGCGAGAGCCATGAGGAAGAAGTGGCCTGGCAGGCGCTCGCCACCTACTATCTGGCGCTGGCTGAGCAGGCTGAGCCAGAGTACGCAGGTGCCGAACAGGTCACCTGGCTGCAGCGCTTGGAGCGAGAACACGAGAACCTCCGGGGGGTCTTGCAATGGTCGCTCATGTACGGTGAGGAGAAACGGGACATGACCATCGCCCTGCGTCTGGGAGTCGCGCTGCGCACGTTTTGGGATGTGCATGGACCGTTTCGGGAAGGACGCATTTTCCTGGAGCGAACATTGGCCGTAAGAGATGGGGTAGCGCTCTCGCTGCAGGCAAAGGCCCTCTTTGCTGCCGCGAATCTGGCCTTTCTCCAGAGCGACTTTGACCAGGCAGAAGCATACTGCCAGGAAAGCCTCGGCCTCTTTCGTGAACTGGGAGAACGGTCCGGCATGGCCTACGCGCTCTATCTGTTGGCCTGGATCGCGAAAGATGATATCACTATCGATATCGCGCTAGCAGAGGAGGCGCTGGCACTCTTTCGTGAACTCGGCAACAAACGATACATTGCCTGGTCCATCTACATCCTGGCCTATTTAGATTTCCTGCGAGGAGCATATCAGAACGCTTCCAGGTTGATCGAGGAGAGTCTAGCCCTGCATCAGGAACTCGGCAATACGCGAGGCATAGCCTATTCGCTTCTCACAAAGGCACACCTGTATTTCGTTTCACAGCGTGAGTTGGCAAGCGTAGAAGCATGCCTCGATGCCAGCCTGCCCCTGTTCAAAGAACTCAATGACCAGGAGGGCCTTGCCTCCCTGGGTATCTTGCGGGGACAACTGGCTCTGCACAGGAAAGACGTTGCACAGGCACGTGCGCTGTTGGAGGAAAGTCATCTCCTTCACAAGAAAATGGGGGCACCAAGGAACATCATGCGTGTTCTCTACTACCAGGCCAGGGTTGCTCTCTCGGAAAACGATGAAACGGCTGCCGGCAACCTGTACCAGGAGAGCCTCGCCATTGCCAGGAAACTGAGGATGAATGAATGGATCGCCGCCTGCCTGGAAGGGCTAGCATCTATCGCTGCGCTTCAGGGCAAGTATCCCTGGGCAACGATGACATGGGGAACAGCGGAGGCATTACGTGAAGCAGTTCATATCCCTATCCCTTTGATTGACCATGCTGAGTATGAGCGCCAGGTCGCTCTTGTCCGTAGTTGCCTGGGGGAACAAACCTTCGCTGCCCTGTGGACGAGAGGCCGGGCTATGGCGGCTGAACAGATCATCGCTCTGCGAGAACAGGAGATAGCGCTACCGGCCACGCCAGAGGCACCATCTCCAGTAACCGCCTATCCTGTGGGACTCACGGCACGCGAGGTACAGGTGCTACGCCTGGTAGCAAAAGGGCTGACCAATAGCGAGATCGCGCAAGAGCTAGGACTCAGCGAGAAGACCATCGCCCATCACCTGACCCACATCTTCAACAAGACCACCAGTGACAACCGGGCTTCAGTCGTCGCGTTTGCGTTTCGTCACGGCCTGGCCTGATACCCATACTTCAACCGACGACCATTCAGCCATAGGATAGGCTGAATGGGTATTTCTTCGCATAGCAGGAATCCTTGCTTTCCTGAATGACTTCCTGGTTTCAGAGGTTCTTCCGATGTATTGGCCGGCTTAAAACGTGTACATTTCCATCACCAGGTGAGGTACTGGTAAATGCCCTACGAAGCATGATGACTCTCTGAGTCAGAGAAAATGATGAAAATGGGATAGAATACCCAGGAGGCCAACGTGTAGAGGTCGGCTCACAGTGGTGTGCTTCAACCCGTCTACGAAGCTGACCCGGGTG
>WNFX01001918.1_pt1 | contig 21112 bp, 15 predicted proteins | sample 5400111 | NCBI WGS metagenome assembly WNFX01 (sample SAMN13153363, study PRJNA577476) | soil metagenome | isolation source: 40 cm soil or saprolite under grassland replicate 1 | place: USA:California | collected 2016-06-15 | reverse complement strand
TTAGCTCTGAAATCCACGCGACCGATTCGACCTGAACCGGGTGAAGCGCGAAAATTCCCGCAGCCAACCACGCGCCTGGCACTTTCAGCCGCAAAAGAATGCGCCACACAAGAAGTGCGTTGCCGAGGTGAAGGAAAATGTTTACCCAGTGATATCCGGCCGGCTGCAAATCCCAGAGCGAGCGTTCGATTCGCAAAACTGTGTAAGCGAGTGGAAAATATTGCGAGGGCGCGTCGAGCGAAAACCAGATCCGGCGCAAGCCGTCAGGCGCCGTTAGTAAATGGTTGTGCGTGACATATCGGTCGTCGTCCCAGATGAAGCCGCCATCCCAGACCGGCCGGTAAACCAAAATCGTGAATACGCACAGTGCCAGCGCGGCCAACCATGTGAGCAGACGTCGCATCGCAGAGAAACGACCCATTAACTGCGATACTATTTGAGCGATTCGAGACTTCCAAAGAGATTTCGTAGCAGACCGCGTTTGCTTTGAACTGACGCCGATGAAGAGTCTATCGATTCAAAGATGAGCAATCGCTTGGAATCAAATATTGCGCTGTTCCGGAACGCGTCTCCACTTCGCGATACAAGCCAACCCTCTCCGAAATAAGTATAGCAGTTTTGAGCGCACGGAGTTCTTGCTTGCGCCTCTCGGGAAAGGGAAACGGCCGGGTCCCCTCTTGGAACCCGGCCGCTGAATCTTTAGTTATTTTGAGAAGAACCGCTAGAACCTTTTCTTGATCGCCACAAACCACAAACGGCCTTTGTCGTTGGCTTGCGATGCATCATAGCCCTGCGGGTCACCTTCAATGTTCCCAGCAACGAAAGGCGGAAGCAAGTCGAAGACGTTATCCACGCCGACCGTGAGCGTCATGTTGTTGAGCCACGCCCTCCATCCGCACGGGTTGTACTCGGCGGCGGAGACCGGCATCACGTTCTTCTCCTTGCCATCCTTCATCTTCACGTTCTTGCCGCCATCTTTGGCGTAGCCCGCAACCTCCGATTGTGCCGCGGGCGGCGGCAGGTTGAACGTGTAGTTGATGACTAGGTCCATGGTAACCCATTCGCGGATTTTGCGATCCGCAGACGCGCCCTCGTGCGGAAGGAAGCCGGTGACCTCGGGGTGGGGGGTGTGGAATCTTTCCGTGCCCTGATACCCACCGATGAACGTGTCTCCTTCGCTATCCCAGTACTGGGAGACATAGTGGACAATCACACCGGCGTCTATTCCCTGCATCCAACTTCCAGACGGGCCATCGTAAAACTCGCTGATATAAGCCCGGTTGCGCGGGAAGCTGGCGTAACCTCCGGGCCCTTGGAAGCCGGTGCCGTACTGGCCGACTATGGTGCGCCTTTTGCCGCCCTTAAGGAGCTGGATATCGGCATCGGCCAGATACGTCCAATTCATCGTGCTGGTGAACGTTCCGAAATCGCCGTGGCCAAATCTTGTGGTGTCCAGGATTTCAACCGCTTCGAAATCCCACGAGGTAATAACAAACCTGCCCAGATTTAGTAACACGTTATTTGCCGCAACAATTGCCCCGCCTGGCCCGTCTCGCTCGATCCAGTCTGAGGTAATAGGCCCGGGCCCGTTGGTGAAGAGGAATCCAGGTACGCCTGCGTTCGCGAATGCCTCGATACTGGGATAACTTAGATTTGCGGCATAGTCGCGGAGATCAATGTGGACCAAGTCCGCGCTCAGGGTTAAACCCTGCAACGGAGCCCACCATTTACCGGGCGTAAGCACACCGCCGTAGGTGTACTCGTAGGCAAATTCAGGCGTTAAGAGCGGATTGGCCCTGATGAATTCATTCACTTGGTTTTCACCGATCTGTAAGCTAGCCGGATCGTGAGTGCTCGGGAAGGATTGGCTGGTTCCACCAAAGAGCTCGCCCAGGCTGGGCGCGTGAAACGCCTCCATATAAGCCGCACGAAGGGTCAGGGCCTCGTCGATCGGCTGCCAGCGAACGTCGACTTTCGGCCGCTCCACTGGCTGGTTGAAATCGTTGTACTCCTCGAAACGCTCAGCGTAACCGAACTCCAGGCTATGCGCGCCAGGGAAGTTCCAAGTCGGACCGGTTACGGGAACGCGCGCCTCCCAGAAAAGCGCCCATATATCACGGGTCCCGTGGGTCGGCGCGAAGCCTACGAAGCCGAGCGCCTGGTTCTGCTGTATTATCGTATCCGGCCGGATGAAAATGGTATCGCCTTCGTGTTGGCCGCCGATAGCGAACCTAACCGGCCCGCCCGGAAGATCGAACATATCGCCTCGCAGCGTCAAGTCCTCGGTTAAAAGCGTATTCTTGGCGTCATCGAGCAGACTTGTGTACACGAAATGTCGCGCGTACGCTGTATTCTTACCCACACCAAACGGATTGAACGCGGTCGCCGGGTTCGTATCAAGCAAAGCAATGCGCAGATTGTAGTTGTTAGGAACTTTCCCGAAGAACTCGGCTGAATCGAGCTCGTTCCAACGGACACCAGCTTCCCATTCCCACGTCTTCAGTTTGTCCCAGGCGTTCGCGAATTCTCCCAGGTTTCCTTTAACCCCGCCGGTGAACTCGTAGCTATCGGTTGTGATTTTATCGTCACGCCGGCCAATGTCGCGGAAACCACGGAACTTCACACCGGTGGTGAACTCGGTCCCCGCCGGCGCCGCACTCGCGGCAGTGATCGCGGCGAACGCCGGATTGAATCCACCCGGTGAAGTGTAATCTGCCACCGTGAACGGGTTAAACGCGTTCTGGGTCGGCACACTAATGCCGGTGCTATCCGTGCTGATGCCTAACGCGGTGGCCGCATTATTCGGATTATTATCCACCCATAAGTCCGGCACAAACGGCGAGGCCGCCAGTTGGCCATCCCAGTAATTGCGGGTGTATTTGAAGTCGGCAAATACAGTCAGGTATTTGTCGCAAATATCGCGGTCCATGGAACCGTACAGATACTCACGATCGGTAGCAGCCACCGTCGACGTATAATCGCCAAAGTTAAAGAGTACCCGTTCCGATGTGATGGCACCCGCACTTGTGTATTGAGTATTGTCGAACTGGTTGGCCGACGCGTGTGGAGTTGGCGTTATCAGATGTGGGTTTGGGCCCCAGAGAGACGGCTGGATACCTTTGAAAAACCGGGTGCTTGCGCCCGTGATTCGACCGGGAAAGTTACTGCTGCGAAAGTCGATGCCGCCCCAACTTGTAAAGTCGGTGTCGTGGGCGATCTCCACATCGGCCGATTGAATTGACGCGCTGTTATAAATCCCGGCATAAACCACGATGTTGGTTTTGTCGTCGCCTGCGCCCGCAAGCAAATAGGCGCTTTCCTGACCCGCGTCGTTAGCAAACCCAAGGTTCGTGTTGCCGTAGCTAGCATACAACTCCAAGCCGCGGAACCGATGGATCAGGAAGACGTTTATCACACCAGCCACGGCATCCGTGCCATAAATGGGCGAAGCGCCGTCTTTCAAAACATCGATGTGATCGATTAACCCCAACGGAAACGTGTTGAAATCAACGAAGCCGCCACCTACGGCGACACCTGTCGGCACGAGACGGCGGCCATCCTGGAGAACCAGAGTTTCTTTCGGATCGATACCGCGGAGGTTGATTTGGGTCGCACCCCCAGAACCACCGTTGGTCACGTTTTCACCCAGGGTAGAACCGGTTACTGAAGGAATCCTCTGGATGAGGTCGGTCGGAGTACGCACACCGAGCCTGGTGATGTCGTCACGACGATAAGTATCGACCGGGTTCGGGCCGACTTCTTCCGCAGTCGGAATGTTCGAACCGGTCACGATGACGCGTTCGGCGGTCGCTTCAGTTGCGCCTGGCCCGGCCGGCGCTGGTGCTGCCGGCGCTGGTGCCGGTGCTGCTGGTGCCGGTTGTTGAGCGCGGGCGCTTGTTGCGATGATTAACGGAAATGCCACGGCGGCTACAAGAGCGACGCGAATTCCCAACGTTTTTTGCACGTTTCTAGTCATTGGTTTCTCCATGGGTTTGGTTAGGTTTGCGCTAGGGATTATTGAAGAATCGTCAAGCTGACAAGGTTTTTTTTCAGTTTTTTGAAATTTTTTTGAACGGGCGAACCGAGCCAATTGTCCGGCTCGCTCCTCGTTTTTGGCGGTTCTATCGGATTTCGCTCCGGCTGCCTAGAAAAAAATTAAAATTTTTTTGGGGGGATTTCGGACTTTCCTGGCCCCACCTCCGCGACAGCGCGATGGAGCTGGGCGGCCGAAATCGCCAACCGCTTTTGCTACGGTCATTCCGAGCGAAGCGAGAGATCTCGCAACCGGAGTACGGAACACAGAAAGGACACAGCGCGATTAACCGACTTGAAATCAACAACCCCGCGAAGAATTTCGCGACGTCCTTTGTTTGAACTGCGGAACCTCAGCCGGGTTCGCAGCAAAGAGTGCCTTGGAACGAACAATTCGCCCACCAAGATTAAGAAAACAGTCGCGCAGCGCCGGTGTGAAAAACGGCGAATCGTCACGACGCGGATTAAATTGAAGAAATAGGCGGCCATGCGGATTCAAAAATCGGGTGCGAATATCGTTAACAAAAAATTCCCAGTCCGCTTCGCGCCATTCGTCTCCGGGCGAATGTTGCGGCCATCCTTTGAAATGAAAGCAAACGCGTGTTGCCGCGACCAAATCGAATTTTCGGTCGAGATCCGGAAGCGGGACCTGTGCCTCAATACGGGAAACCACGCGCGGCACATTTAAGATGGCGAGTGTCTCTCGATAGAGAGGCTCGACGTCCGTGTCCAGCCCCATCCCGTCGTGGCCAAACAATCTGCAAATGTAAATGAAATAACCTGAGCCGCAGCCAAGATCGAGAATTTGCAAGGGCGGACTACGATCGAGCCAAAGGTCCTGAACGATCTCGATAAACTTCCGGACCCTCGCGGGGTTCGGTCGATATCCGTCGCGTGCGCGTACGCCGCTAAAATCCAAAGTGTCGAGGCTCGCGAAAATGCGCCGGCTATCCACCGGATGGAGCAACCTTCTGCCGTGTTCCCACGCGCTCACCAGCGCGATTGAGCTGAACAGCTTTTGCAATTTGTGCGAGATTTCCATGATGGCCGATCAACGAAATAGCGTCGATGATCAGTTGAAAATTTCCAGTCTACTCACATTCTTTGCCGGAATTCCTCCGTGATTAGCCTCATCAATTTTATCGGGCAGATCAACTCCACTTGTGCAAAATTTTGCTCCCCCTCTCCGGTGGATCTAGCTCTTCGACACGACGCCAATTCGGACGGCGAAGCTGTTTCTAACAGAACGTTCGAAGAACGCGTTCCACCCAAATCTAATGCGAGACCTGGGTGGCGTGCATCGGTTCTCCCCGGCGAAATAAATCCGCGCACTGTCGCAAACTCTCGGCCATGGCGACATTTCCTTGCTGCTTCGCCAAATTCTCGCCCCGCTCAGCCGTCGCGACGGCGTTCGCAAATTGATTGTTCTCGGCCTGCGCTGCGGCTAGCGTCCGCAGCGTGAAAGGGGTTTCGCCCCCAGACCGGATCGCGCGTTGGGCCAACGCGAGCGCTTCTCTGCCATCGCGCAAATCGGCGTCGGCAGCAGTGGCGAGAACCCACGCGAGATCATTTGTGGCGTTTGGATCATCTGCATCGAATGATAACGTCTGCCGCCAGGCGGCAATCGCGTTCGCGATTTCGCCTTTGCTCGCGAACAACACGCCGAGATCGTTGCTCGCCGCAACGTAGTCGGGCTGGATACTCAGCGTTTTTTGAAAATGGAAAATTGCTTCATCGGTTTTCTGTTTTGCCGCAAGCGCTTTCCCTAAACCGTAATGCGCAGCCACGTTGCCGTCGCGAAGCCGTAGCGCGCGCTGATAATGGTCGGCTGCTTCGTCGATCTCTCCGCGCACAAACAAAATCCCGGCCAAACCCACCTGAGCAACGTCGCTGTCCGGCGTGATCGCCAGGGTGTGTTTCCAAAGCGTTTCGGTGTCCCGCCAGTGCGTCGTCTGTCTCCAGGACAAGATCGACAACGTGGCAACAACAATTGCCGCTGCCCCGCTCAAGAGAGTCGCTTGCAGTCGCCCCGCCTTCGGTCGCCGCGGCGACCTACGGCGCGGCAGGCACGATTTCGTCAGATCGCAAATCAACCATACCAGCGCAATCACCAATCCGATTTGCGGAAGATAAGTGTAACGATCGGCGTGACCCTGCAATCCGACCTGCACGATTCCGATTACTGGAATCAGCATGATCAAGTACCAAAACCAGCCCACGATCAGGTACGGATTCTTGCGCCGCCTAACGAACGCAATCGCGGTGATCCCGATCAGAACGATCGCCGCCGAGATCAGCCGCCAAAGTTCCAACCGGTTTTCCGGATGGACATAAAACGGAATGAGGTCGGCTGGCCAAAACATTTGCCGGACGTATTCAAAATAACTGAAGATCGCGTTCGTGATTCGCCACTTCAGCGGCAGGAACTCGGTTGAACCGAGCGCAAAATTTTGCGCCCACAAAGTTGCAAAAACTGAGCCGGCCGACAACGCGAACAGCGGGATTTTTTCTATCATGAGCCCGCTCCACTTTGATTTTTTCTGACTTCTGTCCTCTGACCTCTGACTTCTGTTTAGCGGCCAGTAATCGAGCAACAAAAGAACAATCGGCAGCGTCACCAGCATCGGTTTCGACATCAAGCCGAGCGCGAACAAGATCGACATTGTGGCGTAGCCGCCGAGCGTTTGCTTTTTCGTCCAACGGAAATAAGCGAGCAACGTGAGCATAAAGAAAAATCCGCTCAGCACATCTTTGCGCTCCGCGATCCAGGCCACCGATTCGACGCGCAGCGGATGAATCGTAAACACGGCCGCGACAAACGCACTCGCCCAAAGCGAGTTCGTCATTTGCTCGAGCACGAGAAAAAGCAAAACCGCAGCCGCGGTGTGCCAGAACACGTTCACAAAATGATGCGCGCCGGCTTTTAGTCCGAACAACTGGCAATCGAGCATGTGCGACATCGTCGTGAGCGGGTGCCAGTTTTGAGAATGTACATGGGTGAACGCCCAGATGACGCTCTGCAAACTCAAACCGGCGCGCACATGCGCGTTATCTAAGACATAGAGCGGATCATCGTAGTTGATAAACTGATGGCCGATCGTTTGTCCAAACACGGCCCACGTCAGCGCGATCAGAAGGCCGCAGATGGCGAGCTTTAAAGTTTTGAGGCGCACAACTGCGGTGGAATTAAAACGTTCGCGAAGACGCGTGCAAACAGGTTGTCGATGTTGGTGCGGCGAAACCTCTCTGCGCTTTCACCCCCCGAGGATCAGCGCGGCGGACGAAACCCGAAATCGGCGTGCAATTTTTTCCACAGCCAATCAACGGACCAATCTTCCTTGATTGAACCGGCATTGGCTGCGACTAGCGCTTGCCCTTTCTCTACGCTGCCAGTCAAGCAGTAAAGATAGGTCAGCAGCAGCAGCTCGCTGGGACTGCTTAGGCCTCGCTCCCTCTGGTTCTCTAACAGCACGATTGCTCGATCCAAGTCCCGCGCTGCCACGGCATCCCCAATCAAATCCGGTAGTGTCTCACCCGCTGAGACTTTGGACCTGGCGGCCAGTCTCTTCGCAATCGCAACCCGGAACTCGTCAGTCGAGAAAAGCTCCAGAACAGGCGTGCGCAGCCGCGAATTGCGCAAGTAAAGGTCCAGCTCGGCCCACTTGTTGCCTCCACCAATGATTCCATTCCGGTAGCGCATTTCGCGGATGATAAAATACGGCTCCGCTGAATCGCGGAGTGTTTCGGGCCAGATCCTGCCGATCAAGGAGGAAGCAAGAAAATGCTCAAGAGCAGAATGCGCCTCCAGGTAAGGCAGAGCAAATTTGTGGGTCACTTCTTCGTCCGGATGCGCATCGGACAGGCGTTTAGGATAAATGTCCGTCAAGGGCGGGTTATCGCGTGTGAGGTGATCGATTCCGTCGCCATCCATCAGGAAAGTGGCGCCAAGTTGCGCCGGAACCTCGATACCGACACGCCGTAAATCCGCGCCGCTGGCTGGATCGCTCCACAATTGCCCAAATTCCTCCTCTTCCATTCTGCGACCCGGGCCCTTGATACCCATCATGATCCATTGTTCGTCGGCGCCGGCCCAGACCGACGAGTTTGGGAATGCGTTGTGAAAAGCACGCAAGATCGCCTTCGCCTCCTCCACCTTGAGTTCATTGATCGGCAGCCAAAAAGTGGCAATGCCGCCTGGCTTGAGGCGGCTGTTCATGAGTGAGAAAAACTCCTGGGTATAAAGATTGACCGAGCCCGCTATTTTGGGCGGCGGCGGTTCTCCGGAGATAATATCGTATGGTCGGGGACTGGCTTGGAGGAAAAAACGGCCGTCTTGAACGATTGCGTGTGTACGAGGATCGCGCAACGGATTGGAGTAGTTGATGCCCGAATACAAATCAGCAAGCGCGAAGACCTCCTTCGAAATGTCCACGGCATCCATCCGCTTGACGTGCGGCCCGTGAAGGAATGCGTCCGCCGTGACGCCGCATCCATAGCAGAGAAGCAGCACGTCCTCTGATTCGGGCCGAAACGCCAGCGGAAGATACGCGAACAATCTCATGTAGCGCTGACTGCTCACGTTTGTGCCGGACATCGAGGTCGCGTTGCTCAAAAGTTTGTATCGATATGGTTCGCCGAAAAGATCGTACCGTAATAACTGCCAGGTATCCGCACTGCCTTCGAATCTTTTGACTAGTTGCGCGCCAAAATTGCCGTCGGGGTCCGTCCCGTACGGCAACGCCGCATGATGAAAATGCCTTTCAGCGCGTTGGTACGGAAACGTTGCGACGATCAAAATGAGCGCCGCAGCGAGCGCGACCATGGTCAGGCCGGGCAGCCGCCTTACCGACCAATCCGAGCGCTCGCTCGCGAGCACAGCCAGAAAAGCGTAACCGGCGGCACAGATCAATAGGCCCCATTGAAAACCGATGCCCGGCAACACCACGAAACTCGCCAGCAGCGGGCCGATTGCTGCCCCAGCAGTGTTAAACAGAGTTGTAATTCCAGTGCTATTCATCCGGTCCCCAACCCTGGATTGCACCCGTGCGACAATTGCCGGAAACAAAATCCCCGACAAAAGCGCGGCCGGGAACATCAGGGCAACGCAGAGCAACGCGATCTGTGGCCAGGAACCGATGTTAAAAGGGCCTGTCGGCGCTCTTACTGCTTCGCCCGGAAAAAGCAGGTACGACACCAGAACGACAATCGCCGCTAACAACAACAGAATAGCGAGCAACTGATTTCGCGGTGTAGCCTTGGGGTAAATGGCACCCGAAACTAGGCTGCCTGAGCCGATCCCCATCAGCACAACCGCGAGCATGACCGCGAAAGCGGTCGAATATGAACCGACGTACAAGCGCAGAAAGCGGAACCACACCACCTCCAGGCAAAGAAGGATGCAGCCCGTGCCAAAACTGACGAAAAGCAAACGCCAGGGAGGCCGATAGCTTGCCGTGAACCGCAGCGGAAATGTTGCCGGTGAAATTAACGCGGCGGTGCTGCCGTCAGTTCTTGCCACCAGTAAAGCCATCGCTGCGGCTATGCAGCCCGCCAAAGCCGCGGCAACACTCGTGCCGTGAAGTCCAAACGCCGCGACCAAGTAAGTTTCGCCGAGCAGCGCTCCGGCCACCGCGCCTAATGTGTTCGAGCCATAAAGAAAACCGATCGCGCGCCCAAAATCGCTCCGCCGCAAAACCGGGTCTTCGATTAGCACCGGCAATGTCAGACCCATCGCCGTTGTCGGAACCAGAAGAATCACGAACGATACGACAAAGCGCAGCGCCAGCAGCGTCGGTTGGAAGTTCCAAAGAATTTGCCAAACCGGCCGCAGCCACGCGCCAAGCAAAGGAAGACCGAACACGATCGTGCAACCAAAGAAGGCGACGAGAATTTCCAGGACCGCGTAAAGGTGTAGCGGTCTCCATCGCCGAATCTTCGACGACGCCGCAATGGCGTTTCCCAGCGCCAAACCGGCCATAAAACTGGAGAGAATTAACGCCGCCGCCCACACCGAGTTGCCAAAGGCGAGGCCGCTCAACCGCAGCCACAGCGTCTCGAAAATCAGCGCCCCGATTCCGGAAAAGAAGAGCAACCCGGAAAGCACCGCGACTCGCATCCCTGCATTTGAATCCAGCGGCAACAGGTTCCCCGCGCGCATCGGCGGCTGTTCAACTTTCATTATCGATCTTGGCAATCGTCGAGTTTAACTGCTGGGCGCCCGCCAATCAGCAGATCAGCCGCGATCCAGGGCGCATAGAGTCTCTCAGCCAAGCGAAAAAATCAACATCGCTCTCCCACAAGCCGCGCCAGCTGCCGAAGACAAAATCTCAACGCTTCTCTAAATGGGTCTTTGCTTCATCCGGCTGACCGTTCTGCAAAAGAGCCTCGCCCAAAAAATATTCTGCATCCGGGTAATTGGGATCGATTTTCAGGGCTGCTTTATAATGTACGATCGCCTCGGTGAGGTGCCCTTGCCGATGCAGGCCCACAGCGAGATTGTAATGCCCGAGTGCGCTGGAAGGCTCCAGCTGGATGACGTTCTGATAATGCTGAATCGCCTCCTCTATTCGTCCTTGTTCCAAAAGGAGATTACCCAGCGTAGTTTCCACGTCCGGATTAGGGCCAATCCTGGCCGCTTTTTCGTACTCGGCAATTGCCTCATTCATTCGGCCTGTTTTTTCCGACAAGGCGCTGGCGAGTTTTAATCTTCCGTCGACATCGTTTGGGTGACGAGCGGCAAAGGTCTGCAGTTCGGCAATCGCCTCGTTCAGGCGTTTCTGGTCTAAAAGAAGCTGACCAAGACCAAGATGAGCCACGTCATTCTCCGTCGTGATGGCTAATGTATGGCGCCAAAGCCTTTCGCTATCGTGCCACCACCAAACCTGGCTCGCCGCACGCAAACCGAGCGCAGTTAGTATGATCGCGGCTGCTGCGCCAAGGACCGGACTAGGGTAACGCCGCCATCTGGAAAGATCGACAATCCCCCACGTCGCCGCGATGTAGAGGCCGATTTGGGGCAAATAAGTGTAGCGATCGGCATGCGATTGTCCGCCGACCTGCACCAATCCGATAACGGGCAAAAGCATGATCAAATACCAAGCCCATCCCACGATAAGATAAGGGCTGCGTTTTCTGCCCACGAAAATGCACAGCGAAATCGCTGTCAATAATGCCGCCGAGCCAGCCACTTCCCAAATCGGCAGTCTTCCAGGATGGCTATAGCCCAGCGCGAGATTGGCCGGCCAAATCATTTGCCAGATATAGATAAGATAGGCTGAGAGCGCGTTGGTGAGTCGCCATGAGAGCGGTAATACTTCGAGCCGGACTAATCCTATTCCTTCATTTTGGACAATCAGGGTGACAACGGCGGATGCGATCGACAAAACAGCGAGCGGAACTTTCTCGAGGACGAGCTTTACGGCGTTCGATTGCTCGAATCGATTCAGCGGCCAGTAATCGAGCAGCAAAAGGACGATCGGCAGCGTCACCAGCATCGGCTTCGACATCAAACCGCAGGCGAACAAGATCGACATCACCAGATAGCGCCAGATGTTACGTTTTCGCGTGTAACGGAAATAGGCGAGCAGCGTCAGCATAAAAAACAAACCGCTCAGGACATCTTTGCGCTCTGAAATCCACGCCACCGATTCGACGTGCAGCGGATGAATTGCAAAAATCGCAGCCACGAACGCGCTGGTCCAAAGAGTGGCAATCCCGCCTCCATTGCGCGTCATCTGCTCGAGCAAAAGAAAAAGCAAAACCGCGCTCGCGCTGTGCAACAGAACATTCACAAAATGATGCGCACCGGGCTTCAAAGCGAAAAGCTGGCAATCGAGCATATGGGACATTGTCGTGAGAGGGTGCCAGTTCTGGGAATGAACATGGGTGAACGCCCAAGCAACGCTGTGCCAGTTTAATCCCGAGCGGATGTTTTCGTTTTCACTGACGTAAGCAGGATCGTCGTAGTTGACGAACTCGTGGCCGAGCGTTTGCCCAAACACCATCCAAGTGATTGCGACTAAGGCGACGCAAATCGCTAATCTCAAAACGAATTGGGCGCGCACAATTTCATAATTCTGCGCTGAGGAGCGCACGCAAACAAGTTGTCGATCTTACATATTTCCAGCGCTAAAAGTAATGGCGTGTTCACCGGTTTGATCGAGGAAGTTGGTCGCGTGGTCTCGCTGGAAGCGAAAGACGGCAGCCCTCAATTCCGACTCCGTGCGCCGAAGATCGCGTCCAAAGTTTCCGTTGGCGACAGCATCGCTGTGAACGGTTGTTGTCTGACTCTCACCGCGCGAAGGGGCGATGAACTCATTTTCGACGTTCTTCAGGAGACGCTTGATCGCACGAATCTAAATCGGCTTGGCCGGGACAGCCCGGTGAATCTTGAGTGCGCACTCGCCGCAGGCGCGCCATTGGGTGGACACTTCGTTCAAGGTCATATCGATTGCACGGCAGAAGTCATTTCATTCGAGAAAAGCAGCGAGGATTATCGGCTGAAGATTGAGCTGCCAACGCAGTTTGCCCGATACACGACTGAGAAAGGTTCAATCGCCATCAACGGGATCAGTCTCACCATCGCCGAGTTGTTACCCAAAAGCTTCGCCGTCTGGATCATTCCGCACACCAGGCGCCACACGAACATGGAGAACATGGCAGCCGGTGACTTGGTGAACATCGAGTTCGATATCCTGGCCAAGTACGTGGAACGCATGCTGACGCGCTACGCACCCCACGATTGACGGTTCGCTCGACGAGAAAATTGCGCCCTCTATATATAGTACGCTTCAGCAGCTCTCATTGCCGCACGAGTCGCCTTCGAGCGCACCGCTCACAATGACAACACGCCAACCGGTCAAGAAAATGACGCCGCAAATCGTAGGTGTCATCACTTCGCCGGCCGATCTCCGGTTCGCCATTGCGATGCCCGAGCCGCCGCACCTTTTTGAGCTTCGACTCGATCACCTCTGCACAATCATCGAACAACTGAAACGCAAGATCCACAAGTTGCGCGCGCCGATCATCATCACCGCGCGCAATCCGCGGGAAGGCGGCGCCAATAATCTCTCCCGGAAGGAGCGCCACGAGTTGCTCCTGCGTTTTCTTCCTCGCGCCAAATATGTCGATGTCGAGTTGCGTTCGGCGCGCGCGTTCAAACCGTTGCTCGCCAGCGCCCGACAACAAAATGTCCGCCGGATTCTTTCGTTCCATAACTTCAAGTCCACACCGTCGCCGCCCAGTTTGCGTTCCGAGGCAGCGTTAGCGAAAGCACAAGGCGCAGACATTTTCAAAATCGCAACGCGCACCGACACACCCGCACAGCTCGCTCGACTAATCGATTTCGTGACGGATAAAGATGTCGATCTTCCGGTGAGCGCGATGGGCATCGGCAAGCTCGGCGCCATCTCTCGGCTTTTGCTCGCCCGTTGCGGTTCTGTCCTCAATTATGCCGCGCTTCACCGATCCCAAGTCGAAGGACAATTGCCGATCGAACTGTTGCGTTCCGCGCTGCGGCGTTGAAAATTGTTCCAGGCGTTGGTGCACTCCTTTCATTCAAATCACAAGTTCGCCAACTTTACGGCGGGAGCCGCTGAGCGGCAGCGAATGCGGCTAGGGAAGCCGGGCACCCGAGATTAGTAGCCGCCGCAAACAGCTCGCGGCCACCATGGTGTGCTGGTGTAGATTTAAAACCCTCGCGCAACTGCATTCAAAGACGGATATTAATCTAGGGACGGAAATCGAAAGTGAAAAATGGGTCGGTAGATTTGCCTGATGAAGTGCCGGTAATGCCCCTGCCCGGCGCAGTCCTGTTTCCGCACGCGCTGTTGCCGCTTTATATTTTCGAGCCGCGCTATCGCGAGATGCTCGAGCACGCGCTCCAACGCGATCGCATGTTTAGCGTGACGCTGATCAAACCGAGTTGTCCAGAATGGCACGCGCCCGAAGATTTTTTCCATTTCGCCACCGTCGGTCTCATCCGGGCCTGCGTCGGACGGGGTGACGGCACCTCAAATCTCGTCCTTCAAGGTTTGCATCGCGTACGTTTCACCAGTTTCACGCAGGAAACGCCGTTCCCGGTCGCCAGGATCGACATCGTCGAATCCACCAAGACTGCGACCGTCGAAAGCGAAGCGCTCGGGGAAAAAATTCTCGAGCTTTATGGGAAACTGAAACGCGCCGAACGTCAGCTCCCACCCAAAGTCGATCGCTACCTCGCGCAGCTCGGCGATCTTGAAATGCTTGCCGACCTGGTTGCTTCAACGTTCGTTGACGACCCGCTCCGGCGACAACGGATGCTGGAAGAATCTTCGCTGAACCAGCGACTGCGATTGCTGATCAACTATTTGCAGGACGAAATCGGCAGCGCGGCGATTTAGAAGAGGTGATTGATCTCAATCGCCCGAGCGGTTCATCCGAATCGCCCCTACCTGTAAAGCATCCCGTTCGCTAGAAATCCGCGCGTATTCTTCCATCAAATACCGGTCGGTCATTCCGGCCACGTAATCGCAGACGGTGCGGTGCAGGCCTTCTTGCTCGATCCGTTTGGTCGCTACGTCGCCGAGCTGGCTGGGATCGGCCACGTAGCTTTCAAAAACTTTCCGCAACATTTCACACGCGCGCTGATTCACTTTCGCCACCCGCGGATGATAATAAACATTCGCGTAAAGAAACTTCCGGAGGGCGGCATTCGCTTGATGCAATTCTGCGCTGTAACAAATTAATGGAGCCGGTTGCTTGCGGACGTCGTCCGAGCTTTGCGCATTCGCCTTGGAAATTGATTTTGCGCTCGTCGCCACAACGTCCTGCACTTGCACGTCGATGACGTCTCGAATGATCAACTTGTGCAGCTCCGGCTCACGCACGTTCGGATAACGCGTTAGAACGCTGCGTTGACTGCGTTGCCAGACTGCATTTTCTTCCAGTTGCGCCGCGCTCAGAATTTCAAAATCAACCGCGTCGTCGAGGTCGTGACTGTAGTAGGTGATTTCGTCCGCCAGATTTGCGATCTGCGCTTCGAGCGAAGGGCACTTGTATTTTTCTCCCCCCGGCGAAGTCGCCTCGTAAAAGTCCCGATGCTTTTGCATACCTTCGCGCACTTCAAAAGTTAAATTCAATCCCGGAAAAACCGGATACGCATTCTCGAGTAATTCGACCACGCGCAAGCTTTGCCGATTGTGTTCGAACCCGCCGTGGTCGCGCATGCACTCGGCCAGAATTTCTTCGCCGGAATGGCCGAACGGCGTGTGCCCAAGATCGTGCGCCAGCGCGATCGCTTCGGCGAGATCTTCATTGAGTGCCAGCGCCCGCGCGATTGTCCGGCTGATCGATGCGACTTCAATCGAATGTGTCAGCCGGGTTCGGAGATGGTCGCCGGTGCCGTTCAGAAAAACCTGTGTCTTGTATTCGAGCCGCCGAAATGCGCGCGAATGAATGATCCGTGCGCGGTCGCGTTGAAACTCAGTCCGATAGGCGTGGCTTGGCTCCGGATATTTTCGGCCGCGCGAGTCGCCCGATTTTTGCGCGAACGGCGCGAGCATAGCGCGTTCGGCCGCTTCCATCTCCTCTCGCGTTCTCCAACCTTCGTTCATCAGCCAGTAATTCCTGGATGTCGACCTTGCTCTGCCACGCCGAAGCCTTGGCGAAGGCGGGTCGCTTCCATTTCCTCACGCGTTTTCCAGGCGTTCTTCATCTGGCGATTAATCTTTTGATGTCGATCTTGTCGCTTCCAATTTTTCACGCAAGGCACGCTCCGCGCGCCGCGCTTGCAGTCGGAGCAGAAGCAGATCGAAAAGCGCCAGCAGCAACGCGGTAAAAGTGAGCCAGATGCAGACGATCCAAAAGAGAATCACGCGCCATGGATGTTCCTGTGGATTCAAGGCGGGCTGAAAAAATGTGAATCCCGCAATGAGCAGCAGAAGCGCGAGCGCTAGGAGCAACAGCATCGCTTTGCGCCGCGTGTTCTGATCGCGAATCACGCCGCGGGTCGCGTGCACGACAAATGATGTTGTCCGCAAACGTTTTTCGTCGGGCGAATTTTCCATCGAGCAGTTTGCCAGCGACGCGCGCTGATTACTGGTCGATCTTACAATTCAAATAATTCAACACAATCGACTTCTCAGGAACAATCCGCAGTGCTTTCATAACGCGGGATGAGAAAGTCGAAGCCAAAACCAGGATCCCGCAAAAAGAAACCCACCGCAAAGGCAAAGGAAAACCAGAGCTCGGTTCTAAAAGAGCGATTGGATGCGGAATTCGCGAAAGCGGTGGAAAGCGCGAAGTCTTACGTGGAAAATCCCCAACGGTTGCAGCCACTCTTCGAGGAAGCGGCAAAGCAGGCCGCATCAATGCCGAAAGAACCGTTCGCGGAGACGTGGCCATATTTTCAAGCCATGCTCCGTTTAATTCGCGCCTATTCCGAAGGCAACTATCGCGACGTGCCCGAGAGCACGCTGGTCGTGATCATCGCCGCCATCATCTACATCGTAAATCCACTCGATGTTATTCCCGATGCGCTTCCGGCGCTGGGTTATCTTGATGACGCAACTGTTCTCGCGCTCGCCGTCCGCAGGGCGCGACAGACACTCGATGACTTCATGACTTGGGAAACCGCCGCCTCGTAGACGGCAGCGGCCATAGGGTTCCGAGGCACTTGTCCCTGCCTTAAATCTGGCTCTTACTACAAAAGGTATATGAGGCGCGCGAGACAACCGAAGTTACGAGCCGAGAAATCGACATCATCTCCAAAGAGAGACGATCTCTCTCCAAAAAGTGCGCCTCGCAGTCCGGCATTCTCACAAGCTTTAACCAACGCTCGGTCGTATGCGAAAGATCCGGAACGATTACGTCAACTCTTTAAGGAAGCGGTAAAAAAGGCTCCGACGATACCAAAAGACCCGTTCAAGGATCTTTGGGCGTACTTCCAGGCGATGTTGCGTTTGATTCGCGCGTACTACCGTCGGGAATACCGCAACATACCTATGCAAAATCTCGTGATGATCGTCGGCGCCATCATTTACATCCTGAATCCATTCGATCTCATTCCCGATTGGATTGCTGGCCTCGGTTTTGCCGATGATGCGGTTGTATTGGCGTTTGCGGTCCGACGAACACGGCAGACTCTGGACGACTTTATGACATGGGAAATCGCGTCGCGCGAGCGACCCACACCTTAACCGCTGCGTTAAACCAAAAGCAGCGCCGGATTTTCGAGAAGATGGCGGAGTTCTTTTAAATATTCCGCGCCGAGCGCCCCGTCGATAACGCGATGATCGCAGCTCATCGTGATCGACATACGATGGCCGGGCAAAATTTGATCGGAATCATCAATCACCGGCACTTTGGTGACCTTGCCGACGGCCAGAATGAATCCTTGTGGCGGATTGATCACCGCGGAGAAACTGTCGATGCCCATCCCGCCAAGATTTGAGACGGTAAAGGTGCCGCCTTGAAATTCTTCCGGCTTCATCCGCTTGTTGCGCGCGCGACTGGCGAGGTCTTTCACCTGCTCGCTGATTTCCCGGAGCGATTTGTTTTGCGCGGCGCGAATTACTGGCGTGAGCAGCCCGTCTTCGATCGCGACGGCAATGCCAAGATCGACATCGGCGTATTGGACGTAGGCGTCGCCGTCGAATGAAGCGTTGACGCGCGGCACTTTGACCGCCGCCTGTACCGCCGCTTTCAAAACGAAATCGTTGACCGTGATTTTCGCCGTGTCTGCACCTTCGCCGGCGGACTTCAACTCTTCACGCGCAGTCATCAGCGGCGTCGCGTTGATCTCGATCGTTAGATAAAAATGCGGAACAGGGCCCAGACTTTCGACCAGACGCTGCGCGATAATTTTCCGCATCCCGGAAAGTTGAATGCGTGATGCTCCAGTCTGCTGTGGTGGCAGCCGTCCCGGCTGCTTCTGTGCAGGCGAGACGCCTGCCTCCACAGGTTTTGATTTCGCTGCTGCTCGAACATCGGTTTCAGTGACGCGACCTTCGGGACCAGTTCCTTTGACGCTGGCAAGACCGACACCGAGCTCCGCCGCGACTCGTCGCGCAACCGGTGACGCTTTCACGCGCGCTGCTTCTTCTTCTGTCTTCTGTAGTGGCCGTCCCGGATGCTCTGGCGCAGGCGAGACGCCTGCCTCCACAGTTTTCTTTTCAGGCTTTGCGGGCCTTTCCTCTTTCTGCGGCGGCCCGGTTTCTTTGTCTTTTTTCTCTTCGGCTTTCGGCTCTTTCGGTTTCTCTTCCTTTTTTGGCGCTTCTTCTTTTTTCGAGGCTTCCTCACCTTCCCCGGCAATAAACCCGATCTTGTCGCCGACGTTCACCTTCCCGCCTTCTTCAACATAAATTTCGGTGAGCGTTCCATCCTCTGGCGATTCCCATTCCATGGTCGCCTTGTCGGTTTCGATCTCAGCAATCACTTCGCCAGCCGAAACTTTGTCGCCCTTTTTCTTTTTCCACGAGACGAGGGTGCCTTCCGTCATCGTGTCGCTCAGCTTCGGCATTTGAATCTCAGGCATAGGCAGAAGTGACGAGTGAATCCGAGCCGGACCAAAATTCGTGACAAGCGACCAGATTCATGCGTAACAGACCTTTTTCACGGCAGCGATTAATTTGCCGGCATTTGGCAGAACGAATTTCTCAAGCCGCTCGTTGTAAGGCATCGGTACATCCTCTTGAGAAACGCGCGCGATCGGAGCATCGAGCTCATCAAAAACGTTTTTCTGGATGCGGTAACAAACTTCCGCGCCGACGCCGCAGAATGGTCGATCCTGCTCTACGATCACGACCCGATGCGTCTTCGAGACGGAGTCGAAAATCGTTTTCTCGTCGAGCGGTTTGATCGAACGAAGATCGACAATCTCCGCGGAAATATCTTCCTCCTCGAGTTGAGCGGCGACGGCGAGCGCGAGCGGCACCGTTTGCGCGTAGCAAATGATCGAGACATCGCTGCCTTCGCGTTTCACTTCGGCCTGGCCAAGCGGAATAAGCAATTCTTCATCGGGCGGCTCGACCATGCCTTTCGAGCTGTAGAGAAGCTCCGCTTCCAGAACGAGAACAGGATTGTCATCGCGCACTGCCGTTTTCAATAAACCTTTGGCGTCACGCGGCGTCGCCGGCGTGCAAACTTTCAAGCCAGGCGCGTTCGCGTACAAAGACTCAGTCGCGTGTGAGTGGGTCGCGCCGAGCTGGTGCGCCGGTCCGTTCGGACCGCGGAATGTGATCGGAATATTAAACTGGCCGCCGGACATCATGAACATGTTGGGCGCGTTGTTCACGACCTGGTCGAAAGCCACGAAAGAGAAGCTGAAGGTCATGAATTCAATGACCGGTCGCAATCCGACCATGGCCGCGCCGATGCCGAGTCCGGCGAAACCGTTTTCGCTGATCGGAGTATCGACGATCCGTTTCGGCCCGAACCGCTCGAGCAGCCCTTGGCTCACTTTGTAAGCACCCTGATATTCTGCAACTTCCTCACCCATTAGAAAAACATTCGGATCGCGTGCCAATTCTTCGGCGAGCGCTTCGTTCAGAGCCTGGCGGTAAGTGATCTCCCTCACGCTTTTTCTCGGTTGAAGTAGACGTAGTCGTAAACTTTTTCGACCGCCAACTCCGGGCTGCTCTCGGCGAATTTCACCGAAGCGAGCACGGTCTCCTTCGCTTTCTTATCCAGCGCGTCGAATTGTTCGTTGGTCAGTTTGCCTTCGCGCGTGAGCTGCGCCCGCAAACGAATGATGGGATCGTCGAGCCGATATTTCTCCAGTTCTTCCTTGGTGCGATAACTGGCCGGATCAGACATCGAGTGGCCACGATAGCGATAGGTTCGGATTTCAACGAAAGCCGGATGCGGATCTTTACGAATCGAAGTAACGATCTCACTCAATTTGTCGCGCACTTCGCGAAAGTTCATTCCATCGACGATTTCGCCGGGGATGTCGTAGCCTTGGGCGCGATCGACGATTTGCTTCAACGATGTCGATCTTTTCACGGACGTTCCCATGGCAAAGAGATTGTTTTCGCAAACGAGCACGACCGGCAGTTTGTAAAGTGCGATCAGATTTAACGCTTCGTGGAATGAGCCTTGGTTGATCGTGCCGTCGCCGAAGAAACAAAGCGTAACGCGATCTTCTTCGCGATATTTCGAGGCGAACGCCATTCCAGCGGCCAACGGAACGTGCGCGCCGACGATCGCGTGACCGCCATACATGTGATTTTTCTTGTCGAAAAAATGCATCGACCCGCCAAGCCCTTGGGAACAGCCCGTTGCCTTTCCGAAAAGTTCGGCCATGCACGCGTTCGCACTCGTGCCGCGCGCGAGCGCGTGGCCGTGATCACGATAAGCGGTGATAATGTAGTCGTCATCGCGCACGGCCGCGACCGCACCGGCGACGACTGCTTCCTGCCCAATGTAAAGATGGCAGAAGCCGCCGATCTTCTGCGCTTGATACTGCTGGCTCGCGCGTTCCTCGAAACGGCGAATCAAGAGCATCAGCGCGAGCATCTCGACCTCGTCGCGTTGCTCGGGCCGCTGCATCGAAATTTACGCGACGCGAGGCAATGCCGCTCCAGCGCGCGCCCGGCTGGTTTTTCGCCCGAAGTTCATGCACGCGACGAAAAGCAGCGTGAAGAACAGATCACTCAGAATGGAGTTACGGAAAAACATCCAGGTCGGTGTCGCGCTGTATTCGGGCAAGCCGACAGTGAGCGCTTGAATCAGCCCGGCAAAACTTTTCACGTAACCCGGATCGCTCAGCCACGAGAACGAGTTCGTGATTAAATAGAAGGTTGCCGATCCAACAATCGAAGCTGGCAGCAACGTCTTGAGCGAAGCGCGGTGTTGCAACGCGAGTCCGATTAATCCAACGAGCGCGAGCGCGAGATAGCGGCCAACGATGTGCGGCTCGATCAGGGCCGCGCCGTAGTAGTAATTCAGAAACAAATCGGAAACGAAAAGCGCGCCGAGCGGAACTGAAAATTTGAACTTCGTCGGAAAATAAGCCGCGCCGCAAAGCGCGACCGCGGCCAGCGGTGCGAAGTTCGACAACCACGTCGCACCGGAGTGAATCAAGAGGCCCGCCGCGATACGA
>WNFX01001914.1_pt1 | contig 21128 bp, 23 predicted proteins | sample 5400111 | NCBI WGS metagenome assembly WNFX01 (sample SAMN13153363, study PRJNA577476) | soil metagenome | isolation source: 40 cm soil or saprolite under grassland replicate 1 | place: USA:California | collected 2016-06-15 | reverse complement strand
CCCTCCCAAGCCTGCCCGCCTGCCCAGCGGTCCAGGTCGCGCGCGGCCCGCAGCAGCGGCGCCACCCGCGCCGCCTCGGCCAGGTCATCGCGCGATCCGAACCTGACTGCCGGCACCGGGCCGACCGGCCCGACCGCGCCGTCGGCACTAGCCGGACCGCCGGCAGCTGACCTGCCGGTTCTCTGGGCACCCGGCTGAGTGCCCCCGGCGTTGCCTGACTGTGCCTTGCCGCTGTGGTCGGCCGTCGCCGTGCCACTGTGCCGCCGCGCCGGGCCTCGCCGCGACCCTGGGTTCTGCCGTGAACCTGCCACCCAAGCACCTTACGGCTTCCGCGGCGTCACGTCAGATCAGCTCGGCCGGGTCGAGCTGAAGTCGGATCGTCCCTGCCTCCTTCCTCGCGCTGCGCTCGGCCAGCCGCGCACGCAGCGCCACCGCCAGGGCCGTGCCCTCTGACCAGGGCACTCGCACCAGGAAGCGGACATTGTCCGGTGCCTGGCCGGTGCCAGGGCTTGCGCCATCGGGCTGCGCGGCAACGGGCCCGAGAATGCCGGCGCCCGGCGGCAGTGCCGCGCGACCGATCAGCTCGCACACGGCCGGTTCCTGGCCGGTGAGCGCCGCCATCCGCATCGCGGGCGGGAAGCCAAGCTCGGCGCGCTCGGCAAGCTCCCTGCTGGCGTGCCCGGCCGCGTCCCAGCGGATCAGCGCCTGCACGGCGCTGACGGCCTGGTCGGCGACGACCACCACCTTGCCGCCCCGCGTCCTTGGCCTGACCAGGGCAGCGGCGTTCATCCACCGGCGCAGGGCCTCTTCGGCAGCACGCAGGCTTGCCCGGCCGAGCAGCGCCCAGCCGTCGAGCAGGACGCAGGCGGCGTAGCCGCCGGCTGCCCGCGGCTCGGCGCCAGGGGTGGCGATCACGATCGCGGAAGTTTCCGCCACCTCGGCGATCACGCCGGGGCCGGCCGATGTGCGCACCGGCACGTCGGGAAACGCCCGGCTGAGTTCCTCGGCCGTCCGGCTGGCGCCGCTGACCAGGGCGCGCAGCCCCGTGCTCCCGCAGTTCGCACAGCTGGGTTCCGCGGCGAACCCGCACCACCGGCAGTTCAGGGGCTGGCCGGGGCCGGTCAGCGCGAGCTGGCCTCCGCACTGCGGGCAGCGGGCCCGCGCCCGGCAGCGCTGGCAGGCAACCGCGGCGAGGTACCCGCGCCGGGGAACCTGGACCAGTACCGGCCCGGCGGCGAGCCCTTCCCTGGCGGTGCGCAGCGCGATGCCGGGAATCCTGGCAGTGCGCGCCGCCTCGTCACGCGCCAGCTCGGCGTCCTCATCGGCCGTCAGGACCAGCGGCGCGTGCCTGCGGATCGTGCCGGAGTCCGCGGCCAGCTCACGCGCCCAGCCGAGCGCGGCAAGCTGCGCCGCCTCAGCGGTCATCGCGAACCCGCCGATCAGGGCCGCAGCGCCGGACCTGTGCGCCCGCAGCAGCAGCACGTCCCTGGCGTGCGGGTACGGCGCTCGCTGCTCCGCGTGCAGGTCATCGCCGTCGTCCCAGATGACCACCAGGCCGAGGTCGGTGACCGGCGCGAACATCGCCGAACGGGTCCCGGCCACGACCCGCACCTGACCGCGGGCGGCGGCCAGCCAGCGACGGTACCTTTCGGCCGGCCCGAGCTGCGCCGACAGGGTGACATGGCTGTGCGGGCCTAGCTGGGCCGCGAGCGCGCCATCGGCCAGGGCCAGGTCCCTGGCGTCAGGCACGATCACCAGCGCTCCGCGGCCCGCGCCAGCGGCCGCCGCCACCGCCAGCGCGATCTCGCCAGGCCAGCAGGGGCCGGGCAGCGCCGACCACACCGCGCGCGGCGCCCGGCCGGCGGCGATCGCGGCCAGGAACGATGGTCCGGCCGGATACCGCGCCCACTGGCCGGTACCGCCGGGCGGATCGGCAGCCACGGGGGAAGGCCAGGCAGCAGCCGCCTCGGCCGCGGCGTGCCTGGGCGGGATCGCCAGCCTCAGCACATCGGCGAGCGTGCCGCCGTAACGATCCGCCACCGCCCTGGCCAGCCCGGCAAGCTCGGGCGTGAGCACGGGCTCGGGCGAGACGACCCGGTGCAGGAACGCCAGCCGGCCGGCGTGTTCGGTGACCGCGGCGCGCTCCACCACGTAACCGCCGGTCAGCCGACCGGAGAACCTGACCTTGACCCGGCATCCAGGCACCGCGGAGTCCGCCAGCGGCTCGGGCACCAGATAGTCGAATAGCCGGTCAAGATGCGGCAGCGGCATGTCGACGGCCACCCTGGCGACCGGCAGGTCAGCCGCCGCTTTCTGCGCCGCCCGGCTGCTGCGCCGCGGCCGGCCAGCCTGCACCGCTGCCTGCTCGCCGGCCCGTCCGGTCACAGCCCGGCGGCCGCCAGGAGCGCGTCGGTGCGGTTGACGTTCTCCCAGGTGAAGTCGAGCTCTTCCCGGCCGAAGTGCCCGTAGGTCGCGGTGTGGGCGTAGATCGGCCTCAGCAGGTCCAGATCCCTGATGATCGCCGCCGGCCGCAGGTCGAACACCTCGAGCACGGCGTCCTGGATTCGCTCGACAGGAACCTGCTCGGTCCCGAAGCACTCGACGAACAACCCGACCGGCTTGGCCTTGCCGATCGCGTAGGCGACCTGGGCCTCGCACCGGTCGGCCAGCCCGGCCGCGATGACATTCTTGGCCACCCAGCGCATCGCGTACGCGCCGCTCCTGTCCACCTTGGACGGGTCCTTGCCGGAGAAGGCGCCGCCGCCGTGCCTGGCCATGCCGCCGTAGGTGTCGATGATGATCTTGCGGCCGGTCAGCCCGGCATCGCCCATCGGGCCGCCGATCTCGAACCGCCCGGTCGGGTTCACCAGCAGCCGGTAGCCGGCGCTGTCCAGCTCAAGCCCGGCGAGCACGGGATCAACCACGCTGTCGCGGATGTCGGGCGCCAGCAGCGTCTTCAGGTCAATGGCGGGGGCGTGCTGGGTCGATACCACGATCGTGTCCAGCCGGACAGGCTCGTTGCCCGAGTACTCGATCGTTACCTGAGTTTTGCCGTCCGGGCGGATATAGGGAATCTCCCCGTTGCGGCGGACCTCAGCGAGCCTGCGGGATAGCCGGTGCGCCAGCATGATGGGCAACGGCATCAGCTCGGCGGTTTCCCGGCAGGCATAACCGAACATCAGGCCCTGGTCGCCTGCCCCCTGCCGGTCAAGCTCATCGGAGCCCTCGCCTTCGCGGTGCTCGAACGCGTGCTGAACGCCGCGCGCGATGTCAGGCGACTGTGATCCGATGGACACCGACACGCCGCAGGACGCTCCGTCGTACCCCTTCGCCGACGAGTCGTACCCGATGTCCAGGATCTTGTCGCGGATCAGCCCGGGAATATCGACGTAGGTTTCCGTCGTCACCTCGCCGGCGACGTGCACCTGGCCCGTGGTGATCAGCGTCTCGACTGCGACCCGGCTGTCCGGGTCGCCTTTGAGCATTGCGTCAAGGATGGCGTCACTGATCTGGTCGGCCATCTTATCGGGATGTCCCTCGGTGACTGACTCCGAGGTGAATAGGCGACGAGCCACTTGGCACCTTTTCTTCCGCGCTGGGATCTGGCCGCAGTGTAGCCGGGCGGCGAATGCCCGGCCGCCAAGGGCGGGCAGGCCATCACCAATTCCGCCCGCTGCACGGCCCGCAGCGAGCTCAGGGCAGCCTGGCCGCCACCAGATCCCAGATCACGTCGGCAAGGGCTTCCTTGGGCCCGCGCGGGACCGGGGTCTGCTGCCCATCGGCGGCCAGGATCACGGCCTCGTTATCCTCCGTGCCGAAGGCGAGGCCGTTGCCGACCTGGTTCACCACCATCAGGTCGCATCCCTTCGCGGCGAGCTTGGCCAGCCCGTTGGCGATCAGGTCGCCGGTCTCGGCAGCGAAGCCGGCCACCACCTGGCCAGGTCGGCGGCGCAAGCCGGACAGCTCGCGCAGGATGTCAGGGTTCTCGGTCAGCATGATCGGCTCGGGCGGTGCACCGGTCTTCTTCAGCTTGACCTCGCTCCTGGCCACCGGGCGGTAGTCGGCGACCGCGGCAGTCATCACCACGGCATCGGCGTCGGCCGCGGCGACGAACATCGCGTCCCTGAGCTGACTTGCCGAGGTGACCTCGATCACCCGCACGCCTGCCGGGTCAGCAAGCCCGGTATTGGCAGCCGCCAGCGTGACCTCGGCGCCGCGCGCCGCGGCCGACCTGGCGAGCGCATAGCCCTGCATGCCCGACGACCAGTTGCCGATGAACCTGACCGGGTCGAGTTCCTCGCGCGTGCCGCCAGCGGACACCACCACCCGCCGGCCAGCCAGGTCGGCGGTCAGGCCGGCCGCGCCGCGGTCAAGCACCCGCAGGGCGATCCGGCTGAGCTCGGCAGGCTCGGGCAGCCTGCCGGGGCCGCTGTCCGGCCCGGTCAGCCGGCCGGACGCGGGCTCGAGCACGATCGCGCCCCGGTCCCGCAGCACGGCCACGTTGGCCACCGTGGCCGGGTGCAGCCACATCTCGGTGTGCATGGCCGGCGCGTACATGACCGGGCAGCGCGCCGTCAGCAGCACATTGCAGAGCAGGTCGGGCGCCAGGCCGGCGGCCGCACGGGCGATCAGGTCGGCGGTTGCCGGGGCCACCACGACCAGGTCGGCATGCTGCCCGAGCCGCACGTGCGGCACCTGGTGCACGTCCTCCCACGGGCTGGTGGCAGCCGGCTGCCCGGACAGCGCGGCCCAGGTCGCCGCGCCGACGAATTGCAGTGAATCCGGCGTGGGGACGGCGCGAACGTCGTGGCCTGATTCGGTCAGCAGCCGTAGCAGCTCGCAGGCCTTGTATGCGGCAATGCCAGCGCCGACCCCAAGGATTATGCGCATCGGCGATGGGTCAGCAGACCTCAGGGAGCGACCGGGTCGGCGGGCTCGGCATGCAGCAGGCCCTCGCTGATCTCCCTCAGCGCGATCGACAGCGGCTTCTCCTGAACCCGGGTCTCCACCAGCGGGCCGACGTATTCGAGCAGGCCCTCGCCGAGCTGGGCGTAGTAGGCATTGATCTGCCTCGCCCGCTTGGAAGCCATGATCACCAGGCCGTACTTGCTGTCCACCACGTCGAGCAGCTCGTCGATGGGCGGATTGATGATTCCCTCTTGTGCCTGTGTCCCTGCCACCTCATGCCTTCCAGATCACGTCAGCGGGCCGTTTTCGTCCCAGCCGGGTCACGACAGCGCCGCCGACCATGACGGCGGAACCTCCCGCGTGCAGATCGGCGGGATCAGTGTGCCAGAGTATGCGGCTGGATCAGCGTGCGCGCCAGGCGTGCCAGCTTATCTGACTGGCGACGCAGGCTGGGCCGTCATCAAGGCTACCAGCTGGCTGCACACATCAGTGACCGACGTATTGACCAGCGTGATGTCGAACTCAGCCTCGGCCCTCAGCTCGGCCTCGGCGAGCTGGAGCCGCCGCCCGATCGCCTCGGCGGATTCGGTCTCCCTCGCGGTCAGCCTGCGCACCAGCTCCGGCCAGGAGGGCGGCGCCAGGAACACGAGCAGCGCCCCAGGCACCGACTCCCTCACCTGGCGGGCACCAGCCACGTCGATTTCCAGCAGCGTCGGTACGCCATCCGCGAGCTTCTCGGCTACCGGCCCGCGCGGTGTGCCGTAGTAGTGACCGGCGAACCTTGCCCATTCAAGGAGCTCGCCAGCCTGAGCCAGTTCCTTGAATCGCTGCCCGGAAACAAAGAAATACTCCCGGCCATCCAGTTCGCCAGGGCGTGGCCGGCGCGTCGTCACCGAGATCGATAGCCATACCTGCGGGCAGCGCTGCCGTATCACCCGCACCACTGTGCTCTTGCCGACGCCAGACGGGCCGGAGAGCACGGTCAGGCGCGCGGGGACGGGGATTCCGGCTGCCGGATCCGTACGGGTGGTGGAATCAGTCATGAGTGCCTTCCCCGGTCCCCGCGCGCTGCGACTGGTTCGCCGGCTAACTACCGCCGAACTCGTGCTCAAGCGCCGTCCGCTGGTTGGCACCAAGGCCGCGGACGCGCCGCGACTCGGCGATGCCGAGCCGCTCCATGATCTGCCTGGCACGCACCTTGCCCACGCCCGGCATGGATTCGAGCAAGGCAGAGACCTTCATCTTGCCGACGACATCGTCTGTCTGGCCCTCCTTGAGGACCTGAGGAAGGGTTGTCGAACCGTGCTTAAGCCGGTTCTTGACCTCCGCGCGCTCTTTGCGCGCTTTGGCGGCCTTCTCAAGAGCGGCAGCCCGCTGGTCGGGGGTCAGTGGAGGAAGAGCCACGCGTGGTCACCTCGTGTTCGTATCGAAAAACTCGCTTCGCGAGGGGAAACTAGCGAGTTCGGCTCGCTGGGACAACACAAACCTCCGTTTGTCATGCCACAATTTATCCAATATCACTAAGCGAACATGTCCAGGTACTTGATGTAAGCATGACGGGCCGTGCGGGCACTGCGCAATGCCCGCTTCGGCGGTCGCCCCTGGCTGTCCCGGCGTCACTGCCTGCGACGCTGCCCCGTGGACGGGGAGTTAACCCCCGCGCGGCGCGGGTAATTCGCTGGCTCTCGCTAATCCGGTTCGGCGTCAGGTCGCCGAGCGCGCGAACCGGCGCAGCTCGGCCGCGAGCGCCGCCGCGGCGGCACCGGGGTCGGATGCGCCAGTGATGGGCCGGCCAACCACGAGCAGGTCCGCGCCGGCTCTGAGCGCCTCTTCCGGGGTGGCCACCCTGGCCTGATCATGAGTCTCCTGGCCCGCCAGCCGCACTCCTGGGGTAATCAGGGTGATCTCGGGCCCTACTTCGGCGCGTACCGCCGCCACCTCTCGCGGTGAGCAGATCAGGCCGCTCGCTCCCGCCTGCACGGCGAGGACGGCGAGCCGCAGGACGGCGTCGGTGACCGGGCCTGCAAACCCGATGTCAGCGAGATCACCGCTGCCGAGCGAGGTCAGGACGGTGACGGCCACGATCTTGGTGTCCGGCAGCGCCTGCACGGCTGACTTGATGGCGGCCGAGCCCGCAGTAGCGTGCACCGTCAGCAAATCGGGCCGCAACCGCCGGAGCCCGCGGGCGGCCCGGCCGACCGTGGCCGGGATGTCGTTCAGCTTCAGGTCGAGGAACACATCGGCGCCGCGCGGCCCGCGCACCGAGGCCACCGCCTCAGGGCCGTACCGCAGGTACAGCTCTAGCCCCACCTTCAGGGTGCTGACGTGCGGCGACACAAGATCAGCCCAGCGCGCCGCTGTGTCCAGGTCTGGCGCGTCGAGCGCGACCGCCAGCGGAGCGCGGCTCGTCATGTTCTCCTCCTACTCCAAGCTCCCGCCAGCCTGCCAGGCGCCGCCGCCCGCACCTCATGTGCCAGGCCGATGACCTCGGTCAGCCCGGACACCGACCTACGGGCGAGCTCCTCATCAAGCTCCCGCAGAATACGAGCGCAGGCCGACGGATCGTGGAAGATCGCCGTCCCCACGCTCACCGCTGACGCCCCGGCCAGGATCAGCTCGAGCGCGTCCCGGCCGCTCATCACACCGCCCATGCCGATGATCGGGACATCGGGCAGCGCCTCGCGCACCTGCCAGATGCAGCGGACGGCCACCGGCCTGATGGCCGGGCCCGACAGCCCTCCGGTCACCCCGGCAAGGACCGGGCGCATCGTGTCGGTGTCGATGACCATCCCGAGCAGGGTATTGATCAGCGACAGGCCGTCGGCGCCCGCCGACACGCATGACCTGGCGATCGCCACGATATCGGTGACGTCAGGGGAGAGCTTGGCGAACACGGGGACGTCGTACCTGGCCCTGGCGCGCACTGCCTCGATCACCGCTCCGGCGTCCGCAGGATCGCAGGCGAACACCTGCCCGCGGTGCTCGACGTTCGGGCAGGAGATGTTGACCTCGAGCGCCGTGACTCCGGCGGTATCGGAGAGCCGCGCCGCGAGCTCGGCGTACTCATCGACGGTGCTTCCCGCGATGGAGACCACGGCGCGCGCGCCGCGGGACAGCAGCCATGGCAGATCCCGCTGCAGGAAGGCGTCGATTCCAGGTCCCTGCAGGCCGATCGAGTTGATCATGCCGCTGCTGGTCTCGGCCATCCGGGGGGTTGGCCGACCCGCCCTCGGCGCCAGCATCACGGACTTCGTGACGATCGCCCCGATCTTCGACACGTCCATGAACTGCGCGAGCTCGCGCCCCGAGCTGGCGCAGCCTGAGGCGGTCAGGATCGGGTTGGGCAGCTCGACGGTGCCGAGCCTGGTCCGCAGGTCAGGCGCCATGTCCGTGCCTGACGGCCGGGCCGGGATCACGATCATGCGTGCTCTGGCGCGCCTGACCGCGGCCGGTCCCTGGCGCCTGCCCGTGCTGAACAGGCGCGGCGCTGTCCCTGGCCGCCCGCCGGGTTCTCGGCTCCCAGCCGGGTGCGCCGAAGGCATCGAACGGGATCGTGCCGATGTCATCCCAGCGCACCTGCTCGCCGCGGAAAACCGGCCCGTCCACGCACGAGCGGACCATCCTGGTGATCCCGTCGTTGCCGACGACCGGCAGCACGCAGGTCATGCAGACTCCCACACCGCAGGCCATCGCCTCCTCAACGGCTACCTGGACCGGAATGTCATACCGGCGGGCGAGCGCGGTGACCTGGCGCAGCATCGCCATCGGCCCGCACGCGTAGATGACATCTGTCCGTGCCTCGTGGATAACCTGGCCGAGCATGTCAGTGACAATCCCGCGGACCCCGAGCGAGCCGTCTTCCGTGGTGATCGTGGCGGACCGGCCGGTTCGCCTGGCCGTCAGTGCGCCGAACACCCGGTCGCCGCTGGCGGCCCCCAGCAGGAAGTCCACGCTGCACCGCCGCTCGCGCAGCCGATCCGCCAGCGCGAACAACGCGGCGCCGCCGTAGCCGCCGCCGACCAGCAGGCAGCTGACCGGGTCCCGCGGCACCGGGAACGGCCGGCCGAGCGGCCCGGCCAGATCCAGGGTGTCCCTGGCCCGGCATTCGGCGAGCCAGCGGCTGCCGCGGCCGACCGCCGCGAAGACGAACTCGACGGTGCCGCCATGATCTGGCCGGACGTCGTGAATGGAGAAAGCGCGCCGCAGCAGCATCGAGGTGTCCGGCCCGCCTACCGCCGCGGCAACGAACTGGCCAGGGCGGAACCGTGCCGCGATGCCGGGCGCGACGATGGTGATCGCGTGGTAGGCATCGACCCGGCGCACGGTCAGCACCGTGCCGCGCACCTGCAGAGGACCGGACTCGGCGCCGGTGTCGCTAGAGTTCATGGCGACCGCCTGTCTCACCGTGGGCCAGGTCCGCCGCAGCTGGCCGCGCGCGCACCGCCGCAGTCGGCCGCGCGCGCACCGCCGCAGCTGGCCGCGCGCGCACCGCCGCCGCGCCGCGCAGCCGCACCGCGTGCTCCTGGAGTGATCGCACGCCCACCTCGCCGGAGTAGATCGCCTCGATGCCCTGAGCCACGGCAGCGAGGCCAGCCATCGTCGTCACGCACGGAATGCCGCGCCGCACCGCGGCGGTGCGGATCTGGTAGCCGTCCCTGCGCGCACCTGGCTGGCCCGCGCCGCCCAGATCGACCTGGCCGGCCAGCATCCGCTCCACGATCGTCGGCTCGCCGCCCGGCCCCTGGCCGTCGCTGTGCTTACGCACGATCGTGGCATGTACTCCGTTGCGGCGCAGAACCTCCCCGGTTCCGCTGGTAGCCAAGATCTCGAAGCCGGTCATCGCGGTGCTGAACACCGCCTCGCCGAACGCCTCGCCCGGCGCGCCGAACGCGGTACCGCCGAATGTGGTGCCGTCCTCAAGCACCAGCAAGGCCGGGTTCCGGCCGCCTGCCGAGCGGGCCCACCCGTTGCCCGTTCCTGGCGGGCCTGTGCCTGGCCGGGTTCGATCACCGGGCCAGCCTCCCGCCGAGCACGGTCGGGATGCCCCGCAGGAAGGTCGCGATCACCTGGCCGGGCAGCTTCATCCCGGCGAACGGCGTGTTCGGACTGCGCGACGCCTGCGCCCGCGGATCCACGAGCCCGGTCGCCGCCGGGTCGTAAAGGACCAGGTTCGCCGGGCACCCAGGCGCCAGCGGGCAGCCATGCCGGCCAGGGCCGTGCTCGCCAGGCTCCTGGCTGACCCCGCTCAGCCTGCCGATCGCGGCCGGGCGGACGGACATCCGGTCGGCGATTCCTGCCCAGTCGAGCAAGCCGGTCTCGACCATCGCCGCGTGCACCACCCGCAGCGCGGTCTCCAGGCCGGTCATGCCGAACGCCGCCACCGCCCACTCGGTCTCCTTGGCCTCGGCAGGGTGCGGCGCGTGGTCGGTGGCCACGCAGTCGATCGTGCCATCGGCCAGCCCGGCCCGCAGTGCCGCCACGTCGGCGGCCGTCCGCAGCGGCGGGTTCACCTTGAACACCGGGTCGTAACCGGCGACCAGATCCTCGGTGAGCATCAGGTGATGCGGCGTCACCTCCGCCGTCACCCGCCAGCCCTTGGACTTCGCCCAGCGGATGATCTCGACCGAGCCGGCCGTGGACACATGGCAGAGGTGCAGCGCCGATCCGACGTGCGCGGCCAGCAGGCAGTCCCGCGCGATGATCGCTTCCTCGGCGACCGCTGGCCAGCCCGCCAGGCCCAGCCTGGCCGAGACCTCCCCCTCGTTGACCTGAGCGCCGTCGGTGAGCCTGGGCTCCTGCGCATGCTGCGCGATCACCCCGTCGAACGCCTTCACGTACTCAAGCGCGCGCCGCATCATCCTCGGGTCGCTGACGCACCGCCCGTCATCGGAGAACAACCGGACCCTGGCCGCCGAGTCGGCCATCGCGCCGAGCTCGGCGAGCTGGGTTCCCGCGAGTCCGGTGGTCACCGCGCCGACCGGGCGGACATCGCAGTACCCCGCCTGACGGCCGAGCCGCCACACCTGCTCCACCACCCCGGCCGTGTCGGCGACCGGTTCGGTATTGGCCATCGCGTGCACCGCCGTGTAGCCGCCGAGCGCCGCGGCGGCCGTGCCGCTTGCCACGGTCTCCGCGTCCTCCCTGCCCGGCTCGCGCAGGTGGGCATGCAGGTCGACCAGGCCAGGAAGGGCGATCAGGCCGTCGGCCTCAAGCACCTCGCGCTGGCCGGCACGACCGGCCGCCCCGGTCACGTCCACGATCTTGCCTTCGGCGATGAGGATGTCGGCCTGGTCTCCACCCAGCGGCCTGGCACCCCTGATCAGCCAGCTGCCGCCCGGTCCGGCAGTGCCCGCCCGCATGTTCACTGAGCCTCCCCCGATCCGCCGAGCAGCAGGTAGAGCACGGCCATCCTGACAACGACGCCGTTCGCAACCTGCTCGACGATGGTCGACCTGACTGAGTCAGCCACCTCGGCAGCGATTTCCACGCCGCGGTTCATCGGGCCAGGGTGCATCACGATCGCATGCTCGGGCAGCAGCGCCATCCGGTCGCCGTCGAGGCCGTACCTGCGGCTGTACTCGCGGACGCTGGGAAAATAGGCGTCGCTCATCCGCTCGTGCTGCACCCGCAGCATCATCACCACATCGCTGGCAGGCAGCACGCAGGAAAGGTCGTAGCTGACCGCGCACGGCCAGCTGCCTACCGCCACCGGCAGCAGGGTCGGCGGCGCGACCAGCGTGACCTCAGCGCCGAGCGTGGCGAGCAGCCAGACGTTCGAGCGGGCCACCCGGCTGTGCAGGATGTCGCCCACGATCGCCACCCGCAGTCCGTCCACCCGGCCCAGCCGGCGCCGCATCGTGAAGGCGTCGAGCAGCGCCTGGGTTGGGTGCTCGTGTGTCCCGTCACCGGCGTTCACCACGCTGCCCGTGACCCACCCGGCCAGCCGGTGTGGTGCGCCGGACGCGCTGTGCCTGATCACGACGGCGTCGGCGCCCATCGCCTGCAGCGTCAGCGCGGTGTCCTTGAGGCTTTCGCCCTTGGCCACGCTGGACCCCTTGGCGGAGAAGTTGATCACGTCGGCCGAGAGCCGCTTCGCGGCGGCCTCGAACGAGATCCGGGTCCTGGTCGAGTCCTCGTAGAAGAGGTTGACGACGGTACGGCCGCGCAGCGTCGGCAGCTTGCGGATCGGCCGCTCGGCGACCTGCGCGAGCTCTTCCGCGGTGTCGAGGATCGCCAGCGCGTCGTCGGCGGTCAGATCGGCGGCCGAGATCAGATGCCGGTTCACCGCGCTCGCCCCCCGCCTTGCGGGCGGCCGCCGGGACCTTGATCCGCGGCGGGCCGGCCATCGCTGGCCGCGGGCGCCGCGGCGTCCCGGCCGGCGGCGGGGTCCCGGGCGGCCGCGGCGTCCCGGCCGCCCGCGGCGGGGTCCGCGGCTCCGAGCAGCGTCACAGAATCCTCGCCGTCGGTCTCGGCAAGCAGCACCCTGACCGCCTCGCGCCGCGAGGTCGGCAGGTTCTTGCCCACGTAGTCGGCCCTGATCGGCAGCTCGCGATGGCCGCGGTCGATCAGCACGGCCAGCTGAACCGCGCGCGGTCTGCCGATGTCGCTGAGCGCGTCGAGCGCGGCCCGCACCGTCCGGCCGGAGTACAGCACGTCATCGACGAGCACAACGACCTTGCCTTCGATGCCCGACGGCGGGACCTCGGTGTGCCCGAGCGCCCTGGCCGGCCGCAGCCGCAGGTCATCCCGGTACATCGTGATGTCAAGCGAGCCGACGGGTACCTGCGTGCCCTCTGTCTGCGCGAGCCTGGCTGCCAGCCGGGCAGCCAGCGGGACTCCCCTGGTCGGGATGCCGAGCAGCACCACGTCGTCCGCGCCGTCGGTGCGCTCGAGTATCTCGTGCCCTATCCTGGTCAGCGCCCTGCGCATCTCGTCGGGCCCGAGCACCGTCTTGCCGGCCCGCTGACGCGGCCCGCCCCTGGTCCGCTGACCGGCGCTCGCGCCGGGAGACCGTAGTCCAGCCATGAACCAGACCTCCTTCCCCGCCTCACCGGGCGGGTCATTAAAGGACGTCGAACGGCCTCAATTTACCAGCAGGGCACGCTCCGCCCCGCCCAGCCACGCCGGCCGCCTCCCCCGCCGCTCTGGGCCGCGCTCGATGGCTCGGGCCGCTCTCGCACCCGGCCGTCCCAGGCCGCGCGCGGGCAGTCACCGTGCACGTGCATGCGCACGGGCATGCCAGATCAGGCTCAAGACAGCGCGCCGCGCGGCCGGATGCGCGAGAATTCGCTAGAGTTCACGTAATTCGCGGTAGTTCACAGAGTTCGCAGGCTTCGCAGGGCGATCGGGCCGGTTGGGAGCATTCGCACGGGGCCGCTGACCGGCTGCACGGGGTGCCGTCGAGATGCGGTAACGCGCGTAAGTTGGACCGCTTTTTGCCGTTCGGCTTGACCTTGTCGTGCTCTCGGCCTACCGTCACTGTCCGTAACCATCACTAAACGACCGACAACTGAGGCCAGGGGGCCGAAACCATGCCATCTGACTATGCGAAGACTCTTGGCGCGCGGCTGCGTGCCATTCGCACTCAGCAGGGGTTGTCCCTGCATGGCGTCGAGGAGAAGTCCCGCGGCCGGTGGAAAGCCGTGGTTGTCGGGTCTTACGAGCGCGGCGACCGGTCGGTTACCGTGCAGAAGCTGGCCGAGCTTGCGGAGTTCTACGGCGTCCCAGTCTCTGAGCTGCTGCCAGGCGATGCGGCGCCCGGAGTGCTGACTCCGGCTCCCAAGCTTGTCATCGACCTGGAACGGATGGCGCAGCTGCCGAAGGACCAGGCCGGACCGCTTGCCCGCTACGTTGCGACGATCCAGAGCCAGCGCGGCGACTACAACGGCAGGGTGCTTTCCATCCGCCAGGAGGACCTGCGCTCCCTGGCCGTGATCTACGACCGGACGCCAACTGACCTCACCGAGGAACTGATCACCTGGGGAATCCTGGACTCGGCCGCGCGCGGAGCGATCGACTCCATCTGACGCCACCAGGCGCCATTGCCGCGCCGTACCTTTATCACGCTCGCTGCCACTGCAGCCTCTGGCTACGATTGCGCACCCCATGCCGTCATTGGGCGCCCGCCGCCATTGCCCACCCCTGCCGCATGAGCGGTGCCGCATGAGCGCCATCGCGGCTGAAGCCGTCCCGGCCAGCCGCCTGACCCTCGTCCCGCTGCGCGCCGGGCATGCTGAGGAAATGGCCAGCGTGCTCGCCGACCCTGATCTGTACGCCTTCACCGGCGGCTCCCCGCCCTCCAGTGAAGCGCTGCGCGCACGCTACGAACGGCTGGTCGCCGGCTCGCCGGATGCGGCCGTGTCCTGGTGCAACTGGGTGATCGAGCTGCACCGCCCGCCCTGCCTGGCCGGCCAGGTCCAGGCAACGATCAGCTCGGCTGGCGGTCTCGTTGCCGAGGTCGCCTGGGTCGTGGGCACTCGCTGGCAGGGCCGGGGCATCGCCAGGGAGGCCGCGCGAGCACTGATCGCCTGGCTCGGGCGGCAATCAGTAGACACCGTGATCGCCCATATCCACCCTGATCATCATGCCTCCGCCGGTGTTGCTGCGGCCGCCGGGCTCAGCCCCACCAGCGAATGGCAGGACGGAGAACGGCGATGGCGCCTGCCGATAGCACGGTAACTATGCCTTCATAGCCGCTCAGATTGCTGTCGGCAGCGGCAGAAGCGACTGAGCTGGCACGCCGAGCGCGTTCTCGGCGAGCGAGACGAAGGTCTCCGCATCACGGAGCAGTTCATCGGCCTCATGGCCGGACACCGCGCGGGGCAGGCCAGCCTCCGCCGCCGCCCGCTTGCCAGCGCCAGCGGCGAAGAACGCGGCCCACTCGCTCAGCGCCGGCTCGACTCGCGGCAGCAGCTCCCAGACGCTCTGCGGGCGCTTCCTCCGCGGCGTGGCCGGCTCGGCCTTGGCCGCCACCACGGCAGCGGCAGCGCGCAGCGCCGCCAGGTGGGCGCAGACATACCTGCCGCTCGCCGAGCTCTCGTCTTCGGCGGATGCGAGGCCCTGCCTGGCTGATTCAAGAAGCGCGAGCACCGAAGGCGCGACCCGGCAGCGCACCCGCTCCTGGCGAACCTTAGTGATCGTGTTCATGGCGTCGTCCTCCGCATCCGCTGGGCCTGTGGCCGGGCGGGGCGCTTCCCCACGCCGCGCCCGGCCGGTGCCCGGCAGCCAGAGGGGCGGACTGCCGGGCCATCCCACGCATTCATTCGAACATAGATTCGGTTCACTGTCCAATCATTTGCAGCTGCGTTCGAAGTTACCGCAGGGGTCTGACAATTCCGGCTGAGCGCCGGAGCCGGGATCCGTGCAGGCGGCGCCCGGCACCGCAGACCCATGCTCCAGGCGGCTCAGCGCGCGTCACGTACGCTGGCCCCGTGCCGACAACGCCGCCGCTCCGGATACTCGGCCCGGCTGAGTTCATCCACGAGCTTGACTCGCTGGTTGCCGTGTACGCGAACGCGATGAACGCGGCACAGGAACTGCTGCCTGGGCGGCGCGAGCTGATGCGGCGGCACGCCGGGCACCCGTCGTTCCTCGCGCTCACGGCACGAGCGGAACCGGCCGGAGCGGCGGTCGGGTTCAGCTACGGATTCCACGGCGCCTGCGGGCAGTGGTGGTACGACGCCGTCCGCACCGCGCTCACCGCCGCCAGGGGGCCGGCGGTCGCCGCCGCGTGGCTCGCCGACTGCGTGGAGATCGCCGAATTGCATGTGCACCGCAGGCACCAGCGCAAGGGCCTGGGCAGCCGGATGCTGCTCGCGGTGGCCAGCGGGCGGCCGGAGCGTACCGCCATGCTGTCGACGCCTGACCGGGAGTCGCCCGCCAGGCGGCTCTACCGGCGGGCCGGCTTCGCGGACCTGCTCACCGGCTACAGCTTCCCCGGCGGCAGCCCGCCTTACGCGGTGATGGGCGCCGTGCTGCCGCTGCGGGACCCGGCGCCCGAGACCGGCCTGCCCAGCTCGGCAAGGCCGAGCATCTCGTAGATCTCGGCGGTCGCCCGCGAGCCGTTCAGGGTGTAGAAGTGCAGGCCGGGCACGCCTTCGTCGAGCAGCCTCCGGCACATCCCCGCCGCGTACTCCACGCCGATCTGGCGCACCGCGCTGCGGTCGGCTTCATGCCGGTGCAGCCGTTCGGCAAGCTCGGGCGGGAACCGCGCGCCGGAGAGCATCAGCGCCCTGTCGATCATCGGCACGCTGATGACCGGCATGATCCCGGCGATAACAGGGACGGTGCAGCCCAGCGCCGCCACCTCATCTCTGTACCGCAGGTAGTCGTCGGGGTAGAAGAACATCTGGGTGATCGCGAAGTCCGCGCCGGCCGCGCACTTGCCGATGAAGTGGCGCAGGTCATCGGTCCTGCTTTCGGCCCTGATGTGACCCTCGGGGAACGCCGCGACCCCGACGCAGAAATCACCGGACTCGCGCACCAGGCGAACCAGGTCAGCGGCGTAGCTGAGCCCGGCAGGATGCGGCTGCCACTCCGCTCTGGGGTCACCAGGCGGATCACCGCGCAGCGCGAGAACATTGCACACGCCGACCGCCGCGTACGAGCCGATGATGTGCCGCAGTTCGGCCACCGAGTGGCTGACGGCGGTCAGGTGGCCGACCGGCGTCAGGGTGGTCTCATCGGCGATCCGGCCGGTCACCCGTACCGTACGGTCCCTGGTGCTGCCGCCCGCACCGTAGGTAACGGAAACGAACGTGGGCAGCAGTGGCTCAAGCCGCCGGATGGCCAGCCACAGCCGCTGCTCGTCGGCATCGGTCTTGGGCGCCATGAACTCGAAGGAGAACGACTGGCCGCCAGCAGCCAGCAGGTCCCTGATCCGCGGTGCCTGACGGGGTGCGCGCAGTGCCACCGTGCCAGGGTATCGGCGAGGCGGCGGCGGGCGGTAGATGCCCACCCGGCGGGTCGTCACCGGCCGATCCGTTTGCTGCGATAACGGCGGTCTCAGCCAGCCGCGGGCAGCAGCCGCGCCAGCCTGGCCGCTGCCGCGCCAGGGTCGTCGGCGGCGGTGATCGCCCGCACCACCACGATCCGGCTGGCGCCTGCCCGCAGCACCTGTGTGAGGTTCTCCTCGCCGATGCCGCCGATGGCGAACCATGGCCGCACGCTGCCCAGGCCGGCCGCGAAGCTGAGCAGGCCGAGCCCAGGCGCCGGGCGGCCTGGCTTGGTCGGCGTCGGCCAGACCGGACCGGCGCAGAAGTAATCCGCCGCCGGGGCAGCCGCCGCCGCGGCAGCCCCGGCTGGCGAGTGAGTGGACAGGCCGATCAGCGGCTCGGCGCCCAGGATCCGCCGCGCCGTCTTGGCCGGCAGGTCGCCCTGGCCGAGGTGCAGTACGTCCGCGCCAGCGGCGAACGCGACATCGGCCCTGTCATTCACGGCAAGCAGCGCGCCATACCGGTCGCAGGCGGCCCTGAACAGCTCAAGCACCCGCAGCTCGGCGCCGGCTTCGATGCCCTTCTGCCGGAGCTGGATGATGTCCACGCCATGGCCGAGCACCGCGTCGAGGAAGGCGGGCAGATCGCCTTCGCGCTCGCGGGCGTCGGTGCACAGGTACAGCCGGGCCGCGGCCAGCCTGTCCCGCAGTGAGCCTTCCGCTGGACTACCTCCGGTCAAAATGCCAGCGCCTGCGCGCGCCTGTTGACCTCGGTGCAGCGGTGCGCGGCGATAGCCTCGATCGGGCTGCCAGGCAGCGAGTCGTCCGCGGTGAACAGCCACCGCATCGCCTCGACCTCACTGAAGCCGCAGTCGAAGAGCAAGGTCAGCGTGCCGTGCAGGCCGCGGACCAGCTGACCGTCGGCAATGAACGCGGCAGGAATCCCGAATGACCCGTCCGGGCGCTGCACGCCGAGCAGCTTGCGGTCCCGCAGCAGCTGCTTGACCCGGCTGACGGCCAGGGCGAGCCGACCGGCAACCTCAGGAATAGTCAGCCACTCGCCGACGCGAGCATCGGCCGCAGGGTCGATCTGTGCCACGCCCACATTCTGTTCCCCTCGGCGTGATCAGCCAAACCTGGCAGCCGGCCCGCGGCCGCCCGCTCACCGGCGCGCGGCGTCGCGCAGCGGGACCGCGGGATCGGCGAGCAGGTCCTGGTCCACGGCGCTGCCCGCCTCGATCAGCCTCCTGCCCTGGGTCAGATCCCGTGGCAGGTCCACGGTGAGCAGCGCGACCAGCCGGTCGCCAGCCAGCCAGCACGCCGCCCACCGGTCACCTCCGGCGGCGCCGCGCCAGGCCAGCCGGTCCGCGCCCCGGTGATCCCCGGCGTACTGCAGCATCCGGCCGAACTGCTCCGACCAGAAATACGGCACCGGATCGTACGGCTGCGCCGATCCGGTCAGGTTCGCGGCGAGCACGGCGGGGGCGCGCAGGGCGACGTCCCAGTGCTCGGGACGCAGCCTGCGCTGAAATCGGAGCGACCAGAAGGCGGCGCAATCGCCGACGGCGAACACGCCAGGAACCGATGACCTGAGCAGCTCATCGGTGGCGACGCCGCCATCGACGGCCACGTCAGTGCCGTCCAACCAGCTCACGTCTGGCCGGACGCCCACCGCGGTCACGATCTCGTCGGCGGCCAGCCAGCCGCCGCCGGTCAGCGCCAGCCCGCCATCGGCCACCGCCTGCACGGCCTGGCCGAGCAGCAGCCGGACCCCGGCCTGCGCGTACCAGCCTGTGGTCAGCGCCCCGACCTCCGCGCCCACGGCGGCAGCCAGCGGCGCCTGGCCAGCTTCCACCACGCTGACCTGGCAGCCGCGGGACGCCGCCGCGGTGGCCAGCTCGGCACCGATCCAGCCGGCCCCGACAATGGCCAGCCTGGTTCCCTGAGCGAGCGCCCGCCGGAGATCCAGGGCGTCGTCAAGCGTGCGCAGGAACCGCTGCCGCCCTGGACCGGGCAGCGCTACCGGCCGCGCTCCCGTCGCGATCACCAGTCGGTCGAACCGGTACTCGCCGCGATCGGTGTGCAGCACACCAGCGCCGAGTCCGGTCGCGCGCTCGCCAAGCAGGATCCGTGCGCCGAGTGAATCAAGCTCACCGCGCAGCGAGGTGTCGTCGACCGCACCGGTCATCAGCTGCTTGGAAAGCGGCGGCCGGTCGTAGGGCGGGCGGCTCTCGGCTCCGATCAGCGTGATCGCGCCCGCGTACCCACCGGACCTGAGTTCCTCGACGGTGCGCAGGCCGGCCAGGCCGCCGCCCACGACAACGATCTCCTTCGGACCGGCCACGCCCACCTGTTCTCCTCGCCTCGCGCCTGCCTTGGACGACGTTCCATGATCCCGTAAGCCGCGCCGCAGCGGCACCAGCGGGCGGTGGGCCCGCCGGCCGCTCGCGATGACGGCAGCCGCACGACCGTCATCCGGCTAGGCTAGGAGCACGCGCGGGAGTCCGGTGCGACCGGACTGAGAGGGCGGCTTGAGGAGCCGCCGACCGCAGAACCTGATCCGGGTCATGCCGGCGAAGGGAGCGCGATGACAGCGGTCAACACGGCAGCGGTCAACACGGCAGCGGTCAACGGGTCGCAGGCCGGGCCGGCCGACGAGCGGACGGCGGACGTCCTGATCATCGGCGGCGGCGTGATCGGCCTGGCCGTTGCCTGGCGTGCGGCCCAGCGCGGCCTTTCGGTCATCGTGGCCGATCCAGATCCCGGCCGGGGCGCGTCGTACGCGGCGGCCGGGATGCTCACGCCGGTCGCCGAGGCCGCCTACGCCGAGCGTCAGCTGTTCGAGCTCGGCCGCCTCTCGCTGCGGCGTTACCCTGACTTCGCCGCCGAGCTGACCGAGCTGACCGGCCTGCCCACCGGTTTCCGCCAGACCGGCACGCTCCAGGTCGGGTACGACGCCGATGACATGGCCATGCTGGCCGAGCACGCGCTGCTGCGCGAGTCGTTCGGGGCCGCTTCCCAGCGGCTGACCGGCCGGGAGTGCCGCAGGGCTGAACCGCTGCTCGGACCGGCGATCGCCGGCGGCCTGCTGGTCGACGACGACGCATCCGTCGACCCGCGCCTGCTGACGGCCGCGTTGCTGGCAGCCGCCGGTGCAGCCGGCGCCGTGCACCTGCCGCAGCGCGCCACGCGGCTGCGCACGGCGGGTGACCGCGCGTCAGGCGCGGAACTGGCCGACGGGACGATCATCAGCGCGAGCAGCGTCGTTCTCAGCGCGGGCTGGGCTTCGCCAGCGCTCGCCGGCCTGCCCCCCGGCAGCACTCCCCCGATCCGGCCGGTGAAGGGCCAGATCGTCCGGCTTCGCGCGACCACAGCCACTGTCGCGGCACGCTCGTCTCCTTCGCTGCTCAACAGGACCGTCCGCGGAGTCGTGCAGGGATCGCCGGTCTACCTCGTGCCGCGGGACAACGGCGAGCTCGTGCTGGGCGCCACGCAGGAGGAGATGGGCGCCGACACGACGGTCACCGCGGGCGGGGTGTGGCAGCTGCTGCGGGACGCGCGGGCGATCGTCCCCGGCATCACCGAGCTCGAGTTCGCCGAGGCGGCGGCCGGGCTGCGGCCGGGAACCCCGGACAACGCGCCGGTGCTCGGCCCGTCGGCGCTGGCCGGCCTGGTGCTCGCCGCCGGCCACTTCCGCAGCGGCGTCCTGCTCGCGCCGGTGACCGCCGACCTGATCGCCGGATTCCTGGCTACCGGCGTGCTTGACGAGCCCGCGGCCGCGTTCGGCGCCGAGCGCTTCGAGCGACAGGAACTGCGATGGAAATCGTGATCAACGGCACCGCCCACCAGGTGGCGGACGACATGTCGCTGGAACGAGCCGTTGCGCTGATATCGAACGCGGCCACGGGAGTCGCGGCGGCCGTCAACGGCGAGCTGGTCAGGCGGGCATCCTGGCCGTCGACGCGGCTGGCGGCCGGCGACGAGGTCGAAGTGCTGACCGCGGTGCAGGGAGGCTGACGTGACCGACGTGCACGCCGACGACCCGTTCGTGCTCGGCGGGCAGAAGTTCGGCTCGCGGCTGATCATGGGCACCGGCGGCGCGCCGAGCCTGGACGTGCTCGGGCGCGCGCTGACCGCGTCGGGGACCGAGCTCACCACGGTGGCGATGCGCCGCGTCGACCCCGCCTCGCGCGGTCCGGTGCTCGACGTCCTGGCCGAACGCGGCATCCGGGTGCTGCCGAACACCGCGGGCTGCTTCACCGCCGCGGAAGCGGTCAGGACGGCCAGG
>WNFX01001913.1_pt1 | contig 21133 bp, 18 predicted proteins | sample 5400111 | NCBI WGS metagenome assembly WNFX01 (sample SAMN13153363, study PRJNA577476) | soil metagenome | isolation source: 40 cm soil or saprolite under grassland replicate 1 | place: USA:California | collected 2016-06-15 | reverse complement strand
GGCGCGCTGCCGTCCCGTCAGGTTCGCCGCGGCAGATCGCCACGGCGATGCTCGGCAACTTCGGCTGGTCGTCCGGTCAGTTCGGCTGCCTGAACGAGCTGTGGGCCAGCGAGAGCGGCTGGAACGTCTACGCGGCGAATCCTTCGTCAGGCGCCTACGGGATTCCGCAGGCCCTGCCCGGATCGAAGATGGCCAGCGCCGGGCCTGACTGGCAGACCAGCGCCGCCACCCAGATCCGGTGGGGCCTGGGGTACATCAGATCGGTGTACGGCTCCCCGTGCGGCGCCTGGGGCCACGAGACCAGCTACGGCTGGTACTAGGCCGCGCGCCAGCCGGCCGTAGCCGGCAGCTGCCGACCAGCGGGCCTGGCGAGTATTGCCAGGCCCGCTGGTCATCGCATCGCCGGGGCTCAGGGCAGCGGCTGGAACGTCCGCATCGCGACCCGGAAGATCTCGCTGGCCCAGCTGGCACGGGTGGCGGGCGCCGACATCAGTAGCACGTAGTCCTGCTGGCCGGCCGCCGTCCGCACCGTGAAGAACACCTCGGACACGTCGACGGCGACGACACTAGCGATGGGACGCCACCAGAACGTCCAGGTCGCCGCCGGGTGGCCATGGAAGGTAACGGCGAGGATCGACACCAGGTGGTAATGCGGATAGCGGTGGTTGGCGATCGCTACCGCCTGGGCGTGCCTGGCCTGCCTGACCGGCCCATGCACGGCGAACGGCGTCATGTTGACCTTCATGCGCGCGCTTCCGAGCGGCGGCTTGAAGACCGTGACCAGGCCAGGGGTCATCTGCCAGTGCACCGGGGCCGCCAGCCGGAATCCTGCGGTGGTACCGATGCTGGCTGCCGTCACGGACCGCCAGGCGTAGCCAGCGGGCGGTGGCGTGCGGCCGGGACCTGAGCCGGTGGGGCTAGGCGTCGGCGACGGGCTCGGCGATGCCGACGGGCTTGGGTGGCCGGAGGGGGATGGCTTAGGTGACTGGCCAGGCCTTCCTGGCTGGTGATGCGTGCCCGATGGCGCATGGCCGGCCGCCGGGCCAGGCGACCCGGTGCTGCCGGTGCCCGTGTTGCTGTGCGCCCCGCTGCGGTGGCCGTCGTGCCCGGCCGCGGCCACTCTCGGGCCCGCGGACTCCGTCGGGGTGGGCCTGCGCTGGTCGAAGCTCTGCGCCAGCGACGCTGACAGGCCGGGGAACGCGATCCACACCCCGCCGATGACCAGCACCACCGCCGCGGCGGCGGCCAGCAGCACGACATTCCGCCTGGACCGCGCGGCCGGTGCCTTCCTGCCCCGCAGTCCTTCGGTCGGCTCGCCTTGCCTGGCGGCCGGACCGCCGGGCGCGAGCGGGCCGGACTGGCCAAGTGCGCCGGTGTGCTGCGGCAGTTCCGGTGACCCGGGCGGTACCGGCATCGTGAGCTCGGCGAACACCGGAGTCGCCATTAGGTCAGGGATCACGTCGGGGCCCGGCCCGTCGGCCGCTGCTCCTGGCTGGTCGGTCGGCCGGCCAGCTCCGTCCTGGCCGCCCGCCACGGCGGTGGCTGCCGCGTGCCCGCCCGCCGGGGCCGCTCCGGCCGCGGCACCAGAGCCGGGGCACCCGGCAGCTGAGCGGTCGGTAAGCGTCCGGTCGGCCGCCGGATCGGCGGACGCCGGGACCAGCACCACCGAAGTGGCCGTGGTCGCCTCGGGTGCCGAACCTGGCGCGGCTGCGAGGACGGCCCGCCCGCCAGTTCCCGGTGTCTGCCCGGCCTGCCCGGTCCCGGCCCGCCCGGTCCCGGCCTGCCCGGTCCCGGCCGATTCGAGTCTCAGGCTGGCTGTTTCCGCCTCGGCCAGCATCCGCGCCGTGGTGGCGGCGCCCGGGCGCAGCGCCGGGTCGGCGCGCAGCAGCGCCTCGATCACGGGTCCGAGCGGCCCGGCGGACGGCGCGCGGGGGGCTGGCTCGGTGGCCACGCTGGCCACGATCGCCGCCGATCCGCCCGCCCGGTCGAACGGCCCACGGCCCTCGACGGCGGCGTACAGCGTGGCCCCAAGCGACCACAGGTCGGATGCCTCGGTGGCCGGCTGACCTCGGACCCGTTCCGGCGGGGCGAAACCCGGGGTTCCGACCACCATCCCGGCCTGGGTGAGGCTCGGATCGCCCTGGATCGTGGCGATGCCGAAGTCGGTGAGCACCGGCTTCCCGTCCGGGCCGATCAGCACGTTGCTCGGCTTCACGTCCCTGTGCAGCACGCCGGCCGCGTGCGCCGTGGTCAGGGCGTCGAGCAGTTCCCGTCCCAGCCGCGCCGCGTCGGCCGGCGGCAGCGGCCCGTCCTCGGCGATGAACTGGTCAAGCGGGCGGGCGCGAATCAGCTCCATCACGATCCAGGGAGATCCGTCCTGCTCGATCACGTCGAAGACGGTGACCACCCCTGGATGGTTCAGCCTGGCCGCGGTCCTGGCCTCGCGGAGCGTGCGCTGGTAGCTGGCCCGCGCCTCGGCCTGCGAAGCCAGGAACGGCAGCACGATCTGCTTGACGGCTACCTCACGATCGAGCAGCTCATCGCGGCTGCGCCACACGATTCCCATCGCGCCGCGGCCGACCTGGTCAAGCAGGCGGTAACGCCCGGACACCAGGTGACCAGGACCGAGCACAGATTGCATGGGGGAAATCTACGCGGATCGGCAGGGAGATTTCTGAGAGCCTGTTGTGAATTCCGCGAGACGTTACCGAATCTGGTGGTGCGGCCTGGTCATGGCCAGTACGTCAAGCGCCTGATCCAGCTGCTCGGCGGTGATCGCTCCGCGCGCGACGTGCCCCTGGCCGATCACGACATCCTTGATGGTCTGTCCGGTCGCGAGCGCCTCATGTGCCACGGCCGCCGCCGCCTCGTAGCCGATGTAGGGATTCAGCGCGGTCACGATCGCCGGGGACGATTCGGCCAGCCGCCGCAGCCGCGGCGCGTCGGCGGTAATCCCGGTGACGCAGCGGTCGGCGAGCAGCCGGCTCGCCGACGCAAGCAGGCTGATCGAGGCCAGCAGGTTGCGCGCGATCACCGGCAGCATCACGTTCAGCTCGAAGTTGCCCGCCACCCCGCCGAACGCCACAGCGGCGTCGTTGCCGATCACCTGAGCGCAGACCTGGCAGACCGCCTCGCAGACCACCGGGTTGACCTTCCCAGGCATGATCGACGAGCCTGGCTGCAGGTCGGGGATCTTGATCTCCGCCAGCCCGGTGCGCGGGCCCGAGCCCATCAGCCGCAGGTCGTTGCAGATCTTGACCAGCGAGACCGCGATCGTCCGCAGCGTGCCGCTGGCCGCGACCAGCCCGTCGCGCGCCCCGGCCGCCTCGAAATGGTCGGCGGCCTCGGTCAGCGGCAGGGCGAGATCCGCGCCGAGCTTGGTGATCACCAGCCGCGCGAAGCCGGGCGGCGCGTTCAGGCCGGTACCTACGGCGGTCCCGCCGAGCGGCAGTTCGGCTACCTCAGGCAGCACCGCCCCGATCCGGCTGATGCCCTTCCTGACCGCCGCCGCGTACCCGCCGAACTCCTGGCCGAGCGTGACCGGCGTCGCGTCCATCAGGTGGGTCCGCCCGCTCTTGACCACCCCGGAGAACTCGGCGGCCTTTGCCTCAAGCGCCTCGGCAAGCCGTTCGAGCGCTGGCCGCAGCCGGCGGGTCAGCAGGCCGCAGGCGGCGACATGGATAGCCGAGGGAAACACGTCGTTGGATGATTGCGACGCGTTCACGTGATCGTTGGGGTGCACCGCCCGGCCGAGGCGCCGCGAGGCGAGCATCGCGATCACCTCGTTGGCGTTCATGTTGGACGAGGTTCCCGAGCCGGTCTGGAACACATCGACCGGGAACTGATCCAAGTGGCCGCCGGCCGCGATCTGCGCGGCCGCGTCACCGATAGCCGCCGCCAGGTCAGGCTCAAGCAAGCCAAGCTCGGCGTTCGCCGTCGCCGCGGCGCCCTTGATCGAGGCCAGCGCCATGATCAGGTCCGGGTGCAGCGGCTCGCCGGAGATCGGGAAGTTCTCCACCGCCCGCTGCGTCTGCGCGCCCCACAGGGCATCGGCTGGCACCAGGACCTCGCCCATCGAGTCGTGCTCGGTGCGGAACATCTGCTCATCCTTGGCCGGCTGCCCGGCGCCGTAGTGGTCTGGCATCGGGCCGCTACGCCGGCGCCCGGCCGATGGTCAGCAGCGGCGACCTTGGCGTCGTCACGTCGGCGAAGAAGTCGTTGCCCTTGTCGTCGACCACCAGGAATGCCGGGAAATCGCGCACCTCGATCCGCCAGACCGCCTCCATGCCAAGCTCGGGATATTCGAGCACCTGGACGCTGGTGATGCACTCGGCCGCCAGCCTGGCGGCCGCGCCGCCGATCGAGCCCAGGTAGAAGCCGCCGTGCTTCTCGCAGGCGGCGGTCACCGCGGCGGAACGGTTTCCCTTCGCGAGCATCACCAGCGACCCGCCGGCCGCCTGGAACCGGTCGACGTAGCTGTCCATCCGGCCCGCGGTGGTCGGGCCGAACGAGCCGGAGGCGTAGCCGTCCGGGGTCTTCGCCGGGCCGGCATAGTACACGGCGTGGTCGCGCAGGTAGCCGGGCATCGGCTGCCCGGCATCCAGCCGCTCGGCGATCCTGGCGTGCGCGAAGTCCCTTGCTACCACGAGCGGGCCGGTAAGCGACAGCCTGGTCCTGATCGGATACCTGGCCAATTCGGCCCTGATCTGATCCATCGGCTGGGACAGGTCGATCCTGACCGTGTCCCCGTCAAGATCGTGGTCGGCGGTGTCGGGCAGGTACTGCGCAGGGTCGGTCTCCAGCCGCTCAAGGAACACCCCGTCGCGGGTGATCTTGCCCACCGCCTGCCGGTCGGCCGAGCAGGACACGGCGATGGCCACCGGGCATGAGGCGCCATGCCTGGGCAGCCTGATTGCACGCACGTCGTGGCAGAAGTACTTGCCCCCGAACTGCGCGCCGATCCCGCTCCGCCTGGTCAGCTCGAGCACCGCCTGTTCAAGCTCGGTATCGCGGAATCCGTGCCCGGCGGGCGAGCCCGCGGCCGGCAGCGAGTCCAGGTACTTGGCCGACGCGTACTTGGCGGTCTTCAGTGCGTACTCAGCGCTCGTGCCGCCGATGACGATGGCCAGGTGGTACGGCGGGCAGGCCGCGGTGCCCAGCGACCTGAGCTTCTCCTCGAGGAAGACGCCGAGCCGCCCGGGGTTCAGCACGACCTTGGTCTCCTGGTACAGGTAGGACTTGTTCGCCGAGCCGCCGCCCTTGGCCATGAACAGGAACTTGTACTCACCGCCGGCCGTCGCGTACAACTCGATCTGGGCAGGCAGGTTGGTTCCGGTATTGCGCTCGTCCCACATCGTCAGCGGTGCGAGCTGTGAGTAGCGCAGGTTCAGCGTGGTGTAGGCGTCGTACACGCCGCGCGCGACGTGCTCTTCGTCCCGGCCGTCGGTGAGCACGTTCTGGCCGCGCTTGCCCATCACGATCGCCGTTCCGGTGTCCTGGCACATCGGCAGCACCCCGCCCGCCGCGACGCAGGCGTTCCTCAGCAGGTCGGTGGCCACGAACCGGTCATTCGGCGACGCCTGCGGGTCGTCCAGGATCGACCGCAGCTGGCGCAGGTGGGCTGGCCGGAGCAGATGAGCGATGTCCTGCATGGCCTGGGCCGTCAGAGCGGTCAGCGCGCCGGGCTCGACCTGGAGGAATTCCCGGCCGAAAGCGTGGCCCGTGCTGACCCCGGCCTCGCTGAGCAGGCGATACTCGGTGGTGTCGGGTCCTAGCGGCAGCAGGTCGGTGTAGCTGAACTCCGGCATCGGTGGCACGTCCTCGCGCGAGACCATGGATCATCTCATCGTAAGGTTGCCTGGCTGACCGAGCGGGCGATGTGCGCGCAGCGGCGGCGATGTGCGCGGCGCGGCGCGGATGTGTGATCATCGGCGTTGTGCCTGATGACCAGATAACTGGCCCGCGCCTCATGGCCATCAGCGATTTGCACGTCGGGTACCCGGAGAACCGGGAGATCGTCGAGCGGATCAGGCCCGAGTCCGGCTCTGACTGGCTGGTCGTCGCCGGTGACGTCAGCGAGCGGGTGGCTGACGTGCAGTGGGCTCTCGGCATGTTGCGCGAACGGTTCGCCAGCGTCGTGTGGGTACCGGGGAACCACGAGCTGTGGACGCACCGCCGCGATCCGGTGCGGCTGCGCGGTCAGGAGCTCTACCTGCATCTGGTCGAGCTGTGCCGCGGGCTGGGCGTGCTGACCCCGGAAGATCCGTACCCGGTCTGGCAGGGCACCGGCGGCCCGGTGGTGATCGCGCCGCTGTTCGTGCTGTATGACTACACGTTCCGGCCGGACGGGGCGACGACCAAGGCCGAAGGGCTCGAGCTTGCCTACGCCTCTGGCGTGGTGTGCACCGATGAGCTCTGGCTGCACCCAGACCCGTTCCCGACCCGCGAGGCGTGGTGCCAGGCCAGGCTCGCCTCGACCGAGCGCCGGCTGGCCGAGCTGCCGCCTGGGGTCCCGGCCGTGCTCGTGAACCATTTCCCGCTGGTCCGCGAGCCGACTCGGGTGCTGCGTTACCCCCAGTTCGCTCAGTGGTGCGGTACCACCGGCACCGCCGATTGGCCGGTGCGCTTCAACGCCGTCGCGGTGATCTACGGGCACCTGCACATTCCGAGGACCACCTGGCACGACGGAATCCGGCATGAGGAAGTATCGCTCGGCTACCCCAGAGAGTGGCAGCGGCGCCAGTGGGGCCACTCCGTCCCGCGCCAGATCCTGCCGACGATGTGTGACGGGGGAATGGTGTGGTGAATGGCGGGGTGCATGCGACGGGGCAGGGCGGGTAGATGGCCAGCATCGGATCATTCAGCGCGGCCGTCAGAGTCAGCCCGGTACGGCCGTTACCGCCGAAGAACGGCTGATCGGAGGGACAGGGCCGATGGGGAGCGATGGCCGTGGCAGCGTCGACCTCAGCGAGGCGGCGCGCCAGCTTGAGCAGGCGGCGCACGATGCCCGGGTAGCGTTCGACTGCATCGGGCTCGATGAGCTCGATCGGGCCCATACCCACGCGATCACCGCGCGAGCGGCGGTCGACGCGGCAGAGAACGCGCTGCGGGTCGCCTTGGGCGGCAGCCTGGCCCCCGCGGGCCGGTGACCTAGCCGCGCGGCGAGTGGTCAAGGCTCGCCGCGCGGCGAGTGGTCAAGGCTGCGGGACGCCAGGTGCGACCCCGCGCCAGCTCGCGTCTGCTCGATAGTTTAGTGTGTGAGTCATACACCTGTGAGAGCGCGAGGAGGAATGCTGGATGACCGCACAGGCAACGGGCACGTTCACTGTCTCGTCCTGGGACGAGAGCACGTACACCGAGCTGGACGGCGGGGCGAAGCTGACCAAGGCGCATGTGACCTTCGGGCTCACCGGCGACCTGGAAGGGGAGGGCCAGTGGGAGGCCCTGATGTGCTATCGCGACGATGGCACCGCCGAGTTCACCGGATTCCAGCACACGGTCGGCAAGCTCGGCGGACGTGAAGGCGGCTTTGTGCTCAGGGCCGACGGCACGTTCGAAAACGGCGAAGCGAGGACGAGCTGGCAGGTGATCCCTGGCTCAGCGACCGGAGGGTTGCGCGGGCTGACCGGTTCAGGCCACGCGATCTCCACCAGCGCGCCAGGCGGTACCTTCTCGTTCGACTACGAGCTTGGCTGATCCTCTGCCGACCGACGGCGTGGCTGTGGGCCCGCGGCGAAACGCGAAGCCGCCGGCCGTCGGCTTCGATCGCACGGCCAACGTCTTCGGCGCGCTGGCGCTGGTGGTGGCCGATCAGCTGGACGACGCGGTAGCCGAAGCGGCTGGCCGGTCGGAGTCAGCGGCCGCCGCGCTTTCGGCGCTCCTGCACTTCCTTGACCGGCCGTCCATTGACCTGCTGCGCCAGGTGCTTGGCCTGACCCCTTCGGGTACCGTCCGGCTGGTCGACCGGCTTGAGGAGTCCGGTTACGTGCGGCGTGGTGCCGGGCCGGACGGCAGGACTGCGGCGCTGGCGCTGACCGATGAGGGCAGGCTCGCCGCGCTGCGGGTTACCAAGGCGCGCGGCGCCGTGCTGGAACGGGCGCTCGGCGTGCTCTCGGCCGCCGAGCGGGAGGTGTTCGACGAGCTGGCGGGTAAGGTGCTTGTCGGCATGATGCGCGGGCCAGGAGCGATCCGATGGATCTGTCGGCTGTGCCACATCGGCGTCTGCCGTGGGTCCGACGGGGGCTGCCCGTTGGGCAGTGCGGCTCGCCAGCGATATCGAGTGGACCAGCCGTAACAGGCTGTTTGCCGTGGCCGGTTTCCGGTAAATGGCAAATATAGGGCCAGCTATGCCGAGGTGGAAATGACGGCGAGCCGAAGATGAACACGATATGGTCGGCGCCATGCTGAGCTGGCTTCGACGACTGGTCAACCGGCGCGGCCAGGCCGGCGCCCCGGCTAGCCCTGCAGCCCCGGCTAGCCCTGCAGCCCCGGCGGAACCTACAGTCCCGGTCGGCCCTGCCGGCGCTCCTTCGGTCGGCGCGGCCGCCGAGCCCGCCGAGCCCGCCGAGCCTGCCGAGCCTGCCGAGCAGGCGGCGCCGCACCTGCTGCCCGGCGTGGACGTGGCAAGCTACCAGGGGCTGCCGAGCGCCTGGCGCAAGGAAGCCGGCCATATCTCCTGGGCGGCGGTCAAGCTGACCGAGTTGCAGCCGAACGGCGTCCGCTACGTCAACCCGGACGCGGCGGCGGACTGGCATTTCCTGGCTCAGCAGAAACTCGGCCGGGTGGCCTACATGTTCGGGCACCCGGCCGTGGACGTCGCGCACAGCGTGGACTTCTTCATCAGCGAGCTGAGGCGGCTTGGGCTGCATGACGCGGACGGCGTCATGCTCGACCTCGAGGTGACCGACGGGCATTCACCTGGCCAGGTCGATGCCTGGGCGGCCGAGGTGCTGGCAAGCCTGGCGAGCAAGCTGCACCGGGCACCGTTGCTGTACACGTTCCTGTCCTTCGCGGAGGCGGGGAACACCGCCAGCCTGGGAGCCTACCCGCTGTGGATCGCCGACCCGTCAAGCCCGCGAGGTCATCCGCGGGTGCCGCGGCCATGGCGGCACTGGGCCATCCACCAGTACGACATCAGCGGGCCGATTGACCGTGATGTGGCGAACTACCCGAGCCTGGCCGCCATGCGCCGGGCACTCGGCAAGCCGGAGGAGCCGCAGATGCAAGATCTTGGCGGAACGATAGCCGGGGACGTGATCGCGGTTCGGTGGGACAGCGGCATCACTGTCGTCGCCGGGCTGGGTACCAACGGGTTTGTCCAGACCAAGCGCTTTCACGACGGCACCTGGGGACCCTGGCGGAATGTCAGCCTCACCAAAGCGCTCGGCGCTCCCGGGCTGATCGCCTGGGCCAAGTCAAGCGGCCACCTGTACTACACGAACGAGACCGGCTCGGTGATCGAGCTGGTCACCGACAACGCGGGCGCGACCTGGTCCTGAGCCCTTCCGCTGGCTGCACCGCCAGCCGCGGGTCAGGTATCTTCGTCGATGTGAACAACCGGCCAGGTCCGCGTGATCTGCGTGCCTCCGACACGGATCGCGAGCTGGTGATCGAGCTGCTCAGCGAGGCGGCCGGCGACGGTCGGCTGACGCTGGCCGAGCACGCCGAGCGCTCAGAGCTGGCGCTGGCCGCCCGTACCCTGGGCGACCTGGCCGGTCTGACCTCCGATCTGACATCCGTATCCGGGCAGCCGATCCGGCTCTACTCGGGGCGCTCAGTGACCGCGATCTGCTCGCGTGACCGGCGCGGCGGACGCTGGGTGGTGCCGGAGTCGCTGACGGTCACCGCCGTCGTCGGCGACGTAGAGCTCGATCTTCGCGAGGCCATCTTCCAGAGCCGCCGGGTAGTCATCTTCGCGACCGCGGTGGCCGGTCAGATCAGGCTGCTCGTGCCCGCCGGGGTCGCGGTGGAGATGGCCGGCCGGTCGTTCCTGGGTACTAAGAGCATCCGCGGCCGGGGATCGGCCACCGGAGCGGCGCCGGGCAACATGACGATCGAGGTGCGGACCCTGGCGCTCGGCGGCATGGTGAAGGTGATCACGCCGCGCCGATCCCGCTGGCGTACCGCGCTGCGCGGCCGCTAGCTGGGTGGGCCGGCCGCTGGCTGGGCCGGTCGCGCTAGTAGGGGACCACCGAGTACCGCGAGACCTTCCAGAGCGCGTGCTCGCTGTGGACGTTGCGGACAGTTCCCGACCGGGCTCGCATGACCAGCGAGTGCGTCGCCGCGCCGCCGGAGCGGTACCGGACTCCCTGGAGCAGCTCGCCGTCGGTGATCCCGGTTGCCGCGAAGAAGGCATCATCGGATGCCACCAGATCATCGGTGGTCAGCACCCGGTCAAGGTCGTGCCCGGCGTCCAGGGCGCGGGCTCTCTCGGCGTCGTCGCGCGGGGCGAGCTTGCCGAGTATGACGCCGCCGATGCACTTGATCGCGCATGCCGCTATGATGCCCTCCGGAGTTCCGCCGACGCCGAGCATCAGGTCAACCCCGCTGCCATCGCGCGCCGCCAGGATCGCACCTGCCACGTCGCCGTCGGTGATCAGCTTGATCCGCGCACCGGCCTCCCTGACCTGCGAGACCAGCTCGGAATGCCGTTCCCGGTCGAGCATGACCACGGTCACGTCGTGCGGCGAGCAGTGCTTCGCGCGTGCGACGGCGGCGACGTTGGCCGCCGGCGGCGCGTCCAGATCGACCAGATCGGCTGCTTCAGGGCCGGCGACCAGCTTGGTCATGTAGAAGACGGCCGATGGGTCATACATCGAGCCGCGGGCGCTCACCGCGATCACCGCGATCGCGTTGGGCATGCCGTTGGCGGTCAGCCTGGTGCCATCGATCGGGTCGACCGCGACGTCGCATTCCGCCCCAGTGCCATCCCCGACCTGCTCGCCGTTGTAGAGCATCGGGGCACGGTCCTTCTCGCCCTCGCCGATCACCACCACGCCCTTCATGGACACCGTGCTGATCAGCTGGCGCATCGCGCCGACCGCGGCGCCGTCCGCGCCGTTCTTGTCGCCGCGGCCGACCCAGCGCCCCGCGGCCAGGGCCGCTGCCTCGGTCACCCGCGCCAGCTCAAGAGCCAGGTTGCGGTCTGGAGCGGTCTGCCCGGGCTGCAGCATTACCTGCGGACTCTCAGCGAAGCCGGGTGCAGGCGGCGTCGCGGCATTTCGATCGTCGGTCATTGTGGAATCCTACGAAGTCGGCAAGCTGGTGTCTGCACCCCCGCGGGTCGGCTCAGAACGGCTCCGCCGCCTCGTCGCCAGGCTCGCCCGGTGGTGTGATAGCAGCGGCCAGCCTGGCGCGGGCGCCTTCGAGCCATTCCTCGCAGACGGTGGCCAGCTGCTCGCCGCGTTCCCAGAGTTGCAGGGACTGCTCCAGGGTCAGGCCGCCGGCTTCCAGGCGCTTGACGAGCTCGGCTAGCTGGTCGCGAGCCTGCTCGTAGCCCGGCCGGCTGGCCGCACGATCCGCTGCTGCCATCACTGCCCCCTGTGGTCGCCTGGCGGCGGGTGTTTGGCGAGTGGCCGGGATCTGGGCTTGTGCCGTGGCCGGGGGCGCGGCGGATGGTGCCTGCGCAGCGCGGCAAGCACTACGGCGCGTACCACCTTGGCGTAGAGCCTGCCGCCGCTGGGCTGCGGGTGAATGCCATCGCTCCACAGCAGGCCAGCATGATGCTCGATCGCCGCGTGCCAGTTCACGAGCAGCACATTCGGGTAGCGCCTCGCCGTCGAGGCGAGCGTCGTGTTGACCTCCCGCTCCCACGGGCGCCGCTCAAAGACGTTGATCAGGACCAGCCAGCGCGATCCGACGGCCCCGCGGAGCTGCTGGATCTGAGCGGGGGATACCGGGCCGTTGGTGCCCAGCCCGACGATGACCACCGGGCGGAGCCGCCCGGCGGCGGCCAGTCGGCGCACCACGACGACGCCCGAGATCATCGCCCTGCTGACCTTGGCGTCGATGTAGATGCCGGGCAGTGCTCGGTCAAGCTCCGGTGCCGCGGCCAGCATCACCGAGTCACCGATTGCCAGCACATCCCAGCCGGGCACCCGGCGCGGCTTGCCGTACTTTCCGTGCCTGTTTACCCGGAACGGGCCGTCCCCGGTGACCCTGATCCACCACGGATTGAACTGGTCGGTGAGTCTGGCCGGCTCCGCCACCTGGCTGGCCTGGCTGGCAACGCTGACCTTGGCGCCCGCCGCTATCTGAGCCTGCAGGGTCGGCCCGGTCTGCCTGTGCAGGATCCCGTAGCCCGCCGTGCAGGCGACCGTCAGCACGGCCAGCGCGCCGATCAGCGGCAGCGCTGCCACCGGAGTACGCCATGCCGACGTGACCGCCTGGACAAGCAGGCGCTTACGGCGCCTGGCATCGCTGCGCAGGCCGTGCCGCAGGATCGGCTCTTCCAGCCAGCGCCAGGACGCCGCTGCCAGCGCGATCGGCAGGAGAGCGTCGGTGATCCGCGCGGGCGCGGACGAGGCCGCCTGCCTGGCCAGCCCGGCCGTGATCGCGATGACCGGCCAGTGCCACAGGTAGATCCCGTAGGACCTGACGCCGAGCCAGCGCAGCGGCTCCCTGGCGAGCGTGCGGCCCACGGCGCCGGGGGCGGCCGCGGCGAGCACCACGGCGCCAGCCGCGAGCGCGGCCAGGACCAGCCCGAACGGGTAGACCGCAGGATTTCCGCCTGAGAAGTGCCAGATGGCCCAGGCCAGGACCGCCAGACCGGCCGCGCCAAGCACGTCCAGCCTGCGGCGTACTGGCTCGGCTGCCGCGGCGATCTTGGCGAGCGGAAATGTCAGAGCCAGCGCCGCGCCGATCATCAGCGCGGTGGCGTGCGTGTCGGTGCCGTAATACACCAGCGACGGGTCAGACCCGGGAACGTAGATCGCGAGCATGACAAGCGCGGAGGCCGCGGCGCCAGTCCAGGCGATCAGGGCCCGCTGCACCGGGCGGCGCACGACCACGAGGACGGCTGCCAGGATGAGCGGCCAGACCAGGTAGAACTGCTCCTCGACGGCAAGCGACCACAGGTGCTGGAGCGGCGGCGGCGGCCCGAACTGCGCGAAGTAGGACACGTGCGCCAGCGCCTGCCACCAGTTGCTCGTGTAGGTCACGGCACCGAGCAAGGCAGGCCGCAGGCCGGCCATCTGGCTCGGCTCGAGCACGGCGACGGCCGCGGTGACCGTCAGCAGCATGAGCGCGAGCGCGGGAAGCAGCCGCCGGGCCCGGCGCACCCAGAAGCTGCTCAGGCCTACATTGCCATCCCTGGCAAACCTGGCCGCCAGCAGGTCGGTGATCAGATAGCCGCTGAGCGCGAAGAAGATGTCCACGCCGAGGAAGCCGCCAGGAAACCCGGGCAGGTTCTCGTGGAACGCCAGGACAGCCAGGACCGCCAGCGCCCGCAGCCCGTCCAAGCCTGGCGCGCGCCACGCCTTCTGGCCAGCGGCCGGGGCCGTCACCGCAGCGGATCCTGGCGCATCGGACCCCGCGGCGGCCGCACGCTGTCCTGGGGTCGCCGCCTTGCGGTCTGCGACCTTCGTCAGCTGGGACGGCTCAGTGCCAGTCAGCGTGCCCTCGGCTTTCGTTACGGGCGGCTGGCTCCGACCGGTGGTGGCCAGCTGGCCCCGCGCCTTCGTCACCTGAGACGGCTGATCTCGTTCGGTGGTTGCAGGCTGGCTGCCGGCCGCCAGCGACGGCTCATCGGCCATGGTGGCCGGCTGGCTGGCTGCGGCGCGCGCACCATGCCTCTCCCAGGGCTCCCAGGCCGGCCACGGTTCCCAGGCCGGCCAGGGGTCGCGTTCAAGTGCGGAGATCTCGGGAAGGACGTCTTGTTGCGCCGATTCCGGGGTGCCTTCCTTGGCCGTGGCCCCGGAGGCGGCCTGCCCGATCTCGGCTCGCGCCGGGCCCGCGGTCGCGGCCGTTGGGTCCTGCTGGGTGTGGCATGCCCTGCCCCGCGCCAGGTTGCCGTCATCGGGTTCCTCTTTGCCAGCGCCCTGACCTGCGGAGACTGCGTCTTCGAAGCTGCCAGACGCTGGCTCCAGCCGCACAGCATGCCCTCCTTTGAACTGGCAATCTTGGCAAGGCAGGCATTCGGCTGTTTGGTGCCCGGCTTGACTCTCGCGGGAGCCATCGGTGTGGAATACCATCCGGCGCCGGCCTGCCATCGCTTCATGGCTCCGGTACAGCTTAGTTTTCACCAGGTACCAGCGTGCGGAAACGCCACGCACAGTGAGTGAACCCACGCACTCCCGTAATGGTTTCGTAAGGTGACAGTTCAATCACTTGCTGTCACTGCTAGCTGGTCATCGGCGAACCGGACGAGCAGCCGCTCGCCCGCACTCACCTCGGAGGCGGAGCGCACCACCGTGGAATCGCCGTGCTGGACGATCGCATAGCCGCGCCGCAGCGTCGCCGCCGGCGACAATGCCACCAGCCGCGCCCGGCTGTGCACCAGCTCGGCGCTGGCCCGGTCAAGCCCGGCCGACAGGCAGCGGCGGGCGCGTTCGATCAGGGCGAGCACCTGTTCCTGACGCCGGTCAAGACCAGCGTATGGGCTGGCAAGCACCGGCCTGGACCGGATGCCGGCGAGCCAGGCGGCTTCCCTGTCCAGCCGGCCAGCCAGCTGCCTGCGGGCGCGTGCCCGGAGCGCGGAGATGAGCGCTAGCTGCTCGGTGACGTCCGGCACCACCCGGCGGGCGGCATCGGTCGGCGTGGATGCCCGGACGTCAGCGACCAGATCGAGCAGCGGGACGTCCTGCTCATGGCCGATGGCGCTGACCACGGGCGTCCGGCAGCCGGCGACCTCGCGGATCATCAACTCATCGGAGAAAGCCAGCAGGTCTTCCACCGAGCCGCCGCCGCGGGCGATGATGATCACGTCCACCATAGGATCGGCGTCCAGTTGCTGAAGCGCCGCGGTGACCTCTGCGACCGCGAACGGGCCCTGCACCGCCACCTGCTCGACCCGGAATCGCACGGCCGGCCATCGAACGGCCGCGTTCTCAAGCACGTCTCGCTCGGCCGCTGATTCTCGTCCGCAGATCAGCCCGACGACCCTGGGCAGGAACGGCAACTTGCGCTTGCGCTCGGCGGCGAACAGGCCCTCGGCGGCAAGCGACCGCCGCAGCCGCTCCAACCTGGCGAGCAGCTCGCCGATGCCGACGGCACGAAGCTCAAGCGCGTTCAGCGAGAACGAGCCTCGGCCCATGTTGAAATCCGGCTTGGCCCACACCACGACCCGCGCGCCCTCCGACGGCGCGGGGTCGGCGGCGTCGAATACCTGTCGCGGGCAGATCACCCGCACCGACACCGAGGCGATGGGATCGCGCAGCGTGAGGTAGACGGTGCCGCCACGCCGGCTGAGCTCGGCGATCTGGCCCTCGACCCAGACCCGGCCAAGCCGGCCGATCCATTCGCCCACCAGCCGCAGCACGGTACGAACCGGAATCGGCGAATCAGCGCTGGTCTGAAGTGGCATTCTTGGCGGCCTCGCTGAGCTATGGTTCCGGCTCGCCCCGGCAACGCCTGCCGGGCGGAATCCGGCGGACGGGCCGTGCGGGTCAGGATTCGGCGCGGAGTTTGGCGATCCGGCGCTCGAACATCGATATCACGTCTTGGCGGCGCGCATTCGCCTTCTCGTACTCGATCAGGACGCTGAGCTGTTCGGTGTTCAGGCTCCGCAGCCTGGCGCGCAGCGAAGCCAGCGACAGGCCGTCATAACCGGCCACCGGCAGGCTCGCCGACGGCTCAGCCGGGGCCTGCTGCCCGGCGGGTGCCTGTTGCCCGGATGGTGCCTGCTGCCCGGCGGGTGCCTGCTGCCCGGCGGGTGCCTGCCGCCGGGACGGCGCGTGCTGGCCGGACGGTGCCTGTTGCCCGGATGGTGCCTGCTGCCCGGAGGGTGCCTGCTGGCCGGACGGCGCGTGCTCCGCTGCCTGGGCGTGCTCCGCCGGGCCTTGCTGCTCGGCCGGAGCGGCGGGCTCGGCGTGGGCGGCGGGCTCGGCGTGGGCGGTCGGCTCCGCCGAAGCCGCGGCATCGCCCGGAGGCAGCAGCCGCACGTTGCCTGTGGAGTCGAGCGATCGCCACCTGGGCTGGTCGGATTCCTGGCCTGCGGTCCGCTCCTTCCCCGCGCCCTGTGCCGCTCTTCCGGTCTTGCCAGGGCCGGTGCTCCCGGCTGGCTTGCCTGGGGCGCGGCCCGACCGTGTAGCCCGGGTACGGCGAGTCCCCGCGGTCTGGTCGGTCTGGTCCTTCTGATCGGCTGGGGTGGCCGCTGGGGCGCCGTCCGGCTCGGCGTCCCGGGCCGCCTGCGCCCCCGGCGGATCCTGATGCTCCCGGTCGGCCGGTTCCTGCTCGGCGGGTTCGGCATCTTTTATCCGGTCGGCGGTGATCAGCAGGTGGCCGAGTCCGGCGAAAACGGTGCGCAACGCCCGTACCGGCACTTCCTTCACCCAGTCAGTGACATCCGGCAGGCGCATTATTTATCGCCCTCTTTCGGCGTTTCAGGGGGCCGCGACGCGGTTTCTGGCACGACAAGAGTTGCGGCGCGCCGGGGCTCGACTCGGGTCAGCCGCCGACGGGCAACTCCTCACCCGTCATCGTGCCGCAAGTCTGCCCGCGCTGGCAGCCGCATCGCTGGCTGGCCGGGTGCTGGCGCCCGACGGCCCGGTCACAGGGTCACCTACGATGGGAGTCATGTCCGAGCCGATCAAGCGGATCCTGCTGGCGAAGCCCCGTGGCTACTGCGCGGGCGTGGATCGCGCCGTCCTGACGGTCGAGCGGGCGCTCGAGCGGTTCGGTGCGCCGGTCTACGTGCGCAAGCAGATCGTGCACAACACCCATGTGGTCAAGTCGCTTGAGCAGCGCGGCGCGGTCTTCGTCGAGGAGACCGAGGAAGTTCCCGAGGGCGCGGTGGTGGTGTTCTCCGCGCACGGCGTCGCCCCTGACGTGCATCAGGCCGCCAAGGACCGTGGCCTGCGCAGCATCGACGCGACCTGCCCGCTGGTCACCAAAGTGCACAACGAGGCGCGCAGGTTCGCCGCCCAGGGATACGACATCTTGCTGATCGGCCATGAGGGCCACGAGGAGGTCGTCGGCACCACGGGCGAGGCACCGGCCAACATCCGGCTGGTCGACGGGCCGGAAGACGCGGCGAAAATCGAGGTCACCGACCCGGCGCGGGTCGCCTGGCTGTCCCAGACCACCCTGTCCGTGGACGAGACGACGCAGACCGTCGAGGCCTTGCGCGAACGGTTCCCGCTGCTTATCGATCCGCCAAGCGACGACATCTGCTACGCGACCCAGAACCGGCAGGCCGCGGTGAAGCTGATCGCAGAACAGTCCGATGTGGTGATCGTGGTCGGCTCACGGAACTCCTCCAACTCGGTTCGGCTTGTGGAGGTCGCCCTGGAGGCAGGCTCGCCGGCGGCGCACCTGGTGGACGACGCCAGCGGGATCGACCTGGCCTGGCTCGAAGGCGTCAGCACGATCGGCCTGACCAGCGGTGCATCCGTGCCCGAGGAACTGGTCAGCCAGGTTATGGAGCGGCTGGCTGAGCTCGGGTTCGCCGCAGTCGACGAGGTCGATGCGGTGCGCGAGAGCCTGGTATTCGCGCTGCCGCGCGAGCTCAGGCGGCCATCGGACTAGCGCGCCCGATGAGCGGCTGACCGGCGGCCGCCGGCTAGCCGCGGCTGATGAGCGGCTCACCAGCGGCTGGCTAACGGCGGTGGTCGGCCCGGGTGCCCGCCAGATCGGTTCGCAGGTCCCCGATGCACTGGCGCAGGCCGCGGACGGCGGCGATGATGACTGCTCCGGTCAGGCCGGCGAACAGCCATGGCGCGGCGGAGCTGATGGTCAGGAAGACGCCGCCAGCCAGGGAGCCGGCCGACAGCCCGGTGTGCGCCGCGTGCGCGCTGATCAGCTCGGCGCAGGTGACAGCACCGAGGAAGATCGCCGGCGGCATGGCGACCACGGCAAGCAGATCGCGGCGCCTGGCAGAACCTGTCGCGATCACGCTGCCCGCAGCGAAGCCGAATCCGGTCAGCCCGTCGGCTGACAGCCAGCCGGCGGCCAGGCTGGCAGCCAGGAAGATGGCGAACATGGTCAGCGCGGCGGCCCGCGCGCTCAAGTCGGGCAGCCTGCTGTGCCGGGGCCCAGGCGCGGGCGGCGTCCGGTCGGTCAACCCGCGGCGCCGATCGCACGGGCGCCGCCGACCAGCCCGGCGACCGGCGCGGCTGGCCGCTGGTCCTGCCTGGCCAGGTCGTCCCTTGAGCCCCTGGCTTCATGCAGCTCGTCGGTGACTGCGGTCAGCTCGGGCGGATGGCCTGCCAGCAGTTCCAGCGCGGACACCGTTCTGACCGATGAGTCGACCGGCTTGGGCGGACCGAGCTCGGCATCGGTGACGCCAAGCTGGCTCAGCTTGCGCGCGGAGACAAGCACCCTGGACTCCAGCGAGCCGACAGCCGCGTTGTAATGACTCACGGCGCTGGTTAGCGACCGGCCGACGGCGTCAACATGCCTGCCGAAGCCGGCCAGCCGCTCATAGAGTTCTCGGCCCAGGTCGAACACGGCGCGGGCATTCTCCGACAGTGCGTCCTGCTGCCAGGCGTATTGCGCGGTCCGCAGCATGGTGACCAGCGTGGTCGGGGTCGCGATGTGGACTCTGCGTACGATCGCGTGCTCCAGCAGGCATGGGTCGCGCTCCAGCGCCGGCGCCAGAAACGCCTCGCCGGGAATGAACAACACGGCGAACTCCGGCGCCGGGCTCAGCGCGGCCCAGTAGGCCTTGGCCGCCAGCCGGTTGACATGCTCGCGCAGATGCCTGGCATGCGCGTCAAGCCGCGCCTCACGCACCTGATCATCGGGTGTCTCGGCGGCCTCCAGGTAGGCGGCAAGCGACACCTTCGAGTCGACCACGATGTTCTTCCCGCCGGCCAGCCTGACCACCAGGTCAGGCCGCAGCGTGCCGCCCTCGCCGTCGCTGACTGTCACCTGCTCGTCGAAGTCGCACCGGCTGCTCATCCCGGCAAGCTCCACCACCCGGCGCAACTGCATTTCGCCCCACCGGCCGCGGGTCTCCGGCCTGCGCAGCGCCGTGACCAGGGCCTGAGTCTGGGCCCGCAGCTGGTCAGAGGCCTGCATCGCGAACCTGACCTGCTCGCTGAGCGCGGCCTGCGAGCTCTGCCTGGCGGCCTCGCTCTCCCTGAGCTGGCTCTCCACCTTGGCCAGGGTCTCGTTCAGCGGCCCTACCAGCTGCTCGACGGCGACCTTGCGTGAGTCAAGCTCGCCAGCCGCCCGCACCCCGGCCGCCGTCAGCCGGCCCTCGGTCAGCTCGATCAGCCGCCGCTGGTTCGCGTCAAGTGCCTGTACCGACAGCGCCTGGAACCGCTCGGCCAGATGTCCGTCGATCAGCGCGGCCTTCTCCTGCGCCGCCCGGTCGAGCAGGGCCGCCCGGTCGTGTGCCGCACGCGCCCGCTCGTCTGCGGCGCGGGCCTGGGCGGTGAGGTCAGCCGTCGCCCCGGCCAGGCGGCTGCGCGCGTACAGATAGCCGATCACAGCGCCGAGCAGCGCGCCGAGCAGGAGCCCCGCAAGCAGCAAGATCGCGTTCATGTTTGGCAATGCTGGCAGTCCGCGCCGACAGTCTCTGCCGCGACACGCCCGCATTGCCCAAGCCGCCAGCGAAATCCTGTGCTGGTCGGGCTTCAGCCTAGACTCGCCGGGGTGAGCCTAGAGATCGGAATCGTCGGCCTGCCCAACGTCGGCAAGTCCACCCTGTTCAACGCCCTGACCCGGGCCAGCGCGCTGGCATCCAATTACCCGTTCGCGACAATCGAGGCGAACGTCGGCGTGGTCGGCATTCCCGATTCCCGGCTGTCCGCGCTGGCCGGCCTGCACGACTCGGCCAGGATCGTGCCTGCCACGGTCAGGTTCGTGGACATCGCCGGGCTGGTCAGGGGGGCCTCGCAGGGGCAGGGACTCGGCAACCAGTTCCTCGCCCACATCAGGGAGACCGACGCGATCTGCCAGGTGGTCCGCGTCTTTGCCGATCCCGACGTGAGCCACGTCGACGGCGACGTGTCGCCGGAAAGGGATATCGAGACGATCGCCACCGAGCTGATCCTGGCCGACCTGCAGACGCTGGACAAGGCGCTGCCGCGGCTGGCTAAAGAAACCAAATTCAGTAAGGATTCCGAACGGCTCGCAGTCGCTGATGCGGCAGCCAGGGCGCAGCAGCTGCTCGACGCCGGGACCACGTTGTCGGCCGGTGCCGCCGCTGCCGGAATCGACCTGGCCCAGCTGCGCGAGCTGCAGTTGCTCACCGCGAAGCCGTTCCTTTACGCGTTCAACATGGACGAGGACGAACTCGCCGATCACGGGCTGCACGAACGGCTGGCCAAGCTGGTAGCGCCCGCGCAGTCGGTGTTCCTCGACGCCAAGACCGAATCCGAGCTGGTCGGCATGCCCGAGCAGGAGGCGGCCGAGCTGCTTGCCGAGCTTGGCCTCGGCGAGCCTGGCCTGGCCCAGCTGGCCAGGGCCGGATTCGCGGCGCTTGGCCTGACCACGTTCCTCACCGCCGGCCCGAAGGAGGCCAGGGCCTGGACGATCAGGGCCGGAGCAACCGCGCTGGAGGCGGCTGGCGTGATCCACACCGACTTCCAGCGCGGGTTCATCAAGGCCGAGATCGTGTCGTTCGATGACCTGATGTCAGCGGGCTCGCTGATCGCTGCCCGCGCGGCAGGCAAGGTCAGGATCGAGGGCAAGGAGTACGTGATGCGCGACGGCGACGTGGTCGAGTTCCGCTTCAATGTCTAACGGTGGCGGTCACCAGGAACTCGCCGACCGGCGAGCCGATCCCGCCCCCCGGCGCGGGCCGGCACCCTGCGCAGCGACGCCCTCGATCCGATCACTTCCGCCACGCTGGTCCCGCCAGCATCGGCGAGCCGCACTTTGCACGGGTTACAGTCAATCCGTGCCCTGATTTGCGGCTTTCGTCCGCACCCAATCGGTGCCAAGTGCGGTCCGGGCCCCGGCGCAGCGGCCGGGAAGGGGGCAGCGGGACGGGAGCAGCGGACCCGGAACGGACACCGCGCGGGCGACC
>WNFX01001911.1_pt1 | contig 21137 bp, 27 predicted proteins | sample 5400111 | NCBI WGS metagenome assembly WNFX01 (sample SAMN13153363, study PRJNA577476) | soil metagenome | isolation source: 40 cm soil or saprolite under grassland replicate 1 | place: USA:California | collected 2016-06-15 | reverse complement strand
TGGTCACTCATGGAAATCTGTAATGCTGAAAGGGGACCGGGCATGTTCACCTCCTGGAAGTGTCTGAAGGAACTCTTCTCTTCAAGACAACAACAGGAACATGCTTTTCTATCCCGACCCTTTTCAACCTGGAGCTGTATTTAGCATGGAAGAAGCGCGGCCTGTTCGTTTTCCCGAAAAAGGCCCTCCACCATCACGCTGTCGCATTAGGCTCTTCCGGATCTGGTAAATCCATCACGCTGGAGCGCAACGCCTACGGAGCTCGCAAGGTCTACCAGCAGCAGGTCGTCTATCTCGACGCCAAAGGGGGGTCACTAGATTATGGCGGGTAAAACATACTCTAAAGAAATCGAGACCAGAATATCCCCTCGTTCTTTGTGAGAAGCACTTCTCAATTTGGTACAGATAAGGAAGAGCCGCAGTGGGAACAAAAGCGCGCTGAATGAGGTAGCTCCCAACCACAGCGCGGGCAGCGCAGAGCCGACCGGGCCTCCGCTCGTTGCTGCTCTTTTGCCGCCTGTAGTGCCTCATCGAGTTGAGGCAGGTCGGGCTGCAGTATAGCTGGAGGAGCACTAGCAGGCGAAGGTAGCGCAGCAATGACCTTTTTGAGGTCAGCAGCAAACTCCGCAACGGTTGGATAGCGGCTCCCTGGATTCATTGCCATCGCATGGTGAATGAGCTGGTTGAGCTGGTTGAGCTGCATAGGAGGAAGCGCACCAAGTTGAGCGAGGTGGCACTGATGCCGTGGCGAGGGCTTCTGTGGCCTCGTAACTCCCAGCCTGAACTGTCGTACTGCGCTGTTGTCCTGACTCCCCTCGGGAGGATTGTTTGCCAGCATCTCTTGTAAGGTTGGCAGGTCGGGCTCCCCTTGCTCAATCCATTGATTGCGTGCAGATACACTTGGCGGCTCATGAGCAACTAGCTGTAAATCCCAGGATTATGATGGTGGAATCTGTGTAATTATGCTGGTCGTACAACATGCAATAAGAAAGATAAAATGTATCTCTTTTCGTTGCCAATCAGCATAGAGCAGCCTACAGGGCTACAATCGCTGATTGGCTGCTTACCACCCCAATTATACAGATTCCACCATCATAATCCTGGGATTTACAGGATACTCGAGGGAATTGAAGGGGGTAGCAGTACGCTCGTTGAAGATGCGTCGACAACCTGAGCAGCGAAACGTTCGATAGCCAGGCGAGGTCTTCTTGCGCTGTTGCCTGGTCGTAATTGACAGGCAGTGTGGATAGTTCATCGAGTACTCCTCTGGATGATGTTCTGAATGACTCTCAGTCTCTCATCAGGAGGGTCTCCATACTGGGCCTTGTTCTCAGTTCTGACGCTTCCTGAGCAAGAGCTATAAAATAACTCTTGCCCGCTCTTCGCCAGAAGGGGAACATGGGAACCGTTTCCTGTGCAAGACTCCACCGTCTTGCTTAGTAGCTAATGCTGTCCCGCTTGGAAGCAAGCCACATCGTACTGAGCGACACTCTTGGGGTTGTTTGAGTTCTGTGGCTGACTGCCAGCATAGTGCTCATCAGCAGTGGCAAAACCCGCAGTGTTAAACCCTGGTGGGGTCAGTGGTCCAGTGGGAAAGACATCCTGGCAACTCTGACTGGGTTGGCCGGGGGTGCCAGTACTGTCGGCGAAAGCCGGGATGGAGAATGCCAGCAGCAGAGCAATGCTCAAGCTGACAATGGTGAGGGCTTTGATAAAACGACGCTTCATATACAAATCCTTTCCAATATGTTTGAGAGACACGCATTCATGCGTGAGTTCTCTTCGTACTGCCAATCATGAGTACGTTGCGCACTTGAGACCGGATATCAGGCCGGACCAGAGCCACAACGCCCGGAGCGAATTCTTGACCGGGAGTACTTAGCAGAAGTGTATCACAAAAGCACTCCATTGCAAGTACAATATGACATGGTTTGCTTACAATTATCACCTACAACTCTTTATCCATCTCAATACATCTTAGTGAAAAGAACTCCTGTTTCCTCGTCCGCGCTTTTCTTGCTTACTTGGCTTGGGGAGAGAGACCCGTCTGACAAGAGAAGTTTTCTTGTGTTTCCAGTGTTTGGGGGGAGACGCTTTGCCATGCCCACGAAGTGCGCAACGAGATGTAGCGAGTAGCGAAGCAGCAGAAAAATGTGCCTCCTTACAAAGGAAGAATGTGACTCTTCCAAGAGTAAGGAGGAACTATGGCCAGTATCGCCGATTCAACTGTCACCATCCAGACCTCTGCGCAATCTGTCCCATCAACGCCATCCTGGTTTGGGGAAGTCGTCTTGATTGCGCGGTATCTTCGTCAACACGATCTTCTTGCAGCTCTCACTGAGCGTGTGCGCTTTGCTCGCCGCCGCTTCGGCCACTACGAAGTGATTGACTTGTCTTCCCGTTCTCTTCGGCTACGCCATTAGTGGCGAACGCACGCAGGAAGCGTTCTACCAGCGTCTGCATCCTTTTGCCTCGGCAGATCACTGGCGCTCTTCGGACGAGAGCGTTTGCCCGCTCGCTCCACGCTCTCGCGCTTTTTAGCCGCTTTGCCAAAAGAGCCTGTTGAAGCCCTGCGTTCCCTGTTTTTTTCTGATCTGCTGGCTCGTCCTCTGGCCCCAGAGGAGCAATCAGCAGGGCTGTGGGATCGCACCGAGAAACAGTGGTTCGTCTTTGACATGGCTTCAGACCGCTGAACAAAGCACCCTTCCCGAATTCCGCAAGATGGCGAAGGGAATTCGCCTCGATTATGCAGCCGTCCGTGCGGCATTTTCGAGCAGCTGGAGTAATGGTCAGGTCGAGGCCCAGGTCAATTGCCTCAAACTTCAGAAACGGATCGTCTTCGGACGGGCGAACTTTGATCTGCTGCGGCTGCGCGTCCTCTGCCGGGTCTAGCCATCGACGTTGCGTTTCTACACATCTTCCCTCGTCGTGCTCCCTCCAGAGAGAACTCTTTGGTCAATCAACCAGGCTCATTTTTTCTGAGGATGGGCCCGAGTTATGTTATCGAAAACAGCTGCGGGTACTCTGCCGTATCTAACAAGCGCTTCCTTCAACGGATGGACCTTTCATCACCTCCTGAAAACTCAAGCGAGTCTTCTTTGTGGGGTGAAGCAAGCCGCCTCACTTTTTGTGGTGTTGGTGGCGAATTCAAAAATCGCGCTTGAACTCTGAGGTAGGAAGCTCAGAATCACGCTCCGTTTTACAATTCGCCACCAATATCTTTGTGAGGATGAGCCGGGTGCTGCATAGCGTCAACAATGATCCTCTAAAAGTGCACTGCTTGATCGTTTTGCTAGTGATCACTAAAGGTATATATCTGCATGTACCTTCGGGCTTTAAACCGGTCGTCTTAGCATCATCAGGTCATGAACTTTTCCTGCGCCTCTGGCTTGCACAGCCACTCTATAAGTGGAGCAATTCACCAGCAGAAAGAGGCAGATCTGGCCAGCTTAAAGTTGGGACAGACAAAAACTATGAACAAATGAAAGGGTCTCTTATGTCACAGTTACCTTCTTCTCTCAGTCGGCGAAAACTTGTGCTTAGTGGATCTCTAGGCGTAATGGGTACTCTGTTCGGAGCATGGCCTGCTTTTGCCTCTATTGCGCCTAAAAACATCTTAGAGGTCCTTATCCGTCAAGCTCCAATGGCGCTGGAAGCTTATCATGGGGTCACAGGCAGTCAGCATCAAAGCAATTTTAATCGTTTGTCTCGTCAAGGGTATCGTATCATCTCGTTGAGCGTCTACGGAGCTCCTGGCGATCCTCGCTATGCTGCTGTCTGGGTGCAGCGTCAAGGTGCAGCCTGGGTCGCTGTTCACGGAGTCAACAGCGCAGGGTACCAATCGTTCTTTAACACCTGGACCGCCAAGGGCTTTGCTCCAGTCATCGTCTCAGCAACCGGCCCGATGGCAAATGCAGTCTTCGCTGCTGTCTTCGAGCAAGGCATAGCCGGTACATGGCTGGCGCGGCACAATATGATGTCTGGAGCAGATACCACCGCGGGAACGTTTCAAAACCAACTTGTGACCGCTCATGATCAGAAGATGATCTTACACTCGCTCGCCATCTATGGCACCGCTGCTGATCGTCGCTATGCCGCCATCTGGCATACAAACTCAGGCTATGTGAAATGGCATGCCTACCCATCTGACTCCAGTGCCAACTATCAGGGCACCTTCAATGCCGAAACTCAATTACCAGGATATCAACTGTCTAGCTATCGCCCAGCCTATGTGGCACTCTCCGATGATCAGGTCTACTGCTCGGCATTTCGAGATGATTATATCGGTCCCTGGATTGCTCGTCATGGCCTGACCGCAGCGGCCTATCAGGCTGAGTTCAACGCGCAGACGGCGAAGGGCTTCTACCCCATTTGTGTCCAGGGTGGAGGAACAGGCAACCAGACACGCTATGCCGCCATCTTTGCCCAGCGTGACATTCCGCTGGCTCGTGAATGGCGTGTGACAGGCACTACCATTGCAGCACTTACCAAGTTGGACAACACCATGCAAACCTTTATGCAAGCCCATGGTGTCCGCGCAGCTCAATTGACCATCGCCAAAAATGGGGTGACGAAACTGGCTCGTGCCTATACCTGGGCAGAGGCTGGCTATCATCTCACTCAGCCATCGGACCGCTTCCTGTTGGCAAGTTGCAGCAAGATATTCACTTCTGCCGCTATTCAGTCGCTCTACGATGCAAAAAAGTTAACGCCAACGACCACCGCTTACCCACTGCTTGGCTTCTCACATCCGGCTGATGCGCGGAGCGATCAAATCACCATCCAGAATCTCCTGGATCACAAGGGCGGCTATGATCGGGGAAAGTCGGGCGATCCGACCTACTCCATGCGTCAGATTGCCATCAGCCAAAAGCTCGGTCGACCAGTAAACAAGCTCGATATTGCACAATATATGTATGCACGGCCTCTCGACTTTCAGCCAGGAACGGGGCCTGCCGAAGGCGTCTACTCCAACTATGGCTACCTTCTCCTGAGCCTTATCGTAGAACATGTCACAGGCATAAACTTCTTCGATTATGTGCAAAAGACCCTGTTGCAACCGGCAAACATCACTGAAGTATTGCTCTCATCCACACTGGCAAACCAGCGTGCCGCCAATCAAGCCATCTGCGAGGATCAGGGCTTGGGCTTGAGTCCAATAGACCTGGCCTCCTCACTTCAGGTCCCCTCCGTGTATGGCGGCGATGGCATGATCAAAGAAGTTGCTGCTGGCTCAGCAGGCATAGCTTGCTCTGCCACAGCTTTGACCCTGTTTATTCACCAGCATGCCGTCTGGGGCAACGGTCCGCGTGCTGCCAACAGTACGCGTATTGGCAGCACGCCTGGCGCATACTCCCTGGCTCACTCGCGAGACGACGGCATTGACTGGGCCTTTGTCTTCAATACCCGCGACTGGGCTCCAAATACCCATCCCACTGTTGAAGAATTGACCACCATGATCGACAATCAGCTCAATACGACGCCAATTGCATAACAAAAAGCATTGCAAACTGGGTGATAGGCAAGCCTGCACTCAGTTTGCAATGCTTTTGGTGAATCTCTTCTGGCTGGCTGACAAATTTCAGGCACCTTAAAAACCAATAAGAGTTCTCGAAAAGAGGAAGAAGAGTGCATGGCCGATTGTAGAGATTCGTGGAGGTGCCCCAATACTCTCGCCCACCAGATGTATGACGACCTTTTGGAAGCGCTCTCGCCCATTCTTCCTCGAACGGTCTATCAGGATGTTCGCCGGGTCAGGACGCTGGCCTGGGCGGTCACCGGCCTGTGCCTGACCCACACGGTGCGACTGGGTGCGTGGGCTGAGGTGGTTGAGAGCCGCGCGCAGTATGCCGCCAGCCGTGTACGCTGTCTTGCTCGGCTTTCTGCATCATCCGGCCATTCATCCACAGGAATGGTATCAACCGGTGTTGCAGGCCGCTCTGGTTGACTGGCCTGGTGCCAGTCGCCTGTATATCGCGCTGGATACCACTGCCCTCACTCCCTTTGTGCTGATCCGCGCCTCCCTGGTCTCTTGCCATCGAGCTATTCCTCTGGCGTGGCGAGCTATGTACCACAAGAGCACCCAGGTCGGTTTTGAAGCCTACCAGCCAGTGCTCGACCAGGTGCGTGCCATTGTGGCACCCGGTCTGGTGATTACGAGGCTTTCCGATCGCGGCTTCGTCCATGAGCAACTGCTTGACTATCTGCACAAGCAGCAGTGGCACTTTCGCTTGCGGTTGCCAGGCGACACCCTGGTCCATCTCAAGACTCAGCCGGTCACTGCCATCAGAGACCTGTGTCCACCCGGCTTTAGAGAGTCGATTCTTCCAGCAGGTGTCGATTTTAGGAACAGCCGTTGGGCCGGTCTCTCTGGCTCTGACCTGCCTGCTTGACCAGCCGGATGATCGCCTTTATCGTGGTGAGTGACGAGCCTACCGATGCTCAGACGTTGGACGAGTACGGCTTGCGCTTCGATATTGAGGAAGCTTTTCTTGATGAAAAATCGGGCGGATACCAGATCCACCGAAGTCTCCTGGCGACGCCTGAAGCGCTGGAGCGTCTTCTGCTCATTGTCGCCATAGCCACCCTTCACTTGACGAGTCTTGGAGTCAGTGTCGTCCAGGCGGGGAAGTGGCGTTGGGTGGATGCCCACTGGGGGCGCGGCTTGAGCTATCTCAAGATTGGCTGGCGATGGCGCTGGCAAGGGTATGGACGTGGATGGCCGATGTTTTCCCCGTTTTGGCTTGATCCTGCTCCAGACTCCTTTCCCGTTCTCGCCTCACGTCGAGACGCCGTCGGAGAGAGGAGCGATGTCGATCTCCCGACTGCTGTGTAAGCTCAGTGTTTTTTAAGGCACATTAAATTTGTCAGTCAATCAGCCCGCTGCTACTGGAATGCCGTAATGTAAGCGCAAAGGCGTTGACTGATCTGTAGCTCTGGGCCTACTTGCCTGACTTCGCCACGGGCTGTCTGAGCCCAAGCAAGTTTCCTTCTGGATCCTTGAAGCGCAGATACTGGAAAACCCCTATTCCTGGAATGGTGACGTCTTCAATCGACCCGGCATGAATGCCTTGAGACTCAAGCCAGGTCTTGGCAGCCGCGATATCATCGACCTCAAAAACGAGGTGATCATATCCTGGGGGATTCGATTGAAAGTTTTCGACCGTTCGACCATGCTGGGCGGGGTTACTGGTTTGGAAGACGAAAAAAGCTACTCCGCCTAAAAATATGCCGAACGACAGCGTTTCATCCCCCAATGGGAGAATCTGTGCTCCCAGAACCTCCGTATAGAAAGTCCGCATGATGTGAATGTCATGGACCGCGATGCCCGCGTTGTCAAAGCGCTTCACTAAAGAAATGTTGCCAGATGAGGATGTTGACGTCATCAATGATCTCCCTTCAGAAAACAGACAAAGACCTCCAGTCCATGCAGTCCATGCTTCCAACCGATAATCGTCCCATTTTCCCGTCGTCGCATGATCTCATTGACCGCTCTCCGAGAAAATTTCTCCTCCCTCTAGCTGAAACTGCGCAATGGGGATTGATGGAACTCCCCGGTATGCTTTATCGGCGAACGATCTACTTCCCAGTCGAGAGACGGGATCCCGTTCCAGGGGTGATCGGCAGAGTGGGCTTTACTCTTTGATTCTCACCTCGTATGCTTCTCGCATGGGCTGCCCAGCAAAAAACCGTGCGGCTCCGGCAAGCGCTTGGCTATAATAGCCACTACTGGCTTCTCCCGCTACCAGATCGGCCTCCGACTCCCAAAAAGTGATCGCCATGCCATGATTGGTCGCCGGGTTGACCAGGACCTGGATGCCAGCAAACCCGTGTGCCTGTTGAGCTGCTGGCACCACCAGATCAGTAATGTAGTGGGTGACATCGTCTGCCGCACCAGGTTGAAGCTGGACCATTGTTACTCGTGCGAACATGGGTGTTTCCCTTTCTAAACAAGTTCAAACGTTCTCGACTCTCCACAAAAGTATGGCGGCCCTCGCTATTATACATCACGACTCCGCATGCATGGGAGAGATGGGGAGCTAGACAAAAAGGACTAGCGCACGCCAACCACAACAGCACACTCATATCAGGTGAGAATGGTGGCAAGAAACGAGACCATTCTGGGGGCAAGCCGAGTACTGCTTGATACGAGCATTTGCCTCGACTGTTTCTGTATAGCAATGCCCCATTTATCAAGCAAGCTGTTTGCCCCCGGAATGGAAGTGTGATGAGACTCCGTCTCAGAGATGAGCATGGTACTTCGTGCATATCATAACAATAGCGGTAGAAATAGGCGACGTACCACAGGAATGGTCTCCTTCTAGCGGACCACAGTGTCAGAGACGCTCGAGACTCTCTAACTCTTTGCGACTGCGGACTTGTAAGCCTTGCTTCTCGATTTTCTCACGCAGCTTGAGCAGTCCTTCAATGAAGGCTTCTGGACGGGGAGGACAGCCAGGGACATACACATCAACTGGCACAATGGTATCTACCCCCTGAACGGTGTAGTAACTATCATAAAATTCCCCACCCGAATTGGCACATTGTCCCAGACTTATCACCCATTTTGGCTCTGGCATTTGCTCCCACAACAGGCGCAGACGAGGGCCCATCTTGATCGACACCGTGCCTGCCACGATTATCAGATCGGCCTGGCGAGGACTGGAACGAAACACTTCCGAGCCAAAGCGCGACAGATCGTACTGCGGGGCTGAAGCCGAGGCAATCATCTCAATCGCACAACAGGCCAGTCCATAGCCCAACGGCCAGACGGATTTGGAGCGGGCCCAGTTTTGGGCCCATTGCCTGATTGGCTGACAAATTTAAGCTTTCACTCGCGAACCGCGCCAGAGCGCCCTTCACGGTACCCCAGAAAGCGCGAAAAAAGTGTAGAGAAGAGAGCTATTTCTCTCACGCACCCAGGTGCTGAGCCGATTAAGCCCTCTTATCCTTTTCCAAGGTACCTTACATTTGTCAGCCAACCAGGCCCATTGCAGCAGGTCGGCCAGGCTGCTCAGTTGCGCTGGGAATTCCTGGTCGCCTGGGGTATAGTCCTGAGAACCCGATGCCCTCACGATTGGCACGGCTTTGCGCCGTGTCCCAGGAGCCGACGCACTGGCACCCCCTTTTTGCTCGCTATTTGCCATACTCTCCTCCTGTTCCTTTTTGTTTCTGTTCCTTTTTGTTTGTCAGCAGCCAGTATCTGATGCATTCTACACCGCTTCTGGCACGAACTTCGCCTGAATAGGACAAGCGGTGAGCCCACGGCGGCTCTCGATGCGCCCACACTTCACGGCAGTACCACCTGGAGAGCATTGCACAACAGGGGCAAATTGAACGCTTGGTCCATAGAGTGTCGCCCTGCAGAAACCATCGAGGAAGAGGGCGCTTCTCAGCAAGCGTTCAGTTTGCCCCTGTTGTGCAATGCTCTCCAATTCATCTGAGCAGCAGAAGTCTCTTCTCCCTGCGAATAATTTAGTAGTTTTTGCTCCCCCGGCAGTCGTTATGCAATCTGCAGGATGATGCGCCCGCGACCATGGCCGCCCTGACTCAGCGCCTGGGCTTTGCCGGCTTCACTAAGCGGGAATGTAGCTCCGACGACAACCTTTATCTGGCCATGGTCGATAAGTTGCGCGAATGTCCTCAAGAGCTCAGTGTTGACCTGCGATGAGAAACGCATGGCGCGAACACCAGGCTCGCGCGCTTTCGCCTCATCGGGCTGACCGGCGATTGAGACCAGCGTGCCACCTGGTTTGAGCGTGGGCCACCCGCTTGCCAGCGCCTCACCGCCAACGGTGTCGAATACCAGGTCTACATCGTGGACCTCCTCTTCAACGTGCGTCTTTGTGTAGTCAATGACCGATTCCGCTCCCAACGAACGCACGAAATCCACATTACGTGTCGAGGCCGTACTGATCACCTGTGCCCCGATCCTTCGGGCGAACTGGACCGCAAAGACGCCAACACCGCCAGCGCCCCCCAGGATCAGCACACGCTGGCCTGCTTGCAGGTTACCGTGATCGAAGATGCCTTGCCAAGCCGTTGTCGCACCGACGGGAATGCTGGCCGCCTCTTCAAAACTCAGGGTTTTTGGTTTGAGCGCCAGGGCATGCGCCGGAGCTCTACTATACTGTGCGTATGATCCCTGAGAACTGCGGCCAAAGACTTCCTGACCAGGCTGAAATAGGGTCACACCTGGACCAACTTTTTCTACCACTCCCGCAAGTTCGGCACCTGGCACATAGGGGAAGGTTGACGGCCAGAAGGCTTTCATAAAGCCCGCACGCAGTTTCCAATCGACCGGGTTAACGCCTGCCGCGTACACACGCACAAGCACTTCACCCTCCTGTGGCTCTGGTTGTGGAATCTGTTCAAGCTTGAGCTGATCCACATTACCGTAATCGTGGACTTGTATCGCATTGATAGTTCGCGTTGACATAGCAGTGACTTTTCTCTTTCTCTTTGCGTTGCAATGGATCGCTTCCATCCTAGTACTCCGTTACTCTTCATTTGAATGGTTGGCGTCTCGCTCTTTTCGTTCAAGAGAAGGATAGAGACGCTTGAGTTTGATACGAGCATCCTCAGTGGTAAAACGCCAATTGATTCTGACCTGTGCTTGATTTCGTTCTGTTTGCCAGGCATGCACTTGCTTGGCAAGGAAATCCATGCTTGGCATGCGGTCGGAGAGGCACTGTCGAGCCAGGATGGACAGCTCGATTTCGGCCATATTTAGCCAACTTCCATGTTTTGGCGTGTAATGGATCTCTAGCTTTTCTACAAGTCTCCTTGCTTCAGGAGCTTTAAATGCCTCATAAAAAGAGGAAAGGACATGCGTATTCAGATTATCCATCACCAGGATGATTTTTTCTGCATCCTGAGAATGACTATCAATCACTTCACGCATGAACTCTGCCCAATCTTTCTTGGTTCTTCGTTCCCTGACTTTGAGATATCTTTTGCCTGTTAATGGCTCACAGGCCACAAAGATACTACACGTTCCTTCCCGCTCATACTCATAATCCTCGCGTTTGGGCTTCCCTTTTTCCATTGGAATTGGCTCTCGTGTTTCGAGCCGCGTAACTGTTTACTCCCCTCATCCATGCAAATTTGCGGCAAACGTGGATCATACGGACGCTTCTAGACCTCCAAGGTGTCTTCCAGAGTGCATACAAATTCTGCGTTTGCTTCGGGAGGAAGACAGTATTGCTTCTTTAGCCACGGCTTGAGTTTATTTTTTTTAGCGCTACCCAGACCGTTTTCTGGTCAATCTCCTCAAAATATCCCAATTCGACCAACTTGTCTGCCAACAATCGCATCGTCCAGCGCTTGTATCCCTCCGGTGCCGGACTACAGGTCAAGGCGATCAGATGCGCCTCTTGCTCTCCATCCAGCTTTCGCTTCTTTGGCCGTTCCGGTTGAGGACGCCGATTGAGCGCATCTTCAAGACCTTGCTCTAAAAAGCGCCGACGAAGACGCCAGATTGTTACCTCTCCCATCCCAAATACCTCTTTTACCTGATTATCTGACCACTTGGAACCATGCTCGCTTTCATCTATTTTGAGCAAGACCTGTGCCTGTTTGATTTTGCGTGCTGGCGCTACGCCTTTGCTTATCAACGGCTCCAACGTATGCCGTTGCTCTTTGCTTAACACAATGCTCTTCTTCTTCATCGAGGTCTCCTTACCTGCTTGATTTTTCTGAGAGTGTAAGGAGACCCTCTTTCCCTCCTGGCTTTCAAATCAAGATCAACAGAGTACTACTGCTACCAACACTTCCATTTTGTAAGATATTCCAGACTCAGAGATGCCAGGGTACCCACCTGTAAACGAGATCACTCGACGGCGGCAAATGAGCACAATTCTATGAGGTAATGCAGAGAATCTTTTGTAGAAATGAAAACGACTTCACTGACCTGGAAAGCACTTTGCCCTCTCCTTCTGGCTATCTGCTTGTCCTAACAGCTATGGAACGAGTCAGTCAACATGCGATAATAGCGCATAGAGAAGAGCGCTTTCACAGACCCCGCAAAGAACGCGCTGGACGCCGATCTGTTTCGATGGGCGGACGAAAAACTGGGAGTTGCCATGGCTGTTTCAGCCTGAACAGCGCGATTTCGCTGCTCTCGAACCATCGCTGGTTCGTCCAGCAAGGAGGTCAGGTCGCTTGCCCTGCAGCATCCTGGCGGGATGTGGCGCTTCCCTACCAGGTAGCATACCAAAAACTTGCGTATTACGCAAGAATATGAGAGAATGAGGAGGAAGGGCAAGCCAATGCAACGCCCGAGACGGGGACGAAAAATTGATCAAGGACGAAGGAACGTGTCAGGGATCTATTTTGATCTTGCATGTGCAATAGTCGGAGTCTCACAAGAGGAAGTGGCGCGACGTGCAGGAGTTGCGGCCTCAACCCTTTCGCGTGCCTTCAGTGGAAAGCTGCGGGTCCAGCGAGAAAAATTGATTGCCTGGGGGGACATCGTGCTTGAACTGTGCCCACAGGAGGATAGGAACCTCTTATTGGCGATGGAGGCGGAGATGTTGCACACGCTGGGCCATGCGACACGGGAGGATGAGAGGCGTGGTGTGGAACGGCTGTCCTATTTTCAGCAGCGCGTCAGTGAGGTCCTGGCCAGACGAGAGCTGCAAAAGCCGTAACGCCGCGTCTTGTACGTTTGGAGTGATGTCTCCCACCTTTTCCAAAGGTGACATCCCCTCTCTGGAGAGCGTGTTTTGGGAATGCGGCGAGGGGGGGAATCATAGTATACTTGCAACATGCATGCAAGAAACACTTTGCCTACTCAGGAGGAAAACACAATGGGAAAAGTGATTTTGGCTATCTCCATTTACAAAGAAGTTTAAAACTTTTGCGGGGGAGATCATGGCGAAAACTCCTTATACACTCATCACTGGTGCGAGCAGGGGTATCGGCAAAGAGCTGGCTGTGGAAGCTGCCAAGGATGGCCGCAACCTCATCCTGGTTTCGCAACACAAACGGCCGCTTGAAGAAGTGGCCCAGATGCTTACCTCTCACTATGGGAGGACAGTCGAAATCCTTGTTCAAGACTTAAGTATGCCGGGGGCAGCTTCAGCCATTTATAAAGAGGTCAACAGTCGTGGCTTTCTTATTGATGCCCTCATCAATAATGCTGGCTTGGGTGACTATGGCGAGTTTCAAACAAGCGACCCCCAACGGCTCCATGACATGCTCACAGTGAACGTAGTTGCCCTCACAGAACTGACACGGTTGTTTCTGCCCGACCTGCTCAAGCAGAAACATACCAGGGTCATGAACGTCGCTTCAGTGACAGGCTTCCTGCCTGGTCCCTTCATGAGCGTGTACTTTGCCACGAAGCACTACGTCCTGGCTTTTTCCGAAGGCCTGCGAGAAGAGTTACGAGCAAGCAACGTTGTGGTAACGGCTTTATGCCCACCGCCAGTCAACACCGCCTTTGTGCAAGAGGCTCACATTGCCAAAAGAAATTATATGGCCACCACCACATTCACTGCTGACATGGTCGCTCGCTATGGATACCGAGCGATGAAAAAAGGCAGGGGGGTTGCGGTCTATAGCCTCCGCTATAAGCTCTTGACTGCCCTGGTAGTTCGAATTACCCCCCGTTTTGTCTTACGCAAAATCCTCTATCGGCTCAACAGCCAGGGAGGGGGAGTGCTGTAGGCAGGGCTTGTGAATTATGAGAGCGAGAGACTCCAACATCTAAGTGGTGCATTCGCTAAATACGCATTACTTTGACTCGGAAGGAAAACTTCTGGGAGCGGTGAGGCGACTGATGCCGACGACGACGACCCCAAACAAAAGGATGCTTGTGCGCATTCCAATAAGCGGTGGCTGCTTCCACTGCTGCCACCACCTCCTCCCAGGTTTCAAATCGCCGTCCTTTCAAGGCCAGTGAACGCAAGATCTTCCACCAGGGCTCGATCAGATTCAAATAGGCGGCATAGGTAGGTTGATAGACCCATTCCCACCGCTCATGATGGATCATGAACAGGAGCAGATCCCGGCAATGGTGCATATCCAGATTATCCAGGATGGCATAGATGCGCTCTTTGTCTGCCGGGATTTGCTCATCGACGAAGCTGAGAAAGTCGATGAAGTGCTCGATGCTTCGTCGTGGGTAACATTGGGTCCAGCAGTCTCCAGTCGTCTCCCACAATGCTCCATAGACGTAGCCTTTCGCTCTTCGTCCATAATCGATTTCTTGTTTGGCTCGCTGCGCTGGACGAGCGTTCACATCGATGGCGAGCTTTCCCGGATAACTCTTGGCCGCCACCGGTCCCATCTCATCGATGTTCAGGATGACGCTGTCAGGGGGTTGCTCTTTTCGGAGCGCTTCGATGGCCCCCTTTTTTCCGCGAACTGCGGATCAAGTCGCTTTCCAAACCAGCTTTCCTGCTTGCGCCACTGCAAGCCTTCCTCTTGCAAGATCTCGAAGATGCGCGTCTGCTTCATGTGAATACCCAGATGCTCGCGAACGTAGGCTGCCAGCCGCTTAAACGTCCAACTGCTGTAGCCTAAGGCCGGATCGAGATCACAAGGGCGGTTGCGCGCCGCCTCTAGGATGCGGGCTTTGTTCTCGGCGGTGTAGCGCGAAGGCGCTCCTGGGCGGGCAGCGTCTTCTAAACCAGCCAGCCCCTGCGCTTCAAAGCGCTTCCACCATTTGCGCACCATGGGTTCGGAGAGATGAAGCAGCTGCATAATCTGGGGGATCGTCTGTCCCTCTTTGCCCAACTCAATAATCTTGGCCCGCTCCACCAGGCGCTTTGAGGCACTTTGAGAATGGGCCAGCTTTCTGATGACCCGCTCTTCTTCTTCGCTTAAAGGGCGTAAACGCAATGGTCCCCGCATCGCCGACTCCTTCCTTGTTTCTTGGCTCTGTTTCTCCTTTCTATTCTACAACATATTTAGCGAACTGACCACTAAGACGATAGACATTCCAAAACAACCTCTTGAAAAGAAGGAAGCTCCGATGACCTATTGGAGACCCTTCCAGAATCCCACGAAGTGCGCAACGAGATGGCACCAGTAGCGAGCCAGCCGAAAAATATGCCTTCTTGATGAGGAAGAACGAAAAGATTCCTCACAAAGGAGGCATATGTGAACAGTATGATGGATTCGGCGGTACTCATCCAGACCGCCTCGCACTCGGTTCCCTCGACTCCCTCGTGGTTTGGGGAATCAAACCCAACAAGATACCCCACTGTTAGACAAGGTGTGTGGTGAGGTCACGGTAACTGATCCGGCCCATCCCCTCTATGGTCAAACCCTCCCGCAGCTTCCTGTACGGATCAATCGCAGCACTCCCCATGTAATGGTGCTTTTGCCAAGCGGGCGGCGGCACACGGTTCCACAAGCTGCAACCAATCTCGAACGCCCAAAAGAGGCCGTCTCACCTGCCTCTCCCTTGCCTTCTATCTCGGTTCGGACTATTCTTCCTCTAGCACGCTTGGTGCAGCAACTCAAGCAGGCCAAGGAGGAAAGCCATGCCGAGCAAACCGTGTCAACCATCCATCCAACAGAGCCCTGTGTCCCCAGTTTCCATGACGATCTTTCAGCGGCTTCCCCAAAGCCACCAACAGCAACTCGCGCACCTGATCGCCGACCTCATTCGGCGCGTGCGCACAGCCGCACAAACCAGGGAGGACGACCATGACCGCTGAGTTGTTGCCTCTCACGCCGACCACCGACCAGCGTGCCAAGATGGCCTATGTCTACATCCGTCAATCTTCCCTCATGCAGGTGACGCGCCACGGGGAGAGCACCGATTTGCAGTACTCGTTAGTCCAGCGAGCGGTAGCGCTGGGGTGGCCTCGTGAGCGCGTGGAACTCATTGATGAAGATCTGGGCAAATCAGGAGCACACGCTGAGGCGCGTGGTGGCTTTCAGCGGCTCCTTGCAGAGATTAGTTTAGCTCGCGTTGGCCTGGTGCTCAGCTTTGATGCCTCCCGCCTGGCGCGCAACAATCGCGATTGGTATCAACTGCGGTGCCAGTCTGCTCGATCTTCGCTACACTGATCGCCGACGGTGAACGGCTCTACGATCCCCGACTCTACCACGACCGATTACTGTTGGGGTTGTCGGGAATGATGAGCGAGGCCGAGCTCCATCAGCTCAAACAGCGGATGCAGGCAGGAGCACGACACAAAGCTGAGCGGGGAGAACTCCGCCAGGGGCTGCCCGTGGGGTTAGCTCGCGGGCCTGCCGGAGAAGTCATGTTGAATCCTGACGAAGAAGTGCAGGCGCGCATCCGGCTGGTCTTTGAGAAGTTCCGTGACATCCGCTCGGCGAGCGGCGTGATGCGGTCTCTGCGAGCAGCCCACTTACCTCTGCCAGCTCGCCCCAGAGTTGGCCCTGCTCCCTATGAGGTGGTCTGGCAACCAGCACGCACCTCAACCATCCTCGATATTCTCCACAATCCAGCCTATGCTGGGGCCTATGTCTATGGGCGTAAGCAGTTTGACCCTGCACGTCGCACCCCAACGCATCCGCGTGGAGGGCGGATTCTGCAGCCCATTGACAAATGGGACATTTGTTTACACAATAGCTATCCAGCGTACATTGCGTGGGAAGAATTTGTGGCGAACCAGGCACAACTACACGCCAATAGCTTGAACTATCGAGAGGAGCAACCTGGGATGGCACGGAAAGGCCAAGCCTTACTGCAAGGGATCGTGCGCTGTGGGCGCTGCGGAGCTTTGTTACACTTGCACTACTCTGGTCGGCAGGGCGAATTTCCTGTCTATCGCTGTAGCGCTGACCAAGGCCAGTTTGGAGGAACAGATTGTCAACAAGTGCGTGCGCTGGCTCTGGATACGCAGGTCGAGCAGCGTTTCCTGGAGGCCCTACGGCCAGATCAACTGACGCTCGCGCTGGCGGCCCTGGCTCAATTGGAACAAGAGGAGCAAGCCGAAAGCAGGCAGTGGGAGTTACGCCTGGAGCGTGCACGCTCCCAAGCCAAGCGGGCAGAACGGAAGTCACAGGCAGTGGAGCCAGAAAACCGGTTGGTGGCTCGCTCGCTGGAGAAGCAGTGGGAAGAGCAACTCCGTGCGGTGGAAACCGTGGAGAAAGAGTACCATGCATGGAAATCCAGTCGCTTTGGTGCCTTCACTCAGGAGGATCGAGAGGCTATTGTAGCCCTTGGCAGCGATTTACCGACACGTCTTCCAAGCGCCCACGACCACCAGTACTGAGCGCAAGCAGATGCTGCGCCTGGTGATTCGGGAGGTGATCGTCGATAGCAAGCGGATTGGTGGCCAGGTGTGGGTGCAAATCAATTGGCAAACTGGGGCGAACGAGCAGTTCTGGTACCAACGTAGGGTGCATAGCTACGCCGTGTTTGCTGGTGCGCAGGCGCTCGAGCAACGCGTGCGCGAGCTCAACGCGAGCCTAGCTAATGGATGCTCAGATTGCAGCAACGCTCACCGCGGAGGGATATCAGACCCCAGGGCTCATTCACCCCATTACGAGCAAAATGGTCTGGCACTTGCGTGAGAAGTGGAAGATCCCCACGGTCAAGCTGAACAGGAACGAGCGCAACCCTGCTCAATGGGAAGATGGCTCCTACTCGGTGGAAGGCGCTGCAGCAAAGTTGGGAGTTGACCAGAGCACGATTTTCATCTGGCTGAAAACGGGCAGGCTCAAAGGCGAGCACCTGGCCAAAGGCATGCCCTGGAAGGTATACTTGACAGAAGAAGATGTAACCCGGCTTCACGAATGGCTTCGACGAGCAAGACGATCAAAGAAAGAGGCATTATGATGTATTCGAGGAAGTCGTGCTCATCATTGAGCATCTGCGCAAGCAGGGCGTCCTGAGTAAGCTCAGTGAGCGCATGCGCTTCAGGCGGCGACGCTTCGGACACTACGAAGTGATTGACTTTCTCGCGGTTCTCTTTGGCTATGCCATCAGCGGTGAACGCACGCTGGAGGCCTTCTACCAGAGGCTGCAACCCTTTGCGGTCCCCTTCATGGCGTTGTTTGAGCGTGATCGGCTGCCAGCCCGCTCGACGCTCTCACGCTTCTTGACAGCTCTGACCGAGGCTCCCGTCGAAGCTCTGCGCTCTCTGTTTCTCGAAGATCTGCTCAGTCGTCCACTCTCCAAAGAGAAGCAAACAGGCGGCCTGGTGGATCGAGAGAGAGCCACGCGGATCGTCTTCGACATTGATGGCACCCGTGAGGCGGCTCGCCAACGCGCCCTCCCCCAGACAGAAGAGCTGCCACCAGCCTTTCGACGGTTGGATGACCTCTGTGCTGCTGGCTACACGGGGCGCAAGCGAGGAGAAATCGTGCGTACCCGCACCGTCATTAGTCAGGCCCACACCTCTCAATGGCTCGGCTCCTTTGGTAACCGAGGTAATGGGCACAACCCTCACGGAACTGCGCCAGGCCCTCTTAGCCATCGGTCGCTATCTGGCTGTCCACCAGCTCTCACAGGAGCAGGCCTTGTTGCGCTTCGATGGACAATATGGCACAGGGGCCGTGCTTGCGGACCTGGCTGGCTTTTTCTTCGTGATGCGTGGCAAAGACTACACAGTGCTCGATCATCCTCTGGTTCAAGCACGTCTGCACCTGCCCCCCGATCAGCTCCAGCATCGTCCCGAAAGCCAGTTGCTGCGCAGCCTCTACGACTGTCCTGATGTGCCAGTCGGGCCTGAGGGCGTGCACTGCCGTGTGGTGGTAGCGACCCATCCAGCAGGCAAAAAGAAGAGCCGGGTTGGCGTCACACGGGATGGCATCGTCTACGAACTTTTCTTCACCCGCTTGCCCCAGCAGGGCTTCACGGCTTCGGACGCCGTTGAGTTGTATCTGCATCGTGGCGCTTACGCCCCCATTCTTGCGGATGAGGATGTCGAACAAGACCCGGACCGTTGGTGTAGTCAGTCATCCTGTGGGCAAGAATGCTGGCAGATCGTGGCGCAATGGGTATGGAACCTGCGTCTGGAACTGGGTCATCAGCTTCATCCTGATCCGCTGCGCACCACCGAGTTTGCTCCTGCTCTGCCGCCTGTGCACAAAGAAGCGACGGATTCGCCTTCTCCCCCTCAAGGATATGCGAAAGCCTCCGTGGCCTTGCCCTGGAAAGCAGGCCGTTTCTCTGGTCAAGACTTTGTTTTCCAACCCGATGGCACGCTGCGCTGTCCGGCTGGCCAATCGCTTGTGGCACATGAGCGACGCAGAGAAGCCGACGGGAGCCTGCGTGTCGTCTATGCTGCCAGCATCCGCAGTTGTCGTCCCTGTTCTCTGCGTGAACAGTGTCAATGGCAAGGCAGTACCACCAAAAAGCCTCGCCAGGTCAGTGTGCTCTTGCATCCCCTCAACATCGGTTCCGCGCCCCTGCTCTGGCGAGATTGGGGGCGGAGACGTCATCGACGAGCGTGCATGCAATTGCTTCGTCACCAACGCGTGGAGGTGCAGGCACAGCAGGGTCTCTCCGCTGATCCAGACCCCCTGCCTGCACCTCTCTCTCGTGCGCAGCGTGCACATTATCGTCTCGACTGGTCTGAGCGGCTGGCTCGCAACGCACATGTTCCAACTGCCAACCGAGTGACGATTCGACTGTTCGGCGTCCCTGAAGACTTCGCCACCTTGCTCGGTTTGGCGACGGCATAACACCGTCTCGACAGTCGTTGAGCTCCTTCTTCTCGGACAAGCTGGCTTCTCCGAGTGCAACCTTATATTCTCTTGCACCTGGCTGCACCTCGATTCCTCTCATCTTCTGCCCTTTTTGCTCTTCATCTTTCTGTTTCAGCTCGCTCTCTCAGGCTCAACATCCCATTCTGCACGACTTCCCCTCATCGCTTCAGGGTTAGCTCTTCAACAATCTCATTGCGCACTTCGTGGGCAACTCCAACGTGTTGATGAGGCAGAACAGCTCTTGAAGGAGGCCATTCCGCATGTTGCGTTAACGAGGAGAAACTATTCCGTGCTTGCAGATCAAACACTCAAAGAAATACAGGCATGGCGCGAGAACATTCCATCTTCACATTACCAACGAGATTGGCGCTGGATAGGGCGCTTGCGAGACGCGATCGCATACAATGCCTTCTGGTGGTTGGCCCACGCTGGACCATTCTCACCGGATGAGAAGCAGGAATGGCAATCTCTGGTGATGCAACCAGCAGATGAAGCTACGCAAAAGCAGCTAGAGGTCATCATTAGTCAGTCACGCCAGCGGGAACTGACTCAGGCAATTATGGAGAAAAGAGAACCCCAGCTTTGGTATCCTGCCATTCCTATCGAGGAAGTACGGTCTCGGATCGCCTGTCTCCATCAACTCGACGCTGATATCCAACGATCAGAACCAAACGAGATTATCCGTGACCTTTATCACGGGAAGATTGAAGAGGAGATGTGTTTTCTTCACCTGATCGAAGCAGCACATACCCGGGACCGGGAGCGTTTCTGGAAAATGAACCAGGAGTTGCATCCAGCCCCTACTCTGGAAGAAATGCAGTATGCCCTGAGCCGTGTCAAAAGGCTTGCCTCGCAAGGACTGCAACACGAACAGAGTAAGGAGGCAGCGGAGCAGGTCATCTCTCATCTCCGCACCCAGCTTCACCTCTCCTTTGACCCACAGGGGTACGAAACATTTCAGGATGAGCTAAGTTCCCTGGCTCCATCCTCTGGACAACCACGGCGATCTATCTCAGCGCGTGTGGCCCAGCGGTTTTTTGAAGCAGTGCTCCGAGAGGGAGGGTGTGAAGGATGGCGCGTTATTCTGGAAGCAACGACTTCTGGAGCGCGGATTGAAGCTGCTTCGCACTTGTTCATTCTTCCTGACCGACAGTTGACGCTTGAGGAATGTAAAGTGCTGCTTGAGCATGAGGTGCTGAGCCACATTGCAGATAGCGTTGCAGGAGAACGTTCTCCGTTGGGCTTGTTAGCTGTTGGAACGCGAAACTACCTGCCAATACTGGAGGGATTGGCGCTCTACCACGAAATGCAAGCAGCAAAAGCGTCTGCTAAGGCTTTTGATGATTCCAGGATATGGCTAGTACACGAAGACGGAAATCCCTCGGTGGTAAAATAGGAGGAAAAAGCCAGGAAAAAGAGGAGAGGATTCATGCGAGGACCACAACCAGCCGAAGTGAGATTGAGCGAAGCGGAGCGCAACGAGTTGGAAGTACTGG
>WNFX01001910.1_pt1 | contig 21137 bp, 16 predicted proteins | sample 5400111 | NCBI WGS metagenome assembly WNFX01 (sample SAMN13153363, study PRJNA577476) | soil metagenome | isolation source: 40 cm soil or saprolite under grassland replicate 1 | place: USA:California | collected 2016-06-15 | reverse complement strand
CCGGCTGCCGACCAATCGACAGATTTCGTTGCGCTCAAGTCCAGAGAACTTCTATGAGATTGCAGCCGACACCCATTCGGCATTGCTCAGGGCAAGCTTACCGCTACAGTTTGGCCCTTATGCCGTACAAAGATGTTGCTCCGCCCGCAGGCGAAAAGATTACCAGAACCGACAGACTGAATGTGCCGGATCGACCGATCATTCCATTTATCCGGGGAGACGGCACGGGGCCAGATATCTGGGCAGCAAGTGTACGGGTGTTCGATGCCGCGGTCGAAAAAGCATACGGCGGGAAAAAGAAGATTGCATGGTTTGAGGTGTTCGCCGGTCAAACAGCAAAGGACAAATTCGATGAATGGCTGCCGGACGACACGGTGGAAGCGTTCCGGGAGTATCTGATCGGAATCAAAGGGCCGTTGACCACACCGGTAGGCGGCGGGATTCGTTCGCTCAATGTCGCGCTGCGCCAGCTACTCGATCTGTTCGTCTGCCTGCGGCCGGTGCAATACTTCAAGGGCGTCCCCTCGCCCGTTAAGCATCCGGAGAAGGTGAACATGGTAATCTTCCGGGAAAATACGGAAGATATTTATGCCGGTATCGAGTACGCCGCCGGCACCCCGGAAGCGCAAAAGATTCTCAATTTTCTGCAAAAAGAATTTCCAAAACAGTTCGACAAGATCCGTTTCGGCACAAAACAGAGAGCGGCGGATTTCTGGAAAATGGTAGGCGCGCCGGAAAAAGACGACGTGTGCGTTGGGATTGGAATTAAACCGGTGAGTCGCTCGGGCAGCGTGCGTTTGATCCACAGCGCGATCTCCTACGCGATCCAGAACCAGCGCAAGAGTGTGACGCTGGTGCACAAGGGTAACATCATGAAATTTACAGAGGGCGCGTTCCGCGATTGGGGATTCGAGGTCGCGAAGAAATATTTCGGCGCGGAAGAATTCGACGGCGGCCCGTGGTGCAAAATTCCCATGGGCAAACCGGGCGCGGGAATTGTAATCAAAGACGCGATTGCTGATATCACACTTCAACAGGTGTTGACGCGGCCGGAAGATTTCGATGTGATTGCGACACTCAATCTGAACGGTGATTACCTCAGCGATGCTCTGGCTGCGCAGGTGGGCGGAATCGGCATCGCGCCCGGAGGCAACATCAATTACATCACCGGCCACGCGGTTTTCGAAGCGACGCATGGCACGGCGCCAAAGTACGCGAACCAGGACAAGGTGAATCCCGGCTCAGTGATTCTCTCAGGCGAGATGATGTTCCGTTACATGGGCTGGACGGAAGCCGCCGACCTGATTCTTAAAGGATTAAGCGGCGCGATTGCAAGCAAACGCGTCACTTACGATTTCGCGCGTTTGATGGAAGGCGCGACTGAAATCAAGTGTTCGCAGTTTGGCGACAACGTGATCGAGCATATGTAAGCGCTCACGTGTGAGCGCAATGGCGAAACACAAATGACGAACGACGAAGGAATGACAAAGCCCAAAGCGCAAACTGAGAGATCGACAGCATTTTTTCATTCGATCATGCGTCATTCCTTCGAGCTTTGGCATTCGTCATTCGTCATTTGCTTGCTCCTGGTTTTGTTCGCAGGGATTGGCCCGGCCTTCGCCGAAAAACGCGCCATCACTGAAAAAGATCTCTTCGATTTCGTCTGGATTGGCGATCCGCAGGTTTCTCCGGATGGCTCGCGTGTGGCGTTCGTGCGGGTCACGGTCAACGAGAAAAAAGAAGGCTACAACACTTCGATTTGGTCTGTGCCGGTCGCAGGAGGTGAAGCGCCCCGTCAACTGACAAAAGGCGATCACGATTCCACGCCGCGCTGGTCGCCAGATGGAAAATTTTTGCTCTTCGTGCGCGCGATTGAAAAGGACGGCAAGCCGGAGCCCGCACAACTAGCGATTCTGCCAATGGCCGGCGGCGATTCTTTTATTTTTACTGAGATGCCGAAAGGCGCCGGGAATCCCGTCTGGGCGCCGGACGGAAAAACCATTGCGTTCACGAGTGAGACCAACGCGGAGGACCTGGCCAAGCAGGAAAAGAAAAAAAACAAAGAAGAAGAATTAAAGAAAGATTCGACCGTCAGACCGGGGTCATCTGCGTCCCCTAAAGCTACGGTGGAGAAGTCGCCCCCGGCTACAGCGGGTGACTCCGAATCTGAACACGAGAGTGACATCCACGTGATCACGCGTGCCGTGTATCGGCAGGACAATGAAGGCTACGGCGATCCAAAGCGTCCGACACACATTTGGACTGTGACCGCGCCGCACAATGCCGGAGAAAAAGTAAAACCACGTCAACTCACTACCGGCCGATTCGATGAGGAGAATGCGATTTGGTCAAAGGATGGCTCGCAGATTTATTTCACATCGAGCCGGATTGACGAACCGTATTACGAACTGCCGAGAACTGATCTTTACTCAGTGGCGGCAGCCGGCGGTAAACCTGTAAAGATTACTACGATTGATCTCAACACGCAGCTTGGGCCGGACTCGGGCGTGTTGTCACTCAGTCCCGATGGCAAACAGATTGCGTTTATCGCTTCAACCACGCAGCCGATCAATTCATACACACAACCGGACCTCTGGGTCCTCGATCTATTGCCAAACGCGAAGCCCAGGAATCTGACCGCCGATTTTGATTTTGATGTGCCAGGCTTTGTGATCGCGGACAGCGCGCCGCCTCGGGCAAGTGGGCGGAACACGCCGATTTGGACAGCAGATGGAAGAGGCCTCGTTGAAGTTTACGCGAAGGAAGGAAAGGCAAATCTCGCGCTGTTCGACGCAACTGTAGCCGGGAGCGGTGATCCCGGTAAAACCAGTACAGTGCAGGATCTCACTTCTGGAAACCAGGGCGTGATGAGTTTTCGCGCCACGCCCGACACATCGAAGTTGATCTACACAGTTTCGACACCGACGCGCATTAACGATCTCTTTGTTCTCGATCGCACGACGCCCGGTGCGGCGCCCAAGCAATTGACGCATATTAATGACGAGCTGTTCTCGAAACTGAATCTCACCGAGCCTGAAGAGACTTGGTACGACAGCTTTGATGGCAAACATATCGAGGCATGGTTGCAAAAGCCGCCCGATTTCGATGCGCACAAAAAATATCCGCTGATTCTGAACATTCACGGCGGGCCGCACGTCGCTTACGGTTACATTTTCGATCACGAATTTCAGTGGATGGCCGCCAAAGGCTACGTGGTGCTTTATCCAAATCCTCGCGGGAGCACGAGCTACGGCCAGGATTTTGGCAACGTCATTCAGTATTATTACCCGGGCGACGATTACAAAGATCTGATGGCCGGGGTGGATGCAGCGATCAAGCGCGGCTACATCGACGAAAAAAAACTCGGCGTGACCGGCGGAAGCGGCGGCGGTTTGCTGACGAACTGGGTGGTGGGACAAACGAGCAGGTTTGCTGCAGCCGTTGCGCAGCGTGACATCGCCAGTTGGGAAGTTTGGTGGTATTCGGGGGACTTTACACTTTTCCAGCCTAACTGGTTTAGAGCGCCGCCATTCGAAGACCCGGACGAATATCGGGCGCGATCGCCGATCAGTTATATCACCAATGTGAAAACGCCGATGATGTTTATTCTCGGCGAAACAGATTATCGGACGCCGCCAGGTGCCGGTGGCGAGCAAATGTTTCGCGCGCTGAAATTCCGAAAGATTCCCACGGTAATGGTGCGGTTTCCCAACGAATCACATGAGCTTTCCCGCTCGGGCCAGCCTTGGCATCGGGTCGAGCGGTTGCAACATATCGTCGGCTGGTTTGACCATTGGCTGATGGGCGTGCCCAAACCGGAATACGAAATCGTGCCGGAAGAAGTCCCAGCTAAGAAAGTTAGCCCGCCGGATAAACAGTCTACGTCGGCAAGGTAGGCACGGTTGACCTCAATGGCCGCTGCGCTTAGCTGACTGGATGGATTCTTCGTCGCTCTGGCAGCGTTTCCAACGATATTTTTTGTACTATCGAGATCTCGATTTCTCTCTCGACATCAGCCGGATGAAATTTCCGGAAGATTTTTTTGAGAACATGCAGCCAAAAATCGAGAAGGCCTTTGCGGACATGCGAGAGTTGGAGGCGGGAGCAATCGCTAATCCCACCGAAAAGCGCATGGTGGGCCATTACTGGCTTCGCAATCCTGCACTTGCATCTACCGTAGAAATTCGGCAGGAAATTGAACGGACCATCAACCGAATTAAAAAATTCGCCGAAGACGTTCATGCCGGAAAAATCACGGCCGAAAATGGCAAACGGTTCGAGCATCTGCTTCTGATCGGGATCGGCGGCTCGGCACTCGGACCGCAATTGGTGGCAGACGCGCTGGGGTCGGCACATGATCCGATGGACGTCTTTTTCTTCGACAATACGGATCCGGACGGCTTCGATCGCGTGTTTCAGAAAACCGACCATCTGCTTCCGCAAATGCTGGTGATCGTCGTTTCCAAGTCAGGCGGGACCAAGGAAACACGAAACGGAATGCTGGAGACGGAAGCACGATTCAAAGAGAAAGGGCTGCAGTTCAACAAGCACGCAGTGGCCGTCACCGATGTTGGAAGCGATCTCGATCAATACGCCGAAAACGACAAGTGGCTGGCTCGATTCCCGATGTACGATTGGATCGGCGGGCGTACCTCGGTAATGAGCGCGGTGGGGCTTCTCCCGATAGCGCTGGAAGGTTTCGATATCGATAATCTTCTTGCTGGTGCAGCGGTCATGGACGAGCGGACCCGCACACCTGAAGTGACGCGAAATGCGGCAATGCTTCTAGCGCTCATGTGGTACTACGCCGGCAATGGTGGGGGCGACAAGGATATGGTGATCATTCCATACAAGGATCGGCTGGCCTTGTTTGCCAAATACCTACAGCAATTGGTAATGGAATCGCTGGGAAAAGAAAAAGATCTCGGCGGAAATATTGTACATCAAGGCATTGCTGTGTACGGCAACAAAGGTTCGACCGATCAGCACGCTTACGTTCAGCAATTGCGTGACGGCGTCTTGAATTTTTTCCTAACCTTCATCGAAGTGCGAAAAGATCGCAGCGGTAAGCGGTTCGAAGTCGAAGATGGCATCACGAGCGGCGATTACCTTCAGGGATTTTTGCGCGGGACCCGAAGCGCGCTTTACGAGAATGGGCGTGAGTCCGTCACAATCAGCATTCCTGAGCTGAACGCGTTTAATCTCGGAGCGTTGATCGCACTTTACGAACGCGCAGTGGGCTTTTATGGCTCCCTGGTTAACATCAACGCCTACGATCAACCCGGTGTCGAGGCCGGAAAAAAAGCAGCTACAAGATTGTTGCAGCTTCAGAAACAAGTCAGCCAGAAGCTCGCCGGCAAGGAGGGCAAAACCGCCGAAGAAATTGGGCGTTCCATTGACGCGGACCCGGAAGATGTCTTTCACGTTCTCCGACATCTGGCGAGCAACGATCCGCGCATTCAAGTGACGGCGGGCGAACTGCCGGCAGACGATCAGTTCTCGCTTGCTGAATAAGTATGGTGGAGTCGTCTCGCGAAAATCAACGTGATTCATTGAACGTTCCATGGACGAACATGATCAGCTTCATTCGGCAATTAAGTCACGACCTGCGCAATGATTTGAATGCCATCGAATTGCAATCCGCTTACCTCGACGAACTGGGGAAGAATGAAGAATTTAAAACCGAGATCAAAGGTTTGCGCGAAATGGTCTCACGTCTGGCCTCGACTTTACAACGGCTTTCCAGAGCAGTCGGGGAGGTTACACCCACGCTGATTTCTTACCGGGCCACCGATTTCATGGAAGATATGCGCACGAAGATTGAGCGCGATTTTCCAAAAGAGAGCGAGGAGATCACCTGGGACATTCAGCTTGGCCACACGATGTTGAATGTTGATCCGCAGCTTTTGCAGGAAGCATTTACGGAATTTTTCGCCAATGCCTTCCGGCATGATCGTGGCAAAGGCCCAATTCTCGCGAGAGCAAGAGTCGACAACAATGACTTTCTGTTTACGCTGCAGGAGCCAAAGGCTCAGTTCGCGCTGTCTACCAAGAATTGGGGACGCGAACCGCTTCGGAAAATCAGCCTGCGCCATTATGGTCTTGGTCTGAATCGCGTCCGCACTATCATAGAGGCCCACGGCGGCAAACTGCTTGCTCAACATGATCCGGACGTTTCAGCGCTCATTACGACGCTTACGCTTCCGGTATCGCGTGAGGCCTCGGAAGAAGCTTGAAACGTCCGTCATTTCTCAGCGTTTAAGCAACTGGAGTCCGGTGCTCATGCGTTATACGAGCAGCACCATTGAATGAAAACAGAAAACCATCGTGTCCTGATCATCGATGACGAGCGTCCGGTGCTCATGACCCTTGAGGCGCTGCTGAAGCGGCACGGTTATGAAGTGGATACCGCGCCCACTGCTACACAAGGAGTCAAGATGCTGAAATCAAGATCGCCAACGCTTGTGTTGCTCGATCTTCGACTGCCCGACGCCGACGGACTAGAAATGCTCGAACGCATCAAGAGCGAGCTGCCCGACGTGCAAGTGATTATCCTGACAGCGCACGACTCACTGCACAATGCCATCGAGTCGATTAAACGCGGCGCTTTCCATTTCATTAGCAAGCCATACGCGCCCGAGGAACTGCTCAGTCTGGTCGAGAAGGCACTGGAAAAACAGTTCCTCTTGCGGAAAGCGGAAGAACTTCGGGAAAAAACAGAGCAACTCGAAAAACGCCTCGAGATCGCGGAGGCGCGCCCCGCGCCGATTTTCAACAGTAAACCAATGCAGGAGATCGAGGAATTAATCAGTGCGATGGCGCCATCAGATGCCAACGTTCTCATCGTGGGCGAAAGCGGCGTGGGCAAAGAAGTGATCGCCAACGCTATTCACGCACGGAGCCGGCGCGCAGGACAAGCAGTGGTGAAACTCAATTGTGCAGCGTTACCCCAAACGATGATTGAGGGAGAACTTTTCGGTTACGTCAAAGGAGCATTTACGGGAGCGATGCACGATTTTCCCGGAATGATCGCAGCGGCAAACGGCGGCACACTTTTCCTCGATGAAATATCCGATATGCCGGCAGATTTGCAGACGCGTTTTCTCCGCGTGCTCCAGGAGCGCGAATATCGGCCGCTTGGCAGCACCCAAACAATGAAAGCAGACTTCCGCGCAATCGCTTCGACCAATCGGCCGGTCCCCCAAGCGCTCGCTGAGAACCGGCTGCGCTCGGATTTGTACTATCGGCTAAACACTTTTCAAATTGAAGTGCCTCCTCTTCGAAAACGCAAAGAGGACATCCCGCCGCTCATCGCGCAATTCGTCAGACAATTTTCTCAACAACTCGGCAAATCGGAGCCGGACATTGCATCGGATGCATTCCAAAAGCTGCTTGATTATTCATGGCCCGGAAATGTTCGCGAATTACAAAACGCCATCGAATACGCCGTCGTGCTCGCGCGCCAGGGGATGATCGGCGTGAAAGAGCTCCCCGCAGAGATGCAGTTGCCGCCGGCGCTACAACAGACCGAGCTTGGCGCTGGCCCGCGCGGCGGCGTACAAACCCTCGACGACGTTGAGCGAAACGCCATTCTACAAGCGCTGGCAGAATGCCGCGGCAACAAGAAAAAAGCGGCCGAACTTCTCGGCATTCAGCGGCCCACCCTCTACAACAAGATGAAGCGCTACGCCATTGAGTTGTAAGCACGCGCCCCGCAGGCTGGATAAGAAATTCTAATTCAAACTCGAATTGTTTCGGAATGTTGATTCCAGATTACTCGCCGCGATAAACGCAGCGCGCAGTAGGTGTTTCGTGCACCACAATCTCGCAGAGACCCGCACATTGCGGCTCCAGTTTTTTCCAGAACCATTGCGCCATCTCTTCGATCGTGGGGTTCTCCAAGCCTTCGATGTCATTGAGATACGCATGATCCAGCATTTGCAGCAGCGGTTTTATCGCTGCGCTGATCTCCGCATGATCGTAAACCCAGCCGGCCTTTGGATCGACATCACCTTCCACTGAGACTTCGACCTTAAAGCTGTGGCCATGCACGCGTCGGCATTTGTGGCCCTCGGGCGCGTTGGGCAAAGTCTGCGCCGCCTCGAAAGTGAAATCTTTCGTCAATCGTGCGCGCATCAATCAGACTCCGCGCTGGGTCGGGCTCCAGATGAATTTGTGCATCTGAAGTTGAAAGCGCACGTCGAGTTTATCGGCCAAAATCCATTCGACGATTTGGCGAGGGTCGATCCTGCCGAAGATCGGCGAGAACAGCACAGCATTGCAATGGGAAGAGAGATCGTATCGCTGCACCTTATCACGAGACCACTCGTAATCTTCGCGCGATCCCATTACGAATTTCACTTCGTCGCGCAGGGTGAGATGGTCGATGTTTGACCAAAGATTCTTGTCGACTTCGCCGCTGCCCGGCGTTTTTAAATCCATGATCCGGTGGACGCGTGGATCGACTTTCGAAATATCGTGCGCACCGCTGGTTTCAAGTAGGACAGTGTAGTCGGCGCCGCACAACATCGACATCAGCGGCAGCGCGTTCTTCTGCAATAACGGCTCGCCGCCCGTAATCTCGACCAGAGGACAACGAAACGCCGCTATAGTATCGATGACGTCCTGCAGCGTTTGCTTTTTGCCTTCGTAAAACGCGTACTCCGTATCGCAATAGTTGCAGCGCAGATCGCAGAAGGTCAGTCGCACAAAGACGCACGGGCGCCCCGCCCAGGTGCTCTCACCTTGGATCGAGTGATAAATTTCGTTAATCGTCAGCGTCTTTTGCTGCTCTGGCATACCGAAGGTTGAATCGTTGACTCGCTGCCTCGCTCAACGTCTTACGCGAACAATCTCAAAGCAAGTTTCGCCGCGAAATAACGGCTTCCTCCCTTGGGTCTCAAGAACGACTGTAAGGCCGTCAAAATCAGGAGTCTTTTGGGGTGATTTTATGCGATTTTTTTTCATTGACGGCCTGATAACGCCACTCTAGTCTCGCGGCCATGCGATCCGGTTTCGCTTCCATAGTTCACCGTCTAGCCCCATTTTCACCCCGCACGGCAATAGATACTGCCGGCGAGATTTCCCGGCCCGTTTCCCTGTGGTCAATCATTGCGTTCACGGCAGGAATTTTCTTCACGGCTGTTCTTGCCGCGCAAGCGCAGGAGTCGGTTGAGCCCGACGTCTTACCCTCGTTAGCGGACCCGCCGGCCTCTTCTGTAGAAGCCGCACCCGCGGCATCAACAGAACCATTGCCCGCTTTACCACAATCATTGCCCTCCGCCCCGGCGGAGCCTTTGCCATCTTCAGCGGCGTCGTTGCCTTCCTCTGAGGAGGCGTTTCCGTCTACACCCGAGCCGTTGTCTTCTTCAACGAACTATACTACCGCGCAAACAAACGTTGTTCCGGCCCCGGTACCGGCAGGTCCGTACGGTGCAGTGGGCAAGAATGTGTTTCCCGCTGGCGAAACGATTTCTTCAGGTGAACCGCGTCGCTTTCACTACGTACTGGGACTGACAGTGCGAGGTGTGTGGGATGACAACATCTTCATCAGTAACACCCATCGGGTCTCAGATTATTATTTTGCGATTGAACCTTATATAACCATTGGAGTCGGCGACATCGAGGGGCGCAACAAGAGCTATCTCCGGTTGGATTACATGCCCAGTGCTATTCTGTTCGTCGATCACTCGGATGAAGACGCATTTAACCAGCTGATTCACCTCGAGGGCGGATATGACTTCGGCCGTTTGAGATTGAGCCTCACAGAGGACGTGGCGCTACTCGAATCGGCAAACCTCAACAGCTTCGTCGATACAACAGGGCTGTGGGCAAACACCGATGCAAGCGCGCCTACGCGGGTCAACATCTTCGACACGCGCTTGAGGGCACAGTACGACCTGACTGGGAAAGTATATCTGCAGGGCGAAGTTGATTCCTCGATCTTGTTCTATCCCAGTCACATTAGTTCCTACACTCTTTCGGGCGGCCTTTACATCTATTACAATTGGCTGCCAAAGGTATCCGTCGGCGTGGGCGGCACCTTCGGGTACGATGCGGTGGATGATCCAACTGCTGACCAAACCTTCGAGCAGGTGAACCTGCGCATTAATTATGAGATGACGGCCAAATTTAACTTGTATGCTTCGGGGGGCGTTGAGTTCCGGCAGTTCGACGGCCAGCGGGGCGAATACACCTCGCCGGTGTTTGAAGTTGGGCTAATTCATCATCCCTTCGACGGTACCACTTTCACGCTGGCGGCCGGCCGGCGGATTTACAATTCCGGGTTCCTTGCGAACCAGGATTTTGCAACCACATACATTGCGGCGCGGTTTCAGCAGCGTTTATTTTCGCGCGTTTATTTCGGGTTAGGCGGCGGCTATGAAAACTCGGACTATTTTGCCACGGACCGGGACGTCAGTGCGACGCGGGATGATGATTACTGGTTTATCGAACCGTCGGTTGACGTGCTGATTACCAGGTGGCTGAGCGCCGGAGTCTATTACCTGCACCGCCAGGACGTCAGCTCAACCGATTTCTTCACTTTCGATGATAATCAGGTGGGCGTTAGGGCTACGCTCAGGTTTTAAAGAGGGCTTGAGTCGTTTGCGAACGGGGATGCAGGGGTGGCGGTTGGCGCTCGCGCTCGCGCTGGCATTGGTGCCAGAGTTCCTGTTGGCACAAGTCATGCCCGGAACGGGCGCATCGCGATCCACGGGATCCGCCTCTACTACATCGGCGTCAAGCGGTTCGGCGCCCTTACCGGCCGCAGCGAGCGCGCCGCCTGGCTATATTTTGAGCGCTAATGATTCCGTGGGGGTCGAGGTTTTTGGCGAAGACGATCTACGCACAAGCGGACGATTAAACCCCGAGGGCAACTTGAGCGTGCCATTGCTGGGCTCGATCCATTTGGCGGGACTGACTCTGACGCAGGCCGCTTCAAAACTCACAGAGTTGTACGGCCGCGATTATCTTGTAAACCCAAGGGTCAACGTCATGCTCCTCAACTACGCGAAACGGCGTTTCTCGATCTTGGGCCAGGTAGGTCACCCGGGGAGTTTCGAAATGCCCGAGAGCAGTCCTGGCGGTATCGATCTACTGGAGGCGATCGCGATGGCCGGCGGATATACGCGCATCGCCGCGCCGGAAAGAATAACGGTGCGACGGCACAACGCCAGCGGGGATCAGATTTTTAAAGTCAACGCAAAGCGCTTCAACAAGGGAAGTGGCGGAGGTTTTCTCGTCGAGCCGGGTGATACGATCACCGTCGGCGAAAGTATTTTCTAGCTGAAATTTTTTGCGCGGCGGCTTTGCGAGCGCACTTCTTGGTGTAAGGTTCCAGCCAATATTTTGCCGTGATTGACCCCGCCCAATCTCTGACAGGAACGACCGTTGCGCCGAATTCCGACAAACCAGGCGTGCCCTTGACCGGGCAGTACGGCGATGGACTACCCAGGTTCGATTTTCGCCGCTACTGGCATTCTTTCTTGGAACGTGTTTGGATCGTGGCGATTTGCGTTCTGGCCGGCCTTTTTCTGGCCCTGGGTTATCTCGCGCGGACGCCAAAGCTTTACCAGGGACACACACTCCTGGAAGTGGAGTTTCAGGAGCCGAGCTTCATCCCTACGGAGGATTCCACGACGCGGATGCGCTCGATCTTTCTGGCCAGTCAGGAGGCGCTGCGGACGATCGAACAGAATCTCACTAACCAAACACTTCTTTCGCGAGTGGTTCGCTCCGAAGGTTTGACGCAGGACGGTGGACGCGCTCTTCTGGGCCAGAGTGCCGTAACCGACAAGAGCTCCAGCGCGACCGAACGTACGGAGTCGCCGCCGACCGCAAACAAGACTCAGAACGCCGGTGGCGTCACAACGTTTACGCCGCTCGAAGAGGCACTGGGTCGAGCAATGGTCGGCATGGTGAAGCCGGCGATCCGCCGCGGGACACGCTTGATCGATTTGTACGTGACGCACCGCGATCCAGCCATGGCACAGCGCCTCGCCGAGGCAATCGGTCGGGAATACATCCGCAACTCGATCGAGCGGCGCGCTTCGCTCAGCGAGGAAGCGTTGCGTTATTTGTTCGAAGAGGAAGAACGACTGAAGACGAATCTGCAAAAAAGCGAGGCGGCCGTCGCCGAATACAAGGCAAAGAATCCAGATGCGTTACAGCTTGGCGGCGGCACGGCCGCGACGGGCTCACAGCAGGGGTCTGGCTCTGGCAGTGGCGGATCTCGTGGCGGCTTGGTCGAGGACAAGCTCCAAGAGATAAACACCAAATTGACCGCAGTGAAGGGCGATCGAATTCGCCTTGAAGGTGAGCTCCAGCAAATCGACCAGACTGGCAATAACATCGACGCGTTGCTCGCGATTCCGAGTATCTCTGCTGCTGGAATGGTGACTGAAGCGCGCCGCAGCGTCACACAGGTGGAAGCGGGGATCGCCACTTACGCCTTACGATACAAGGACAAACATCCCAAAATGATGGCGGCCAAGGCCGCGCTGGCCGAAGCGAAAGATAAGCTCCGTCAAGCCGTGCTGGCGCAGCCTCCGATTTTGCGCAATGCCAACGAGCAAATCAAAGCGACGGAGGCAAGCTTGCAACATGCATTACAGGACCAGCAGGGGGTGGCGGTCACGCTCAACCGCACCGCGATCGGCTATCTCGGATTGGCTCGGCAAGCCGAAACCGATCGTGCACTCTACGAAAGCGTCATTCGCCAGATAAAAGACACAAACTTAACAAAAGACGTGAAGACGAATGCAGTCAGCGTGATTGAACATTCCCCATTTCCGAACTTTCCTGTCAGTCCCCGTCCCACGAGAACGATCATGCTGGGCCTTCTTGGTGGACTGGCTGTCGGATTGGGCTTCGTTTTTGGCGCCGATGCGCTGGATCGTTCGATCAAAACGGTGGACGAAGCAGAAAATACGCTCGGATTGCCTGTTTTTGCAGCTGTTCCCGACACCACTGATGAAGGGCCTGTTAGCCGGCTGAAACGGCGAAGCAAAGCTTTCGGAAGTGCAAACTACCGGGTGGTCGTGGAAACTCCTCAAAGTCCGGCGGCGGAAGCCTTCCGCAATCTGCGCGCTGCCCTTTCTCTCTTAGGTCCCGAAGCCGAACGCAAGGTTTCACTCTTCACCAGTGCTGTGCCCAACGAAGGCAAAAGCTTTACAAGCGCCAATTATTCGCTCGCACTGGCCCAGCAGGGTTATCGCGTGCTCCTTATCGACGGCGACCTGCGTCGGCCGAACATGCACAGGATCTTTCGCTTCCCAGATGCCAATAGAAGCAACAACTCCGACGAAGACACTCCCCCGGGCGTGACGGATTGCCTGGTGGGTGAAGCGGACATAGCCTCGGCAGCGCGCCCAATTCCCGCCGGAGAAATCCAGCTTGTCGACGAGGACATTGAGCTGACGGGGAAAATTCTTACTGCGACAGGAGGCCAGCTTTCTGTCCTCGCAGGTGGACGACGTGCGCCCAATCCGGCTGAGATTCTGGCCGGGCCATTCTTCGGACAGCTAATTGCTGAGGCTGCAAAGCTTTTTGACCGCGTGGTGATCGATAGCGCACCGATTCTTGCAGTCAGCGATACTCTCCTCATGACACCACATGCCCAAACGGTCTGCATTGTTGTTCGGGCGGGCAAAACACCGCGTCTAGCAGTCCGCCGTGCGATTATCTTGCTGGCAAAGTCAGGAATTCGCCCAGCCGGCCTGGTCCTGAATCGATTGCGGCGGAGTCGCGGAGTGGGCTATTACTACTATTATGCTTCGCATGGTTACGGCAAAGACGAAGGAGCGTATTCTCGCACCTACAATTACAGTCGCCGATCCAAGCCGGACCATGAAGATAATGGAGCGTAGTTGACGATTCCGCAATTAGCTCGTGGTTAGTCGCTGGCAACCATGTCAGTTCGTGACGAGCCTTAATTTTGAAGGTTTGATGTTGACTGCTAATTCAACCTTTCGTGCCATAAGCTGCTTCCCCAACAAAGACCCACATACGTTGCTACGTACAGCTGGATCGATTCGATCTGAAGTGGAAAATCAACCAGCGCATGCACCGCCACTCCCAAGAGAGCGATAACAGCTAAAGGCTGGAGCACCCTCCTTCGCGGCGTCCACTCCGGCCTTGCATACTCTTTGTAACTACGAATCCCGACTATTATTCCTCCTAAGAAGGTTAGCGCCCAGAGACTGCTTCCCAGCCACCCCCACTCCAGCAGAGTCTGTAAGTAGTCTTGATGCAAGAATCTCCAGGTTCCCTCAACTTGGTTGGCCGATCTGAGGTTGTAGGCCGGAAATACGACACGAAAGCTTCCTGGCCCAAACCCGAAGAATCCGGCATCCGGCAACGCGCCCGCTCCAATGCGGCAAGCTCTCCAGCGCGCGTCATTAGGAATCTCGCCGCTGAGCGACTGCCAGCGGTTAAGCGGTTGCTCCAGATGAGTCGCCCGCGCTACCGCGATCAATGCTAAAAGAATGGCAAGAGCGCCGGCGAACGCGACGCTTCTCTGCGCGCCCGACAGGTTTCGAAGAAGCGTGCGTCCGAATCGCACGCACACGGCAACCAGTAATAGCAGCGCGACTACCTGAGTCATGCGCGAGGTATTCGCCAGCACCCCGGCAATCGTTATGATAAGAAGAGTGACTGATATTGCGCGCATCCAGGGATGAAACCGGTTCGTAAATGTCCGGATAACAAGACCGGCACTCAACGGCCAAACCAAGTTCAAAAACGCACCGGCGTTACCGTGATAATAGTAGGTAGAGAAAAAAGTGCTGACTCCAAGCTCCGGCGGGGGCGGCGGTTGCCAGAAGATCATCTGCGCAGCCGTGGCTTTCTGGAGTAAACCGAGGAATGCTATTGAACCGCCCACCAGACCAATCACATACCACAATCGCAGCAACCACCGGTCGCTTTGAGAAAGATCCGCGACGAACAAGATGGTCCCGAGCAGCAACGTGCCTCTGATCATCCAAGCCCAGCTGATCGCGTGGTCAACGGAGCCGGGCAAGGGCGGCGCAATATTTTGTAGCGGTACGAAAACAGCAAACTCCGAATCGTAGATTGACTTGGCGTTAAAGGCCATCCAGCCGCCTACGCAAATCAAAGCCGTTGCTAATAATAACAGAAGGTGCGGAAACCGTGGTGTTCGCCTGCTAACCAGCAACTCAACTGCCCACAGAACAAGTGCCGCCAGCAAAATCCAGTTCGTTACCTGGATGGTCGCAGGTGTTGTGGCACCGTACGCCCACGGAGCGAAGACAAGGGCCCCAAAAAAAATCCAGCGAGATGCGGTGCGAAAGAAGTGGGAGATCACACCCTGTGGTTATCAGTCAACGGTTATCAGTTACCACTCGGCGACTAGTTTCTGATCAACGTCCTTTGCCAAACAACATTGTGTATAGTGTTTTCAGGACGATCATCGCATCCAGCTTCAGCGAGTAATGCCGAATGTAGTAGAGGTCGTACTTTAGCTTCTCCACCGCGTCCTCGTCACTCTCGCCATAGGGATAATTCACCTGCGCCCATCCCGTAATACCAGGCTTCACCAAGTGCCGGAAATGATAAAATGGGATCGTTTGCTCGTATCGTTCGGCGCACTTGCTCCACTCTGGGCGTGGACCAATCAGGCTAATGTCGCCTTTAAGGGCATTCCAAAGTTGCGGCAGCTCATCGAGCCGAAGTTTCCGCAGCAAACGCCCTACAGACGTCACACGACGATCGCCTTTTCGCGTGTAAATGTCTTCGTCCGCTTCATCAGGGCGCCTGCGCATCGTTCGGAATTTAAAAAGAATGAAGCGGCGCCCATCGCGGCCGACTCGTTCCTGCCGGAAGAAAACCGGACTGCCGTCCTCTAAGCATATGAGCAGAGGAACAATCGCGAAGAGCGGAGCGCAAATGATCAGCGCTGTCGCCGATGCGACGACGTCAAAAAGTCGCTTGAGGTAATGATAGGGAGAGGTGCGAGCCAACTGAAAACCACTCTGAAGCGGCCAAAACGGATCGATGATGCCCAGCGGCAGATAACGCCATTGCGTTTCGTAGAACGATTCCAGCGTGTAAACGCGCGTCTCCTGAAACTGGGCGTGTACAAGGCGCTCCAGCAATTCCACGCTGAGCGAGCTCGCTTTCTCAGCGAGAATAATGCCGCTATAGCGTTTGCCCGGATTAGTTAACTTGGCTGCGAGGTTTCCTTGCACAATCGGCGATCCTTCGTCGGCAATCGGCTGGCCCACTCGCTCGTCGCTCACATCCACAAACTCAAGCTGTTGTCCGTTTGGTGAGTTTCTGTACACCTCGTAAAAACGCGCCGCCGTTGCGCCCCCACCAATGACGAGGAATGACCGGCTGGCGCTGCTGGCGACGACGTATTGCCGAATCCACCGGCGATAAGCCAACGAGACTGGAAGGAAAATTGCGAAGCTCAAAAGAAGAACGCCTCGGCTTGGCTTCATCGTCTGATCGAATGTCGCTGCAGAATAAATTAGCATCGCGCTGACGAGGGCCGCGGCCGTGACGGCGAGAATGTGTTCGGCTGCGTAACTGAGTGTGAGCTTCTCGACAGCGCGATCGTAGCCGCCGACAAAATAAAGCGCGGTCACAATCACGCCGAGTTGAATCAGATTAATGACGAAAAACTGAAACGGCGTGGCGTAAAATGCGTCGTACCGAAACCAACCTGCCACTCGGTAAATAACCAGCCAGCTCACCACATCGAGAAAAAGATAGAGCAGCGCAGACGACCATTCATAGCTGAGAAAATGTGACCACAGGCCGGTCCGTCTGACGCGGGCAGCCACGCCGCCCGGTTTGCTCATACCGGTTGGGGGCGCCTCTTGGAACCCGAGGATCTCCCCAGAGATCGTCTGAGATTCTTCGCTGTTTCCCATGGAGCGGGCAATCATATCACGCCGTAGGTGGAACCACGCCAGCCATCCTCGTTCGGCATGGAGATAGAGTCGCACGAAAGCTGCCAACGACAACGACAGAGCAAGCACAACCGTGGGCACACGTGTCCAGCGCACCAACGGTTCGTGTCGCGCGACCGCCGCTGCGTTCAGCATATATAACTCAAGTGCAGAGATGGCCGCCGCCGCGACCGCGCTATACAAAAACACCAAATGCACCCGGTTCTCTCGCTGTTTGCACCAGACCGCGCAATAGAATGCCGCGACCGTCAAACATGCGGCCGCATTCATCGACCAGGCGACGGTGATCCAACTCATGGAAAATGGCGGCTAACCCTGACCTGACAAGCCGGCTTTCATTATCCTTCTCCGGGAAATCCGGGACGAGGTTCGCAAAAAATCTAGAATTTTTCAGGAAGAGCCGGCCGAATCTCGCTAAAGATCGAGCTGAAGGAGGCTCCGGCGTGCTAGCGAGCGCGTCTGGCCACCGTGAACATTTCTGCGCGCCCCGAACCTCTAGTCTGATTCGCTTCAACGGTTTACGCTTCAATATTTCAAGGAATCACGGCTGGCTATTGACACCTAACTCGTCGCCGTCCTATGGGAGTTAGTAACCATCCGAGGCGGGCTGCGGCTTGACGCTCCAAGCGCCGTCCATAATCTGACACGCGCGGTTCGCTTGCTCGCCCTAGAACAGCGAATGCGGACACGCCGCGCAAATCCAGTGTGAATATTTTAGCGGCTTTTTATCGCTCATCGGTTGGGAAAAAAATGATCGTCGCAATCACCGGCATCATTTTGATCTTATTTGTGATCGGACATTTGCTCGGCAATTTGCAAATTTTTATCGGCCCGGATTGGATCAATGGTTACTCGCAACATCTGCGCGATCTCGGCCCGTTGCTTTGGGTAATCCGTTTGTTCCTGCTCGCCGCGGTCATCATTCACATCTGGGTGACCATCCACCTGGCGATGGAGAACCGGCGTGCTAGGCCGGAGCCGTACATGGACAGACAATACGTGAAAGCAACGTTCGCGTCGCGTCACATGGTGATGAGCGGACTCATCGTGCTCGCATTCATCATTTATCACCTCGCCCATTTCACGGTGCGAGTGACGGACCGGCGTTTCACGCTGCTCAAAGCCGATCCTCTCGGCCATTATGATGTCTATTCGATGATGGTCTATGGGTTCCAAAATTATTTTGTATCGGGATTCTACGTGCTCGGTCTGTTGTTGCTGACGCTGCATCTTAGCCATGGTTCATCGAGCTTTTTCCAATCGCTCGGATTGAATGACAAAAAACTGGCGCCACGTCTCGCACTAAGCGGCCGGATCTTCGCGTGGCTTCTCTTTATTGGCTACACATCGATCCCGGTCGCCATTCTGCTTGGGCTAATCAAACCGGCACAACAGCTCTGAAGAAAATCCGAAATCCGAATGTCGAATATCGAAACAAATTCGAATATCAAAAGCCAAAAACCAGAAAGCAATGTCAAGGAACGAGAATTCAAAACCTTACGATCTTGAAGAGCGAACAGCGGTATTCGCTGAGCAGAGTCGTGCGTTTGTAAAAAGATTGCCGCGGACCGTCGGCAATATCGAAGACGCAAAGCAATTTATTCGGGCCTCGGGGTCCATCGGAGCAAATTACATCGAAGCAAATGAAGCTATTGGAAAGAAGGATTTCGTGATGAAAATCAAAATTTGCCGCAGGGAAGCCAAGGAAACTTGCTATTGGCTGCGTTTGCTCGCTGTGGATGCCGAACTCGAACCGGAACGCCAGCGACTCTCATCTGAGGCAAAAGAGCCGATGAATATCTTCGGCGCCATTCTTCGCAAATGCGAGTAACGGCAAAGTTTCGGGGTTTCGAATTTTCAGATGTTTGTTTCGGATTTCGATATTCGATATTCGGATTTCAAGGTATGATTGGAACACTGGATCCAAAAATTCCGCCGGGGCCGCTCGCTCAAAAATGGCAAAACCATCGTGATCATTTGCGACTGGTGAGCCCAAACAACCGGCGAAAATTCGAAGTCATAGTGGTTGGCAGCGGATTGGCCGGTGGATCGGCGGCGGCCACTCTGGGCGAGCTCGGATATCGGGTGAAATGCTTCTGTTTTCAGGATTCGGCGCGGCGCGCACACTCAATTGCAGCCCAAGGCGGGATCAATGCCGCGAAGAATTATCAGAACGACGGCGACAGCGTTTACCGGTTGTTCCACGACACGATAAAGGGCGGCGATTTTCGTTCGCGCGAAGCAAACGTTTATCGCCTCGCTGAAATCAGCAACAACATCATCGACCAATGTGTTGCGCAGGGAGTACCGTTCGCTCGCGAATACGGAGGACTGCTCGCCAACCGCTCCTTTGGCGGCGCTCAGGTCTCGCGCACCTTTTACGCCCGCGGGCAAACGGGCCAGCAGCTTTTGCTAGGATGTTACCAAGCGCTGTGCCGCCAAATCGCTGCAGGCACCGTCCAGATGTTCCCACAGACGGAGATGCTCGATCTGATAATTGTAGATGGACAAGCCAAGGGAATTATTACGCGCAGTTTGCGCTCAGGAAAAATCGACAGGCACGCGGCTGATGCCGTTGTGCTCGCGACCGGCGGATATGGCAACGTGTTTTATCTGTCGACAAATGCGCGCGGCTGCAATGTGACAGCCACATATCGCGCTTACAAAAGAGGCGCGCTCTTTGCAAATCCATCGTTCACGCAAATCCATCCCACGTGCATCCCGGTCAGTGGCGAACATCAATCCAAGCTCACGCTGATGTCCGAGTCGTTGCGGAACGACGGACGCGTTTGGGTCCCGAAAAGGAAGGAAGATCGCGAAAAGCCGCCGCGCGAGATTCCCGACTCGGATCGCGATTATTATCTCGAACGAAAATATCCCAGCTATGGCAACCTTGCGCCGCGGGATATTGCGTCCCGCGCAGCGAAGGAAGTTTGTGATGAGGGTCGCGGCGTCGGCCCTGGTGGGCGCGGCGTATATCTCGATTTTGCCGACGCGATTAAACGCCTGGGAGAAGATACGATTCGCGAGCGCTATGGAAATTTGTTTGAGGTGTATGAAAAGATCACCGGCGAAAACGCGTACAAAGTGCCGATGCGAATCTACCCGGCCGTGCATTACACGATGGGTGGCCTCTGGGTCGATTACAATGTGATGAGCAATGTGCCCGGCCTGTTTGTGATCGGCGAAGCGAATTTCTCCGATCACGGTGCCAACCGGCTCGGGGCCAGCGCGCTGATGCAAGGGTTGGCTGATGGTTATTTCGTTTTGCCTAACACGCTGCCGAACTATCTCGCCAGCCAAATGGGAAAACGGCCGTCACCTGATTCGCCGGCATTTCGACAAGTAGAGGAAGATGTCCGGGTTAGGATTGAGAAACTCCTGAAGATCAATGGCACCCGCTCGCTCGATTCCTTCCACCGAGAAATCGGCCTTCTTCTCTGGGACAAATGCGGAATGTCGCGCCACGAGAAAGGTTTGCGCGAGGCGCTGCAAAAAATCCCAGAACTACGAGAACAATTCTGGCGCGATGTGCGCGTCCCGGGCAGTGACGAAGATCTTAACCAGTCCCTGGAACGTGCCGGACGCGTTGCCGATTTCCTCGAATTCGCCGAGCTGATGTGCATGGACGCGCTTGAGCGTGACGAATCTGCCGGAGCGCATTTTCGAGAGGAGCACCAAACAGCCGATGGCGAAGCGCTCCGCGACGACGAAAATCACGCAGCAGTGTTCGCGTGGGAATTTCAAGGCGACGGGCAACGCCCAAAGCTGCATCGCGAGCCGCTCCATTTCGAGACAGTGCATTTAGCGCAGAGGAGCTATAAATGAAGTTGAGAGTCGTTGGTTGAGAGTTGAGAGAAAATGTATGTTTAATTTTGAGAAACTGGACGTTTGGCAAAAAACCATTGATTTCGCCGACCTCATTTACACTGAAACTCGAGCATTCCCGGGAGAGGAACGCTTTGGTCTAACAAACCAGCTGCGCCGAGCAGCGGTTTCTATTTCGTCGAACATTGCTGAAGGTTCGTCCCGCTCCTCAAGAAACGATTTTGCGCGGTTTACCGAAATCGCCGCTGGTTCAGTATTCGAGAGTGTGTCGCAAGCTTTGTCGCACGGCGTCAAACCTTTTTGAATGAACAGCAGTTTCGAGAAATCTATGCAAATGCTGAAGAGTTAAGTCGCATGCTCAGCGGCTTA
>WNFX01002319.1_pt1 | contig 21141 bp, 12 predicted proteins | sample 5400111 | NCBI WGS metagenome assembly WNFX01 (sample SAMN13153363, study PRJNA577476) | soil metagenome | isolation source: 40 cm soil or saprolite under grassland replicate 1 | place: USA:California | collected 2016-06-15 | reverse complement strand
TTGGCCCGCAGTATAAGGGCGGCGGCGACTACTTCTTCTTTAACTTTGCCGCGTTTACGCCGGCGCTGCCTCCGGGGGATCGCCAGGTGTACTATGGTTCCTTCACCCGCGATATCTGCGATAAGTACCTAACGGTATTTGCCGACTTCAAATATGCGCGCTCGTTTTTCGATTCGTCTCTGGCAGCAGTGCCGTTTACGCCTGACCCGTTCAAGGATCCGGGGACTAACACCTTCTTCAGTCCCACTGGTATCAGTGTGCCAGTCTTTCCTTTTAATGCATGGAACCCGTTCACGGTTGGAAATGCAACCATTCCAAACTTCTTTCCTGGTGGAATCGGTCTCCCTGTGACCACGGGCGTTCGGTTCCGCGGTATTAACGATACCGGTCCGAGAAGTGAAAAATTCACTTACTGGGACCAACTCTTCGACGTCGGCCTGCGTGGTGAAATGGGATGGATCGCCGATTACTTCAAGACATGGAACTGGGAAATGGGTTTCCGCTACTCCCGGAACGAAGGACAGGACCTGTCCGTTGGCGAAGTCAGCCAGCCCGGGTTGCGGGAGGCTCTGTTAGATTCGGATCCAGCCACCGCATTCGATCCGTTCCTGAATTTCCATGCCCACAACACGAAGGCGGCCAGGCAAGCCGTTTACGTTACCCTGCATAACTCCGGCGAATTTGAGTTGCCCATAGGTTACCTCACTTTTAACGGCGATCTGTTTAATCTTCCCGCCGGGCCAGTCTCCTTTGCCCTTGGCGGTGAGTACGAGGCGCCGAGATTTACGCGCGATCGTGATGCGCTCAATAATACGTTTCAATCCATTGGCTCAGTGGACGGCCAAAGCTTCCGGGTGAACCGGGATGTCTGGTCAGTTTACGAGGAAGTGCGTGTGCCTTTCACCAGTCCCACGTGGAACTTCCCCGGCTTCTACAGCTTCGAGGTGGACTTCGCCGAGCGCGAGGAATGGTACAGCCAGAATACCAATACAGTTCTGGTACCGTTTGTCGCGGCGGCGCACAGCCAGTATAACGCGCAGAAGCCGAAGGTCTCTGTGCGCTGGCAGCCGCTTGATCCCAAGTATATCGGCGCGGTTACTCTGCGTGGCAGTTATACCGAGGCGTTTCACGCGCCGACCCTGGCAGAGTTGGCGCCCGCAGGCAGTCAGAACTTCCCAACTGTCTTCGATCCATTTACAGCCGGAAATCCTATAGAAAACCGGACGCAGAACCAAATCGAAGAACGGATTTCGGGAAACCCTAATCTGCATCCTGAAGTTGCCTATGAGTGGACCTACGGGATCGTGTACAGCCCGAAATGGGTCAAGGGATTGACCCTGAGTGCCGATTGGTGGCATATTGATATGCGCGATATCGTAGCCACCCTCGGCGCGCAGTCTATCATCGTGAGTAATGCCCCGCCGCCTTACCCTCAGGTGCAGAACGGGCCATTGGTTTTTCGTTCTCCTAGTAGCGTTCCGGGCGAGATCGGTCCAGTCCTTCTGGTTCTCGATCCTAACGAAAACCTTAGTGGCGCAATCTTCGAAGGTCTCGACTACGAAGCGATCTATATTATGGATTCTTCGATCTTCGGCCACGGGGATTTTGGCAGGATCACCACTACAGTGAACGGCACCTGGCTGTCACGGGCTGAGTTTCAATCTGACGCCTTCCACAAACGGTATGGTATCGCGGGCTTATTCCAGCCGCCGGGATTTACTCTGACCAATTCGTTGCCATGGCATCGGGCCAACTTTAGTGTGTTCTACGATGGCCCGGCTGATACTTGGGCTGCTGGTCTCGACCTCGGTGCAATCGTCCACTGGACGGGTCAATACGAGGACGACAATGCCAGTCTGACAGGATCGTCAAAGCTACAGCAGCCTAGAAGTGGTCCTCTTCCCGAGCGCGCGCGGAAAGTGAACCCGTTTACTACGCTTGACTTGATCTTAAACTACACGTTCAACCTGCCGCCGCCCGCGGCAGCAGAGGTGCCCGGCTTTGCCAAGGATGGCGGGAAAAACGTGAAGATGAAGGATGGCAAGGAGAAAAACGTCATCCCGGTATCCACGGCCGAATACGGCTGCAGGGACTGGAAATGGTGGCTTAACAACACCACGATCACACTTGGTATGCAGAACGTGTTAGACGAAGATCCGCCGTTCGTAGCTGGTTCTTTCGAGAACGGCTACGACGAGCAGCTTGACACCATCAAAGGCCGGTACTGGTACGTCGGGCTGAAGAAGCGATTCTAAAGCACAGAGCAGCATAATTCACAGCGGCCGGGCTCCTCATTGAGCCCGGCCGTTTTGCTTCTCGCGCTCGTTTTGGATTTCGAGCGAAAGGTTTCTCTGGTGAATTCGAATCCCTCGAGACATCTCTCGACGTCGGCACTACCATTGTCGTGTGACGGCACCTTGATCGAGTCTCTCGAATAGAACCGAAGACGCGCTTAGTTCGTGAAGCGCGCACTTCAGTCCGCCCATTTTTATTGGCGCTCAAGAATGATCTGAGGATTGATTTTCATTGCGTTTTGAGGAAGCTTGGTTCCGGTAAAACGCATGCAGCACGTTTCTGCATTCTCACGTCCGCAAACTGTGCCGGCTGCGCCTGCGCAGGCAGCCGGGCGCAAGCCTAATTTGTGGATTCTTGACAGCTGGCGCGACCTGATCCTCTACGTCTGTACGCCGCTGTTGCTGGTGCCCATCTTTATCGGAGCACAGGGAGTTTGGGCTGCCGAAGACATTTATCTTTTTGTCGCCGCGTTCGGCGCAATGGGGCATCACTTGCCGGGCATGATTCGCGCCTACGGCGACCGGGCTTTATTTCAGCGTTTCCGATGGAGATTCATTTGCGCGCCGATTTTCCTCGTAGTCGTTTGCGCGGCTTTTTCTCTGTGGGACTTGAAAGGCATTGTGCTGGTCGCGTTTGTCTGGGGCGTTTGGCATGGAATGATGCAAACATACGGCTTCTGCCGCATCTACGACGCGAAGGTCGGCTCCTTCGCCGAGTTAACGCGTCGCCTCGATTTTGCTGTGTGCGGGATCTGGTTTGCAACTGCTGTCCTTCTTTCGCCCCAGAGGATGACCGATACCCTGGAAAGTTATTATGCGGCGGGAGGACCTCTTATTCCGCCCGCTCTCCTTCGGGCAGGACAGCAAGGACTGCTGGCGTTGGCCCTGGCCATTTCCGGTGTATTCCTGGTGAATTTTGTTTGGATGTGGATTCAAGGAAAGCGACCAAGTCCTGTAAAAGTCGTGCTTCTTGTTACGAGCATTTCCTTTTGGTGGTACTGCAATAAGATCGTAGCGAGCGTTCTCGTCGGCATTGCGTTGTTCGAAGTGTTCCACGATGTGCAGTACCTGTCGCTCGTTTGGATTTACAATCGTAAACGAGTCGAGAGCGACAGCTCGATCGGTGGGTTTATGCGTTTTGTCTTTCGTCGCAGTGGCGCGCTGGTCGGCGTTTACGTAGGCCTGGTGCTCGCCTATGGTGGGCTGAGCTTGTCCAAGTCGTATGTCGGCATCGATGCCGTTAAACGGATTCTGACCGGTGTAGTGACTGCGTCGGCACTGCTCCATTTTTATTACGACGGCTTCATTTGGAAAGTTCGCGAGAAATCCACGCGACAGTCTCTCGGCATCAGCGGCGGCACCGCTGAGGTTTCAACAAACGCCTTGCTGCCGAGTTGGGCGTTGCACGGCGCAAAATGGGTAGCTGTCTTTGTTATACCTCTTGCAGCGCTTTGGTTCACGGAGGCGCACTCTGCCCAAGGTAAGCTTGAGCGTCTCGGCGCCATTGTTGCTGACCTTCCGTCCAGTGTGCGGGCGCATTTCAATTATGCGACCGCTTTGCAAGAGGCTGGACGAACGGACGACGCAGCCGGAGAATTTTCCACGGCGCTACGTTTGAATCCCGGCTCAGCAAAAGCTCATGTTAATCTGGCGGCGCTGTCATTGGAGAAAGGAAAACTGGACGAGGCGCAAACTCATTTTGAACAAGCATTGCGCATCGAGCCCAACAATGCCGAGTATCATTCCGGTTATGGTTATGTTTTGGAGCAACTCGGCCGCGACGATCAGGCCGCCGCCGAATGCGAAGCGTCCGTTCGACTAGCCCCCAGGTCCGCGCAAGCACATTACAGCTATGGCGCCTTCCTGGAAAAACGCGGTAAACTCGAGGAAGCAGTTGCGCAGTATCGAGAGGCTTTGCAACTGGATCCGCGTTTGGTTGATGCTCATGTTGATCTCGGGAACTTGCTTTTCGAGAAGGGTGAGCTAGCCGAAGCAAAAGCGCATTTCCAAAAGGCGTCCAGTCTCAACCCAAAACTTGCTCAACCACATAACTATCTGGGCAAGGTTTTCATGCGCGAAGGCGACGTCGGCCAGGCGGTCTCACAATTTCAAGAGGCGTTGCGTCTCCATCCCGACTTTCCGGAGGCCGAGGAAAACCTCCGCATCGCCAAAGAGAGTGAAAACATAAATAGGCACGAATAAGCCACGAATTTTTCTTCGCGGTGCGCGTGTGCGTCAGGATCGATTGGTGGTTAGATTTTTTGAGCGGCGAGATTGGTGTTGGGCAGTTCTTCTAATTGCGTTGGTTCTTGTCGCGTACGCGCCGGTCTTCCGTGCTGGATTTATTTGGGACGACGAATCGCATCTAACCCAGAATCCCTGCATAGTCGGCCCACTCGGGCTGAAGGAAATCTGGACCAGCACGCGAGCGGTTTATTATCCGCTCGTGCTGACGACCTTCTGGGCGCTGCACAAATTCGTCGGCTTACTGCCATTGCCATATCACATCCTAACCGTGTTGATGCACGCGGGATCGGCGGTGTTGCTTTGGCGGGTTCTTCGACAACTCAGAGTCGGTGGCGCATGGCTGGGCGCAGCGCTCTGGGCATTGCATCCCATGATGGTGCAATCAGTCGCGTGGGTAACTGAGCTAAAGAATACCCAGTCCTGTCTGTTTTATCTGTTGTCGATCCTTTGCTTCCTGAATTGGGAAGAGCAAACACGGTTCTCTAGGGTAGCCCCGATAAAGGGCGCACTGATGTTTGGTCTCTCGCTAGCATGCTTCGTGTTGGCAACGCTAAGCAAGCCCTCCGTCGTCATGTTACCTGTAGTGCTCGCTCTTTGTATCTGGTGGCGGCGCAAACGGATTGCATGGCAACATGCAGTGTCGCTCGCTCCATTCCTGATCATTTCGGCGCTTGCGAGCGTGTGGACGATTTGGGAACAGAAATTTCATGCAAACGCAATTGGGCCGGAATGGGCGCAGACCGGGCCAGAGCGCCTGATCATCGCAGGAAGAGCGATATGGTTTTACCTCGCTAAACTGTTCTGGCCCCATCCGCTCATCTTCATTTATCCGAGGTGGGAGATTTATTCATCACAATGGATGGCCTATCTGCCGTTGGTGGCCGCGTCCGTTGGTATGATCCTGCTGTGGTTGCTGCCGGGAAAAGGGGGGCGTCCTGTGTTCTTTGCTGCCGCGTACTATGTTGTCTCACTTTTTCCCGTGCTTGGCTTCTTTAATGTCTATTTCTTTCGCTACTCGTTTGTGAGCGATCATTTCCAATACCTCGCGAGTATGGGACCACTTGCGTTAGCCGGCGCTGCCATAGCCGAGGGTTGTAGACGCCTCGCAGCCATGCGGCGCGGTCCAAGTTTGCTGCCCGCACCGCGGCAAAGCGGCGTGGCCATAACAACTGAATGGCAATCATTTCTTCTTCCAGCAATCGGTGGAGCATTGCTGCTTGTGCTTGGTGTTTTAACCTGGCAGCAAACTGCCATTTACCACGACCTCATAACTTTGTACACGCGGACGCTCGCGAAGAATCCCGGTTGCTGGATGGCGCATTATAATTTGGGTATCGTTCTCAGGGATCATGGCGAAACTGATCAGGCTATAACTCACTATCGCCAGGCGATCGCGCTACGGGCAGGCTATGCGGAAGCGCACTACAACCTTGGCCGCTTGCTCGCTGAGAAAGGTGAAGTTAGCGATGCGATCGATCAATATGAAGCAGCACTGGCGATTAATCCTGCTGATGCCGAGGCGCATAACAATCTCGGCGCGACGTTGTTCGAAGCTGGCCGTATCGACGATGCAATCGCGCATTACCAGCAGGCGCTTGCGATCCGTCCCGATTACGCCGCAGCTTCGTGCAATCTGGCGAAAGCACTGCTTTCGAAAGGCGACATGGATGGCGCGATCGCTCACTACCTTACGTGTGTGGCCGTCTTGCCCAATCAGGCCGACGCTCAATACAACCTTGCGAGCGTGCTTCTTCGAAAAGGCAGAATCGATGAAGCTATTGACCATTATAAAAAGGCACTAGAGTTGGTTCCCGAAAACGCAGATGCCCATGCAAACCTGGGCAGCGCGTTTCTTTCGAAAGGTCGTATCCAAGATGCGATTGCGCAATACAAAGAGGCGCTTCGCCTCGCGCCGGAAAATGTTGCCGCTCAAAGCAATCTGGCGTGGCTGCTAGCGACCTCTCCGGACCCATCCCTTAGAAACGGGCCGCAGGCGGTCCTGCTAGCTGAAGAGGCTAGTCGCTCGTCCGGTGGCAAGAGGCCAGTTATTCAGCGTATTTTGGCGGCTGCCTATGCCGAAGCTGGTCGGTTTTCGGAAGCTAAAGAGACAGCTCACCGCGCCCTGCAAGGAGCGGACCAGCAGGGGAACTCCGCATTAGGCGATTTTCTTCGACGAGAGATCGCGCTTTATGAATTAGGTCAGCCTTACCATCGGGAAACCAAATAGGATTGGCCGTGCTCGCTCTCTAGGACGATCCGTCAGATTAGTATGGTCGTTACAGCCATGGCGCTGTGTCGGCCATGCGATTGTGACTGAATCCCAAGAGGCTCGACATGCGAGATGGCTGGAATCTCAAAGAAGGGAATCGGACTCCTAATTCTTAGATTCCAACTCCCGAAGCGGTATGTGCTCGCGGTATAGAATGATGTCTTTTTTGAGAGTATTCGCCAGCCCGGACTTACCCTGCAGGGCGGCTATTGCGGTTCCTTGTTCCGCAGCCGCGATTGCCTCAGAAAATCGGTTGCTCTCGGCGTATGCAGCCGCAAGTGTTCGGATAAAGTGGGGATCTCTACCACCTGAAAGCATCACGGCTTGCTGGGCAAACTCGACTGCTCTCGCGCCGTCGCGAATTGAGGGATCAGAAGATGTTGCCAGCACCCAGGCGATGTTGTTACGAGAATGCGGATCTTGGGGAGATAATGATAATGCCTGTTCGTAGTGACCGATGGCCTCTTTGAGCAAACCCTGCCGCAGAAATGCGTTACCAAGGCCAGTGTGGGCGTCTGCGTCGTTAGGTTGCAGTTGGAGAGCTTTCTCCCAATCCGCGATTGCTTCGTCAATGCGGCCTTTTGCAAAGAGAACGTTACCGCGGTTGTAATAGGCATCTGCATAATTCGGTTGCAATCTTATCGCGTCCTCAAAGTGGACCATCGCTTCGTCGGAGAGCCCTTTTCGTGCGAGAGTGTCGGCGAGGTTCATTTGCACGAAAGCTGAGCCGACGTCGTAGTGGGGATCTTGTTTGCGAGACCTAATGCTTGACGCGGTCTCAAAGTGCGAGATCGCTTGGTCCAGCTCACCGCGGTCGACGCACAGGTACCCGAGATTGTTGTGAGCGACGTCATTGTCGGAAGTCACCGTAAGAGCATGAGTCCAAAGAGTCTCGCTATTGCGCCAGTAGGAAGCCTGAACGAATGCCCCGCAGGCAAGGGCACCGATGAGCACCACCGCGGCGGCCAGAGCAACCCGAGATCTGAAACGGGAGACCGCTGCCACCTCAGCAACGAGCCACACTACCAGCAGAAACAAACCGACATTGGATAAATAGGTATAGCGGTCGGCGTGGCCTTGTTCTCCAACCTGAATCAGGCCAATCACTGGAACGAGCATAATGAGATACCAAAACCAGCCGGTAAACAGGTAAGCTCGTTGCCTCCGGAAAACGACTGCTGCTAAACTGATGGCGAGCAGGAATACGATCGCGAGAACGATTTCCCAAACTGGCAGTGTGTCGTTTGGATGAGGATAAAAAACAGCGAGGTTTGTCGGCCAAAATGTTTTCCAGATGTAAATCACGTAACTCGCAACTGCGTTTTGCACGCGCCACAAGAACGGCAGGGGTGGGATCGCGCCACTAGCGCGTTTTTGCAAGATAAACGTAATCACACAAGAACCGGCGGAAAGGACGAGCAAGGGCATCTTTTCGAGGAAGAGGCGTCGTATTGCGCGCATTTGCTCGCCGGCTCGGGAGCTTTTGGTCTTCCCGTTTGTTGAGGAGTGTTGCTCAAACCGACGCAAGGGCCAGTAATCCAAAAGGAGAAGGACTAGGGGGGCGGTTACCAGCATCGGCTTGGACATTAGTCCGGCCATGAGCAAAACAGCGACCGCCAGATAGCGTGTTATAGACGGTGCGCGTGCATAACGAACGTATGCATCCAGCATCAGTAAAAAGAAGACGGCGCTCAGAACGTCTTTTCGCTCACTTACCCATGCCACTGATTCAACATGTAGTGGATGAACCGCAAATAATGATGCGACAATCGCACTTTTCCATATTGCGCCGGTCATTTGCCGCAGCACGCGAAACAACAGCAGCACTGCCACAGTGTGGAGAACGACGTTGGTAGCGTGATGGCCTCCAGCCTTGAGGCCGTAGAGCTGGCAGTCCAGCATGTGCGAGATAGTTGTTAGTGGATGCCAGTTGCGTGCATGTGGGCTGGTAAAGGCGAGCGCTATCCCTTTTATTGTTAGCCCGGCCTGAACAGCCGATGCATTATAGACGTATAGATCGTCATCGAAATTAACGAAATCATAGCGGGTTGTTTGAGCGAACACGGCCAAGGTGATCGCGACCAGAAACGCATATATAACAACGCCTACCCAACGCCTGCGAACGCCCCGCCGCTCTTCGCCGGTGCGGCGGCCACGCTGCCGCTTTTTGTTATTCACTGCGAGGCGATAAGGTGCCATGTGTCATATTCACATCGCGTAAAGGTCTACCGGCTTCGTAAAGAGCGATGTTACTCTGAAGCTCACTGGCCAGAGCAGGGTTGCCCTGGCTATTCGCCAATTCAGCGCCGCGCTGCGCAGTTTCTATGGCCTGCGCAAACTGTCCGTTCTCAGCGTACGCCGCTGCGAGTACGCGAAAAATGATTGGAATGTTACCGCCCGAGAGTCGCAACGCTCTTTCGGCCAGTTCGACTGCTCGAGGTCCATCTCGAATGGTATCGTCGGGACATGTTGCGAATACCCATGCAAGGTTGTTTGCAGCGTTTCCGTTTTCCGGCTGACTCGCCAGCGCGTCCTCCCACTGTTCCATCGCCTCTCTCACGTGGCCTTGTTGAATGAGTGCTGTCCCAAGAATATTGTGCGCCTCTACGTTCTGAGGCTCTATTTCCAAGAATTTGCGATAGTGAACCATCGCCTGTGCCAGCTCGCCTTTTTGAAGCAGAGCCTTTGCGAGATTGTTATGAGCCGGGCCGTTTTCAGGGCGGAGATCGATAGCTGCTTGTAACCTGGAAATGGCCTCGTCCAGTTTTCCCTTTTCCAGGAAAATTATGCCCAGATTATTCTCGGCAACATCGTTGTTCTTTGTCACGGCCAGCGCATGGGTAAACAACGTCTCGCTATCGCGCCAGTAAGACGTTTGGATCCGCGCGCTCCAACTTAGAGCGGCAATTACGAGCAGTGCAGCAGCGGTCAGAAGAATGCCTTGGCGACGCCATGAACCAGTCAAATCGGCAACAGCCCAAGTGCCCGCAATATAAAGTCCAATTTGTGGCAAATAGGTATATCGATCTGCGTGGCCCTGCCAACCTACTTGCACCAGGCCGATAACTGGGACAAGCATCCCCAGATACCAGAACCAACCTGTAATGAAATAAGGTGCCTTGCGTCGTAGAATTACCGCCGCTGTCGTAATTGCAACGAGGACGGCCAAGGCCAGGCTGATTTGCGACGGTGGCACCCGGTTCTCAGGATGAGGATAAAAGACTGCCAGGTTTGCCGGCCAGAACATCTGCCGCATATAGACGATGTAGGTTACGATGGCATTGTTGATTCGTGCCAACATTGGTAACTCCTCAGTCCAGCCAAGTGCTCCTCGCTGCGCCAGAAATGTGACGGTGCTCGAAACGGCAGAAAGTGCGATCAGTGGAATTTTTTCGAGGAACAACCTAAACACCTGACGTCCAATATTCGACGTCTTACCTCTGATTCTATCGAGTGGCCAATAATCCAGCAGTAACAGCACGAAGGGCAAAGTCACCAGCATCGGTTTGGACTGAAGACCAAGGGCAAACACAAATGCCACCATCAGATAGCGCCAGGTCGACGGTGCGCGTGCGTAATGCACGTACGCGAGCAGGGTTAACATGAAGAAGACACCGCTGAGCACATCCTTGCGCTCTGCCACCCAGGCGACCGACTCCACATGCAAGGGATGAATGGCGAACACCGCTGCCACAAACGCGCTGCGCCAAAAAGCGCCGGTCATTCGTTGCAGGGCAAGGAAGAGAAGGATCGACGCGATTGCGTGCAGGAGGACATTGGAAAAATGATGCCAGCCTGCTTTCAACCCATACAGCTGACAGTCCAGCATGTGTGTGATCGTCGTCAGCGGATGCCAGTTTTCAGCATGAATATGAGTGAATGCCCAGGTAATACTGCCTATGTTAAGGCCGCTGGTTATCCTGGTATTTTGATAAACATAACGTGGATCGTCATAGTTAACGAAGTCGTGCCGGAGCGTTTGGCCAAAGACAATCCATGTAAGCATTGCAAGAAAGATGCAAATGCAGACAATTACCCAGTGACGGCTTGTCTTAGGAAGAGCGATTGATTGAGAACCAAGACGGTGCACGTGCGACAGTAACTTTCGTGAGACAACGCTGCTTTAACGCTTCCGTTCGTAAATCAAAATGTAGTTTTTTAGCGTTCCAACCGACGGCGGAATATCCCCAAAATAGTAATCAGTTTCCGTAGGCGTAATATTCACAAATCCTGCAGCGGCATAATTTTGGGCTGCGTATTCATTTGCCCAGGTAAAGATCAGTCGATCGGATTGAGGCCGCTCCAACCACGAGTCGTTCATTACCACAGAGACCAGATACTTAGGATTGGCACCTTCGATTTCGCGAATCATTTCCTCCTGCATTTGGCCCGCGTATTTTTGCGGTTCCATCAAAGCGTAAGTGTAAATGTATCCGGTCGCAGAGTGTCGCTGCGAATAGAAATAAATCTGCGGTTCGGATCCCAATACCGCAATTCTATCATCCGGCGTGGTATGTTCGCGTACATAATCGGCAATCCTCACGGACTCCGGAAATGGACTTTCGGGATAAATCATTCGAGAAGCTTCAGCTGGAGAAGCCTCGAAGAAGATTTTTTTGTCGCATATAATTGGAACGCTTAGGGCCGTGCCAAGCAGAAGGAGAGGCCCGAACCTAACCAGGATCATCCGGCTGGTCAGGAGATCGGACAGTTTGCTGAGGACGACGCCGATAAACAGCGAAACTGCTGGCAGCATCATGATGAAATAATGAGGTCGAAAATAAAATCCCTGGCATACCGCCAAAGTCGAGAACACGAGGAGGAGGAGCAGAAAACTGGTGCTGGCGCGGCTGCTCCTGTCCCAAAGTCCGACAACCAAGCCCAGCCCAGCTAGTACCCACAACACCCACCCCATTCCAATCGCGCCTGTTACGCCCTGAACGGAAACTTCCATGGCCCGAGATAAAGGCCATTTGCTGCTGCATATTTCGCCAATAACAACACTGCCATATTGGGTAGCGTAATTGATAGTCCAGAACCAGAATTTATCGATTACGCCTGCGTACCAGAGAATAAGACACGTAATTCCGAGGGGAACAATTGCAGCTATCCCGAAGATCAGGTTTCGTAGAACAATTCTTTTTAGGACAAATCGCTGATGAACATCATTCCAGAGAAGGTAGATTGCTCCAAACGGGATAAACAACAACGCGGGTTGCTTCATTAAGGCGCCAATCGCGAGCAGCAATCCACTCGCAGATAATCGTTTGAATGCATGCCGCTCTGACTCCGAAAGCTTTAGGATTAAAAGTGTTCCACCGAGAACCGGGATCATCACAAAATTCGTCGCGTGAGCAGCTAAGCCTAGGACGGATGGACTCACCGAGAGAACGGCATAACTCGTTGCGGCGGCGATTCCTGCGGTCGAACTCATCAATCGACGTCCCAGCAAGAAAATGAGCGCGATTGTGACAGCATTGACCACGAGCAAACCCAAATGAATTCCAACGATTGTCTGACCGAAAATTGACATGATGATGGCGTAGGCGGCGTACGTGCCTGGGAATTTCATGTTGTAGGCGAGCTTGTATGGAGGTATTCCCTGTAGCATCAACTGACCGGCGTAAGCGTATTCGCCTTCGTCGCGCTCAAGCGGAATTCCGAGAAGTCGAATTCGGATTGCGAGGACGACGCCGAAAACGATTATCGCCAGGATACACCAGCCAAGACGCAACGCTTTGCTGTTAATATTGATCCTTTGCGTCACGAAATCAGTTCTTCCGATGGAGACGGGCGGCTTGCAACTTAGTGATTTTCATTGCACTGCGTGTTTTCGAAATGGCGCCTAATATAGCAATCCTTCGCAAGATTTCTGAACTCGTCTTTTCTCCCCGCAGTCGCGCCTGGATTTTCGGCCTGCTTCTAGTCATCGTAACGATCTTCGTGTATCGGCCTGCGTGGAATGGCGGCTTCCTGTGGGACGACGACGACTATATAACAAATAACGATCTGCTGACTGCATCCGATGGTTTACGGCGGATTTGGTTTTCGTTGGATTCGCCTTCTCAATACTTCCCGCTGGTTTATACCACCTTTCGTATCGAGCGCGCGCTTTGGGGACTGAACGCATCGGGCTACCATTGGGTCAACCTTTTGCTTCATGTTGCGAACGCGCTGCTAGTCTGGCGGCTGCTGGCGCGGTTGAACGTGCCGGGGGCCTGGCTCGCAGGGGCGATTTTTGCTCTGCACCCCGTGCAGGTCGAATCCGTTGCCTGGATCACGGAACGCAAAAATGTGCTGATGGGCTTTTTCTTTCTGCTTACGCTGCTTGCCTGGATCGCCTTTGTTGCTGAAGACACGAGGCGGCGCTGGCGCTTTTACTGCCTAGCTTTGATCCTGTATGCGCTTTCGCTGTCGGCAAAAACAACGGCCTGTACACTTCCGGCCGCATTATTCTTGATTCTATGGCTTCAAAAAAAGTCGATCAATCGCGAGCGAATTCTTCAGATCGTGCCCTTTTTGATTCTGGGCTTGGTGATGGGCTTCTTGGCGATGTGGTGGGAGCGATACCATCAGGGCACAAGTCGAGTGGTCTTTACGTTCTTGAACCCGGTTGAGCGGGTTCTGGTCGCAAGCCGGGCCGTTTGGTTTTATCTGAGCAAACTCCTCTGGCCGTCCAATCTGACCTTCATTTATCCCAGATGGACTATCTCACCGACGCATCTGCTGGATTACACATGGTTGCTGGCGGGAGTCGTGTTGTGCGCAGCGATCTATTTCGCCCGGCGATATGTTGGACGCAGTGTCGAGGTCGCGGCCGCATTTTTCGTGGTCACACTTAGCCCGATGCTTGGATTTATCATGCTTTTCACATTTCGCTACACGTTTGTGGCGGACCACTATCAGTATCTGGCATGTATCGGGCCAATCGCGCTCTTTTCGGCAGGCGTAGCGAGTCTGGGCGATGTGCTTAAGCAGCATTGCAGCTACATCTTGGGCGCGGCGTTATTTGTAGTCGCTAGCCTCGGGGCGTTGACGTGGCGGCAAGCCGCGATGTACGGCGACATTGAAACTCTTTGGCGCACGACTCTTGCCAAAAACCCCCAATGCTGGATGGCTCACACTAACCTCGGCATTGTGCTTCTTCAGAAAGGCCAGCTTGATGACGGAATCGCTCAATATCGGGCTACCTTGGAAATGCAGCCAGATTCCTGGGATGCAGAGTACAATCTCGGAACCGCCCTTGTAGGGAAAGGCAACGTGGACGAGGCGATCTTGCATTGCGAGAGAGCGGTGGCCATGCAACCGAACGATCCAGATAGTCAGGTTTCTTTGGGCGATGCTCTCCTTGCCAAAAAACAAATCGACGAAGCGATCAGTCATTACCAAAAGGCAACGGCAATACGACCCGATTACTTTCTCGCTTATTATGGTCTCGGCCGTGCGTTGCTTGAGAAAGGCGAACTTGATAGTGCGATCCAATATTGTCGCGCTGCCCTATTAATCCGGCCTGATGATCCAGATTGTCACACAGTGCTGGCTGTTGCTCTCGATCAGAAGGGCGAAACAGCCGAAGCGATTCGGAATTATGAGAGAGCCGTAGAGATTTCCCCAACGTCGATTCCTGCTTTGACTAACCTAGCATGGCTGTTGGCCACTAGTTCTAACGAGGCATTACGAGATGGTAACAAGGCTGTGAAGCTTGCTGGACAAGCTAATCAACTATTGGGAGGCACCAACCCCGTTGTGTTACGTACCTTAGCAGCAGGATATGCGGAGACCAGGCAATTCGCTAAAGCAATTGAGGCCGCTCAGGCTGCCATACAGCTGGCACGGCTGTCTGGCGACAACTCATTAGCCGCAGACGTGGGAGACCAGCTTGGTTTTTATCGACTCGGCGTACCGTACCGCGAGACGCGAAGGTAAGGGCAGACCAGCGGTCTGGGGCGTCGTCACGCGCCAATAAGATCTCAAAGCTCATCGCGTACAATTGTGAAAACGACTGTGCTGTCTACCACTCCTTCCAGTTGGTCTGTTCCAGGGCCGCTGCCGAACGCGACAACGTCTTCCACCGTGACGAGCGCGGATTTCGTGTAGAAGGCCGCCGGTTCCTGCTGTTCCGATTGTTGTGTCTCAGTTGCATCTTTCCCAGGTATTTTCGCCGGGCCATAGGACTTGCTGCCATGGGGACCCGTCGCCCAAGTAATCCAGGGCTGGCCGGCTGAATTAAAGCCCAGCAACGCGATGCCGCTATCTTTGCGAAAAGGAAAACCATTCAAGCTTAGCCCACCGATTGCTACATCACCGCAGACTACAATCGTCGATCTTGGGCCTCCATAGCTCCGTGCAATGCCAACTGCTCGGTCCAGTTCGACTGTTTGGCTGAGGGTCCGTTCTCCGTTATTTTCCTGGGCTGCTTTGCGCATCAGCCCTGCATCGACAATCAGCAAATAGCCGCCGGGGTTGTATTGAAGTAATTGGATGGCTCGGCGAACCATATCTGACAGGCTGGGCTGGTGAGTTCTCTCTTCTACCTGGTTCGTGAATGCGAGCTCTTCATCGTTAAAAACACCAAAGAGCTTCGGCCGCCGCCACGCGGGAATTGTTTCCAGCTCCGTTCGTGTGCGAACAATATCGAATCCGTTGCCGCGAAGCTCGAGCAACAGATCGCGACTGTCTTGCCTCTCGCCGCCTTTGGTACCGGGAAGAAATTGCGCCGCGCCGCCACCCATTGCGATGTCGATGTTCCCTCGATCCACAAACTCAGTCGCGATCTTCTCGACATCGGTCGACTCGATCGGGTGCGCGTAAAAAGCCGCGCAGGTCGGATCAGTAAGCTTTGTATCTGTCACTAATCCTGTAGCTCGTCCCTGTTCGCGCGCGAGCTCAACGATGCTCTTGATAGGTTTCCCATCGCCATTGATAGCAACGACGCGATTAGTCACCCTTTCGCCTGTGGCGATCGCGGTTGCGGCAGCTGCTTGATCGGGAGCGGCAAAATCCTTCGAGTAATTCATCACCAAAGCTGCATGGGCCATCGAATCCAGGTTCAGACGCATGCCCGCGCCACCCGCATAAGTACGGGTGGGGGCCAGCCGAGCCGGCGATAGACCTTCTGCGACAAACAAAATAATTCCAAAGGGCTTCCGAATGACCCAGTGTTGAAAATAGAGAACACCGACGCCGGCAAACACCAGAAGACAAAAGAGCGCGAGCAACTGATTGCGCCATTTCACGAGGCCGATGTAGGCGCGCGTTAGTTCAATTGTCAACGAAAGAACCGCTTGTCGGTCTCCGCATTCACCGGCAAAGTGCGCGACGTATGGCTGCTCCGGTGATGCTCATCATTCGCGACGGCTGGGGCATCAATCCGGGCGGCCAGGAAAAGCGCGATCAGAATGGAGATGCCACACTGCTCGCCTCGACACCCTTTCATAAAAAGCTCTACCGGGATTATCCATGTTCCAGATTGAGCGCCAGTGGCGTCGACGTCGGCTTACCCGAGGGACAGATGGGCAACTCGGAAGTTGGCCACCTTAACCTCGGAGCAGGTAGAATCGTTTATCAAGACTTAACGAGAATTAACAAGGTGATCGAGGAAGGCGAACTAACCCGTAACCCGGTTTTGCAAGAAACATTCGCAGGTGCGCGCGGTCATCGGCTTCACTTGCTAGGGTTGGTTTCCGACGGCGGTGTGCACAGCCACTATTCGCACATGATCGCGCTTGCCAACGCCGCGCACGAAGCAGGTGTGATAGAAATCTTCGTCCATGCTTTCACCGACGGGCGGGATACGTCACCCACTGGCGGTGCCGGTTTTTTGAGAACATGCGAAAAGGAACTAGAGAAGAGCGGCGCCAAGATCGTCACGGTGATTGGCCGTTATTTTGCGATGGATCGTGACCGACGGTGGGACCGCACGAAAAAAGCCTGGGACGCAATTGTTCTTGGTCGCGGTGAGTTCTGCAAATTGCCGCCTTCCGCAGCGGTGGAGCAACAATACTCCCTACGCAAGACCGATGAGTTTATGCCACCGCTGATTTTCTCGTATCCAAACGAGCAGCGGGTGCGCGATGGCGACTCAGTTTTGTTTTTCAATTTCCGCGCTGATCGGGCGAGGCAATTATCCCAAGCCTTTTTGCTGAAGGATTTCGATGGCTTCGATCGCGAGGTGTGGCCGCAAGTCTATTTCGTGAGCCTCACGCAATACGACATTCGCTTTCCTTCACCGTTCGTTTTTCCGCAGCAAGAGCTTCGCGAGATCCTGGCTGAGGTCGTAAGCGCCGCCGGCAAATCGCAACTGCGCATAGCCGAGACGGAGAAATACGCCCATGTGACTTATTTTTTTAATGGCGGAATCGAGAAACCGTTTCCGGGTGAAGACCGCAAACTGATTCCCTCGCCAAAAGTCGCTACCTACGACTTAGAACCGGAAATGAGCGCCTTTGAGCTCACCGACGAAGTGCTGGCACGAATGGGGAATTACGACCTGATCATCCTCAACTTTGCCAATCCCGACATGGTCGGCCATACCGGGGTTATTGAAGCTGGAATCAATGCGGTGGAGACGGTGGACAAATGCACCGCACGAATTATTTCAAAACTTCTCGAACTTGGCGGCAAAGCCCTCGTCACCGCGGATCACGGAAACTGCGAACAGATGCGCAATCCTGATGGGTCACCGAACACTGCGCACACGAGCAATCTTGTCCATTTCATTTACGTCGCCAAAGATGCAGCAAAGTTTCGCTGCGAAGACGGAATTCTGGCCGACGTGGCGCCCACGCTTTTGTTTTTGCTTGGCCTGCCGCAGCCAAAGGAGATGACTGGGCATAATTTACTTGTCCCCGTCTAGAACAGCTTGCATCAACACGCCGGGATTATGCAGTTTCCGATTTAGGACTCGTGTTCCCGCCAGGGCGATCCGGTGCAAAAGGCGAATGCGATCTTCTTCTGTGATTTCGTGCCATACGGGTTTTCGGGCGAGTATGAGCTCGCCGGTTGATGCCACGAGTACGCCCCAGCCGACTGGGATCTCCGATTCCCGAAACAACTGCTCGGGTACGACAAGGAAAAACACGTTCGCGCACCGGTAACGAATTAGTTTGTCGAACTTGGTGCAATCGAACAGACGATTTTGGAGCGCGCGTAGCTCGTGTGAAAGGCGCAGGTAACCGCGGTGATCGATCGCGGTGAAATTTTCTGGATCGAACTCGGGGAAGAGCGAATCACCGTTCCGCAGATTCGGATAATGCGCGCGCAGGCGCGTTTCGAGAAATTGGCGGCGCTCGCAGATCACCTGCAGACGCCGGCGCGCAGCTTCGCTGTGGCAATTATCGCGTCGCAAATCGCAAAGCACTTGTTTGCATTCAAAAATCGCTGTCGATTGAATCGCTTTTCGCTGCCATCGACAGCCAGCCACGTCAGCACGATACCGGCACCGCGGCAAATTGACTTCCATTCCGCACGCCGAAAAACCTTGTGCCTGTGCCCACAGGAACGCGAGCCTTTTGAGCCGAGCATGTGCCTCGGTTTCGCCTTTCCTGCTTCTTACTCCTGTAGCCATTGCGCGAGTTCGCGCGCCCAATATGTAATGATAATGTCCGCGCCGGCACGTTTGAGCGCTGTCATGATTTCAAGAACAGCGGCACGCTCATCTAAGAGCCCTTTTTCGACCGCGCCTTTCACCATCGCATACTCGCCACTCACATGATAAACGGCAGTCGGTTTTCCAAAGCGCTCACGCACCCGCCATAAAATATCGAGGTATGGCAAAGCCGGTTTCACCATCACGATGTCCGCTCCTTCATCGACATCCAGCGCTACTTCGCGCATGGCTTCATTCGCGTTGCCGAAATCCATCTGATAAGAACGGCGATCGCCAAACTGGGGCGGGCTTTCGGCTGCCTCGCGGAACGGGCCGTAAAAGGCGGACGCAAATTTGGCCGCGTAACTGATGATCCCGGTTTGATCGAACCCGCAGGCATCCAGCGCCTCGCGAATCGCTCCAATCCGCCCGTCCATCATATCGCTGGGCGCCACCATGTCTGCACCCGCTGCCGCGTGAGAAAGCGCCGTCTTGACCAAAAGCTCGACGCTCTCGTCGTTCAGCACATGGAAATGGTCGCCGTCAATGCGGGTGACGCCGCAATGGCCATGGCTCATGTATTCGCACAAGCAAACGTCGGTGATCGTGACCAACTTCGGACATTTAGACTTAACGGCTTGTAGCGCTTTTTGAATGATTCCATTTTCCGAGTAAGCGCCGCTGGCCTCTTCGTCTTTGTGTGCTGGAATCCCGAAAAGCAAGACCGCTTGGAGACCGAGGTCTTCAGCGCGGGGACGAGATTTCGCAAAGCGGGGGAACGCCTTAGGCGGCGCGGGCGATGCACCAATCTTCTCACGGGGTCACGCTACGCGTAGCGAAAGTGGGTCGCAAGCAAGCGGAGCCCGTGGGAGAGGACGACCCTGAGACTCATCGGACGAATGAGACAAATGCTTGACGCTCTGTAGCGTTGGGTGTCTGCATTTTTGTCGTGGCATCCACGTGCGATTATTTGTTGATCGATATCAGTAACTCGTACGCAAAGTTTGCGTTTGCTTCGAAAAGGCGAGTCTCGACTCCTGTTCGGATCGCTACCAGCAAGCTCTCTAGTGGCGTGATCTCTGGATTTCTTGCGCAACGAAACGTGCGGAGCGTCGTTGTCTCGTCGGTGGTGCCGGCAAAAAATTCTGCGGTATCAAAGGCGGCAAAAAAAAAGGCCAGGGTGCTCTGGCTGGATTGGAAGCTGGATCTGGGCGTGGGAATTGATTATCCCAAGCCGCAGTCGATCGGCGCGGACCGGCTGGCGAACGCTGCGGCAGTCGCGGAGCTTTATGGATTTCCCGCGGTCGTAGTGGATTTTGGCACAGCGGTGACTTTCGACATCGTTTCGGAGCGTCGCGCGTACGTCGGCGGCGTGATTGCGCCAGGACTCGAAGCGATGACGAACTTTCTTTATCAACGAACGGCGCTTTTGCCCAGGATCTCGTTGAAAGAGCCGCGACAGGCGGTCGGTAAATCGACAATCGAGGCGATGCGAACTGGCGCGGTATTCGGATATCGTGGGTTGGTTCGGGAAATTCTTGCACGAATCAAAGCAGAGCAGTTCCCGCGCAAGAAAGGTTATGTCATTGCGACGGGCGGTTACGCGCGCCTCATTGCCGGACGCTTGCCAGAGATCGGTGTGATTCGTCCCCACCTCACTTTGGAAGGTTTACGGATCGTGGCCAATCTCAATGACTGAGCCAACAAGACGGCGATCACGGCGCCAGTGCGCTTTTTCCGAACCGCACTGACAAATCGACTCGCCCGAGTAACTTTCCACTTGTCAGAGGCCCTGAACAGGGCTTCAATCGCTACTCCATGAGAATGCGGGGGATGGCGGCGGTAGCCGCACTGGTGCTTGGCTCGTTCGCGGCAAATTCATTTGCAGCAGAGAATGTCGCGCCGACCAAAGCCGAACTGGAGGAGATGTACAACGCCGCTTACAAGGCGTTCGATGCAAATAAGTTTTCGGACGCGTTAAAGCAACTCGACGCTATCGACGCCCGGCAACCTGATCTTGCCGCGTCAAAAAATCTGCGCGGCGTCATCCTTATGCGACAAGGCGACTACGATCAAGCAGAAACCGCATTGCAGGATGCCGCCCGCATCGATGCAAAGTTTTGGAATGCGCGCTTCAACCTGGCGGAAATTCCGTTTCTCAAAAAAGATTGGGCGGAGGCGAGAAGACGCTTCGAACAACTGCTTTCCAGCGGACAATCCGATCTGGCAAAGGAAGCTTCACAGCTGATTCAATACAAAATCCTTTTGACTTACCTAATGGAGGGCAAAGGGAATATGGTGGATTCCATTTTGGCTAAGCTGGAGCTTTCGCCCGATACCCCGGCGGTTGACTATGTGAAGGCAGCCGTCGCGCTCCAACAGAAGAATCAAAACGAAGCGAATGACTGGATTAGCGCAGCACAGAAGAACTTCTCCCCGCAGCTGAACAAACTTTTCGCAGAATCACTTTACGAAGTCGGATGGCTCCAAAAGCCAGCCGGCACGGGGCGACCTTCGTTGCCGTTAATGACAGCAGCCGAGCGGTCGGAAAAAACAAAGGCCGTCGCACGTTCAAAATTCGAGCAATCGCAGCAGGCGCTGCGCCAGCGCGATTTCGCGACAGCGCTTAAGCTCATCGACGAAGCGGATAAGGCCGACCCGAATCAGCCGGCGACTCTCAATTTGCGTGGCTAAATTCTGATGCAGCAGCAGCAATTTGACCAGGCGGAAGCTGCATTTAAAAA
>WNFX01001909.1_pt1 | contig 21143 bp, 20 predicted proteins | sample 5400111 | NCBI WGS metagenome assembly WNFX01 (sample SAMN13153363, study PRJNA577476) | soil metagenome | isolation source: 40 cm soil or saprolite under grassland replicate 1 | place: USA:California | collected 2016-06-15 | reverse complement strand
CGGATTTGCCGCGATCAGCGCGTTTCGCCGAACGCTCTATTCTGGGTGCAGAGGTGGACGTTCAAGTGAAGCGCCCGGTCGGCGGGGCTGCTGCTGTTCTGCGGGCAGGCTACCGTCCGGCGTGGACAGAGCTGCCGGGTTGGGTCTTGGGCGTGTTCGTGGTGGGGAGCACGAGGGCCGGTACCAGGGCCAGGAGGGTGAAGCCGGTCGCCCACCAGAATGCGGTGTTGAACGCCAGGCCGCGCGCGGCGGCGGTGGCGGTGCCATGTTCGAGGAATCCGTGGGCGAGGACAACGGCGAGCGCGGCGGCTCCGAACGACCCGCCTACCTGCTGCACGATCCGGGTGGTGCTGCTTGCGTCGGGAACCTTGTCCTCCGCAATGCCCTGAAAGGCTCCGGCCATGACGGCGATGGTGACGACGCCAGGCCGGCTCCGCGGATGAACAGCGACCCGGCCAGCAGCCATCCATTGGTGTCCGGGCCGGCCTGGGTGAATGCCAGGGTTGCCCGCCGCGGTCAGGAGCAGACCGCAGACCACGACCGACCGCGGGCCGATGCGGTCGGTGAGCGTGCCCGCGATGCCCCGGGCAGCAGCGAGCCGCCGCCCTGCGGGGCGAGGAGCAGACCGGTCACGAGGGCGCTCGCGCCCTGGACTTCCTGGTAGTAGAGGGCCAGCAGGAGCAGCGGTCCGTAGACCGACAAGCCGGCCAGGAACAGCACGCTGACCGAGGCGGCGTAGGAACGCGCTCGCAGTACACCGAGGTCGATCAGCGGCCGCTCACGCCGGCGCGCTGCGTGAACCGCGAAGGCTCCAGCGAGAGCGAGACCGGCGACCAGGGGAATCAGGACGTCCGGCAGTTTCGCCGCCGCTACCAGCAGGTCGGGCCGGACATCGCATACGGGTTGATGACCGAGCTGAACGACATACCGGAAGACGTATTCGACGTTGTCCCGCGCCTCATGACGGCCGTCCTCACGCATGCGGCACAACGCGGTGACATACGCCTGGACGGAGTCACGGCGCGGATCGCCGCGCTGCCCGGCGATCTCCTCCGCCACGAACTGATGCTCGCCCGTGGCCCCGCCTCCGATGCGTTCCTCGCCGAGGTCGTCGACGACATCTTCCTTCCCCTGGTAAAGATGCGCGATCGACCCCGCCCGCGCGGCAGGCGCTGACCGGCTCGCCCGCGTATCCGCCACTCATTGCCCAAGGCCGGCCGCGATTCCTTTCCGGGCCTCGGCGGGTCTTCATTGCCGAAGGCTCCCGCTCCCCGCTGGCTGTGTGACCGGGCCGTGCTGGTGGCCGGCCGGCACCCGGAACCCTGCGGGGCAGCGAGACCGGAGTGTCACGACGAGAGGGGAGACCATGACCATCAGCAACACCACCCCGGTCCTCGCCGGGCAGGACAGCGCCGTACGCGCCGTGCTCGACAGGGTCTACACCGCGTGGGCGGAGAACGACGCGGACGCCTTCGTCGCGTCCTACTCCGCGGACGCAACCGCGCTGCTGCCGGGCAGCTGTCTGCAGAACAAGGACGCGATCCGCGCCACCATGGCGGCCGTCTTTGCCGGGCCGCTCAAGGGCTCCCGGGGCGTCCACGAAGTACAGAGCATCCGGTTCCCCAGTGCCGGGACAGCCATTGTGATCAGCAAGGGCGCCATCGTCCTGGCGGGCGAGACCGAGCCCCGCAACGAGAACCGGGCGCTGGAGACCTGGGTGCTGTCCCTGCAGGACGGTACCTGGCGCGTCAAGGCATTCCACAACTGCCCCGAAAACGCGGCCTGAGCGGCGGAAGGAGAACTACGACGATGGCGAGCATTCAATCAGGCGCCGTGGCCAAGCTGTACCGGATGTGGCTGGCGACCACGGCGGAGGACGACGTGATCCGGGATCAGCAGCAGTGGGGCGTCCTGACGGCCGAGCCGGGTGGCGTCGACTACCTCGAAACCGACGCCGGCGGTGTGCCGGCGATGTGGGCCGTCCCGAAAGGATGCGCCGAGGACCGGGTGCTGCTGTGCATCCACGGCGGCGGCTTCGTCTCCGGGTCGATATTCACCCATCGCAAGCTGTTCGCCCATCTTGCCAAGGCAGCCGGCGCCCGGGCGCTGATCGTGGATTATCCCCTGCTCCCAGACGGCGCGTATCCGGCGCCGGACGACCACGTGGTCGCCGCCTACCGCTGGCTGCTCGACCAGGGGATCGACGCCGGCCACATCGCGTTTGCGGGGGACTCGGCCGGCGGCTTGGTCTCGATCACCGCGCAGCTGCTGGCCCGCGAACTGGGCCTGCCGCTGTCGGCCGCGACGATGCTGATCTCGCCCTGGGTGGACATGGAGGTCACCGGGGAGACGATGGTGTCGAACGCCGGGAAGGACGCGCTGTTCAACCAGCCCTGGGTGAAACAGTTGGCGGAGGGGTACCTGGGCGGAACCAGCCCGCAGGACCCCTACGCCAACTCGCTCTACGCCGACCTCACCGGCTTTGGGCCGCTCTACAGCCAGGTAGGCGGCTACGAGCTGCTGCTGGATGACAGCCGCCGGCTCGCCGAACATGCCGAGAAGGCCGGCGTGGAGGTTCGGCTGGACATCTTCCCTGAGATGCAGCACACCTTCCAGATGATGGCCGGCCGCGCGCCCGAGGCGGACGACGCGATCCGCAGGCTCGCGGAGTGGGTACGGCCCAAACTGGGCCTGTGACCGCGGGCCGGGCCCCTTCCGGCCCGTCCCGGGTCCGGGCGGGTCAGAAGGGGCCCGGCAGCGGTGAGCCGAGCGATGATCATCACTCCGACGCGCCGGCGGGAACGAGGCCGCTGCGCTCCCGGTACCGGTGACTGCGCCGATTCCTTTCCGCCGGCCGGCGGGTCTACCTGGATAGCGAGGTGTGAGCATGACGTGAGGGAGCGATGATGTCGCAGCGCACAGACGCCGAGCCGGACAGCACAGAGTTCGCGAATTTGACCGGGCCGTTCCGGCGTGAGCTGCTTGCGCACTGCTACCGGCTGCTCGGCTCGGTGGACGAGGCCGAAGACCTGGTCCAGGAGACGTACCTGCGGGCGTGGCGCTCCTACCGCGGGTTCGAGGGCCGATCGTCGGTACGAACCTGGCTGTACCAGATCGCCACCAACGCCTGCCTGACTGCCCTGCAGCACCACGCCCGGCGTCAGCTACCCTCCGGCCTCGGCGCCCCCGGCGAGGACGCGGAGCTCCCGCCGGCCGTGGCCAGCTCCCAGGTCAGGTGGCTGCAGCCGATGCCCGACGCACTCGTGACCCCGGAGTCCGGCGATCCCGCGGCCATCGCCGTCTCGCGGGAAAGCCTCCGGCTCGCGCTCATCGCCAGCCTGCAGTACCTGCCACCCCGGCAGCGGGCCGTGCTGCTCCTGCGGGACGTGCTGGCTTTCCCGGCCGCCGACATCGCCGGAATGCTCGGCACCACCACCGCGGCGGTCAAGAGCACCCTGCAGCGCGCCCGCGCCCGGCTCGAACAGGTGGCGCCGGCCCCAGAGCTGATCACCGAGCCGACCGAACCCCAGGTTCGCGCGTTGCTCGACCGGTACATCGCCGCCTTCGTGAACGCCGACGCGGCAGCCCTCCAGCGGCTGCTGCGCGCCGACGCCACGTTGGAGCTGCCGCCCTCCCCGGCGTGGTACACCGGCGGCGACGCCGCCGAGCACGCCATAGCGGGCCTCGGATCCCCCGGCGAATGGCGGATGGTCCCGACGACCGCCAACGGGCAGCCCGCCGCGGCGGCCTACCGGCGCGGCGGCGACGGCGACTACCAGGCATATGGGGTGGTCGTGCTCACCACGACCAGCACCGCCATCGCCCGGATCACCGTGTTCGCCGACCCCGGCCTGTTTGCCAGATTCGGCCTCCCGCGGGTCCATCCGGACGCGGCCCCCGCGACGCCAGCCCGGCACTGAGCGGAGCCGCAGCATGACAGCTCCCGCCGGCAACACCGCGCTCCTCGCAGACGCCATCCGCTACGCCCTCGGCAGCAGCCTCATTGGCGTCACACCAGGGTGCCTCCCCCGCCCAACCCCGTGTGCGGCATGGGACCTGGCGGCATTGCTGCGCCACGTCAACGATTCCCTCGCCGCCGTGTACGAAGGTATGACCGCTGGCTACATCGGCCTGGGTCCCGCCGCGCAGACCGCCGATGTCCCAGCGGGCGGCCTGATCGCGACCTTCCGCAACCGGGCGGTCCAGCTTCTTGCAGCCTCCGCAACCGCCGGCGACCACGACATCGACATCGCCGACCGGCGCCTTCCGAGCAGCATCGTAACGGCCGTCGGAGCCGTCGAGATCGCCGTCCACGGATGGGACATCGCCACGGCCTGCGGACACCCCCGGCCGATCCCGCCCGCCCTCGCCACCGGCATCGTGAAAATCATGCCACTCGTGATCACCGACGCTGCCCGCAACGGTCGCTTCGCCGCCCCAGTCGAGCTGCACCGCGGTGCCGGAGAACACGACATCGGGCCGCTCGGTCCCGCCCGGGTTCGTCACGATCGGCCCTTCGCTGATCCGCAGTGTCCAGGCGTGACCGGTGTCGTCGGTCCTGACCAGCACAGTGTGCGGGTCGGCCGAGTACAGCCGGCCCCTACCTCGGGTGATGAAGCCCGTCAGGAGCTCATCGATCCCGTCGGCAGCCAGCGCCGGATCGATGTCGACGTCCAACGCCGTCGGCCACCGTTGGTGGACCGCCGAGATCGCGTCGACGCTGTGGATGGTGGTCTCGTGGGCTAGGCGGCGAGCCCAGAACCGGCGCGGCGGCGGAGCGTCGTTGAGGAACACCGTCGCCTTGGCGTACTCCGCGGTCGCGTGCACTGTGTCGATCAAGGCGGCGATGCCCTCCGAGTACCAGCCGAGCAGGTCGGCGGCGGCCTTGGCCTCGGCTTGTGAGGCTGCGGTGTCGTGGTCGGTGTCGCCGCGCAGGTTCGCCGCCGCCCACCGGTGCACCATGCCCTGGTGGGTCACCAGCTTGGTGACGTCCCAGGCGGGGCACGTGGGGACCTTCGCGTTGAGCCCGGCTGCGGCGGCGCCGCGCAGGGCAGCGCCGGCAGCGACCTGGCCGCGCGGTGGCCGCGTTCCCCACCAACGACGATCTGACGATGATCTACGTGGCTGCGCCGCTCGCCGAGTTCGACACGTTCCGCACCGACGTCGAAGGGCACTACCTCAAGACCCTGGACACGTGCGGCGACCTCGGTGACCGGGTGCGCGAGGGCCAACGGGCCGAGCGGTTCCGTACCACCCCGGACCTACCCAACGGCTTCCGCTTTCCTTAGGGACCCGGCTGGGCCCTGGTAGGCGACGCTGGCCTGGTCATGGACCCGATCACCGCCCAGGGAATCGGCAATGCGCTGCGCGAGGCCGAACTCCTCGCTGAGGCGATCGCGGCCGGACTGGCCGGCGGCCGACCACTCGACGCCGCCCTCGCCGACTACCAGCGCCGCCGTAACGCGGCCTTCGAACCGATGTACGACTTCACCACCGACCTCGCCGCTTTCAACCCGCCACGCCTGGCAGATCAGGCCCTGCTCGCGTCCCTGCGCGGTCGGCCGGCCGAGATCGACCGATTCCTCGGCGTATTCGCCGGCGCGACGCCGATAAAGCAGTACCGCTCACCGCGTAACGCGCTGCGACTACTCGGCGTCCGCGGCCTGGCAAAGTTCACCGCCGCCACACTTGGTCAAGCACTACACAGGTCGACCACACGCCGCTAATCGCCAACCGTGCGCAGCACACTCTTCTGCCGCGAGTCGGGCGCGGTAGCCGGGTGCTGATACTCCTCACGATCTCAACTCGACCACCGACGAACACGCCTCGATCTGATCGAGGCGTGCGAGATAGTAGTGATCGGCTGCGGAGTCCGTTCTGGGCTTGGCCCCGGATGAACGGTTCGGGTTCGTATCACCGGCAACGCGTGAGGTAGACGATGACCGACCTGGCCCGCCTGACGGCCACCGAACTGATCGCCGCGTACCGGGACGGTAGCGTGTCCCCGGTTGAGGCGACCCGGGCCGCGCTGGCCGCGATCGATGCCGGCAACGACGACGTCAACGCCTTCGTGCTGGTCGACCCCGACGGGGCAGTGGCCGCCGCCGAGCGGTCCGAGGCCCGTTGGCGCTGCGGCAGCGTGCTCGGGCCGGGCGACGGTATACCGACCTCGATCAAGGACCTCCTGTACACCCGCGGGTGGCCGACGCTGCGCGGCACCAAGCTCATCGACGAGCGCGGCCCATGGACCGAGGACGCCCCGGCGGTGGCGCGGCTACGGGAAACAGGAGCCGTCCTGCTGGGCAAGACCACCACGCCGGAGTTCGGCTGGAAGGGCGTCACCGACTCGCTGCGCCACGGCCCCACCGGCAATCCATGGGATGCCGCGCTGACCTGCGGCGGATCGAGCGGGGGCAGCGCGGCGGGGGTCGGGCTCGGCATGGGTGCTTGGTCGGTCGGCACCGACGGCGGCGGATCACTACGCATCCCCGCCGCGTTCACCGGTACGGTCACGATCAAGCCGACGTACGGGCTGGTCCCGGTGTGGCCCGCGAGCCCGTTCGGGACCCTCTCGCACGCCGGCCCGATCACCCGCTCCGTCGCCGATGCCGCTTTGATGCTCGACATCCTCACCGGCTTCGACCCGCGGGACTGGTCGGCGTTGCCCACCCCGACCACGTCGTTCCTGGACGGGCTGGACGACGGCGTGCGCGGACTGCGCATCGCGTTCTCGCCGGATCTGGGCTACGCGCGAAACGACCCGCAGGTCGAGGCCGCGGTGCGGGCTGCTGCCGCGGTCCTGGCCGATGCCGGTGCGCACGTCGAGCAGGCCGATCCCGGTTTCGCCGATCCGGTCGACGCCTTCCATGTGCTGTGGTTCGCGGGCGCAGCCAAGGTCGTCCAGGCCTACGGAAATGACGCCCTGCGGCAGGTGGATCCCGGCCTGCGCCGCGGCGTGGAACGGGCCGGCGGCATCAGCACCGCGGACTATCTGGACGCGACCGCGCTGCGGGTGGACCTCGGCGTCCGGATGGGCCGCTTCCACCAGACCTACGATCTCCTGCTTACGCCGACCCTGCCGATCACCGCGTTCCCGAAAGGTAGGGATGTCCCGCCGGGTTGGCATTCGGTGGACTGGACCAGTTGGACTCCCTATACGTACCCGTTCAACATGACCCAACAGCCGGCCGCGAGCGTGCCCTGCGGATTCACTTCCGGCGGCCTTCCAGCCGGCTTGCAGATCGTCGGCCCTCGCCACGCCGACGCACTCGTGCTCAGAGCCGCTCGCGCCTACGAGCGGGCCACCGACTGGACCTGCACACGGCCGCCACTGCCCCGCTGCTGACAACCCGCCGCCAGAGCGCGAACTGCGTACCACCCGGCCGAGCACCAGCGTTGGGCTGGCGATCGGCGCGCCTTGAACCGCACGGACGATCCTCTCTAATGCTTGATATGCAGGTGATCATGAGGCTTCTATGTGGTTGGTTCAGCGCGTCGATCACGCTGCATATCACGCATTATGTGGCCCGAAGGGCGAAAGTGACCTTTGGTCACCCACATAACGCCGAATTGAGGATGTGTCGGACTTGGGATCCGACATTGGTGGGAAGCAGTAGCTGGCGTGTCGACTGGACGATCTGAGGCGGCCAGTGGTCCGGCCGCCTTCGACCGCTACGACGCCGGTGGAACAGACCGACGTCGTCGTGCGCCTGGGAGGATCCGCCCCGCCCGCGGTTAGGGGGCCGACTCGGCCTTGGCCGCGTGGACGGCCGCGATAAGAGCCGGCAACGCGGCGAGCAGCGCGATACCACGCAGCGCGCCAGCGATTGGGTAGGCCACGCGCAGCCCGAACTCGTGCGCGACGAGTCCGCCGGTCAGCGCACCGAGCGGGATCAGTCCCCAGCCCAGCATCCGGTAGACGCTGTTTACCCGACCCAGGAACTCCGCCGGCACGATCTGCTGTCGCAGGCTCACGGTCACGATGTTCCACAATGTAGTGGCAAAGCCGTTCAACGCGAGCAGTGCACCGAGCACGATCGCATTCGGGCTGACCCCGATCCCCTCGAAAATGAAGACGTTCGCCACGAGCGCTGTAAGCAGTGCGGGCAGCGCGCCGATCCGCGCGACGATCCGGGCATTGACCAGGCCGCCGAGCACGCTGCCGATCGCGCCGCCGGCGAGCAGCAAGCCGTAGCCGCGCGCGCTCAGGTGCAGCGTCTGGGTCGCAAGCAGGACGAGGGTCACGTTGCCCAGCTGGAAACAGAAATTGTTGACCCCGAGCAGCAGCGCAAGTGTGCGCAGCAGACGGTGCCCGGTGAGCCAGCGCAGGCCATCGGCGATGGCCGTCCAGATCGGTGGGTGCTCGGTTTGTGCCCGAGGGCGGCGCGGGAGGGTCGCCAACAGCGCGGCGGACAGGACGAACGAGCCGGCGTCCACGCCGAACGGCAGCGCGATGGCGATGGCGAACAGGAGGCTGCCTACGGGCGGGCCGATGAACATCTGACCGACGGTGGTGACGGTGTACTGATTGCCGTTCGCCTTGTGCAGTAGGGATTTCGGGACGATATCCGGCAGGATCGCGTGTGACGCGTTACCGAAAACCACCTCGCACGCCCCGAGCCCAAACGCCATCACCGCCAGGACGGGAATGCTCGCTTCACCGCCGGCCGCCAATGCCGCCACGATGCCGACGATGACCGCCTGGGTCGCCTGTGAACGCCACATCAGGCTGACCCGGTCGCGTCGGTCGACGACCGCCCCGGCGGGAAGCGACAGGAGCAGCCACGGCAGGTAGGTCGCAGCCGAGACGATCGAGACTAGCCGCGGATCGTGAGTGATCGTCACAGTCAGCAACGGGACGGCCGCGGCGAACGCGCCATCGCCGATGTTGGCGACGGCCGCCGCCCACCACAGACGCCAATAGGCAGCGGACAGTCCGGGCTCGGCCATCGTCGCGGTCACGACAGAGATCGTCCGATACCGACGGTCGTCCGAACACCATTTAGCCCTCTACTACATAATCGGAGCATGCCGGTGACCCTGGATCTCAGCGTTTCCGAGCTGGCCAGCACCCGGTTCGCGATCTCGCCGCTGTCCGAGACCGTCTCCGGCCTGCAGCAACTCGGCGGTCGTGAGCGGCAGGAGATCAACCTGCGCTGGATGCGATGGGCGTCGGACGAACTCGCCGCCCGGCCGCTCGCGCTGTCCCGCACCTGGCCGCTGATCGTCAACGACCGGCCGAGCTGGCCACAGTTCCTCGTCCCCGCCCCGGTCGGTGCGGGGACGATGATCGAAGACGACCTCGCGGCGATGCGGCGGACCACCGCGCGCCAAGTCCGTGCCAACCTGCAGCGGGTGTTCGGCGACGATCTCCCAGACAGTGCGGCCGAACTCGCCGCGCATCCGGCCGCCGGACTGCGCGCGATCGCTACGGAACTGCGCGAGGCGCACGACCGGCTCATCGCGCCGCACTGGTCACGTATCCGGGCCGTCCTCGACGCCGATATCGCATATCGTGCAAGACAGTTGGCCGCCGGCGGCGCTGAACGGTTGTTCGCGGACCTGCACCCGGATCTGCATTGGCACGATGGGCGGCTGACGCTCGAACGCTGCCCCAGCGATCGCGTGGTGAACCCGGCTCGCGGCGGCCTCGTGCTCGTACCCGTCGTGTTGGGTACGCCCTACGTCCTGATCAAGGGGAACACGACGACGCAGACGACGGTGCGCTACCCGGCGCGTGGCGTCGGCGCGCTCTGGACGGCAGGAACCCTCCCGGCGAGTGGCAGCGCGGTTCGCCTGCTCGGACGGCCCCGAGCCGAAATGCTCGAAGCGTTGCGGTCACCCGCGACGACCACCGACCTCGCCCGCGCACTCAACGTGTCGGCCAGCGCGGTGTCACAACACCTCGGCATCCTGCGCGACAGCGGCCTCGTCGCCGGCGAGCGCAGCGGGCGCAGCGTGCTGTATCTGACCACCGAACGCGGCCTGGCTCTACTGGACCCCAACCCCTGATAGTTCGACGCTCGAACCATCGCGTCCGAGCGCGATGGAGTTCTCGCCCGAAGCCACGCTGCGAGTTGCTGTCGAAGCATCGTTCAGTAGGAGTCGATCGCAGTAGCCAGACCGTGATCATGTTCGGCGGCCATCGCGCGAACATCCGCAATTGCCGTTGCGACACGAAGTCACACCTTGCGAGTGGACTCGCTGATTGGAGGCCGATGTGATGTCGGTGGCGTAGTTCCGGGTGCGTGCTCACTGCCTGGCCCCGCCCTTGGCGTGCGTCGCTGGTAACGGCGGGGTGCGAAGCCCGAGGGAAAGCCCAAGGGCTCCCGTTCCATCCGGGAGTTACCGGCAAGGGGCAGACCGGACGGGTGAATTGCGTGAACCTTCGTTGATGCCTCGTAAAGCGGAGCCCCGCCGATGGGATGTGGCAGCGGGGTGTTGGGACAGGCCGCTGTGATGCGGCAGGCGCCGGTCGGGCACGGCATCCGACCGGGAGAGCACCGCCGTCCCCGGGGTCGAGGAGGCACCCAACCCGGTCGCAGCTCGTGGGTGTGGAACGTGGTAACCCCGACGGGGTCCGGCACGCGTGTCGTGTCCGGTAAGCCGACCGTGAGGAAGGCCCAGATCCCCGGCGGGACTGGGATGACCCGAGAAGCGAACGCTGGTGGCCGAAAGGCAGCGGGAAACCGAGATGGCATGTCCTGGCCCCTTCTGCCGGGTGTCTCGGATAACCGGCCGGATACCGGGCCGTGGTGCCCGGCTGCGAAAGCAGGCTGACGCGGGTCAGGTGAGCCTGTGAGGAGACGATGACGATGACACTGGAACCGAAGGACAAGTTAGACACCACCTTGACGCGGTCAGTGGCTTCGGCCGCTGCACTGGTCAGGGGTGGTGAACGGACCGGAGGACATGTCCGTCGACTGTGACGCTGTGGGTTGGCGTGCGATCGAGGACGAGGTACAGCGTCTGTGTCAACGGAGCTTCACGGACTTGCTTGAGCCGTGTGCATCGATGAGGTGCTCGCACGGTTCTGAGGGGGGCGGGGCGCAGCAATGCGTCCCGCCTACCCGGCCAGATAACGCGCGGTTGCACCCGGGGCAGGCCTCGACCGCCGCGTCCTCATCTACCGCTGGTGAGTGCGTGCCCTCGGCTCACTTCGCTACACTCAATCGGAGCGAATCGGGCATCATAGTCGGGTAAATCGTGTCAAGTCATGACTTTCCGGATGGTGCGCCCAGTCCAGCATACGAACCCTCAACTACTCATTGTGGGTCCCGAATTCGCCGTCAGTGTGGTGCATACCAAAAATCCGCCGCGATGGCTATCGCGGCGGATAGCGACGGTGATCGGCTGGCGTCGCGGGTCGTTTGCCGAGCGCGGTCACCGGCGTGGTCTCGGCGTGTCTGCCGTTGCGGTCGGGGCGTCCGGGGGCAGCGTGTTGGCCCTGGCGACTGTCATTGCTGCGGGTCTGGTCTCCGGGCCGAATCCAGCGTTGCGGCGAATCCGTTGAGTAGCCAGCTGAGGGCGTCTTCGAACGCCTCGTCGTCGTCGCCGCGGCGCAGTACCGCGGGACTGCCCAGGCTGGCCAGATGTGGATGGCTCTCGCTGCCCACGAGGCGGGCGAAGTACGACTCGGTTGAGGCGCGCCACTCGGAGTCGGTCAGCCCCTGGCGGTGACGCATCTGCAGTTCGGCCAGTGCCAGGGCGGCGTATCCGATGGTGAGCATGTCGACGGCCAGCAGCAGCGATGTGGCGCGAGCGGTGTCGGGGCCGAGGCTGGCGATGGCGGCCAGCGACTGGTCCATGTGGCGCAAGGCGTTGGGCCCGATGGGCGGGCGCTGGCTGATCGCGGTGATCAGCCAAGGGTGGGATGCTCCGACGGCGCGGGTGTGTCGTGCGATCGCACGAAGCGCCTCCTGCCAGTCGTCGGGTATGTGGTCGAGGAGCAGTTCGCCCATGACTTCGTCGACCATCAGCTCGACGAGGTCGTCCTTGCTGCTGACGAACGTGTACAGGCTCATCGGCCGGGCGTGAAGCGCGGCGGCGATCCGTCGCACCGACACGGCGTCGAGCCCTTCGGTATCGGCCAGCGCGATCGCCGTGCGAAGGATGGCCTCCAGGGTGAGCCGTTCGGGTTTGGGGGGTGTCTGGCGCATCCACACCGGGCCCGCGACGGTCGCCTGCTTTTCGTGGCGCGCGGCGGTGGCCGGGGCGCGCTGGTGATCGGGGCTCGTTGACACGACCTCATGATACGCCCTATCACGTCTTGATACGGCGTATCGAGCTGCGATACGGTGACATCACCGTATCGACTGGCTGTGCGTCGCACTGCGTTCGGCGGCGTACGCCGGGAAGGGGCTCGCCATGACCGCGACCACCGTCTCGCCCGAGACGCAGCCCTCGGATCGGCTGAGTCCCGATCTGCTCAAGCTGGCCCTGGTCGTCATCGTCGGCACCTTCGTGGTCCAGATGGACGCCACGATGGTCAACGTCGCCCTCGACACGCTGCGCCGGCAGTTCGACACCACCCTGACCACGATCCAATGGATCAGCACGGCCTACCTGATGGCGATGGCGATGGTGATCCCGCCGGCCGGCTGGGCGGTGGACCGCTTCGGCGCCAAACGGGTCTGGATGACGGCGTTGACCCTGTTCCTGGCGGGCTCGGTGCTGTGCGGCCTGGCCTGGTCGCCCGTGAGCCTGATCGCATTTCGGGTGGTCCAGGGGATCGGCGGCGGCATCCTGCTGCCGCTGTCGCAGGCGATCCTGGCGCAGGCCGCCGGGGAGAAGCGGATGGGTCGACTGATGGCGGTCGTCGGCATCCCCTCACTGCTCGGACCGGTGCTCGGCCCCGTCGTGGGTGGCCTGCTGGTGGACGACCTGGGCTGGCGCTGGATCTTCTACATCAACGTGCCGATCTGCCTGATCGGGCTGGTGCTGTCCGCGACGATAATGCCCAATTCGGCCCCGGCCGGCAGGTCCCGACTGGACGTGCTGGGCCTGGCGCTGCTCTCGCCGGCGTTCGCCGGCATCGTGTACGGGCTGTCGCAGGCCGGCGGGCACGGCACCTTCGCCGACCGGCACGTGCTCATCCCGCTGTCCTTGGGCGGCGTGCTACTGCTCGGGTTCGTCGCCCACGCGCTGCGCCCCCGCATCGAGCCGATCATCGACGTGCGACTGCTGCGCTCCCGCGACTTCGCCGCCTCGTCGGCGTTGCTGTTCCTCATCATCACCGCGCTGCTCGGCGGCATGCTGCTGCTTCCGCTGTACTACCAGATGGTCCGCGGCGAGACCGCACTGCACGCCGGCATGCTGGTGGCACCCCAGGGACTGGGCGCCGCGGTGGCCATCGCCCTGTGCGCCCGGCTCGTCGACCGGGGACACAATCCGCGAGCGATCGCCGTGGTCGGCGTCCTGCTGACGGTGACAAGCACGCTCCTGTACACCCAGATCGGGACCGACACCAGCCTCCCACCGCTCGGCGCCGTACTGGTCCTACGCGGCGCAGGCTTCGGCGCGGTCGTGGTCCCGGCGACCGCAGCCGCCTACCGCGGGCTACGCCCGGACGCGATCCCACGCGCCACCAGCGCCATGCGGATCTTCCAGCAGCTCGGCGGCTCGTTCGGCGTCGCGGTCCTCGCGGTCGTCCTTCAGCGCCACCTCACCCAGGCGGCCATCACGGCACCCGCCGGTCATGTCAACACACAGGCCCTGGCCCACGCCTTCGCCGCCACGTTCTGGTGGGCCGTGGCGTTCGCCGCCGCGGCGCTGATACCGGCGTTACTGCTCCACGGCCGCCGGTCCTCGACCCCACAGGAACACCCAACGACGGACGCAGACCCGCGGCCAACCAGCCATCCGTCAACCACAGCAATCGACAGGAACGCGTCCAAACCCATCGGCACCGGTACGTGAGATCCCACCCGCCGCAGCCGGTGCAGGCCGAAACCCGGTTCTCGCCGGGACGGAGGAAACGCTCGTTGCACCGGCCGAGGCGGCAGTCGTTGAAACGGACATCCCACCGACGCTCACCGACCCGACCTTCCGCCGACTGCTCGATGTCATCGCCCAACCGGCGCGACCGGACGGCTGAAAACCCCGAGATCCTTCGATCCCGGCACGCGAGAATGCGATCTTGTTTAGTCAGGTCAATCCATTCGGGCAGTCGGGGGATCGACCTGGGCCCTGATCCCCCGGTAGCCAACCCTCAATCAGCGATCGAGGATTCGTATGCAGACGGCCTGTGCCCCCGGCGGGATTCAAACCCGCAATATGGGCAAAACAGCATGAAATCGGTTGCCTGGCCACCGTGGCGAGGCCGTCGGTGCCCGCGTGCCAAACCGTGGCCTCGGTGAGCAGGCGCTGGCGGTCGCGCGCCCAGTACCCGTTGGTGTTGGCGGTGAGGATCTCGATCCAGGCCGGTAGGAAGCCGTCCAGCGCCAAGCCCGACAGGCAATCCGGACACGCAAATGATCACGAAAGCCGACGGATCCAGTGCTCTCATCTGCGGCCGGAGCGAGCCCCGCGCGGCAGCGCGCTTCCGGTAGTTGAAAGCGCTGCTTCCGTGGCAACGGGCCGAGGTGCCTAGGCTGTTTTCGACGGGTGCGCGGCGTCGCGCCATGTGACCTATTTGTCAGCCAAGGAGGCCGCCGTGCTGTCAGACACGTCCCGACCGGTGGTGCAGGCCACCGTGCCGGTCGTCGCGGACAACATCCAGGAGATCGCCGCCCGCTTCTACCGGCACCTGTTCGCCAACCATCCGGACCTGCTGGACGGCACGTTCAACCGCGGCAACCAGGTCGACGGCTCGCAGCAGCAGGCACTGGCCGGATCGGTGGCGGCGTTCGCCAGCGCCCTGGTGAGCACGCCCGACCACCTCCCGGAACACCTGCTGTCGCGAATCGCGCACAAGCACGCGTCCCTCGGCATCCGTCCCGACCAGTACCGGGTGGTACACGACAACCTGATGTGGGCCATCGGCGACGTGCTCGGCGACGCGGTCACGCCGGAAATCGCGGCCGCCTGGGACGAGGTGTACTGGCTGATGGCCAACGCGCTGATCAACCAGGAGCGCGGACTCTACAGCGCCCGCGGCGTCAGGCCGCACACGGTGTGGCGGCAGTGGCAGGTCGAAAAGAAGATCAGGGAAACCGACGAGGTGGTGACCTTCGTCGTCAAGCGCACCGACGACCGGCTGGTGAAAACGTCGCTTCCCGGCCAGTACGTCACCGTGCAGATGCCGATGCCGGACGGCGTCCACCAGCCACGCCAGTACAGCCTCACCCGCGCCGACGACGGCGAACACCGCCAGTTCTCGGTCAAGTGGGTGCACGGCGGCGGAAAGCCCGACGGGGAGGTGTCCACCCTGCTGCACAACTCCGTCGACGTCGGCGACGTGCTGACGATGTCGCTGCCCTACGGCGACGTCGTGCTCGACGACTCCGGCAGCCCGGTGGTGTTCGCCAGCGCCGGCATCGGGATCGCGCCGATGGCCGGCATGCTGTCACACCTGGTGACAGCCGGATCCCATCTGCAGATTATGCTGCTACACGCCGACCTCAACGAAGACTCCTTCCCCCTGCGCCAGCAGATCATCGCCGACATCGGCGCGCTACCCAACGCGTCGATCTACGTCTGGTACGAACAGGGCGCCGAAGGCCATCTACCGGTCAACGGGGTCTTCTCCGGCAAGATGGACCTCTCCCAGGTCAACCTGCCCGACGACGCCGCGTACTACCTGTGCGGCCCGCTGCCGTTCATGCAGGCGGTACGCAGCGACCTGATCGAACGGAAGGTACCGCCGGAAGACATCCAGTACGAGGTCTTCGGCCCGGACCTGTGGCAGGCGGACTTCGAGTAGCATCGCACGGCTCCCGCAGCCAACCGCCTAGGACACCGCGACCCGCCTCGCCCGCCTGTTGCGCTGGCCAACGAGGAGTGCGCGTTCGGCGTCAACCCGGGGATCTCCTCGGTATCATTCCGGGCGGTTCCAAGTTAAGCGCGCTCGCTGACCACGGCTTCCACTCGACGGCAGTGGACGATGGCGGCTGAGGTGGCAGCGGCTTGGCTTTGGGCATGAGCAAGACGCACGATGCCACGCCCGTCACAGTGACAGTCGCGCGCAGCGTAGCGCCGGGGCGGGAAACGGACTTCGAAGACTGGGCGACCCGGTTGACCACGGCCGCCGCCCACTATCCCGGCTTCCTCGGCGCCGGCTTGCTGCGGCCGGGACGCGCCGGGCAGGACTGGCATGTGGTGTACCGCTTCGACCGCGCCGACCACCTCGCTGCGTGGGAGCAGTCGCCGACGAGAAACGCGCTGCTGGCCGACGCCGAGCAGTTGATGCAGACCACCGGTGAGCACCGAGTCAGCGGTCTGGAGACCTGGTTCGCACTGCCAGGCCGCACCGCGCCGGCACCGCCGCGCTGGAAGATGTTCGTCGTGTCGCTGGCCAGCATCTTCGCGCTGCAACTGCTGGTCAACCTTTTGCTGGGCGGCATCACCCGATCCTGGCCGCTGGCGGCACGGCTAGTGCTGTTCGTCAGCATCGTGACGGCATCGATGGCGCACCAGCCGGCGGTAGCGCATCAACCAGCTCAGCGACCGTTCGATGACCCAGCGGTGGCGGCCCAGTCGGGTGGATGAGTCGATGCCCGGTCTGGCCAGCCGGGCGCTGATGCGGCGGTGGCGCAGCTCGGCGCGGATGTGTTGGTTGTGGTAGGCCTTGTCGCCGTGCAGCTTGGCGGGCCGGGTGCGCCGGCGGCCGTGCCGGGACCGGATCGGGGCGACGCTGTCGAGCAGCGGCACCAGCAGGTGCGCGTCGTGGGTGTTGGCGGCCGAGGTGAGCGCGGTCAGCGGCAGCCCGGTGCGCTCCGCGTACACATGAATCTTGCTGCCTGGTTTGCCGCGGTCGACCGGGTTTGGCCCGGTCAGCTCCCCCTTTTCTCGGCCCGGACCGCGATCGAGTCGACCACCGCCCGCGACCAGTCCAGGCCGGCCTGCGCGCCGAGCCGGTCGAGGACGGCCTGGTGTAGCCGTTCCCACAGCCTGGCCGCGGTCGACTCGGCGAACCGGCGGTGCGCGGTGGCCCGGGGTGACCCCGAACATCGGCTCGGGCAGCTTCCATCACGAGCAGGGGCCTATTTCGCGATGGCGTCGTCCACAAAGGAATGACACTCGTGAGAGCAATAGGTGCCGTGTCGATACGACTTCAGGAGCGCGTCGGACGCGACTTCCAGATCCGCAGAGCGCCTCATTTGGCCGGCGGAGTACGTCGGCCGGCACAGCGTGCCACCGGAGTCGCCTACGCTGGACCTGTCGCACGCTGCTGGTTCCCGCGCCTGTCGATGTCGACGCGGTTCAGGTTGTACTGATTGACGACGTTGACCAGGCTGTTCACGAAGGTGGTCCGCCCGGTGGCCGAGGCGGCCAGCGCCTCGAAGGGGGTGTCGTCTCGGTTGTTCCAGCCGCCGAGGGGAGCAGGATCTTGACGTTGTGAGCTCCTCCTCGTCTAGGTTGGCGGCGGGTGTTCATCTGCCCTGTGACGGTGTTGGGACGTCGCCGTGCAGTTCAGCCGGACGGCTTCCGACGGAACCAGGCCGAGCTGTACAACCTGGCGGGACAGGGTCGCGTCCAGCAGCCAGTCCGCCGCCGTGCGGGTCCGGTTGCCGGGCAGCGAGAGCAGGTGGTAGCCGCGGGTCACGGTCTTGGCCGGTAGGCCGGCCAGGGGCACGCCGACGGGGTTGGCGGCGGCCTGCGTGCCGCCGAGGTCCACGAGGAAGCCTAGGTCGTGGTGTTTGTACCGGCGCCTGCGGCCCTGCCCGTACGAGGCGGCGATGTTATACGCGGCGCGGCGGCCCTGCCGCTGGGCGTGCTGGGCGGTCATTGCGGTGAATTCGCCTGGCCTGGTCAGGTCGGGCACGGCGGCGGCGTCGCCGATGGCGTACACCTCGGGGTGTCCGGGCACGGTCAGGTACTCGTCGACGACCAGGCGGCCGCGTTCGGTCTTGAGGCGGAGCTCGTCGACGAGCGGATCGGGTCGCACGCCGACGCACCAGATCAGCGACCGGGTCGGGACGAACCCGCCGTCGGTCAGCAGGACGCCCTCGTGGGTGGCCTCCCGAACCGACACGCCGGTGCGGACGTCGACGCCGCGGGCCCGCAGCACCGCATCCGCGGTGTGGGACAGGCGCGGGTCGAGTTCGGGCAGGATCCGGTGGGCCACGTCGAGCAGCAGCCACCGGGGTCGGTTGCCCCGCAGCCGCGGGTGCCGGGTGTGCAGGATGTCGGTGTAGAGCACGCCCTGGCCGGCGACCTCGGTGCCGGTGTAGCCGGCGCCGACCACCACGAACGTGGTGCGGGCGGCGCGCTCGGCCTGGTCGTCGCTGACATCGGCGAGCTCGATCTGGCGGGTCATGTGGTCTCGCAGGTACAGCGCCTCGGAGATGCCCCGGAAGCCGTGGGCGTGCTCGTTGACGCCAGGAATGGTCAGCAGCTTGTTGACGCTGCCGACGGCCAGCACGAGCCGGTCGTACCCGAGGCTGCCGCGGTCCCTTTCGGGGTTGACCCAGTGCATCCGCCGATGGTCGAGGTCGACGGCGTCCACCGCGCCGAGGATCAGCCGGACGTCGGGCAGCGTCTCCGGTAGGGAAACCGTTACCCGGCGCGGATCCAGCACGCCGGCGGACACCTCCGGCAGCAGCGGGAGGTACAGGAAGTAATCGGTGGGGTTGACCAGCGCGATGTCGGCCCGGCCCCGCGACAGCCGGGACAGCGTGCGGGCCGCGTGGTAGCCGGCGAATCCGGCGCCGACGATGACGATCCTCGGCCGGGCCATGGCATCTCCCCTTTGCGTCCGGGCGCTGCGTATCGGGCCACGCTGGAGTATGTGGTCATCGTGAGGGCCACGGCGTCCATTGCTTGATCTCCGAGCCCACACCGGTGAGGGACCGCTGCGGATCCGTGCGGTTGACAGCGGCGGTCCTCCTTCAGCGGCAAGCGGCTCAGTGGTCAGTGTGGCGCCGCTGAACCCAGATGCGCCAGTTCCAGAATCGCGCCGCCAAACGGGTCCGGAGCCTCTTGCGGAAGGTTGTGACAGGCGTTGGGCACCTGCGGTGCACACGGGGACCCGGTAAGACCGGCTCGGCTGCGCTCGGTGAGGAAGTGGTAGAAGTACCAGAGGCCGGCTTCGAGGTCGGGCCGGATCGGGGTCATCGCGCGGCTGATGTCCTGGATGAGGTAGCTGTTAACGGAGACGATGCGGCACAGCGTTGCGGCCACAGCGCGACGGCGACGCAGGCTGCGCGCCCAGCCCAGTCGAGGGTCTGAGGAGACACCGGCGGGTCGCTGATGCGACAGAACGGCCGGCGAAGCAGGAGAACGCCGTGACGAACGCACTCGCCGTCCCCGCGAGCGCCGAGCGGGTGGCGCCGCCCGGCCACAACTTCGGTGACGCCGGTGTCGGCTACATTTTCGTTTCGCCAGACTGCATCGAAGGCCGATTCCGCTGGCAGTGCGGCTGAACTCATTTGCCGCTCCCGGCGTGGTGGTGCCCGGCCGCGGCGGTGACGCACGGTGAGGTATGGCTTCCTTTCCTGCTTCCGGTTTCGGTGTCGTGTCGTCTGATCATGTTGTTCTGCGCGCGGCGGTGTCCGCGTACCTGGGCCGCTACCGCGGCGAGACCCGGGTACACACCGAATCCGACCTGCGGGTCTTCCTGCGCTGGTGCGCCGACCGTGGCCTTGACCCGCTGACGGCGGTGCGGGTGGATGTCGAGCGGTACGTGCGCTGGCTGCAGGACGTGCGCCGCTACCAGCCCTCGACCGTCTCGCGGCGCCTGTCGGTGGTGGTCGGGTTCTACCGGGTCTGCGTCATCGACCAGATTTTGCCGCACTCGCCGGCCGACTACGTGCGCCGGCCGCTGGTTCCACCGGAGTCGCCCACGCTTGGGTTGGGACATTTGCAGTTCGAGGCCCTCATCACGACAGCCCGACTGTCGAGCAACCCGAACGACTTTGCCCTGGTGGCGATGCTCGGCCTACGGATCTTCGAAAGCGTGCGGGGCCAGCATCGATGACCTCGGCGAGGAGCACGGCCACCGGGTCCTGAAGGTGCGAGGCAAGGGCGGCAAGGTCGTCCTAGTCCCATTACCGCCAGCGGTTGCCCGGGCGGTCGACCGGGCGGTCGACAGCCGCGACGCCGGGCCGATCCTGCGCAAGATCGTTGGCGCCCGGATGGACCGGCACGCCGCGACCCGCCGGCTCAAGCATCTGGCCGCAACGGCCGGGATCCGTATGCCGCGGATGCATCCGCACATGCTGCGACACACCTTCGTGACCACCGAGTCCGCGCTCGGCAAACGCCTGGTCGCATGCTACGACGGCGTGCGGGAGCACAGCCCCGTCCCCGCCGTCGAGGCCGGCCGGCGGCTGCTCGAGGAGGTGCAGGCGAACGCTGTGATCGCAGTCGGGGGTGGCTCGGCGATCGTTACGGCGCGAGCCGCGCTGCGCCTACGGCGCGCACCGGGCACCGCAGCGGGGACGGGTGCCGCGACGCCGGCCCGACAACTCGGACACGACGCAACGGGTCGCCCGTGCGCTAACACGGGGACCCCATGATGACCGCCGCCTTGAACCGAGCCGGACACCGGTCACGGCACCCGGTCGAAGGACAGCAGTGCCGGTGGCCGTCCAAGGCCACCAACCGCTAGGCGCGGTTCAATCAACGAGGCCGGCATCGGTCATCGTCATTCGATCCGCGACCGAAGTCTGCCACCGACCAGCACAAACGCGCTACACGCTTCGTCGGGCTGGGGCAAAAGTCCCGCTGGTACTCCAGCCGTAGAGGGAATCTCCGCATCGCGTTTCCGCGGCCGTTGCAGGGCGAGGGAGAGTTCGAGAGATCGACACACGCTCATCGGCAATGCAGGGCGTCCAGGCCGGCGCGGCTCGGCCACGCACGGTGATGGGCGTCCCGGCTGCCCTCGCGCTCGCTCGGCGGCAGAAACCGGTCGTCCGCGCTCCGCCCGAATGACAGCTACCGGGTCGACCTGATGCAGACTCGGATCCGGTCGTCGCCGGTCGGTGAGCACTGCGCCGCCCGGGACGTGAGGTCCTGGTCCGCAGATCGCGCCCCTGCCGGGT